>Ga0335083_10009895_pt1 | contig 11561 bp, 15 predicted proteins | sample Lox_Sample_42_FD_206716 | JGI IMG/M metagenome (GOLD analysis project Ga0335083, IMG submission 206716) | Soil microbial communities from Loxahatchee National Wildlife Refuge, Florida, United States - Lox_Sample_4.2 | ecosystem: Environmental > Terrestrial > Soil > Wetlands | place: USA... | reverse complement strand
TCGAGTCGCTCTTCCGCGACTACGACCTGGTCATTGACGGCACCGACAATTTTTCCACCCGGTATCTTGTCAACGACGCGGCCTTTCTGGTCCGCAAACAGCTGGTCACCGGCAGCATCCTCCGGTTCGAGGGACAGCTGACCACCTTCTTCACAGCGGATCGCACGCGACCCGACGGCACAATTGTCGGACCGTGCTACCGCTGCCTCTATCCAGAGCCTCCGCCGCCGGGGATGATCCCGAGTTGCCAGGAGGCGGGGGTGCTCGGCGTGCTGGCGGGGACGATCGGCGTGCTCCAGGCCGTCGAAGCGCTCAAGCTAGTCCTGGGCATCGGACAGCCGTTGACCGGCAGGCTGCTGACCTATGACGCGCTGGCCATGCGATTCCGGACAATGAAAGTGCGGCCCGATCCCGACTGCGCGCTCTGCGGACCGCATCCGCGGATCACCAGGCTGCTTGAGGATTACACCGTCTCTTGCGCCCTGCCGCCCAACCGCACGATGGCCCCGCCCGTTGCCTGACGCGCTCAGCATCCCCAAGCCGATTTTCGAGGAGCTGCTTGCCCATGCCCGTGATGAAGCCCCGAATGAGGCCTGCGGCATCCTGGCCGGACGCAACGGCAGTGTGACGCACATTTATCGGGTCAAGAACGGCGACCCCAATCCGGAGATCCGCTATCTGATGGACAACCGGGAGCAGCTCTGGGTGCAGAAGAACATGCGCCACAACGGGCTGGAACTCACGGCGATCTACCACTCCCATCCGAAATCGGAAGCCTATCCGTCGGCCACCGACGTCAAACTGGCCTTCTATCCCGAAGCGGTCTACCTGCTCGTCTCGCTGGCCGACCCCGCCCGTCCCGTCGCTCGCGCCTTCCGGATCACCAATAGCGCGGTCCGGGAAATCGGGTACTCCTTAACCTGACAGAAACAGGACCGGTTCTTCTGGGGATTAAGTCGCCTGCTCTTCTCGATGGGAACGGTTACAACAACGCGTGGTGTTCGAAGCTCAACTCGCGCGTAATTAACTCCCCGTCCTCCACCGACGTGATTCGCCTGACGCCGGGCAGATAAATCCCGTTGACCACCGCGTGGCGGTCGGCGAAGGATTCGGCGTTGACCAGACGTCCGTCGGAAGGGCCAAAATAATAGACGACGTAACGCGTCGTCAGATACCGGCCGTCCTGGGTGGTCAGGCTGTCCTCGACGTTGATGGTGAACTTCATCCGCTCCATCCCGCGGTTGATCTGGGTGATGCGCCGCTCTTTGATGCGATAGCGGGAATTCATCCCGTCGCCGTGAATCCGCAGCAATCGCCCCATCGGGTGGCCGTCCTCCGGCTCCAGCGTCAGGACATATTTACCGTCGGACTCCTCGAATGTCCGCGGGCCGCGGTGAACCGCCATCATGCTGATTTGCCCGCCGGCCCATTCTTTGATCGACTCATCATCGCAATCGAGACTGACCTCGCGGGGCGATTTCACCTCCACCCGTCCCTTGACCGTGAGACCGGCCTGCGCACAGATGAAATCTGCGCGAAACCCTCCGAACCCCTTCGGCCAGCGGTAGGTCTTCTCAAATGCGCCCTGCAGCAACGCGCGGGCCTCCGGTTGGTCCTTGGCGGTCACCGCCGCCGCCTGCATGGCGGGACATTTCTCTCCCGAACCGGTGATTGGGGGATGATGCCCCATTTCATGGCCGTGTCCTTGTGCATGTCCTGTTGTCATGATTCGACTCCTTTCCGTCTCGCCCCTCTTGGTCCTATCTTAAGACTTGCGGCGCATCCGATGCAACGGCGAGTCCGCACCGGAACGGCCGTCAGCCCTCCGCGTGCATTTCCTGCGCGGCCGGCGCCCGGCGGCCGAATATTCTCGCCCCCCAGATGCCCACCTCATACAACAGGGTCAAGGGTACCAGCATCACCATCATGTTGAACACGTCAGTGGTCGGCGTCAGCACCGCCGCCGCGATGGCATTGATCAGCAGCGCGTGTCGGCGGTGGCGGGCCAGCATCGACGCGGTGATCAGTCCGATTCTGGCCAGCATCGTCAGCAACAGGGGCAGCTCAAAAATCAACCCGAATGCGAAATAGAATTTCACCGCGAATCCCAGATAGACGCCGACCGACAACAGCGGGATCAGCCCCCCCGACAGCCCGAAATCAATGAGAAAATGTAAGGCAAATGGAAACGCCACCAGATCGCAAAACACCACCCCCAGCAAAAACAAGCCGACCGACACACCGACAAAGAGCAGCACAAACCGCCGTTCCGTCCGGTAGAGGGCCGGCGCGATGAATCGCCACAACTGATACGTCACCACCGGCAGGGCCAGCAGGAATCCGCCGAACAACGCCACCTGCAGGTTGGCCCAGAAGGCCTCGGTGGGCGAGAAGAAGTACAGTTTCTGACGCAAGGGACGTTGCAGCCAGGTGATAACGACCGGGGCATAGGGAAAGATCGCCAGCATGCCCGCCAGAATCGCGACCACCGAGACGATCAGCCGGTAGCGCAACTCCTTCAGATGCGCCGTCAGCGGCATGCTCGCATCGCGGCCGTTGCGCTCGCCGGGACGCTCGTCCATCGAAGCCATCACCCTTCCGGTTTGCGGGGTTCAGCCGCCGGCGGATCGGCCGGCGGGGCCAAGGCGATCGGCGGCGGGGGCGTCTCGGTGCGAGTGCCCGGCCGTTCCCATTCGGCTGACCGCGCCAATTCCTCCTCTATTTGCTCGCGGATTTCCTGCCCGGCTTGCCAGAACCGGCCGGCCAGCCCACCCGCAGCACGCACCAATTCGACCAGCTGCTCCGGACGGAATACGATCAGGAGAAGAATGAGGATCACCACCAGTTCGGGAAAACCGATGCCCAGCATGACGCCTGTCCTCCCGCTTACATTCTCACCTGCTGATAGTCATGAATCAACTGCACCATGCGGTCCTTGGTCACCAGTTTTTCCTTTTGTAACATTTTCTTCTTCACCTCTTCATCCGGCGTCAAGACATGATGGCGTACCAGTTCGGAAAGTTCGTCCTCCAATTGCTGGTGGCGGGTTTCAAGCAGTCGGAACTCCCGATTCTCCTGTCGCAACCGCTCAATGAACTGACCGTCCGTCACTGCCATGGGACTCTCTCCTTTCATTGATGTGTGGTGCCCCTCCCAATCCGTCACACGCCATGATCAATGCGTCTTCCGTCGGCTGGGTGTAATAGCCGCTCCGGCGGGCGATCACCTGAAAGCCAAAACGGGCGTAGAGCCGCTGCGCGGACAGATTCGACGCCCGCACTTCCAGCAATCCCCGCGACACGCCCTTGGCGATTGCCGACTCAAACACCGTCCGCACCAAACGGGTGGCCACGCCACGACGCCGCCAATCGGGATGGACTGCAACATTCAATACATGAAGCTCCTCAAATACGATCCAGAATCCGATATAGCCGCAGACCACACGCGGGACTGCGTCCAATGGCGCTGCCAAGGTGGTTGGGGGGGTGGGGGGCACGTGCCTGCCGTCAGGCAGGTCGGAAGGCGCACGTTGTGATGAGGATGGAGCAGCGTGCTTGTTCGCGCCGCCGAGTCGGTGGGGCGGCTGGATTCCGACAGCACCATCTGCACGGGCTTCTTGAAATCCGGGGGGCACTGGCGGCCGATGGAAGAAATCAGATGGCTCGGGGTGTGGGGGCAACGGAGAATCCTGCATAGCCCTTTCCGCACGGGCCTCCACTTCTAATGCCCGGGCGACCAGAAAGCCGGCGAACTGATTGGTAGTCAACTCCGACTCAAACATCGCGCGGCTCCATGCGGGATTGGAAGCCACAGATTCAAGCGCGACCACCGCGTCAAGATCCTTCACCTGCATGGGTTCGATGGACACGGCGTCGCCCTCGTCCGCGGGCGACAACGCGGCGCGTTGCTGTTCATCCGGTGACATGAATCGCTCCTTGATCCCTTGGCCTTTTACCCCTTAACCCATCCTGCTTATTTAATCCCTAACCCGCCTTTGCCTTATCGATGCCCCGCCGGCTGCTCCACCGCCGGACGGAGATAGACTGCCGTCAGTCCACCAGGGTCAACCGCGCGCCCCTCCTTCCAGCCTTGCACCGCCAGTCGGGCAACCGCCGCGGCGCTGGGCTCCATGGTATCGGCTGCGGTCAATGAGGGGAACAGGACCCTCATTCCCGGCCGCCGGGCGATCAACGATTGGTGCAGACGTGCGCCGTCGCCAAGGAACAGCACCGGGCCGCTCAACGTCTCCAGTATCGCCTCTGGGGAGATCAGCCTCTCCTCCCCCATGCGGACGACCAGATTCCGGTTGCGATCCAGCCGGTAGACGGCGGCATAGACTTCGCCCCGACGGGCGTCAATCATTGGACAAATTGTCACTCGCTCCATCGCCTCTGATGATAATCCGGCCCCTGTAGCATCGAGCATCCGCGGCTCCAGGGCGCGAAAAGCCAGCGCCTCGAGCGTCGAGACCGGCACGACCGGCTTGCCCGCACCCATCGCCAAGCCCTTCACCGTCGCCAGTCCCACGCGCACGCCGATAAACGCGCCCGGGCCGACGGCCGCAGCAAAAGCGTCCAGCTCGTGAACCCTGCACCCGCATTCGGTCAGCAGCCGATCGATCGCTTCAAGCAGCGTCTCGGTCTGTGGCCGGCCCGATTCCAACCGGATGACCCGCACCTGTTCATTCGTCGGCGCTCCGTCAGACCCGCCATCCCACTCGATCACCGACACGCTGGCGGCCGGCGTCGAGGATTCAATCGCGAGCAATCGCATGGGGCAGTCCATGAATCTGAAAATCTTCCGGCCTCCAGACCGGGTTCTCGTGCAGTTCCTTGACCACAACCGTCACCATCACGTCGCCGGCCAATTCGGCTTTGATCCGCTTCGGTTGCCAGCGACCGTCAATGACCTCGAACTGATCGTATTGGACCCGCGCGGTTCGTCCGCCCTGTTCATCGTACCACTCCTCCTCGCGCGGTAGTCCACGCCGATCGAGCCGAATCCGACGGGTGACTTGGCGTCCATCGCCGGCCCCGATGGAAAAAACCAGCTCGCCGGGCGCCTTCATCTCCACCTGCTGCGAGGCATCGGGAGGCACGATCGTCATCGTTGCCATCAGCTCCAGCAGCTGGGGCAGCCCGGGCAGCTTCAACTCGTCGCCCAACTCATCGATAGTCCCCTGTACGGCCCGCTGCTCCGAATCGACATAGAGGGTTACCATCTCGCCCCGCGCCACCAGATCGAACAACCGCGACCCCAGCGGGCTCATCCCCTGCAACCGCAGGGCGCTTGGTCGTTCGCTGAACAGCAGCCCGTCAAAATTGAGGTTGCCCTTCGGCGACCGTAACCCGATGCTGACCAGCGCCTTGATCGATGGCCCCGTGCCAACATGGTCACGCAACCACTGCACCAGCTCGGCCGGATCGGCCGATGACATTGGCGCCACCGGCCCCTGGGCTTCCCGCCAGGCGGCACAGCCCGTCATGCCGATGGTCGCAGCGATGACTGCACCGATGATCCATGACCGGCCCTCCACGTTCACGCCAGCAGCTCGATGACCTCGCGCAGGTGGCGGACGGGCACCAGTTCAATCGCCGATCCGCCGGCGCCTCCCCCGTCTCCGCCACAGGCGGACATCCGCTTCGCGTTCGATTCGGGCAGCAGGCAGCGCCGAAATCCCATCTTGGCCGCTTCAGCCACCCGCACTTCCGGGCGTTGAATTGCACGGATCTCTCCCGCCAACCCCACTTCCCCGAAGAGTACTGTTCCGGGGTCGACCGGTTTCTCCCGAAAACTTGATGCAATCGCCGCCGCGACGCCCAGATCGATCGCCGGCTCTTCCAGCTCAATCCCGCCCACGACGTTTACAAAAATATCGTGTCCGCTCACGAACAATCCCGCTCGTTTTTCGAGCACGGCCAGCAACAGCGACACGCGGTTGGCATCGACGCCGACGACCATCCGTCGGGCCATCCCGACGTGCGAAGGGGTGACCAGCGCCTGCAACTCCACCAGAATCGGCCGGCTCCCCTCAAGGCTTGCGATAACCACCGAGCCGGCCGCCTCCGCAGGACGTTCCGCCAGGAAGAAGGCGGAGGGATTCGTCACCTCGGCCAGACCGTCCTCGCGCATTTCAAAGACGCCGATCTCGTTGGTCGAGCCGAACCGGTTTTTCACGGCGCGTAAGATTCGATAGGGATGGCCCTTGTCCCCCTCGAAATAGAGCACGGTGTCGACAATGTGCTCCAGCACGCGCGGTCCCGCGATTGCCCCGTCCTTCGTCACGTGGCCGACCAGCAGCACCGGCGTGGCCGTCTGCTTGGCGAATCCCATCAGCGCAGCCGCCGTCTCGCGGATCTGCCCAACGCTGCCCGGCGCGGAAGCAAGCTGCGCCGTGTACATCGTCTGAATCGAATCGATCACGATCGCCTTCGGCTTGAGCCGATTGGCCGCATCGACAATTTCTTCAAACGATGTTTCAGACTGCACATACAACGCTTCGGCCGCCACGCCCGTCCGTTCGGCTCGCATCCGGATTTGCGCCTGCGATTCCTCTCCGGACACGTACAGCGCGGTGCCGGCTTTCTCAGCGATCCGCTGCAACACGGCCAGCAGCAACGTCGATTTGCCAATGCCGGGATCCCCGCCGATCAATGTGACCGAACCGGCCACCACTCCGCCCCCCATCACCCGGTCAAATTCACCGATATGGGTCAATTGGCGTGCGTCGGCGGGGGCTTCTTCAATTTCGGAAATTCTGCGGGGTTTGGAACTGAGCCAGGCGGCCCGGCCGCCGGGCGCGGGAACGTCGCGGGCCTGACGCTCCTCGGCCATTGTGTTCCAGGCGGCGCAACCGGGGCACTTACCCAGCCATTTGGCCGACTGGAAGCCACAGGACTGACAGGCGAAAATGGTCGAAGTTTTTCGTGTCACGGCCATACGGAGGGACTGCTTCCATGATAGGAAAAAGCTGCCGTCAAAATCAATCCCAAAGGTCCAAAACCACGTCAATGCTCCGATGACGCACGGCGGGGCGATGAACCGCCCTGAATCGGGCGGTCCGGCAATTCGTTCGGATTGTCAATGCCTGCCGGAAAATGGCGGGCGAGCGCCTCGCCGCAGATGGCAATCGCGTCGCAAAAGCCGTCGGCGACACGTCCTTCCTTCAACGCCCGGGTCAGCGCCTCCGCCGCCTTCCGCCAGGTTGCGTCGCCGACTTTGTCGTGAATGCCGCGATCGGCAATGATCTGCACCCGTCGCTCCAGTAACGACGCCAGGATGAGGATGCCCGTCGCCTCTCTGGTCGTGTGCAAGGCATGGTGGTAAAAGGCATGAAGAGCGCGGTCATACACTGCGGCCTCCCGTTCACGATTGGTCAGGAACAATCGCATCACACCATCAAGGCGACACAGCGCACTGCCCGCCACAAACCCGGCCGTCTCGATCAGTAGAAACCACGAAGGGTGAAGCGAGGGGAAAAGTGCCAGGCCGGCCGCGTACGCCGCCACCGCACACGCGATGCCGCCCGCCACGCGCAGGCGGCCGTAATGGTCGCTCGCGTGAACGATCATTGTAACGATCTCCCCGCGGCTGTGCGATTCTGCCTCGGCCACCGCTCGTCGGATTTTCTCTTCATCCTCAGCGTTGAGATAGTGTTGAATCGACCTCATCACCAGCTCCCCGACGCACCGCCCCCGCCGAACCCGCCGCCCCCGCCGGAAAATCCTCCCCCTCCCCCGAAACCTCCGCCACCAAACCCACCACCACCGAACCCGCCCCCCCAGAACCCGCCGCCTCCAAATCCACCGAACCCGCCCAAGCCCGACCGACTGTTCCAACTTTTGCCACCGACCGGCCAACCGTAGGCGCCCAACAACAGCTTCATGAAAAATGGGGCGGCGGCGCCGAGCAGCAGCCCCGCCATGACGGCGGGAATTAACCCGAGCCCTCCCAGTTGTGACCATCCCGCCAGCACGCCGCCGGTCGCCGCCCCCGCGGTCCAGTGAATCTGACCAATCAGGCCCGCCACAACAAGCAGCAGGAGCAGCACCGGATAGAACGACACCGCCGGGGCGGGCTTCTCACGCTCAGCCGTGAATTCCCCCCCGATCGCCGCTTCCATCGCCGCGACGGCGGCCACGATTCCGCCGTAGTAATCGCCGGCACGAAAATGGGGGGCAAGGATCGTGCGGATGATTTCGGCCGACTTGGCATCGGTCAGCACCCCCTCCAGTCCGTAGCCGACTTCGATCCGCACCTTGCGCTCGTTCGGGGCCACCAGGAGGATGGCGCCGTTGTCCCTGCCCTTCCGGCCCGGTTTCCACGCTTCCGCGACCGCGATCGAATAGGACTCGATATCCTGCCCATCAAGCGACTTGACCGTGAGGACAACGAGCTGATTGGAGGTGCGTTGCTCGTAGTCGGAGAGGGATTGATTCAAGGACGCGATTTGTTGGGGCGTCAACAGACCGGCGTCGTCCGTGACGTACCCTGACGGCTTCGGGACGGCGGCGAGGGCGGCCGGCGTCCCGATCACCAGGCAGGACGCGAAGAGCAACAGCGGGCGGATCAGGAGCACGAGCTAAAACTTCACCTCGGGCGGCTTCTCCACGCCCGGCGCGGTGGCCGAGAAATTGGGACGGACTTCAAGATGGAGCAAGTAGTGGGCCGTCAGGTTGGTCGGAAAATAGCGGACCATCTTGTTGTATTCGTTGACGGCGTCAATATACCGTTTACGCGCTACGGCGATGCGGTTCTCCGTTCCTTCAAGCTGCGATTGCAGATCCAGAAAATTCTGATTGGCCTTCAGCTCGGGGTAGCGCTCCACCACGACCATCAACCTCGACAGCGCCGACGTGAGCCCCGCCTGGGCGTTTTCATATTTCTGAAACGCCCGGGGATCGTTCAACGTCTGCGGCGTGATTTGGACGGAACCGACCTTCGCCCGCGCTTCAGTCACCGCCTCCAATGTCTCCCGCTCATGCACGGCATAACCCTTGACCACATTGACCAGATTCGGAATCAGATCGGCCCGCCGCTGATACTGGTTTTGCACCTCCGACCAGGCCGATTTAACATTCTCATCAAGCCCCTGCAGATCGTTATAGCCGCAACCGGTCGTTAGCAGCAACAGCAGTACCAGCATGGTCATGCGCACTGATATCGGCATCGCGTCACCTCCACGGACGGCGTTCACAAGCTATGATAGTAGAAGCGCGCACGCAGACACAAGCGCCAATCAGTCAGATCCCGTTGCCGAGGGAAGGGTGGCGATCACGCTCAGCGCGCCGACTTCCAGGGCACGGGCGGATCGCCGCAGACGACAAAGTAGGGGTTCTTCAGCGACGGCTTATTGTACCGGAGCGGCCGGCCGTCGAGATCGGTCACCGACCCGCCGGCCTCCTCCACCACACACTGCGCCGCGGCGACGTCCCACTCCATCGTCGGCCCCAGTCGGGGATAGAAATGGGCCGCTCCCTCGGCCACCAGACAGAACTTGAGCGAGCTGCCGATGCTGATCGATTCGACCGGGCCGAGCATGCGGAGCAGCGATTCGGTTTCCGGACCCGCGTGGGATCGACTCACGACCACCTTCAGCATGCCACGACGGTAATCGGCGACATGAATCGGCTTGGGGGGCCAGTCACCCTGCTGCTTGGTGGCGCCGACCCCGTGCGCCGCCACGTAGGTCACGTCGAGCGCGGGCGCATGGACGACACCCAGCACCGGCGCCTCCCGCTCGATCAACGCCACATTGACAGTAAACTCGTCACGTCGCTTCAGAAATTCCTTCGTCCCGTCCAACGGATCGATCAGCCAGTAGCGGTCCCAGCCACGCCGTTCGTCATAGGCGATCACGGCCGATTCCTCAGAGAGGACCGGCAGGAGCGGCATCAGTGTACCCAACCCCTCCAGGAGCAGGTGGTGCGAGGCAAGGTCGGCGCGGGTCAGCGGCGAGTCGTCCGCTTTGTAGGTGGTGCCCGGGTCGGTGTGCGTGTACACCTCCAGGATCGCCCGGCCGGCCCGTTTGGCGAGCGCGGTGACATCGATCAGCAAGGCTTTCAAATCAAGTTCCGGTATCATCATGCCGACAGCCCGTCAAAAGATCCCTGCCTGATGCTGGATCCAGCGGACATAGGCGACGATCCGTGTCACATCGTCATCGCTCACTCCCTGCACCGGCGGCATGTCGCCGTACATCCAGTGATGGGAACGCGCTCCGCCGCGAATGGCCAGATAGAAGCTGGCGTCCGAGTGATGGTCCGGCTGGTAGATCGGATGGATCAGCGGGGGACCGTGATCCGTTCCCATGGCGTCCTGGCCATGGCAGGGGCCGCAATCGACCTTGAAGAGCGATTCGCCCTTGGCGAACTCGGCCGGCGTCGCCGCCTCCGGCGCGGCCCCCGAGACGGATGATGCCCCAGACGAGACCGGCGGAACCGAGGAAGGAGCGGCCGATCCCTCCGGCGGTCTCGAGGCCTGACCTGAGGGTTGGTAAGGCGACTCCTTCTGGCACCCCGCGACGATCACCACCATCGCCGCCGCCATGCACCAGGCCAGTCTGCTGCGCATCATGCCACCTGCGATCCAATCATGTTCCCACTCTTTACATTGCACGCCCCGGCATCCACGGCTAGGCCATCTTTCCCACGATCCTCCCCATCTCCTCCGCCGTGAACGCCCGCAGCGTCTGCGACCGCACGTTGCCCAGCGAACCAAGCGTCAACAGGATCGCCAGACCGCGTTCCTCATCGGGCGCATCAATCGTCGCCACCAAATCATAGGCGCCCTGCGTCCAGTAGAGGCTTTTCGTCGTCCCGCCGTGCTTCTTTACCAGCTCTTCGAATGCCTTCGCCCGTTGCACGGTCTGCTTTACGTTTTTGATCCCCTGTTCGGTGAAATTGAGCAGCGTGATGTAAGTGACCATGGGATGCCTCCTGAGCTGGAATGCCTCACTCTAGCACGCGTCACCATCCAGTTCAACGGAGCGCTTCCGTCAAAGACCCGCGGCGCCCACGCACTCCGTTGCTATTAGGGGTACAGCACACTACAATGCACTCAATGGCCACAACAGACATGAGTCCCGTAATTTCGTCTTCAACAATTGTGTTCCACGCCCGCGGGCTGACCAAGATTTATGAAATGGGCGAGGTGAAGGTGCCGGCCCTGCGCGGGATCGATCTCGACCTGTACGCCGGCGAGCTGGTCGTTCTGCTCGGGCCGTCGGGCAGCGGCAAGTCGACGCTCCTGAACATCCTCGGCGGCTTGGATACCGCCACGACCGGCTTCGTCAGCTATCGTGACAAGGAGCTCACCAGGGCCACTGAACGGGAGTTGACGGACTACCGCCGCCGCCACGTCGGCTTCGTCTTTCAGTTCTATAATCTCATCCCCAGTCTGACCGCACGGGAAAACGTCGCCATCGTCACCGAAATCGCCGAGCGCCCCATGACGCCGGAGGCTGCGCTGGCGCTGGTGGGGTTGAGCGATCGACTCGATCATTTCCCGGCGCAACTCTCCGGCGGCGAGCAGCAACGGGTGGCGATCGCCCGCGCGATCGC
>Ga0335083_10009894_pt1 | contig 11561 bp, 20 predicted proteins | sample Lox_Sample_42_FD_206716 | JGI IMG/M metagenome (GOLD analysis project Ga0335083, IMG submission 206716) | Soil microbial communities from Loxahatchee National Wildlife Refuge, Florida, United States - Lox_Sample_4.2 | ecosystem: Environmental > Terrestrial > Soil > Wetlands | place: USA... | reverse complement strand
CCAGAGAATACCGATTGCCGGCCGTCGCCCGGTTCGCCCTGGCCGACTGGCGACTGTATGCCTTGCACGGGGCCGGCCGTGTATCCGGCATAGCTTCCGTAAGGCTGCCAGAGGCCAGGCGTACCGCCATTGACGTTAATCCAACCTGAGCCTTGTTCGCCTACGTACATTCCCTGCGCGTTGCGGGTATACGGGCGCGACAGATCATCCTGGTTAGCGTCATTGTCGGTACCCTGCTGATAGTTAATGGTCCGGTTGACCAACTGATAAGACGGCCTGGCCGGTCCATCCTTGGGAGGGTCTGTTAGTCCAGAGTCCCTACCGCTTAGCTCTGTACCTGTCTTGCGCAGCAGGTGACGGTCCATAGCCATGAGCTTGTCATTGCTAAAGTCTGCGCCACCACGCCACGCTGTTTCCTGGCCAACGCCTAGGATGCGAGGATGCCCAAACTGAGCCACTGGCCCGTTACCGCCATAAGGCGACTTAGGCGGGCCAACGTATGGCACAGAGGAAACCGCGGGGTTACCCGACGCTCTATCGACCGGCTTACCGGGTACACCGTCACCGGTACCCGGTACGGTTCCGCCCATTGGCCGAATCGGCAAGCGTGCAATTGGCAGCCCTCTAACATATGTCTGGCCATTCTGCGCAGGCGCATTCTGGCTAGGCACCGTAGGGGTAGCACTACCGCGCCAGCCCATTAGGACCCGCTAAAGGTACCGCCACCGGTACCCGCCTTAATGAGTCCGCTAAGGCCATTGGAAACATTCGTAACCAGCGTTGGACCCTGCGACCCTGGCCGTACTAGGGTGAACAGAATTGCGAGATAGACGATTCCGATTAGGAACGTCCCAAAATCCTTAGTCATGTGTTTCCCCGTGTTATGTAGTCTGCGCCTGGCCTGGCACGCTAACCTGATATTGGGTTGTCGTCTTAACCAGATTCGTAAGCGCAGTTGATATATCTTCAATTGCCGCCGCGGCTGGCGCGCCTGGCCGCGCCACCATAAAGACAACTGCCAGGATCATTACCCCGATTAGAAATTGCCAGATATTGTCACTCATCAGGCAAGCTCATCTGCTGAGGATGCGGAACGTCTAGCGAGCTAGTAACAGAGTCAAGAGAGATGCCGGTACCCTGGCCGGATATCTCATCACTCAGCGTGCTAAACGTCTGGCTGCGCGCCGCATTGAACACGATTCCCAAATCGACTAGCAGACCAAACCAGATAGCGAACTGACCTCCGCGCTTGCTTCCGCTCAAGAGGAACAGAACAAAGAACAGAGACGTAAGCGCGGTTAGCCGGATTAGTACCCGAGACATCACGGTCGAGTAGCCCTCTGTCGGCGCTTTGGTGAATAGCTCAATCGTGATGATGAACGCGCCACCAAAATACTCAGCGAACAATGCGCCGCTGGCTGGCCCGCTAAGGCTCTTGAGTGCGAACGCCTGGCCGCGCTTGCGCGCATATCCGGTAGAGGCGCGGCCAGCTCTGGCAGACCGTGTCGGCCTGGCCCCCGATGCCTCAGAGCTGGCCGCGCTAGAGCTGGCGCGGCGCTTCCCCGTTGCCGCTACCGCCGCGCCAGCCGGGCCACCCTCAACCGCGCCTAGGACAACGTGACGGCGCGCGGTAGCGCCTCGGTTGGTCCTAGTCGCCACGTCGGTTGAATTGGTAGCCATGTCACCCCCTACGCGGTAGCCGGTACGATCTGGCCGCCAGGCTCAATCGTGGGAAAGATCCCCGTTGCGTCTGGCGTACTGACTGGCGTAGTCGTATCGGCGGTAGATGTATTGCCGGTTGTCGTTCCGGTGGCCCCCTGCGTAGCCCTCTTGATAAGCCACACAATGACATCTACAGGGTTACGTGCGTAACCCTGCGGATTGTCTTTGGTAACGAACATCGGATCTGAGATGCCGCCAGGATGGAACGCGACGAAAAAGCAAGCGAACGCCACCCATAGCAGGATCAAAGCCAGCGCGCCACCGGCCGACTTATTCACTTAAGCGCTACCGCCCATTTTCTTAGCGGCGAACTTAACCCAGAGCAGATAGGCAATGATGCCCACGATGAAACCGGCCCAGAACTTGTGATCCTTAAGCATTGCTACCCCCTAGAGCTTCCGTGCCAGAATGCCGAAAATGATCATCTCGGCAATGATGAGGCCGAACATGTAAAGAATGGTCGGATTCCAGCCGGTAGACTGACCGGTTGGACCCTGGCCCTGCGAGAAAACGTTGGTTCCTGCCATTTGCGGTCCACTTCCCCCACCACCGTAAGCGCCTCCTCCGAATTGAGGATTGCCCCGGTAGTAACCAAACGATGAATTTGGGTACGAGAAATACATCTCAGGTACCCCCGATTAGATGTCCACAAGCTGAGGGTCAACCGCGCCGACAGGGTAAACCTCATCGGTGATAAGCTCGCAGGTTGCCGCGCTATTCTGCGTAGACGATTCCCACTGGAGCTTAGTGCTATTCGCGGTGTACAGCCAGGACTGGCCGTAAAGCTCGCCAGGGTCCATAAACCGCTGGAATACGTAAGACCCGAGGTCAGCACTACCGGAACCGGCATACAGCGTGTTAGCTGCAAGGCCGTCGGATGCGTTGTTGGAAGTGAAAGCGCCAGCCGCGCCAGGCGCGTTAGTGCTCATACCGTAAACGTTATCCGAATTGTAGAAATCTTCCGTCCACTGGCGGACGATATCCGGGTTAAGCCGACCAAGCGAACGGTTGTCAAGCTGCCAGTAAATCGGGTCGGTAAACCCGTCTACCCGCACGCCGGAACTGTTTCGCGTAATCAGGATCATTCCGCGGATAGCGTTACCGGTAAGAGTCGAGAGAAGCACGTTGTCAGACCCGTTGGCATTAAGCGTAAAGATCTGATGACGCCTCTTGACCTGTAGGTTAACGCCAGGCGGGACCGGCTGATTAGGCGTGCCCTGCAAATCCTGCGCATCTGGCTGTGCCCAAGCGTCCATATATGGAATAAGCGCGACAGTCGGATAGGTGGCGTACGAACCGAGGCCAGCACCATTTAGCGCATAGTCAAAGCGATACTGAGATCGCGTGTCCGTGTTGGCCAATACGCCTGCGCTGAATCTGATTTCTGGCATGAGAGACAGCGTGAAAGATCCGCCAGATGTAGCAGACGGAATCTGGAAATCATAACGGCGCGCAGGATCTTGCAGCCAGGGGCGGAAATACTTTTCTCCCGCGTAATAGGCGTACCCGCCCATGTTGTAGAGAATTTCCGAACCGTCAACGTTGGTAAGGTCAAGCTGGCTAAAGACGGAAAACGGGCCGTCGAGTAGCAGGGACGTACCGGTAGCGCCAGCGGTAACAGTCCGGTACATGAGCCTAAGTGCCCTAAGATACTGGCCTGCGTTTACGCTACCGCCACCGACTACGGGGTTAGCCGACAGGAGTAGTCCGGTCTGGGCACCCTGTAGGTTCTTTTCCGCATAGAGGTTGGTTGCGATCTGGAATGGGTTAGCGCCAGCAACCGCGGTAGACGCGCTAGCGCCTCCCGCATTGCCAGCGCCTACGGCTGCATTCGGCATGTTCGGTTCCCCTTAATACTGCTGCGCCATGGCGCGGCCTAGATGCTGCACAGTGTCATTAGGGGAAGCGATGAGATGATATGAGATAACGCGCCACATGGTACCCATGATGAGAACGGATACCCAGATGTGTACGCCTAGTTTGATGTATTCCAATGTGATTCCCCGTTAGTCGAAACGCGAGGTTGGGCATTCCCCGCCTCATGATCGGGGAATGCCCGCCCTAACCCCCGGTGATGTGCCCCCCGTGGTAATTCAATGATACCAAAAGGCTTTAGATAAAGGAACGGCGATAGCCGGGGGGTAGTTTTCCGTAAGCTCTGCGCGAGTTAATAAAGAATTGCTTATGACGTTCCGAGCAAAAGACATGCTTTACCACGTGAGGCGTATCGGCTTTCCCGTAGTTGATACGCACTTGGTGTAGATCAAAGCCGTCTTTTTCGCAATCGTCCCATGCGCAGGCAACATGCCTAGATCCCCCGTGGTCTAGGTTAATTACCCTTTTCTCTATTATCGCGTGTTCTCTGCTCATGATCCCACCGTGTTATCAGGTCCCGGAACCGGCGCACTTCCAATTCCTCTGCCGCGGTCAGCAGACGTTCGCTTAGCCGCTGGCCTCTTGCCGTTTTGTCGAGTGCTTGCAGCCGGGCTAGCATTAGCTGTCTTTTCCATGCTGGTAGCAGTGCCCACCAAATCGCCAGAACGTATAGCACCAATATCAACAGCGGCACCAAACGACTCGCCAAAGTATCGTTTTCCCTCATCTATTGTGGCCTCCAATTTCTTAAAGAGGTCTACTAGGTCATTCTTGAGTTTGTAGTCCACTAGGACTAGGACTAGCGCCGTTGCAATCGCCAGTCCCTCTAGAGCTAGCAGTAGCCGACGCAACTTCTCTGTCTCCATAAACCTCAGCCTCTATCCCTCTGTGCATGTTCCTCAAATGGCGCGTAACAGCGTCTATCAATAGCTCTCCGCTCATCAGATAGCCGATACCTTCACTACTGAGTAGCGCGATGCTCGTATTACATGCAGCGCATATCGCGTGATACTGCTCTGTCCCGCTACCTAGCCGGTGGCCATCCTCGGTAACACGGCGCTCTAGGTGCCAGTGCCAGCGCATCGCGTAAGCACGCCACGCGGCAAGCTGCGCCAGTGCCAGAGGCGCTAGGACCCGCTTAGGCACTGTCACCGATACCCCCGTGGCTCATTAGCTGGCGCATCGCTTGCAGTGGGTTTAGCTTGCCCTCTGCGCTCATCTTGGCCATGCGTACGACCATGCCGGGTACCTCTAGGTGCTTGGTGTCGGCGTGGCCGTCTGCCAGGTAGGCAATGTGGTATCCCCCGTCTGGCGTTTCGTACATCGTGAACCGTCCCTTGAGCAACGGTTCTGGCGCAGGCGCGGTTTCCTCGGGCAGGGCTACCTCTGTCATGTGATCCCCTTACGCGGCTTGCTGAGCTATCGCTTGGAAAGAAATAGTTGTGCCCGCGGCTGGCGCTTGCACGATGAGGTAACACGCGCTGCGCGGCGCGTAGAACGTTCCCTCATGCTCCGCGGTATCTGCTGCGATATTGACGAGTACGCCTGTATTGCCGGTACCGGCTACCAGTGATCCCCCGGTTTCCCCTTGCGCTGTAGCGATGACGACGTTGTGAAGTGGCGCGGTAGTGGCTTGCCAGCGGTAATAAACCGGGCCAGAGTACAGACCTAGGGGAATGAATTCCAGCGCGCTAGCGCCAAGGTTCGCGTTGCTAATACTGGCTAGTACGTTGTCGAATGCGTCACCAATCGGACTCTGTAGCAGGGTGACACCGTTTGATTCCGGCTGGACTAGCAGCATGTTCTGTCGCCAGTCTGAATAGGCTAGGTCGCGGTTGGAACCGAAGATATTCATGTACTGCACGGTTACGGGGAATGACGCAAAGTTGTTCTGTATCTGCACGCTCATGTACTGACCGTGCATTGGTCCGCAACCGGCTAGCGTGTTCGTTGCGGTTGCATTGGCGCGGCCAGTCCATACCCACCAATCCTCTTCAAATACCGGGATACCGCTAACTAGATCATCAAACCACTGGATTACCACTGGCACGGATAGTGCAGCGCCGACGCTGCCAGGCGAGCTAGCGACTACCGAAAGGTTGAGGTCATAGCTGGAAAACTGAGAGACATTGACTAGGTTGAGCGCCTGATAGTCGTTACCGGCTGGAATGCTTACGCTTCCGCTACCGGAAAGACTCCCGACGCTGAGTAGGCTAGTGATCTGCTGCGTATTCGGGTTGGTCCAGTTAGACATACCGGTTTCCCCATTTGCTTTGATCGTAGCGCAGGAAAATAGTCGCTACCGGTGGCGTGCCATCCGTAGCGGGGTCGGAGTAATACAGGTAGAACGATTCGCTAGGACGGATTAGCAATGAGTCACTGTCGTCATACCAGGAATTCTGATTGCCAAACACGTTAACATCATGCTGTACGTTCTCAATGTAAACAGAGAATGAGCTACCTAGAGCGCCAGCAACCGAGATCTTATAGATAAGCGCCTCGGGTACCGTAAAGGTAAGGATCGCTGGCGTAAACGCAATGGTCCACTTACCCGAGTTATTGCCGGTAGTGTCAGCAACCCCCGTTACCGGGCCGCGCTTGCCTAGGTAGCCGTAACTCAACCTAGCTTGCCTTGCATCTCGGTTGGCACTTGCTTAGCCATGATCCGGTAATTGAGGATAGTGACAGAGCTAAACAGGGTGATGTTACGTTGATCCTTAAAAACGATCTGGTCACCGGACCACGTAAGGTAAGCGTCAAAGTTAGCGCCATTGGCAACCGCGGCGGTTACCCCGATTGGCGCGACGTTAATACCATCCCCCGGATAGACAGACAGGTTGCCAGCCGCGGCAAGCTGTACGCCAATGAGCTTGATATTCCAAGTCAGACCCGAGTCAGCAAGCGGAAGCGTGATCTGACCGGTACCGTTGCCCTGGCCCGCAACGCCCATGTAGTCAATGCCGCGATACCAGTCACGGATAACTCTGTCAAAGTGGTGGCCTAGCGTTGCCTTAAGCTCAGGGTCGGTCAGAAAATCGACCTGGCCTAGCGGCCCTAGTGTTTGCTTCACAATGCATCCTTAAAGAAGTAAAGGCCAGCGGCCAGAGCCAGCAAGCCGACGATGCCAGCGCCGACCCTAAGCCAGAATTCCGGCCGGAACAACAGCAGGAAAAGCTGTATGAACTTATTCAGCGTCCGCACTAGGCCAGTAATGGAGGTAGCTACGTCACCAATGGTTGAGGGAATGCCGGTAACGCCAGAGATGAGCTTGCCAAACCAGCCAAACTCATCGCTCGCCGCGGACTCAACCCAACCGAGAGGGTTAAAGCTATCCGTGGTCGCCTGCGTTCCACCGGTACTACCGCTGCCAGAGCTGGCGCTAACAGACAGATTCGCGTCTGGCGGAACGCTGCCTTGCATGAATTTCTGGTAAGCGCCAGACGTGTACGTGCCCCATGCGCCTAGTCCCTGCGATTCGAGCTTGCCAACAGCCAGCTTTGCATTAGTAAGCGGATTAGCCCAATCGGGGGAGGGTGGCGTATGCGTGCCATTGGAAATCTGCCAGAGGCCAAAGCTACTCTGGGTACCCCCGTTGTCATCAGGGTTAAGCGCGGTATTGCTACCCGAGGATTCCGCCTCTGCAATGGCGGCCATGAGCGCAGCCCACGCTTTAGTCGCGTACTTAGTGCCAGCCGCACCCTGTAGCCAGATTTCTTCTAGCTGCGCGTAAGAATACGTCGTCACTTAGACTTGCCGAAATACTTGCTAGCGGTTGGGCCTGGCTTAGTATCCTTACCGTCGCCCTTATCGCCAGCCTTGCCGGTTGGCTTAGATTCCGGCGCGGGTGGCTCAACCCCGATACCGAACTTAGCAAGCCAGTCCTTACCCTTGCGGAACGGGACCTTAGCGCCAGCGCCGGTTTCATCCCAGATCTCGATATCGAAATCATCATCGTCATCAGGCTCATTCGCCTTAGCGTTAAGCGCCTCTAGCTGCGCCTTTTCCTCATCAGTCAACGCCATGTTAGGCACCCTTCAATTTATGCGGAGTACCGGCTACGGTATGACCTCCGCGCTTTCCCGACTTACGTACTACGGCTATCCGCAAAACGCGCTTGCTTTTACCGCGACCGACTACGATCGTGCGGTATCTAATGGCCCCGCCACGTTTCGCAATTTCTCTTTCCGGCATATAATTAGAATATCACGGGAGGTAATAGAATGGCTAATATTTGCCAGTGCGGTTGCGGCCAGGAATTGCCGGAGAATTCTACGCGGCAATACAAGCGCGGCCATAAGGCTAAGCTTGATAAAATCGATTCTTACATTGCGCCAGATGCCAGCATAGATGCGGACTACACGTATCTAGATGAGGGTGAAACCGGGCCAGAGGTACCGCCGCTATCTATTGAGGATGTGGCTGCGCTCGTACCTGATGATCCTGAGCCGAGTGATCGGCCAGAAACCAAACCGCCAAAGGAAGAGACGGTTGTCAAGATCACTGCCGCGGTGCGCAGAGATGTTGAGGGCAAGATTGCGTTTGTCTTTGGCATGTCCGGTCAGCTCTGGGCTATGGCAGACCCGGTATGCGGTAACGCTTTCCTCAGCAACTCACCCGAGATAGCTAAGAAACTAACCCCGATCATCTGTCAGTCGCCAGACGTTGTTAAGTGGCTCACTAAGTCGAGCAACTTTATTCTCTGGATTGATCTCTTTATGGCTATGTGGCCGGTTGCCCAGATGATCTTTATGCATCACATTGCCAAGACGATTGCTGATGACATAGCCAGCCAGAACGGCCAGGCGCAGCACGTACCGCCAAACGCCTACGTAGTCCAGTGAGCTTTAAGCACGGTACCAATTACGGGTACCAACGTAAGCATTGCAAATGCCAGGCATGTAAAGATTGGTACGCAGCATGGATGAGACAGTATCGGAAGCGCCGGATAGCGCGGACGGGGGAAGTAATCCGCAACGGCAGATTTCAACCACCGTAAATGTTGAGCGTGTTCCGTGGTCTGTCCTAGGGCCAGAGTTTGCGATGATCTGGGGCCGCGCCGACCCTAAAGACCCTGAGCCAGAACATGCCGAAATCATCGGCATGAATGGTAGCGGTAAGACTTACCTGCTGATGAAAATGCTTCAAGACAGAATGCTAGTCCGTAACTCGCACATCATCCTGGTAGTGACTAAGCGGTCAGATAAGGTCTTTGCAAAGCTAGGCTGGCCGATTGTCCGTGAGCTACGCGACTTGCGCAAGTACCGGCAATGCATCTACTGGCCGCAAACCAATCTGATCGGTCGCCAACGCAAGGCGTTTCATGAGGTACGGATACGCGAGTTTCTTAGTCGGTATTGGATGCCAGACTCTAACCGGGTAATCGCGTTCGATGAAATCGCCTACATAGAGTCTCTGTCGCCAGAGGTCAAAGAGCTAATCGGCATGTATTGGCGTGAGGGTCGATCGAATGGCATCACTGTCGTTGCGATGAAACAACGTCCGCAAGGCGTACAGCGTGACATGTCCAGCGAAACATGGTGGACATTCGCATTCGTTCCAAAGGATCATTCCGACGCTGAGAGATTCGCAGAGCTATTCGGGACTAAAAAGGACTGGCTACCAGTCTTTGAGCAGATGGACCCTGATAACCATGAATTCCTAGTGCGCCATACGCGGACTAGGCAAGCGTATATCTCATGGGTAGATGAGCCAATCAAGCCGGTACCGCCGCGGAACGATAACCAGGGTGGCCTAGCAATGTATAGGAAAAACGCATGACTGCCAAGTACGGATTTAGCTAGACATTACACCAATACGAGGTACTTAACGGGGTTGGCCACGATTACTCGCGCGTTTCTGCCCCAGAACTTACCGAGTTGTTCTATTGGTAAGATGATCTTGACCATGTAGGTTTACCCCCTGTAAGCTGGCGTTTCTCGGTTGCATGGGGGTATGCAGCCACGCTAGCGATTCGGGGAGTCGTTATGGCCATGCCGCCTAGGCCGCAAGTGACTAAGGAATCGGTCAACTACCGGCCAGCTCCGCAGCGCCTAAACGGGGGTCGCAAGTGCGGCAACTGTTTTATGTTCAATTCCCCTTATGAATGTACAATGGTAATAGGCGTAGTTCTCAGAGATCACGTCTGCGATAAATGGGAAGGTAAGACCAGATGACTATGCTAGACGACAAACCGCCAGTCGAAATAGACGACACGCCGCCCCCCACCTGCGTCTGTAAGCGCCCGGTATGCATGTTCAATCGCCTAGATGATCGCGGGCAAGACGGCTGCCTAAACGAGCAAGACGGCGCAGACGGCCTATGCGAATACTGTCGTGAGGATGAGCGTAAGCCGCACTGTCACGACACGTACTGTATGACCGCGCGAAAGGTCAAAGATGACGTGTGAGGAATTCCGCGTGCTGCTGTACTGCCATTGCGGGCACGAACACGCGGAACACAATTTCTCGGAGGGCCATTGCATAGGTATGTGCCCATGCGCTAAGTGGCGCGGCAAATACATAGTGAGGGTATTATGCGGCGCTGCATAGAATGCATAGGTCATGAGTCATGTTCTTGGCTAGATGGGGAAGTGCTAGACAATAGGTGTCCGCATTGCGGAAAGATAACCATGCCTATAGCGACAACAACCGCCCTCGGTATGATGATGGATCAAATGAGCCGTGGCGTCAATTATCAAGCTCTAGAGCGTGAGAGGCGCTTTTATCGGCTACTCGATAGGGCTGAGAATGTCATCAGAGTGTGGCGCTGGGAATGGCCGCGAAAGCTCTGGATAAACGCCAATCAATTCCGGCTTTATTGGAAATTCTACCTGCGGTGGTGGCTCAGGTAAAAGCGGGGAATGGCCCCAGCAATTAGCCACCCAATCCCGATGCGCGGGACAGTCACTAGGGTGTTTCCTCGCTAAGCACATGGCTATTACGGCAAGGTTCTAAAGGTGGGACCATTCCCCTTTTCCTTCGGGGGACGTGGCCAGTCCGGGACTTGCCAACGAATCGAACGGGCCAACGGATAAGACCTTACACGGCTACAGAATGGTGTGTCAAATGGCAGAACCTATCAACCTAAAATGGCTATGGTTTCCATATCGGGCAATGGTCAATCAACCGCCTAAAATATGTGAAGCTGACAGACACGCGGATTCTGCCATTCCTGCGGAGTTTGTAGAGATGATGTATAATTCTCCCGAGGGTGCCCAGCTAATGGTTATCCGGCAAGTCTGGCATACGTGTGAAGCGTGCCATTTGGACCTAGGATTTCTGACCGACGATTACCAGGGAATGAACACGTGAGCAATATCAAAGCTGCGCATCTAACAAATCTGCCAGGCGGTAATAAACTGACCATGCTGGCAAATGTCGGTATCGATGCAATGGAAGCTAGCGAGCTATCTAATAGCAATATTCACGGTATGGTATTGCTAGTGGAGTCTGGTCAAGTCGGTACCGGGTCATTCAACTTCGATGATATAGACCAGCAAATAATATTCCTGAAAATCTGCATAGAGGGACTTACTGTAGTTAGGCGGAATCAATCATGAATGAGGAATTCGGCTATCACGAATTGGAACGCGCCGCATTGGGCTATGTGCTAGAAGATGATCTCTGGCCCGCCTTTTTGGCTTGGATGAAAACTCACCATGTAAGCGAGGCTGCGCATTACTGGCTGATGAGTGCGCCGGATATCTGGCAAGTGCGCGCCGACTATATAGCGCATGGTCCCGCATGAATGGCGTACTGCGGACATGCTTTATACCGCACGTCGGTTTCTGGCTAGAAGACATAATGTGGCTTATTCGGTACCCAATTGAGCGAGGTACGGAAACGCCAGAGATTCACTCTCCGCAACAATTGCTAGCGGCTACCGAGGGTGACGCCAGCGCGCGGCGCGCGGACTCGGAGGAGACTGACTACGCGGAGTGAAGTTGGCCCCCGTGTGGAGGTCCC
>Ga0335083_10009893_pt1 | contig 11561 bp, 8 predicted proteins | sample Lox_Sample_42_FD_206716 | JGI IMG/M metagenome (GOLD analysis project Ga0335083, IMG submission 206716) | Soil microbial communities from Loxahatchee National Wildlife Refuge, Florida, United States - Lox_Sample_4.2 | ecosystem: Environmental > Terrestrial > Soil > Wetlands | place: USA: Florida... | reverse complement strand
CGCGGTTTTGCGCGGAGTGCGGGCGCTCGCTCTCGACGTGAGCGTGAAGAGCGACATCTGGCGAACACCTCGAGATCGAGCCATTGTTGGCGTTCGCCGCCCCTGTGGTAGGAATTCTGCCTGGGCGTGAGCGGGAACAACTGTGGCTAAGAAACAGCTCCTCTTGGTGGAACCGGACCCGCAGAGTCTGCGGGTGCTCGAAGTCAGCCTGAAAAAGGCGGGGTTCAGTGTCACGACGGCGGGCGACGGAAGCGACGCGCTCACCAAGGTCGAGCTATCGACTCCCGATCTGATTCTGAGCGACACGCGCTTGCCGCGCCTCGACGGCTACGAGCTCGTGCGCCGCTTGAAAGAGCGCCACGAATACTCCGCGATTCCGGTCGTGTTCCTCACCGGGCAGCGCTCGATCGAAGACAAGATCCGCGGGCTCGAGCTCGGGGTCGAGGACTATCTCACCAAGCCCATCTTCGTGCGGGAGCTCATCGCGCGCGTGAACCTGCTCCTCGCGCGGCGCACGCACGACTCGATGGCGACGAACGTGCCCGTCAGCCGCCGCACGCGCTTCAGCGGCTCGCTCGAGGACATGGGCGTCGTCGATTTGCTGCAGACGTTCGAGGTGAGCCGCAAGAGCGGCGTCGCCCGCGTGTCGGACGGACGGCGCGAGGCCAAGGTTTACTTCCGCGACGGCAAGGTCGTCGACGCCGAGCTCGGACGGCTGCGCGGCGAAGAGGCGGTCTACCGCGCGCTCATTCTCAACTCCGGAGAGTTCGAGGTCGAGTTCTGTCCCGTCGTGAACGAGGACATCATCCCCACCTCGACGCAGGGCCTCTTGATGGAGGGCATGCGCCGCGTCGACGAGTGGGGCCGCCAGCTCGAACAGCTGCCGCCGCTCGAGACGATCTTCGAGGTCGATCACGAACAGCTCGTCGAGCGCCTGAACGAGGTGCCCGACGAGCTCAACGCGATCTTGCGGCTCTTCGACGGTCGTCGCTCGCTGCTCGACGTGATCGACGAATCGCCGTTCGAGGACCTTTCGACGCTCTCCACCGTGTCGAAGCTCTTCTTCGAAGGACTGCTCGTCGTCTCCCAGCGGGCGCCGGACGAAGACGTGGTGCCGTCCTCGGAGGTCGACGCCAGCGTGCGCCCGGAACGGAGCTCCGACGAGGTGGTGCCCGATTCGACGGCGCGCTCGCCGAGCGATCTGCCGCGCTCGGGGGGCGAGCCCGCGCGCTCCGTGCCCGAGGTTTCGAGTCGCGCGGGTTCGTGGCGGCCGTCCGCGCCGCCGATCGAGCCGTTCGCGCCGGGCGAGGCGTACGTGGCGCACGTGTCGCCGAGCGCGGCGCCGAGCGACCGTTCGGCGCGACCGCGCGCGGTGATGCCGGTGCTCGAGGAGCCGATGAGCGCGGTCCCGGAGGCTCGCGCGGAAGGGCCGGTCGTTCGCCCCCGCACGCAATTCGGGCTCGGGCCGGGCGGTGTGGAAGCGACCGCGCAGCTCGAAGGCTTGAGTCAAAACGCGAGCACGACGCGCGATACGCCCGAGGCACGCGCCGACGGCCCGAGCTTCGGCGAGGGCAAGGTGATTCCATTTCCCGCGCAGCGCCGTGAGGACGAAGCGCCCGAGACGCCGCAGGAGCCGCCGGCGCCCGCGGCCCGCGAGCCCGAGCCGCCCGCGCACGCACCGAGTGAGCTCCGTCCCACCGTGCGCGAGCCGCATGCTCCGCGCGCGAGCGGGCCGAGCGGAACGATGCGACTCGATCTCACGCCCGCGCCCGTCCCCGTGACGACGCCGCCGTCGCAGCCTTCGCCGCTCGGGGCCATCACCGCGACTCTCGGCAGCGTGGGCGTGGCGTCGAAGCCGGGCGGCAGCGGAGCCTCGCACAGCGAGCCGCCTCCGCCGTCGTCGAGCCGGTCGCGTGAGAGCTCGGGGGGACGCGCCGTCGAGCACGTCGCCGCGCGCGCGTCGGAGGATCACTTTTTCAAGGTCGGTGACGCGGGCGAGTACGAAGGCGGACCGTCGCATCGTCCGCCGCCCATCGCCGTCGAAGAAGAGCACGAAGAAGAGCTCCAGCAGTCGATTCGCGTTCGTACGCCGGAGCAGGAACAGCGCCGCGCTCAGTTCATCCGCTGGGTCGTCGCGGCCATGGGGTTCGGCATCGCGGTGTTCGCGATGGGCATCTTGCTGCGAGTGGTGGCGCCCCCGCCCAAAGAGGACACGTCGAAGCTCGCGCATCCGGCGCCGCCCGTCGCGGCCGAGCCGGCGCCGCCGCAAACGGAGGCGGCGACCGCAGCCGTCGTGCCGCCGCCGCCCGCCGCGGTCCCGCCGCCCGCTGAAACGACTCCGCCCGCGCCCGTGGTCAGCGCGCCGCCCGTCGCGACCGCTCCGCCACCGAAGCCCACCGCGACGACCGAGTCGAAGCCGCCGCTCCCGAAGCCGCTCCCGCCGCCCGCGCCCGTCGCGGCCAAATCGAAGCCGGCGCTGCCCGAGGTCGCGCCGCCCGCGCCCGCGAAGCACGTCGAAGCGAAACCGAAGCCGGTGAAGACGCCCGCGGCGGCCACGACGGCGCCGACCGCTCCCGCCGGCACCGCGTCGTTTCCGGTCGACTGAAGCGCGTCGCGCCCGCGTCGGTGTGCGCACGTTCCCTCACGAACGCGCGCGCTTCGCGTACGTCAGTCGGCGGTCGCGACCGCCGTCGTCGGCTCGCCGTCGGGAACGCGTCGCGTGACGGCAGAAGCGGCGAAGGGCGGCGCGAGTCGGGCGACCCGCCGCGCGCGGTGCGGTCGAACGGCGGCGAACGCCGCGTCGTCCGGAACCCGCGACGCGTTCGCGCTCGGCTCGGCCGGCGACGAGACCGCGGCGGGGAGGACGGCCGGAGAGCAGCCGCAAACGAGCGCAACGACGAGCAAGCTCCGCTTCAGCATGGCGCGGCGACGCTACGTCTGTAGGGCAATGTAGGGAAAGTTCCGAGCCGCGAAAACGCGTGGTCCGGACTTCGTTAAGTGTCGCGCCGCGCGTCGCGTTGATCGTCGAGGAAGCGCAAGAGCACGTGGCCGAACTCCGAGGGGCGCTCTTCTTGCGGCACGTGTCCCGCGTCGAGCAGCTCGAGCCGCGCGTCTTTGATCGAGCGCGCGAGCTTGCGCGCGACGCTCGCCGGCACCACGCGATCGAAGCTTCCCCACGCGACGAGTGTCGGCAGCCGCAGACCCGCGGCGCGCGTCTCGAGCTGGCGCGTGTCACTGAGGGCGCGCAAGGACTCGTGCGCGCTCGTGCGCGCGGCGGGCTCGTCGAAGGCGGCGTAGTACGCGGCGATGGAGGCCGGCTCGACGGCGCCCTCGCGAGCGAGCAGCTGTTCGCGAAAAAAGGCCGCGAAAATGCGGCGATTCCACAGCTGCCGCAGGACGAACCCGCCGACGCCCGGCAGCAAACCGAGCCGCCCGTACGCGCCGAGACGCGGCGGTTCGCACAGCGCGTCGACGAGCACGAGCTCGGACACGAGCTCGGGGTGACGAGCCGCGAGCGTGATCGCGACGGCGCCGCCCAGGCAATGCCCGACGAGCGTCGCGCGCCCGAGCTCGAGGCCCGCGTAGAGATCGGCGACGACCTCGGCGAACGACTCGACCGCGTACGCGAAGCGACTCGGGTGCGGCTTCTCGCTCGCGCCGAAGCCGGGCAGATCGGGCGTGACCACGCGGTAGCGTTCGGCGAGCGTCGCGCGCACGCCGTTCCACGTCGTGTTGTCCAGAAACACGCCGTGCAGGAGCAGGAGCGTGGGTCCCGAGCCGGACTCGGCGACTCGCACCCGAACTCTGCCCGCCGTCACGTCGCGATAGACGACCACCGACACGCTGCGAAGCCTAAGGCCACACGCCCGCCCGAGAAAGAGGTGGCGAATCGCCCCGCGCGTCCGGGCGGCCGGCGGCCGGAACCGCGACGGGCCGGGCCGCCCCGCGCCGCGAGCGATGGACGGCAAAAGAGCTCCATGGACATTCTGTCAGACATGACGAACAATGTCCGAGCTCGAGCCGCGCGCAGCGTCCATGGAGCCTGCGCGGAAATAGTGCAAATTTTCGGCCGCGTAGGCTTTGGTCGATCCACTGAGTGGAATATATTCCCACTCACCTCACGCCCCCGAACGGGCGGCGCGAGGGTAGGGCAGACCCGAGTGGCGATGGACGAACGGACCTTGAGCGCAATCGAACGGCAGAGCCCCGGCGGGCTCACGTCGGCCGAGATCCTCGATCTGTTCGCGCGCCACGACGTACCGCTCAGTGAAGCGACCTTGCGCAAATACGTCCAACTCGGACTCTTGCCGCGCAGCGTGCGCGTCGGACGCAAGGGCAAGCACCAAGGCTCGCAGGGCGTCTACCCGGTCAACGTCGTGCGCCAGATCGTCACCATCAAGCGGATGATGGCCGAGGACATGACCATCGAGCGCATCGCGCGCGAGTTCTTGTTCATCAGGAACGACGTGGCGGAGCTCGAGCGCACGCTGACCGAGATCTTCACGAAGCTCGAAGGCGTGCTGAGCGAGCGGAAGAGCGATCGCGGGGCGCAAGCCGTGCAGCGGGACGTGGTCGCCGCGCGCGCGCAAAGCAGGGATCTGGTGGCCCGTCTCGAGGCCATCGAAACGAAGCTAGGAGCAGGAGCGAAGATGGAAAAACTCACGGCTTCCTGAGAGCACGACGCTTTCGGAAGTCGGGGTCGCGCCCCAACGAGCGACCCGGTTCGAGCCCGAGTCCCCAAAAATCCCCGGAAAATCGCGACGACGGCGGGCCCGTCGACCGGCGAGGCGGGTGTCAGGGACGAGGTGGCGCGAACGAGACGAACTCTCGTGCAGCGGTGGACTGTCCGCTGTCCGGAGAGCTCGAGCGGGCAGGTACGGGTTTTCACTCGGAGGCAGTCCCATGAACGACGACAAGCGCGACATCATGCTCGATCCGGCCCTCATCGGTCCGGCGCTCGAGACCCAAGGCGCGACGGCGCTCGACGCAGCGCCCGCCATCACGCGCGAGCAACGACGCTCGCGACGCAAGCGCGAAGTGCGCGCTCGCACCATCAGCGTCAAGCGCATGACGAAACGGGAGCTCGAGATCGGGCGCCTGCTCTACCCCGAGAACGACTACGAGAAACCGCGCACGCGCGAGGAGTGCCTCGACGGCCCGCGACCGTGCCCGTACGTCTCGTGCAAGCACCACCTTTACATCGACGTGTCGGCGCGGACCGGCGCAATCAAGCTGAATTTCCCCGATCTCGAGGTGTGGGATCTCGGTGAATCGTGCGCGCTCGACGTGGCGGATCGCGGCGGGACGACGCTCGAGGACGTAGGCGCGATCATGAATCTCACCCGCGAGCGCATTCGTCAGGTCGAAGTGAAGGCGCTCGCCAAGCTCGAAGCGTTGCGCGACATGATGCACCTCCGCGACTACGTGGACGAGGGTCCGGTCGGCAAGCGCCGCTTGCCGCGCCTCTCCAAGCAGGATCTCAAGGGTCCGGGGTACCGCGAGGTCGACGAGGACGAGGACGAGAGCGAAGACGCGCTCGATCGCGCCGACGCGCTCGAGGCGGGCGAGGTCGCGACGCTCGAGGACGCGACGCTCGACGCGTGAGCAAAGGGCGCGCGCTCTCGCGAGTCCGGCTCCGGGACTAGCCGCGGAGCTCGCGGAGCGCGCGCAAAAAATTCTGGCCGAGCGTCTTTCTTACCGCCTCGGGCCGCCAGCCGCGCCGGAGCATGCACTCGACGAGGCGCGGTAATTCGAGGCAAGTCGGCATGTCGCGGGGGGTCACGATGAAGCCGTCCCAATCGCTGCCGAGCGCGGGAAAGTCGTCGCCGAGCGTGTCGCGCACGTGCTCGAGGTGACGGACGATCGTCTCGAGCCGGCCGCGGAACATCGGGTCGCCGAGGTACGCGGAGTGGAAGATCACGCCGACCACGCCGCCCGAGTTCGCCACGGCGCGGAGCTGCGCGTCGTCGAGGTTGCGCCAGTGGCGGTGAACGCCCATGACGCCCGTGTGCGAAACGACGACCGGGAGCGTTCGGTCGTGCGCCGCGAGCGCGCCCCAGAACGTGCGTGGGCTCGCGTGCGCGAGATCGACGAACACGCGGAGCTCGTTCAGCTTGTGCACGAGCTCGACGCCGCGCGGGCTCAGGCCGCCGTCGCCGAACGGCGCGAAGGGCGCGCTCGCCACGCCGAGCTCCGAGTGCGTGAGGTGCATCAGCGTCACCAGCAGCAAAAAACGCGGCTCGAGCGCGTCGAGCGCGCCGAGATCGTGCTCGAACGCGTTGCCGCCCTGGATCCCGACGAACGCCGCGTGCCGGCCGGCGGCGCGGGCCGTTCGATACTCGTCGGCGGTGCGGACGAGCGTGACTCGATCCGGCGCGCTCGCGAGCAGCGCGTCGAGCGCGCGCATGTTCTCGAGGAACGCGTGCACGCGATCCGCCGCGTCGCGCAACGGATTCGTCGTGACGATCCAGGTCGCGCCCCCGATCGCGGCTTCGCGGAGCCGCGGCAGATCGGCGTGACCGAGCGCGACCCCCGGCAGGAACGGCAAGGGGCGTTGCCGCTCGAGGGGATTGCGCCCGAGCAGGCGCTGCCAGATGAACGAATCGACGTGCAGATCGATCACGTCGCTCGCAAGGTAGAGCTCCACCGCTTCGCGCGAGACGCCGAGCTCGCGCGCCCAGGCGCTCGGATCGGCGCGGTGGTCGATCTCCGTCACGTGAGCGGGCGAGGCCGGACTAAAACCCATCGCTTGCGCTCTACTACCTCCGCGCGGCAGTCGATGCGCGAACGCCCCGGAAACGGGCGGTTAGAGCCCCTTCGGCACGTCGTCGAGCTTCACCGCGCCGAGCGCGTAGCGAATGAGGGCGCTGCGGTTCGCCTTGGTGAGACCGCGCGTCTTCAAGGTCTGGACCATCTCGTCCAGGCGCTCGAGGTCGTCGGTGTACATCGAGATGCAGATCACCTTGTAGTGCGTCGGGCGCTCTCCGGGCGTGCGCGGGGTCGCTGCGCGCTCACCGGACTGCGGTGAGTAAAAGCTCCCGCCGAGCACTCCGTCGATCTCGTCCCGGTCGAGAACCCGGGCCGTGGCTTCGTGCAGATCGTCGCTCCTGTTCATGCTGTACCTCTGGCTAAAGTGGGTGTCTCTTGACCGAGCACGCGATCGACCAAACGCGCGTAGTCCTGCGCGGTGGGGGAAGTCGGGGCGTACTCGAACAACGTCTTGCCCTGGGAGGGCGCTTCCTTCGCCTTGATCGCGAAGTGAACCGGGTCGAGGCACGCGTCGCGGAACGTCTCGCGCAGCGTGTCGAGCGACTCTTTGCAGAGCCGAGCCCGCGCGTCGTAGAGCGTCGGCAGCACGCCGAGGAGGTTCAATGGATGGCCGAGCAGACGATTGATCTGCTTGATGGTACGCACCACCTGCTTCACGCCGAGCAGCGACAGGTAGTCGCACGCGACGGGGCAGAGCACCGCGTCGGCGACGACGAGCGCGTTCTGGTTCATGAGCGAGAGGCTCGGCGAGCAATCGAGCACCACGAAGTCGTAAGCGTCGCGCGCGCCGGCGAGACGGCTCGCGAGCACGCGGTCGCGGTTGCGCTGGCCGGAGAGGTAGAGCTCGGCGGCGGCGAGCGTCTCGTTCGCCGGCAAGAGATCGAGGCCGGGCCGCGCGCTCACGACGGCGTCCTTGTAAGGGAGGCCCATCACGAGCACGTGATAGAGCGAGCGTTCGCTCGTGATGCCGAGCGAGGCGGCCGCGTTGCCCTGACCGTCGGTGTCGACCAAGAGCACGCGCCGGCCCGCACGCGCGAGCCCCGCGGCGAGGTGCACGGCCGTGGTCGTCTTCGCGGTTCCGCCCTTCTGATTGAAGACGGCGATGACGCGCGGCTGCTTCGCCTGCTGCGGCTTGTATTCACCCGCGCGCGGCTTCTCCATGATGCCGCTCACGGGCGGCGGCGTGGGCGTGGTGCTCGCGCGCGCCGGGTCCGGCGTGAGCAGCGAGTCGTCGGGCAGGTAACGCGGGTCGAGCAACTGGCCGAGCCGCACGGCGCGCACGCCTTCGAGCACGCGCGCGCGGCATTCGGGCTTGCACGCGTAGTGGCGCCGTCCGCCCGTGAACACGACCTGCGCCGCGAGTTCGACGATGAACGAAGACGCGCACGCATCGCACGCGACCCTGCCGTCCGCGTTTTCGCTGTGGCTCGCTTCGAGGCACTTCTGGGTGCAGAAGTGCCGAGTGCCGCCCTGTTCCGGCGCCCGCTCCTCGACCTGATAGCGGAAGCAGAGCTCGAACTCGGTCGCACAGACACTGCAGCGCACGGGGCCGGCCATGCCCGTGAGTTATCGAAGCAGTTAGACGTGGGCCAAAAAACGCGCGGAAGTTTTCCGCGCCGGGCGCCGTTTCGGCTCGAAGGCCGCTCGAGCGCGAACCGCCGTCAGTGCCGGAAATGCCGCACGCCGGTGAAGATCATGGCGATGCCGTACTCGTCGGCGGCGCGGATCACGTCTTCGTCTTTCTTGCTGCCGCCCGGTTGCGCCATCGCGGCGATGCCGGCGCGGGCCGCGACTTGGACGTTGTCGGGGAAGGGGAAGAAGGCGTCCGAAGCGAGCACGCTGCCTTGGGCGCGCTCGCCCGCTTTCTCGCAAGCCGTCTGGACGGCCGTCACGCGCGCGGTCTGGCCGCCGCCGATGCCGATGGTTTCGTAGACGCCGGGGCTCCGGCCCGGGGCCGCGAGGACGATGGCGTTGCTCTTCACGTGCTTGCAGACGCACCACGCGAACGCGAGGCTCGAGAGCTCGGCCTGCGTCGGCGAGCGGCGGGTGACGACGCGCCCGGCTTCGACTTCCCCGGCGCCCGTCGCGTCGCGATCCTGCACCACGAAGCCGCCGCTCACGCGCTTGAACTGGCGCGCCGGATGCGTCGGCCCGAGCCACTCGCCCGTCGCGATCAAGCGCAGGGCGGCTTTCGAACGCAGCCGATCGAGCGCCCCGGGCGAGAAGCCCGGCGCGATGATGCATTCGAGGAACGTTTCGGCCAGGATTTCGGCCGTCACGTCGTCGACCTCGCGGTTCAACGCGACGATGCCGCCGAAGGCGCTCATCGGGTCGGCCTCGCGCGCGGCGCGGTACGCGTCGGCGAGCATCGGCGCGGTCGCGACGCCGCACGGGTTCGTGTGCTTCACCACCACGGCCGCCGGATTCTCGAATTCGCGCACGGCGTCGAGCGCGGCGTCCACGTCGACCAGGTTGTTGAAGCTGAGCTCTTTGGCGCCGCTGCCGAGGCTCTCGGCGCAACCGAGCGAACCGGGCGGCGCATTGCGTTCGCGGTAGAAGGCGCCGCTCTGGTGCGGGTTCTCCCCGTAGCGCAGCGAATACGCCTTCTCGAGCGTGGGAGTGAGGAAGCGCGGGTAGCCGTCGGTTTCGGTGCGCGCGCTGAGCCAACCGCTGATGGCGGCGTCGTAAGCCGCGGTGTGCGCGAAGGCCTTGGCGGCGAGGCGTTCGCGGGTGCCGCGCGCGACGTCCGTTTCGCGCGAGAGCTCGTCGAGCACGAGCCGGTAGTCGCTCGGATCACAGACGACCGTCACGCGCTCGTGATTCTTCGCCGCGGAGCGGAGCATGCTCGGTCCGCCGATGTCGATGTTCTCGATCAACGTCTCGAAGCTCGTCCCCGGTTTCGCGAGCGTCTGCTCGAACGGATACAGGTTCACGACCACGAGATCGATCGCGCGGCCGCCGAGGCGCTCGAGGTCGACGTCGTCGAGACCGGCGCGCGCGAGGATGCCCCCGTGCACGCGGGGGTGGAGCGTCTTCACGCGGCCGCTCATCACCTCGGGCGAGCCCGTGTAGGACTCGACGCTCTCCACCGGGACGCCGCCCGCCTTGAGCGTGCTGTAGGTGCCGCCGGTCGAGATGAGCGTGATGCCGCGATCGGCGAGGGACTTGGCGAATTGCATCAGCCCGGTCTTGTCGGACACGGACAGAATGGCGGTGCGAATCGGCATGGGGGCGGGGAATCTACCCGGAGAGTGGCGGGCAATCCAGACGCCGGGGCGGGAAGCGGGTCACGGGTTCGGATCGGCCAGGAATTGCGCCAGGACGTCGCGCTCGGCCGCGCGGGCCGGCCGCTCTTACTTCGTGCAATGCGCCGTGTCCGTCGGCGCGATCGTGCCGGGGCACGCCGTGGTCGAGCAGCTGCCGTCGTCGCTGCACTGTTCGCAGTCGGTCGCGTCGTCCGCGGGGCAGTCGAGATCGAGCGCGCCGCAGCCGCAATCGCAGAAGCCGTCGTCGTAGAAGGCCGGGTCGCACGTCCACGCGCTCGGCACGTTGACGATGCAGCGTTCGTTGTGGTCCGGGTCGATGTGCGTCTTGTTGCCGGCGGTGCAGCCGTCGACCGGGTAATTGCCGCAGACGTAAGCGAGCTCGATGCTCTGGCAGTACACGTCCGGAATGCCGCAGCCGCAGTCGCACACGGCGTCCCGCCACTCGTCCGCCGAGCAAATCCACCCGGCGGGCGGGGGCGCGCACTGCGTCGTGTCCGTCATGTCGACCGTCCCCTCGCACTCGCCGTGACCGCCGCACGTGTCGCAGCGTTCGCAGGTCGTGAAGTTCGAGTCTTTGCAGTCGAGATCGGGCACGCCGCAGCCGCAATCGCACGCGATGCCGTCGGCGTACGCGCTCGCCGGGCAGGTCCACCCCGCCGGGGGCGGCGGCTGATCACAGGTGCCGTTCGCGACCGGATCGATGGTGTTCGGGCACGGCTGCGCGGAGCACGACCCCGGTGAGTCGCACTTGTCGCAGGCGTCGACGTCCGCCGTGGCGCAATCCGGATCGATCGCCCCGCAGCCGCAGTCGCAGCGCGTGCCGTCGTGATAGAGCCTTGCGGAGCAATTCCACGCGGGTGGAGGCGCCGAGCAGTGAGCGTTGTCGTCCGCGCTCAGGTGGTCACAGTGGAGCGGCCAACAGCTCGTGTTGTCGCAGACTTCACACGAGCTCGCCTCGGCGTCGGGGCAATCGACGTCGACGATGCCGCAGCCGCAGTTGCAGGTGCCGTCCCCGTACGTCGTCGGGTCGCACGTCCAACCCGGCGGCACTTCGCAGCGCGTGTTGTCGTCGGCCGCGATCGAGGACGGACAAGGGCTCTTCGCGCAGGAGCCGGGTGCCGTGCAGGAGTCGCAGCTCGAGACCTTGGCGCCGGCGCAATCCGGATCGGCCGCGCCGCAGCCGCAATCGCACGAGCTGCCGTCCCCGTAGCGCGCGGGCGTGCACGTCCAGCTCGCGGGGGGCGGCGTGCACGTCGCGACGTTCGAGGGGTCGATGCGGCCGGGGCAAGCGGCGAGATTGCAGCTGCCGAGCCCGTTGCACGTGTCGCACGCGGCGACGCCCGTGTCGGTGCAGTCCTTGTCGGCGACGCCGCAGCCGCAGTCGCATTTGCCGTCGCCGTAGGCCTCGACCATGCACGTCCAGCCGGCGGGGAGCGGCTCGATGGCGATGACGCCGGCCGTCCCGCCGCCGCCGTTCGTGGAGCCGCCGCCCGTACCCCCGACGTCCGTCCCGCCCGTGCCGAACGC
>Ga0335083_10009892_pt1 | contig 11562 bp, 10 predicted proteins | sample Lox_Sample_42_FD_206716 | JGI IMG/M metagenome (GOLD analysis project Ga0335083, IMG submission 206716) | Soil microbial communities from Loxahatchee National Wildlife Refuge, Florida, United States - Lox_Sample_4.2 | ecosystem: Environmental > Terrestrial > Soil > Wetlands | place: USA... | reverse complement strand
CCCGTCGACCAGATCACGTAATGGTTTCGACGCTGTTCGAGCGGTCTCGCCCGCGATCTTCGAGCATGGTTCGCGTGGCCGAGCAGGACTTCACGGTCTTCCATCGATACACCAGAGGCGCGCAAGCGGCAGGCAAGTGCGTGTCGCAAGCCGTGGATGCGTACACGCGAGATCCCCGCTTCTCGCCGAGCCCGCTGCCAAGCCGTGTTGTGGTCTCTTGCGACTCGACTCTATGGTAACGTTTGTGGTACCTTAGATCGTGCTCGAAATCCGGACCTACGTCGACTCCGCGGGCCGCAATCCATTTGAATCGTGGTTCAAGAAGCTAGACGGAATTGCCGCAGCGAAGATTACGGTCGCGTTGGCGCGAGTGGAACAGGGCAATCTCTCAAACGCGAAGTCGGTGGGAAAGGGCGTCTTGGAATATCGCGTCGATTTCGGTCCAGGATATCGCGTGTACTTCGGCCGCGAAGGAGATGTTGCCGTCATCTTGCTTGGCGGGGGGACGAAGAAGCGCCAGCAGCACGACATCGAGGCGGCCATAGATCGGTGGATCGAATACAAGCGACGAAGGCTAACTGAGAGGTAAACATGGCATTGACGCGCAGCTTCAAGGAAACAGTTCAAGCCCGTGTGGCTACTGATCGCTCATTTCGCGAGGCATTGCTGCGAGAAGCGATCGATACGATGCTTACCGGTGATATTGATACCGGCAAGGCGATCCTGCGCGACTATATAAAGGCTACCGTCGGCTTCGAGAAGTTGGGGGCCGTGACGGGAACATCGCCGAAGAGCTTGATGCGGATGTTTGGCCGAACCGGCAATCCACAAGCGAAAAACCTGTTCACGGTCATTGGACAGTTGCAAAAGCAGACCGGGATGAAGCTCCATGTAACAGCAGCGCGGCAGCGCGCGCACTGATTCATCGTAGAACCCGCGCGCGTGACAGCTTTGTGACCTAATTCAGATCGGATGTGACCAAACTGTGACTGGGCTAGACTGGTTTCGAGATTGGCAAGCGCTGCAAGTCGTTGATTTAAAGATTACCTGGCTACGAACCGGGGGGTCGTGGGTTCGAATCCTGCCGGGCGCGCCAAATTTCAGGCATTCAAAACCAGGTCCTCCTGTCTGCTGTGGGACCTCTGTGGAACGAGTTGTCCACCGGTCCTTACGCGTGTGTTGAGATTCATGCACTTGGCGCGCAAAACCAGAGCCTCTTGGTTGGCGTCGGATTCCAACAACCTGTCTCAACCAACTGTCGGCCACGCGTAGCACGGTCTGCGTTCCGCTTCGATTCAGCACGAGATTGGCCTGCCTGAGCAGATGGCCGACATCGGCGCTCGCGTAATGGCCGGCCATCGAATGATTGGCATGGCCGAGTAGCGCTTCACGATCTTCGGCGGAGACGCCGGAGGCGCGCAGGCGACAGGCGAATGAGTGTCGTAGGGCATGAACGCGGACCAGGGGAAGGCGCGCCTCATACCGCGCCTGCTGCCAGCCGTTGTTGTTCATTCTTTTCATGCGCCTGCCGTGATACGGAAACACCCAGATCGGATGCGTCCCTCGCTGTGACTTGGTGATCGACCAGGCAACGTCATTCAAGATCACGACGTACGGTCGTTTGGTCTTGAACGCTTCCGCGGGATAACGAAGACGTTGCGCCCGAGCTCCGGCACCTTCACTTCCCATTCCCACTGCAAGCCGCAAACGTTGCTGTCGCGAAGCCCCGTGTTGATGGTGAAGAGCGCCATGCAAGCAAGGCGCGGCGGTAGCCGGTGAAACACCGCGTCCTGCTCTTCCCAGGTAATCGGGTAGGGCGCACGCGGATGCTCGGGCAGCATGGTGATCAGCGGCGGCAATCCCTCGAGCCACGGCCGCCCATCGGCGTCGCGATACGAGCGCGCGGCGCGGTTCAAGATCGTGCGCAAGATTTCGAGGCTGCGTTTGATCGTAGTGGCGCTCGCGCCCTTGGCGAGACGCGCCTTCACAAAAGGCTGCAGCGTCTGGTCGTGGACCTGCTTCGGTTCGAGATCTCGCAGGTACGACTGAACGAGCGCGACGTGCCATTTGATGACGTCGAAGCTTCGCTTGCCGCGTGATTGCTCGAGGTAGCGCGCCGCACAGTCGGTGAAGGTGGGGCGCGCGTGCGCCCTGCGTGCGACTTCGCAGTCCACACGCGCCTTCTCCCTGCGAAGTCGCTCTTCGGCTTGTTCCTGTGTGATGGCTCCGACCCGCAGGCCAATGCGAACGCCGAGGTAGCGCTTGTCGATGAAGCGTGTTCCATCGGCGAGAACGGTGATACCGGGCGTGCGAGTCTTGGCCATGAGCTCCTCCTTCGAGGAGTCCATTTTCCGCTGCTCCCAATGCGTCGGAGCTTCGGCCTTCCGTTGCTGCCTGTAATTCACGCAGCCGCAGTCTTGCGGAGCGACCGGTGTTTGAATACCTGGAGCCGGGCCACAACCAGTCGCTCGGCGTCGCCGCCCAAATTACCCGGTAGCGGCCGTACGGTTTGATTCCATCTCGTTGGAAAGCGCGTGTCGGCCTGCGCTGGCATTCGTCGCGCCGCGCACTTGCCGGCAGCGTTGATCAACGCGGCTAGGGCGAAAGTTGTTCTGAATTTAGAGCCAGTGACCCAGTCGCACAGTCATGCCGGCCATCACCTGCCAGTCCGGCGCTGCGCGTGACAAGCCGGCTGCCATGGCGACATCCAGGACCAATGCGTTGCTGACGTTGTAGTTCAACGCAACGAGGCCCTGCGTCTGCGCTGTCGTTCCCCGCTGCACAAGGCCGGACACCTCGCCGGTGAAGCCGAAGCGCTCGTCGAGCGGATGTGATGCAGCGATTGCCCAGCCACCCTGCCATGGTCCCTGTCCCGAATCGACCGCGCCCAGATGTGCGCCCGCGACATTGATGTCAACGTGGACCCCCGGGTAATCAAAGCTGGCAATGGTGTTGATTCCCCAGTCGGTGCCGCCGGTACCGATTGGCGGACGCGCGGTCGGCAATGCCACGCCCAGTTCCGCGCCGAGCGCGAGGTTATCATTCACGGGCAACTTGTACTTGAGCGTTAGCGTAGTGTCGCCGCCGCTATGCGCCGTACTACCGTCGAAGGCACGCTGCCAATCGTAGGCATCGGTCCCGATCAGAACGGCCCAACTATCGTCCCATGCCAGCTTGAACGTCACCGGCGACGAAAAGCTGCGCGCGCTGTCGCCACCCTTGGCCCAGGTACCGCCTGCCTCAAGTTCGGGCCAGCCGGGCGCTGGAAGTTCGGCTGGTGTGGCGACCGAGGGACGATAGGGCACAACCGCCGGGCCGTCGTCCTGTGCGCGCACGACGGTGCCACCTCCAAGAAAAACGACGGTGGCCGCGACGGCGAGTCCGACCCGGTGCGGTCGCGAAGTTCTGCTGCGGGTCGGCGTGCAGAGATGAACGAGGCGCATGATGTTCCCAAGGGCGCTGTGGTGCAGCGTTCGCGATTTAACCACGGGGTACTGCCATTTCGGAGTGACTCCGAACGTTGGGGGACTCTCGACCATCGGTCCGCGTTTGATCTTACCCACGAACGGTGGACACCTTAGCCGGCGATTTCATCGCCTCGAACGGTAGCGGGGCCTCGTAATTGATCGATGAGTGCCGTCGCTGCCGGTTGTAGAACACTTCAATGTAATCGAACAAGCTGACTCGCGCATCGTCGCGCGTCTTGTAGTCGCAATGCATCACCAATTCGGTCTTGAGAGTATGGAAGAAGCTTTCCATCGGCGCATTGTCCCAACAATCGCCCTTGCGACTCATGCTCTGGCGGATGCCATAGCGGTTCACGATCTCGCGGTAACTTCCGGTGGCATAAGTTGATCCCTGATCGGAGTGCAAGGTAACCGGCGGACCCCGATGAGCAATCGCCATGTTCAACGCATCCATCGCTAGCTGGGTGCCTAGACTCCGGCTCATTGCCCAGCCCACCAAGGTCCTCGAGTACGCGTCCAGAACCGCAGCCAAGTACAGCCAACCTTCTCTGGTGGGTATGTAGGTAATGTCGCTCAGCCACAAGTCGTTGGGATGCTGAGAGGTGAAGTCGCGTTTGATGAGATTCGGCGACGCCTTGGTCTTGCGCGAGTCGGTGGTCACGCGAAAGCGCCGGATTGCCTTGGGCAAGATCCCGGCCTTGCGCATAAGCTTGGCCACCGTGTTGCGACAACACGGCATCTGTTGCGCCGTCAGCTCGACATGCACCCGCGGAGCGCCGTAGGACTCGCGACTGGCTTGGTGGATCATCCTGATCCGAGCTGTGAGGTCAACCTGGCGCCTTTGACGGTCGCTGGGACCGCGCCGCCGCGCAGCGTAGTACCCGCTGCGCGAAACCTGCAACGCCTCGCACAGGGCAGGCACGCCGTACTGCCGTCGATGCTTTTCGACGAAGGCGTACCTCACTTCGCTTCCCGAGCGAAGTAGATGGCCGCTTTTTTTAAAATCTCGATCTCCATCTTGAGCTTCGCGTTCTCACGACGCAGCTGCTCAAGATCGTCGGCCCCGGATCGATCCGGCCTAGCGATGCCGGTCACCGCCTCCTTCTCGAACTCCAGTCGCCAAGTTCGCAGCTGGCCGACGCGTACGCCGAGTTCCCGAGCCACCTGGGCCTTCGGCTTCTCGCTCAACGCCACCTGACGGACCGCTTCAAGCTTGAATTCCCGCGTTAGCTTCCTGCGCGGTTTGTAATCCATCGAACACCTCCAAAGGCAGTATTGCCCTAATTGAGGTGTCCATCAAACGTGGGTACCTTCAGTTCGGCCAAAGGCGGACTTCGGGCACGTAGGCGCGAAGCAGTCGTTCAAGTCGCATCGTCGAGGACAACCCCCCGTTCTGCCAATTCGCCAATCAGTCCCGGGACATCGTTTGTGACATCATCGAAGTGCATGCCGACCATTCCCATCTTGCGGGGTACCAAGAGGTTCCGGACGGAGTTGTCAATGAAGATGCATTCGCTAGGCTCGACGCGGGCTAAAGAAAGGGCGTGCTCGAAGATGCCGCGACTGGCTTTGGTCGAACCGACCGCCGCAGATACCACGATTGGATCGAAATATGAGGAAAGCCGGTGCAGCCTTTCAATGCAGTCCATCCTGTCCTGCTTATTGTCGGTGATCACTCCAACGACGTAGTGCGGTCTAAGTCGCCTTGCTAATGCAAACATCTCATTGTTCAAGGGGGTGCTGGCAAACGCCTCTTCAAGCAGAGAGATGTCGACATCGGCGTGAAGAGCGCGACGAATATCTGCCCATACCGCCGCGTGAGTGCACTTGCCGCGCGTCAGGTCGTCGTTAAACAGCGCGAACGCCGTTTCAACTCGCCTAGGATCGATGCCTGTCACCTTGCTGATGTGGCGAGTCGTCGTTAGCGAACCCGTCTGGTCCAGGGTGAGCACACCATCGAAGTCAAAAAAAATGGCCTTGAACATGTGGGCTAGTTATGGCTACCGCGCGATGATCTCCGCGCAGTACGATACTCCCGCGCGATCTAAGCTTGTGGACCCGACATTGTGACTACCCCATGCAAAGTACAGCGGGACTGGGATCGGCCATAAGCTGTCGAATGAGTCGAGCGCAGAGCGTGCTCCAAACCAGTCGTTCTGACCCTGCCCACCCACGTTCTCGTCCTACTAAGAACGATGGGACACGCCGACCAAGATCCTAGGGCACCCCCAATGGACATCCAGCGCGGCGTCGGTATCATTCGCGTGAAGTAGCCACTGTGGCGACGGGAGATCTTGACTATGCAGATTACCGGAATGTTGCATGGCGCACGGCTGCTGGAATTCGTGGGCTTCCCCGCCACTGAAGTGCTCGGCCCGGCCGCCAGCGAAGAGCAGATCAAGGCGCTGATCGATAAGCACGGCCTCATCTTCATCAAGCCGGTGTTCAAGGGCGGCATCGGCAAGAAGGGCAAGGCGGGCCTGCTTGGCCGCGCGAAGGATCTTCAGACGGCACTGGCCGAGAAGGAACGTCTTTACTTCGCCGAGCACAAGGTCGGACACGTCAAGGCCAAGGCCAACGGCGTGACTTTCGAAGCCGGCGTGCCCGCCGAGCACGAGGTTTACTTCTCGATCACGGACTCGACCCACTTTCGCGCGCCGACGATGAGCTTGACGCACCTCGGTGGCATGGACATCGAGGAGTTGGACCGTAGCCAGTTGGCGCAGGTGCCGTTCGACCCCCTGACGGGCCTCAAGGCGTTCGTCGTAGCCAACGCGTTGACGGAGCTCGGCGCGCCGATGGAGATCATATCGCCACTGGTCCAGCAGCTGCCCAAGCTATGGGAGCTCTTCCACAACTTCGGCATGACTACGCTGGAGTTGAACCCGATTCGCATGCGCGCGGACAGGAACGGCCGGCTCACGCCCGTCGCCTGCGATTTCAAGTGCGGCTTCGACCGCGACGACCCGCGCTGGCTGCGCCTGAATCTCCCGGCGCATCTCTTCGCGGCCGATTACTCCGACTTCGAGCAGGAGATCAATACGCTGCGCACCCACCAGGGACAGAGCGACGTCTACGTGATCAACGACAAGGGCACGGTGCTCGCACCGACCTTCGGCGGCGGCGCAAATTCCCTGGTGACCGAGATGCTCGGCGATGACGCAATCATCAGCTCCGATTTCGGCGGCAACCCACCCTACGAGAAGATGAAGGCGGTGGCGCGCATCTGCTTCAAGCATTGGCTGCGGCAGGCCAACGTGCTGTTCATCATCGGCGGCAAGAGCAACAATACCGACATCTTCGAGACGCTGCGCGCGATGGCCGATGCGTTGCGCGAGCACTTCAGTGCGCACGGTCCGACACCGCTCTACGTGGTGCTGGGCCGGGGAGGGCCGAACCTGGTCCGTGGCATGGGTGCGTTGCGCGATACGTGCGACGCACTCGGCGTGCCGTATCGTCTGTTCGGATTCGATTCCGACATGAGCGAAGTGATCCAGTTCGCCAAGCGTGCCGATGCCTGGATGAAGGCGGGAGGGCGCGAGCAGGTCGCGGCGCGCCTCGGCATCGGGGCGGCGGCGTCCCCCAAAGCTGCGTGAGCGGGAGAGACGATCATGCAATCCGGCTGGCAAAAGAGGGGGGTGGGCGATTTCAAGTATTACGTCGGACTCAGCTCGCTGACGCAGATCGCTTCGCGCGACGATCGCGTCTGCGTGTTGAACATCCTCGGCGGCGAATCGAGCGAGGTAACGCCGGTAAGCCATGCCTATTCGGGCGGCAACGTGGTGTTCGGCACGGCACCCGGCAAGGGCGGCGCGGTGCTCGAGACGCCCATCGGCAACATCCCGGTCTACAACAGCGTTCGCGAGGGCCTCGTTGCGGGCCACGGCTTCAATTGCGGCGTGGTCTACCTGCCGCCCTCGGCGGCGCGTGACGGCGTGGCCGAGCTGATACGGGTCAACCCCGACCTCCGCAAAATCTTCATCATCACCGAGAAGATCGCGGTGCACGATGCGCGCGAGATTCGCGCGATGGGCCAGCAGAACGGCATCGACATCTTCGGCGCCAACGGGCTCGGCGTGGCCGACTCGTGGAACCAGGTGCGAATCGGCGGGGCGCTCGGCGGCGACCATCCCGGCGACTCGCTGCGGCAGGGCTCGATTGCGATCTTCTCCAACTCGGGCGGCTTCTCCACTACCATCGCACAGTACCTTCGCATGGCGGGCTGGGGCACCACGACCGTCATCTCCAGCGGCAAGGATGTGTACATTCACTACGCGGCGCCCGAGTTCGCTTTCGCGCTCGCCAACGACGCGCGCAGCAAAGCGGCGGTCCTCTACTGCGAGCCGGGCGGCTATTACGAGCTTGATGCCACCTTCAGCAAGCCGGTGGTCGCCTGCGTGGTGGGCCGCTGGAAGAGCAAGCTCACGCGCGCGGTCGGTCATGCCGGCGCGATGGCCGGCGGCCACGACGACGCGCAAGCCAAAGAACGCTGGTTCATGGAGAAGTTCGGCGTCAATGCCCTCTACACGCCGGAGCAGCCCGTGTTCTCCAACAAGGGCGCCGTGGTCACCAACATCGCGCACATCCCGGCGGCGCTCACCGCGGTGATGCGCGCCAACGCGACGCTGCCCGACTTCGCTCCCGAGGGAACCCTGGCGCTGAAGGCGTGGTTCGGCTCGGACGAGGGCCTCACGCTTCCCGACGAGTTGCGCCTCCCGGTGGTGGAGGCGCTTGCGCCGTACAACGAGCAGGTTGCGCTGCTCAACGCGCAGATCGGCGGCGTCGTGCCGCGTCAGACGATGAAGGATGCTTCCGGCGCCTCGCAAATGGACGCGAAGACGCAGGTCAGCAGCCTGCATGGCCTCAGCATGCTGCAGGCAGCGACGCTGCCGTTCGAGGCAAACGTCGCGCTGGCCCTGGTCCACGAACCGGGCGGCGAGAACGACCGCCGGTTGATCGCGCCCGCGGTGGCGGCGTATGTCAACCTCCACGGCCGGCCGGAGCTCGCCGCGGCGCAGGCGAGCCGCGAGGCCGGGAACGCACCCAACGCCGTGCTGGCGGCCGCGGCCGCCATCGTCGGTCCGCGCCGGCAGGCGGCCGCGCGCAGCGCGCTCAAGTTCATGATCGAGCGTTTCCACGGCGCCGGGCTCGGGATGGAGTTCGGCGCGTCGCTCAGCGAGAGCTTCGACATCGCGAAGGTCGATACCGCGGGCCTGCCCACGCTGACGGCCGAGACGCCCGATGCGCGCGCGCAGGCGCTGATCGCGGGCGTCGAGGCGCGCGGAGGACGCTCGGTGTTCCTGCGGTGGCTGAAGAGCCTGCCCGGCCATTCGACGGAAGCCGCGGCGCTGGCCGCCATCTCGGCCACACTGGCATGGGGACCCTTGAGCCGCAAGCGCATATCGCGCGCCACAGCGGAAAGCTTTCCGTGGTGGTTGCAGCTATTCGGAACGATGATCGGCGCCTCGGCCGACGCTGCGCAGCATGCGCCCGGGAGGTTCTGCGGCATCGGCGAGCGCGAGTTGCTCGGCAGCGCGAGCCTCGGTGAGATCGCCTTCGCCGCGTTGCTCGGACGCATGCCAGGCGCGGACGATCTGTTCGCGTTCCAGACGCTCGTCGGGCTGCTGCTCACCAACGGTCCGGGGGCGATCTCGGCGCAGGGCGCCAAGGGTGCGGTGTCGGCCGACGGGCCGGAACAGCCCGAGCGCGTCCAGCTCAACAAGGCGCTCATCGGCTTCCTCTCGCATACCGGCTACGCACATGGAGGCAACGGCTACGAAGGCATCGCCTATCTCAACGAGCAGTTCCGCGGCACCGGCTTGAAGGACCCCAGCGCGAAGGACCACGGCCTCGACCTGCGGGCGCTGGCGGCAAAGGCGGTCGATCAGTACGCGCAGTACAAGAGTCAGAAGAAGACGATCGGCAGCCTGGATATCGCGAAGCTTCCCGGCGTGAATCATCCCGTGTTCAAGGACAAGCCGATCAACTACGACCCGCGCGAGGTGTTCATCGCAAAGCTCTTCGACCAGCGCGGCGAAACCAACGTGTTCCACGCGTTCTACAGTGCGCTCGTGCAGCAGCTGTTCGACGCCGGCGTCTCGCGCAACGTCTATTGCGTAAACGTCGACGCGGTGATCGCTGCGCTGCTCCTCAAAATGCTTTGGAAGCCGCTGGCCTCCGGCGAGATCGGCGAGCGTGAGCTGGAGACCGCGGCCTTTACCATCTTCCTCTACCCGAGAATGCTGGGGTGTGCCGCCGAAATCGACGACCACCTGAACCGCGGCCGCAACATGGACACGCGCACTGCGGCCTCCCTTTGCAAATTCGTCGCGTAGGCGCTCGTTGAATGGTTTGGTCAACATGTGAGGCGACGGCACCAGCCGTTCACCGAGTGATTGTTGGCGGCAACGTTATCTCAACCGGCCGCGCGGGCGCGGGGCTGGGTCAAGGAGAGGATTCATGACGGTAATGGCAATTCCCGTGGCAGACAAGGGCCCATCCAAGATCGGCGCCGTACTTCGCGTGACGAGCGGCAACTTTCTCGAGCAATTCGACTTCTTCCTGTTCGGCTTCTACGCCACCTACATCGCCAAGGTCTTTTTCCCGGCGCAGAGCGAATTCGCGTCGCTCATGCTCACCTTCAGTGCCTTCGGTGCCGGCTTCCTGATGCGTCCCCTGGGTGCGATCATCCTCGGCGCCTATATCGACAAGGTGGGGCGCCGCAGGGGGCTGATCCTCACGCTGACGATCATGGCCAGCGGGACAATCCTCATTGCGTTCGTTCCGGGATACGCATCCATCGGCCTCGCCGCACCGCTGCTGGTGCTTACTGGACGTCTGCTGCAGGGCTTTTCCGCCGGCGCGGAACTCGGCGGCGTCTCCGTCTATCTCGCCGAAATGGCGACAGCCGGCCACAAGGGCTTCTACACGAGCTGGCAGTCGGCGAGCCAGCAGGTCTCGATCGTCTTTGCCGCCGCGCTCGGATATGCGCTCAATCTCTGGATGTCACCCGAAAGCATCAATGCATGGGGTTGGCGCATTCCGTTTCTCGTCGGCTGCGCCATCGTCCCCGTCATCTTTGTCCTTCGAAGGTCATTGCTGGAGACCGAAGAGTTCAAGGCCCGCACGCACCATCCCACGTCACGCGAGGTCTTTCGGTCCATGGCCGAAAACTGGTCAGTCGTCGTGCAGGGCATGCTGCTCGTCGCCATGACCACGACGACGTTCTATCTGATCACGGTCTACACGCCGACGTTCGGTAAGACCGTCCTCAAGCTCACCGCCGCCGACAGCCTGATCGTCACGCTCTGCGTTGGCGTTTCCAACTTCTGCCTGCTCCCGATCGGCGGTGCGCTTTCGGATCGGGTCGGCCGACGCCCGATCCTGCTCGGGATCACCGGCCTCGCGGTCTTCACGACCTATCCGGCGCTGGCCTGGCTGACGGCCGCACCGGACTTCTGGCGAATGCTGATCGTGCTCCTCTATTTTTCATTCTTCTTCGGCATCTACAATGGCGCCATGGTTGCGGCGTTGACCGAGGTCATGCCGGCCCAGGTGCGCGTCGCCGGCTTTTCCCTGGCCTACAGTCTCGCTACGGCCGTGTTTGGCGGCATGACGCCGGTGATCTCGACCTATCTGATCGAAAGAACTGGAGACAAGGCGGCGCCGGCGTATTGGCTTAGCATTGCCGCGGTCTGTGGCTTTGTCGGAACCGTTCTCCTGTACCGCAGACAGGATTGGGTTAGGCCGACCTGAGCTCGACTGGGTCGTGTCGAGTCACGCAATGCCCGCGGTTTCAACGGCCGCGGCAAGCGCCGCTATCGCAGTACCGTCTGCGTCCCGAGGAACGGGTTCATAGTCTAGTCTAGATGAGATTGTCTTCGGGCAGTTCGACGTCACCAGCGAAGCCAACGACTGGACCCGAAGCCCCGCCGGCGAAGCGTACCTTCTCTCCTGGAACGAGGGCGCGACGGACTTGCCGGACGACTCGGCAACGATGACCTTTCAGATGCTCGCAGCGTTACGGCCGAAAGCTAGGCGAAGGTTACGACAGTGCTCGCGTACCTGCTGTCAATCCCAACGAGCGAGCGGAAGC
>Ga0335083_10009891_pt1 | contig 11562 bp, 7 predicted proteins | sample Lox_Sample_42_FD_206716 | JGI IMG/M metagenome (GOLD analysis project Ga0335083, IMG submission 206716) | Soil microbial communities from Loxahatchee National Wildlife Refuge, Florida, United States - Lox_Sample_4.2 | ecosystem: Environmental > Terrestrial > Soil > Wetlands | place: USA: Florida... | reverse complement strand
ATGGATGGGATTCGAAGCGCGGGAAGCTATCCTCGACGTGCTCGATCAGGCTATTGCCGACACCCAGGCGCAGGTGCGTTTTGTGGCCTACGACCTGAATGAACCCGACGTTGTCACGCGATTGGAGAAGCTCGGCCCGCGCCTTAAAGCCATCGTTGACGACTCGGCCGATCATGGCAAGAAGGGCTCGGCCGAGAACGATGCGGCGAAGCGCCTGGCGGCATCGGCCGGTGCGCAGAATGTCAAACGGCAGCACATGGGAAATCTTGAGCACAACAAGTTCATTGCGGTGGACGGTCCCAACGTGCAATTGGCGGTCTGCGGCTCCACCAACTTCTCCTGGCGGGCTTTCTTCGTTCAGAACAACAATGCAATGGTGCTCCAGGGCAGGGACGCGGTTAAGCCTTTTCTCGCTGCCTTCGACAGTTACTGGAAAAATGACAAAGTGGCCGGCTTCGCCGCCACCGCCGCTGCGCGCTGGACCCCGCTCGGCTTGAATGGGATTGATGCCAAGGTGGCGTTTTCACCCCACTCGAAGACGAACGCACTGCTGAAGTCGGTTGCCGATGACATACAAAACGCAACCACTTCCTCACTGTTTTATTCACTGGCCTTTCTCTACCAGACCCCGGGCGTTATCAAGAACGCCATCGTCAAGGTCACCAAGAACAAGAATCTCTTTGTCTACGGTATTTCGGACAGAAAGGTCGGCGGCATTGTCGTGCAAAAGCCCGACGGCAACCTGGCCCCTGTTTTTCCTGCCGCACTTTCGAAGAACCTTCCTCAGCCCTTCAAGTCCGAACCGACCGGCGGCGGCGGCATCCGCATGCACCACAAGTTCGTAGTGATCGATTTCGACAAGCCCACCGCTCGCGTGTATCTCGGCTCGTACAATTTCTCGGTGCCGGCCGACACTCAGAACGGTGAGAACCTTCTGCTCATTCGCGATCGCCGGATCGCCGTTTCCTACCTTGTCGAAGCGCTGAGCATGTTTGACCACTACCATTTCAGGGTAGCCCAACAAGAGGCCAAGAAGGCACGGAAGAAGCTGGAGTTGGCCATGCCGCCCCGCAAGGCCGGGGAGAAGGCTTGGTGGGCAGAGTATTACACCGACGCCCGCAAAATCCGGGATCGCGAACTCTTTGCGTAGCGCAAGAAACCAAGACCTGGCCGGAGGAGAAGCCGATTCGGTCCCCTTCACCCTGCCATGTTCAGCACGATCTTGCCGCGCGGATGCGGCGCGCCGCCGAGCATCTCGTGGGCCAGCCGAGCTTCCTCCAGCGGCAGTACTGTCCCTACGTCCGGAACCAGTTTTCCGCTGTCGAACAATTCTGTGATCCGCTTCAGCCGCGCGGTGGTCACCTCCACGTAAAAGAACGCAGTACGCACGCCATAAAGTTTTCGTTCTGCCTCCGGAACCGGCGCCACGACGGAGACCAGAATCCCGCTCGGTTTCAGGACTCTGAGCGACCGCTGCTGCGTGTCTCCTCCCACCGTATCCAGCACAGCATCTATGCCCCTCACCCACTCATCGAATCGCTGGGTCTTATAGTCCAGGACTCGTTCCGCCCCCAAACGCCGGACATACTCCAGATCGGCGGTGCCGGCGGTGGCAACCACATGAAGCCCCGCCTGGCTGGCCAGTTGAACCGCGTAAACGCCAACGTTGCCGGCGCCCCCATGGATCAGCACAGTCTGCCCGCCGGTTACGTAGGCATAATCGAACAGCATCTGCCAGGCCGTGACCGCCACCACCGGGGCCGAGGCTGCGTCGATGAAATTCAAGGTCTTCGGTTTCGGCGCCATCATTCGGGCCGAGGCCAGCGCGTATTCGGCGTACGCCCCGGTAAACTGCTCGTTGGTCGCTCCATAGACTTCGTCGCCCGCCTTGAACCCCGAGACCTCCGCACCAACGGCCTCCACGATGCCCGACAGATCGGAACCGGGAATCAGAGGCAAAGTCTGATTGAGCTTGCTTTTGCCTTCGCGCACCAGCGCATCCCAGGGACCCACCCCGGCCGCCTTTACCCGCACCAGCAGTTGTCCGGCTGCTGGTTCCGGCCGAGGCAGGTCATCCATGGTGATCACGCTGGGCGGACCGAATCGTAGGACGCGCGCCGCTTTCACATTTCCTCCTTTGAAGGGGATCGAGACGCAAAGCAGGTTCCAGGGCCCTTGAGAAGCAGCGAGACAGTGACCTCTAACTGAGATGCGAAGCAGGTTATCAGGATGCCTCGCTCGCGACTGTGCTAATATCGCGCCACCAACGGGTGCTTTATGCGAAGAACTGAGCGATGCGATTGGTTCCGTCCGCTGCTGATCGTCCTCGGCGTGACGTTTGCTGCCAGCCTTAGGTGTCCCGCGCAGGAAGCGGGTTTCCTTGACCTCACTACGATTGCCGCTCGCATCGAGTTGCGCCATCCCGCGGCCCCGGATGGCACGCCCGCCCCAATTCGCGACGCCTCAGGAAAGCCCAGCGGCTGCACCCTTCCGGCGGGCAACGTACCGGCCCTGCGCACCACGCTGCTGTGGCTGGATCGCAGCGAGTACCAGGCCGGCGATGAGGAGAAGTTTGCGGTGCAAATCGAGAACGTCGGCTCCGCGCCTGTCAGCCTCCCGTTTTCGCCGCATCTCGCCGACCTGCAACCAGAAGATCCTGGTCAGAAATTCAAGTACTCCACTTTGATTGTGGTGCTGTGGCTGGGCGGCGAGCGCTGGAGCGAGAGCCAAAGTCTGGGAAGCGACGTCGCTTTGTACGGGGCCAAGGACCATCCCGACACAATGCTCACCCTCCGCCCGGGCGAATGGGCGCAGCTCACCGGCAAAGGCAAATTCACTCTCTCGAATAATGTTCTTCCCCTGGTCCACAGAGGAGATGCGGCGAGCTACGCCAACGCGAACGTCTCCATCTATGGGGTCGAAGAAGTGCTGTCCGCCACGGCTTCCAAGGCCATGGGGCACGGCGCTTGCCTCATCCAGAGTCAAGGGCCGAACGTCGCCGTCAAGGTCAGCCCGTCGAAGTAGGCCGTCGCGCGCGCGGGCTCGCCTTCCTCTCGACGGCAATCTCAAGCCCTCATCTTATCCGCGGATTGTGACGCACGTCATAGCCTCCGGTTCGTCCCAAGTGCTGCAATAAAGAGTTTGGCCGAAGGAAGTGGAGGCCCGGATGCGCGAAGCTGTCCTGAAATTGTGGCCCGAGATCGAGTGGATCCAGTCGCCCGAGCTGCGCCGGCAGGTTGCCAGGACCTGGGAGCGCGCGCTCGAGTTGAGTCCGCTCACGCCCGAGGACCTCGCCCGCATCCCCTTCACGCTGCTGGTGCCTAACTGCCCCGTGACCTTCATGGAGCACAAGCGCTGCGTGGTGCACATCGCCCGCAAGGCCGCCGAGAGCATGACCGAGTTCATGGGCCGCGCTCTGCCCATCGATATGGACACAGTGATCGCCGGCGCCGTCCTGGCTGACGTCGGCAAGCTGCTGGAATACGAACACGTGGACGGCAGAACGCGTCAGAGCAAGCGTGGCGAGCTCCTGCGCCATCCCTTTACTGGCGTGGCCCTGGCGATGGAGTGCGGCGTGCCCCACGCGGTGTGCCACATCGTCGCTGCCCATGCAGCCGAAGGCGATCTGGTGAAGCGCACCACCGAGGCCTACATCGTGCACCACGCCGATTTCATGGCCTTTCAGCCATTCAAGAACTTGGGGAAATAGGAGGGGGGATTCGTATGTCCACGACAACCGCGCCCGCGCCGAACAAAGCCGCCACGAAACCCGCCATCACTGCCACAATGTCAGAGTGGGCGGCCGGCGTTCAATTCGACCACCTCTCCCCCGACGCCGTGTACCAGGCCAAGCGCTTCCTGCTCGACAGCCTCGGCTGCGCTCTCGGCGGCTATCAGCAGCATGATGTTCGCATCGCGTTGGAAGTTTTTGACGAAATCGCCGGCCCGGGCCGCGCGACCGTAATCGGCAGTGGCCGGCAGATGGACGCCGTCTCCGCCTCGCTGGCCAACGCCCTCATGATCCGCTGCATGGACTACAACGACATTTACTGGAAGCAGGATCCCTCGCACCCGTCTGACATCTTCCCCGCCGCCATCGCCTGCTGCGAGCGCGCGGGCAGCGACGGACGCGAGCTGATCACCGGCCTCGTGCTGGGTCACGAATTCGAGATGCGGCTGTGCGAAGCGGCCTTCCCCGGCATTCGCGAGCGCGGCTGGCACCACGCCACCCTGACTGCTTTCGTGTCCCCCATTGTGGCAGGCCGCATGCTGCATCTCACAGCGGAGCAGATTCAGCACGCCATCGGCATCAGCGCCAGCGCGCGCGCCACCCTGGGCGCGGTCACGGCGGGCAAGCTAACCATGATGAAGAATACGGTGGACCCCCTGGCCACGCAAAGCGGCGTGCTGGCCGCGCTGCTGGCGGAGAAGGGCTACACCGGCCCCGAGCATGTCCTCGACGGCAAGGAGGGACTGGCGCACTGCCTGGGTCCGCACTGGAAGCTTGACATCCTGACCGGCGGGCTGGGCGAATCCTGGCGTATCACACAATGTGGGATGAAGGCTTTCCCCACCGAAGCCCTCACGCACACCCCGATCTCAGCGGTGCTGGCGCTGGTCAAGGACCATGACCTGAAACCGGAGCAGGTCGCCAGGGTGCACATTCGCACCACCGCGCGCGGCGCCGACATCCTCAGCGATCCCAGCAAGTACGACCCGCACACCAAGGAGACCGCCGATCACTCGCTGCCTTACGTCATTGCCGCTGCCATCGCCGAGCGCCAGGTCACGCCGCTGCAATTCACGCAGACCAAGATCATGGACTCGGTCCTCCGCGCGCAACTGCCCAAGGTGCGGGTGGTCGCCGATCCGGAAATCGAAAAGGTTTTCCCCGATTTGCAGCGTGTGGTTGTACGGATTCACACCATCGACGGACGCGAATTCACCACCCAGCTTGACTATCCCAAGGGCGATCCGCGGAATCCGCTGACCGACACCGAAATTGAAGAGAAGTTTGAGGCGCTGGCCGGGCCGGTGATGTCACACACCGCGTGCCGGCGAGCGATGGACGCCATCTGGAATCTGGAGAAGCAGTCAAGCGTGAGCGAATTGATGAAGCTGTTTCGCGCCGGATGAGTCCGTTGGCAGAACTGGACGATTCAATATGCTAGGTCAGTTTTTGTGCTGTCATCCTGAGCGGAGGTTCGGCCGCCAAGCGGACGAACCGAAGTCGAAGGACCCCTATGCTACCGCAAAGCTTCCTTCCGGCATAGAGGTCCTTCGACTCCTCGGTCGCCGCGGCGACCTCGTCGCTCAGGATGACACAACATGGGGAGTTCACTGATATGCCCCAAACCATGGTCGAGAAAATCGCGCAAGCTCATATGACCCAGGGGCCTTCCCGCCCGCTGCGCGCGGGCGACTTCCTCTCCATCCGCCCCTTTCACGTAATGACCCACGACAACACCTCGGCGGTCATGAAGAAGTTCAAGGCCATTGGCGCGACCCGGGTGCACAATTCCGCCCAGCCGGTCATTACCGCCGACCACGACATCCAGAACATGGAGGAGTCGAACCTGGCGAAGTATCGCAGCATGGAGGCGTTCGCGCGCGAGCAGGGCATCGACTTCTATCCCCCGGGTACGGGCATCGGCCACCAGATCATGGTGGAGCACGGCTACGTGCTGCCCGGTACCTTCGTCGTTGCCTCCGACTCGCACTCCAACATGTACGGCGCGCTCGGCGCCATCGGCACGCCGGTGGTGCGCACCGACGCGGCCGCCATCTGGGCGACCGGCGAGTTCTGGTGGCAGGTCCCGCGCTCCGTCCAAGTGCTGCTCGAAGGCCAGCTCGCGCCGGGCGTGACCGGCAAGGACGTCATCGTCACGCTGTGTGGGCTCTACAACCAGGAAGAGGTGCTGAACGCCGCGGTCGAGTTCACCGGCCCCGGCGTGGTCTCACTCAGCATGGATGCCCGCCTGAGCATTGCCAATATGTCCACCGAATGGGGCGCGCTGGTTGGCTGGTTTCCGGTGGATGGCATCACGCTGGCCTATCTCGACGAGCACAACCGGGGATCGCGCTCACACATCATTACGCGGATCTCCGAAAAGAAATTTGCCGAATGGCGGACCAATCCCCCGGCGCCGGATGCGGGCGCGGTTTACGCTGGACGCATCGTGCTGGATCTCGCCCAGGTCACTCCTCACGTCTCGGGGCCCGACACCGTGCAGGTCATGCAGCCGGTGGCCGAAATCGCGAAGAAGAAAGTGGCGATCCAGAAGGCCTACCTCGTCTCCTGCGTGAACTCGCGCCTGGAGGACCTGGAGGCTGCGGCCAGGGTCTTGCGGGGCAAGAAAATCGCACCCGGAGTGAAGTTCTATCTCGCGGCTGCAAGCCATGCGGTGCAGGAAGAGGCCGAAAGCCGCGGCGTCTGGCAAACCCTGCTCGACGCTGGAGCGCATCCGTTGCCCTCGGGGTGCGGGCCCTGCATCGGGCTGGGCACAGGATTGCTGGAGTCAGGTGAGGTCGGAATCTCGGCCACCAATCGCAACTTCAAGGGCCGCATGGGCTCGCGCGACGCGCAGTGCTATCTCGGCAGCCCCCAGGTGGTGGCCGCGTCAGCGGTCGCAGGCTACATCTGCGGACCAGCAGAACAACTCGCTGAGGAAAATGCGCCCTCTGCTCTTGTCATCACGAGCGGGCTTCAACCCGCGAGGGATCTGCTTTCCTCGAATCGCGACGAACTCAACGCACCCGCGAAACATTTCCAATCATTCGCAACGGCCTCCGCTCCCGCCGAGAAGGTCGAGATCCTGCCCGGCTTCCCGCGCAGCGTGCGCGGGCGCCTCGTCTTCCTGCCGCAGGACAACCTCAACACCGACGGCATCTACGGCAAGGACTACACCTATCGCGAAGACATGACGCGGGAGATGATGGCGCGTGTGGTCATGGAGAACTACGACCCGCGCTTCGCGGACAAGACGCGCGTCGGGGACGTGGTGGTGGGCGCCTTCAACTTTGGCACTGGCTCCAGCCGCGAGCAGGCGGTGACCGCACTGAAGGCGAAAGGAATTCCGCTGGTGATCGCCGGCAGCTTCTCGCAAACCTATCTGCGCAATGCCTTCAACAACGGGTTCCTGTGCATCGAAACGCCGGAGCTGGTCACACGGCTGCGGGCGAAGTTTGCTGATGCAGTCGCGCGCAAGGAGAAAACCATCGTTCCCGGCGACGAGATTGAAGTGAACTTCGCCGCCAGTACGATTTCTTACGCTGGCAAAGAATTCACCTTTCCGGCGCTGGGCAGCGTGCCGCAGTCGCTGGTGATTGCCGGAGGAGTGGAGAATCTGGTGCGTGCGAAGCAGGGAGTAAAAACTACGACAATGTAAGAGTATTTGTCTTACGTTGTGTGATAAATATGCGACATTGTGAGACTAAAATATCTGACATTGTGAGAGTACGATGACAAAACATACCGTCGTAACCATGCCGGGAGACGGCATCGGCAATCAGGTCTTGCCCGAGGCGATTCGGGTACTCGAGGCCGTGGGCTTCGAGGCCGACTACGTCCACGCCGACATCGGCTGGGAGTGCTGGATCAAAGAAGGCAACGCGCTGCCCGAGCGCACCATCGAGCTGCTGCGCCGCCACAAGGTGGGCCTGTTCGGCGCCATCACATCCAAGCCCAAAAAAGAAGCGGAAGCCGAGCTCATCCCCGCGCTCAGGGGCAAGGGCTATCAGTACTTCAGCCCCATCGTGTCCATGCGGCAGATCTTCAACCTCGACATCTGCATGCGGCCCTGCCTGTCGTTCCCCGGCAATCCGTTGAACTTCATTCGCAAGAAGCCCAGCGGCTACTACGAGGAGCCCAAGGTTGACGTTGTGGTCTTCCGCCAGAACACCGAGGGGCTGTACGCCGGCGTGGAGTGGAGCAATCCGCCGCAGGTGGTGCGTGACGCCCTGCGCACCCATCCCAAGTTCAAACCCTTCGAGAGCGTAGCGGGCGAGGACATGGCCATTTCGGTGCGCATCATCACGCGCCCGGCGGCGCGCCGCATCTGCACCGCGGCGTTCGAGCACGCCCGCAAGTTCGGCTACAGATCGGTGACCATCTGCGAGAAGCCCAACGTCCTGCGCGAAACGTCGGGCATGATGGAAGAGGTTGCCAAGGAAGTGCAGAAGCGCTACAGCGACATCCCGCTGTGGTCCACCAACATTGACGCGCAGACCATGTGGCTGACCAAGAACCCGGAGGATTACGGCGTGATCGTGGCCAGCAACCTCTTCGGCGACGTCATCAGCGATGCGTTTGCCGGGCTGGTGGGCGGGCTGGGCTTCGCGGCGTCGGGTAACATCGGCGAGCAGGTCGCGGTCTTCGAGCCGACGCACGGTTCGGCGCCGAAGTACGCGGAGCTGCAACCGCCGATTGTGAATCCCATCGCCATGATTCTGTCGGCGGCGATGATGCTCGACCATCTCGGCGAAAATGACAAGGCCTGCAAGGTGCGCGGCGCCATCGCGGCGGTCGTGGCCGAGGGCAGGGGGCGGACGTACGATATGCTGCGCATTCCGGGGGGAGCGAAATCGCTGGCCCAGGGCGCGGCCTCGACCACGCAGATGACCGACGCCATCATCGCCAAGCTGGGCACGCCCGTGGAAGAAGTGCTGGCGACCGGTTCGGGAAGAGCTGGCCGGTAGAGATCATTGAACGGGGAAGAATAGTGAAGTGTCATCCCCGAGCGAGCGAGGCTATCCCACGGAGTAGGATAACCGGGGAGTCGAGGGACCTATAGATCGTGGGGATTGCAGGCGGTTGTCTAGGGGACCCTTCGACTGCGTTCGGCCGCTGCGCGGCCTCACGCCGCTCAGGATGAGATGCCAGAGGATTGAGCTTTGACTTCATTAGTGGCAACAGAAATGAACACCCATCGCGGCGAGGCCGGACGCGCCGGCGGCGACGTGCGCTCCGACCTGCGGGTCGGCTTTGAAGCGCGTCCCAGCGGCGGCATCGAGATCGAACTGCAATCGCGCGTCGCGCTCTATTACGGTGACGTGATTCGGCAGCAGGCATTCGACGTTCTGCGCGCGCTGGGCGTCGAGCACGCGCGGATTCAGATCGTGGACGAAGGCGCACTGCCGTTCGTTATCGCCGCGCGGATTGAAGCCGCGGTGCGCCGCGCCGGACTGGGCCAGGGCAGGTCGGGCCTGCCGGAGGCGCTGCCTCTGCCACCGCCGTCCGCGCGCGACCGCCTGCGGCGCTCCCGGCTCTACCTGCCGGGCAACGAGCCCAAGTACTTCATCAACGCGGGACTCCATTCGCCAGACGCCATCATTCTCGATCTGGAAGACTCGGTGCATCACGCCGAGAAAGACGTGGCGCGGCTGCTGGTGCGCAATGCGCTGCGGGCGGTGGACTTCGGCGCAGCCGAGCGCATGGTCCGCATCAACCAGTTGCCGCTGGGACTGGCCGACCTGGAAGAGGTTGTCCCGCAATCACCCGACCTCATACTGATCCCCAAGACTGAGATGCCCGAGCAGGTATCTGACGTTGTGGGAGCCGTTGATGCCATCGCGAAGCGAGCCGGCATCTCGCGGCCCATCTGGCTGATGCCGATACTGGAGTCGGCGCTCGGCATCGAAAATGCCTTCGCCATTGCCACAGCATCAGACCGTATTGCCGGCATCACCATTGGCCTGGAGGACTACACCGCCGACTTGGGCGTAGCGAAAACGCCGGAGGGATGGGAATCGCTATACGCCCGCCAGCGCGTGGTCAACGCCGCCCATGCCGCGCACGTCCAGGCTATTGATTCGGTTTACGGCGACGTGGCTGACGCTGATGGACTCTTGCGCTGGGGCGAGGCTTCGCGCGCCATAGGATTCGAAGGCATGGGCTGCCTGCATCCCATCCAGATCGAGATCATCCATCGCGCCTTTACTCCCACAGCGTCAGAGTTGGAGAAAGCGTTGGCCATCGTTGCTGCTTATGAGGAGGCCCAGGCGCGAGGCTTGGGCGTAGTCAGTCTCGGCTCCAAGATGATTGACGCGCCGGTGGTGCAGCGCGCACTGAAGCTGGTGGCGCGGGCAAAGCAAATGGGGATCGCCACCGCGGGAGAAAATTCATGAGCGCCACCGTCGCCGGCATGGGCTTGGTCGCCAACGCCATCGGTCGCCGTGTGCCGACCGTGGTCAACGGCCGCGAACAAATTCCGTACCAGGGGGGGAACGGTCATCGTCCTGCCGGACACAAGGCTGCGCCGCCCATTCGCAGCAACAGCGACTATCCCGCAAACGGGGACAAGCGCGTTCCCGACCTGGAAACCGCTCTGCGGCTGTGCGGGTTGCGCGACGGCATGACCATCAGCAGCCATCATCACCTGCGCAATGGAGACCGCGTTGCCCTTACCGCGCTGGAGACTGCGGCACGCATGGGCGCCAAAGACATCGTCTGGTTCCCCAGCGCGTCATTCCCTTGCCACGAGCCGGTCATCGAGCTGATGAAGTCAGGCGTGGTACACCACATCGAAGGCAGCATGAACGGCCCCCTTGGTGATTACTGTTCCCATGGACACATGCGCGGCCTGGGCGTGCTGCGCTCCCACGGCGGACGCTGGCAAGCCGTACAGGATGGCGAAGTCCACATTGACATCGCTGTCATCGCCGCTCCCACCGCTGACTTCTTCGGCAATGCCGACGGCTCGCACGGTAAGTCGGCCTGCGGCTCGCTGGGCTTTGCCCTCGCCGACTCCGTCTATGCTGACCGCGTCATCGTCGTTACCGACAATCTCGTCCCCTTTCCCTGCGTGCCGTGGCAGATCCAGGGCAACAATGTGGATTACGTCGTCGAAGTCGATTCCATTGGCGACCCCGCACTCATTGTCAGTGGCACGACGCAGATTACCCGTAGCCCTGACCGTCTCCGTATCTCCGAGCTGGTGGCGCGCTTCCTGCGCGACAGCGGCATTATGCGCGACGGCTTCTCCTTCCAGGCGGGCGCCGGTGGCATTGCCTTGGCGTTCGTTGATTACCTCGCGCGCATGATGAAAGCGGCCAATGTCAAAGCCGGCTTCGTCCGCGGCGGCTCGACGAAATATCTGGTCGATCTTCTCAACGAAGGACTCACCAACTACATCCTCGACGGCCAAACCTTCGACCTCGATGCAGTACGCTCCATTGCCAATGACCCGCGCCATGTCGCTACCAGCCCCTTCACCTCGTACAACTTCCACGGCAAAGGCAACTTCGCCTCCATTGTTGATGCTGCTGTCCTCGGCGCTACTGAAGTCGATGTCCACTTCAACGCCAACGTCGTCACCCACTCCGACGGACGCCTGCTTCACGGCATAGGCGGCTGGCAGAACTGTCTCTTTGCGGCCTGCACGATTCTGGCAGTGCCGTCGTTTCGCGACCGTATTCCCGTCATTGTTGATGAAGTCACTACTGTTACTGGTCCAGGCGAGCTGATTGACGTCGTCGCTACGGAGCGCGGCATCGCCATCAACCCGCGGCGTCAGGATCTGCTGGACGCGGTCAAGGGGAAGGGATTGCCCATCCGTCCCATCG
>Ga0335083_10009890_pt1 | contig 11562 bp, 11 predicted proteins | sample Lox_Sample_42_FD_206716 | JGI IMG/M metagenome (GOLD analysis project Ga0335083, IMG submission 206716) | Soil microbial communities from Loxahatchee National Wildlife Refuge, Florida, United States - Lox_Sample_4.2 | ecosystem: Environmental > Terrestrial > Soil > Wetlands | place: USA... | reverse complement strand
TTGGAAGCGGGGCCGCCTATGCAGAGTTATTTCTGCATGGATTCTTTCCGGAAGCGAGCAAAACTACCACCTCAGACGCTGTGCGATTGGTATCCTATGCAGTCAAAGGCGTTGAGATCATGGACCCCAACGTTGGCGGTGAAACCAACATATGCGTCCTGAAATTCGAGAAGGACAAGCTCGTTACAAGCGAGATTCAGCCCAAAAAGCTTCCTAGAAACTCAAAAGACAAGATGGAGGCGGTACTGCGTAGGATTGGCAAGGACATGCGGTCCTTGGTTGGGAAATAGCTATGGCAAACGCGAGAGTCAAGCTGAAACCGCTGGCGAACAAGTCAACGGCTTATGAGGGCATTCTCGAACGGGTCGTTAGGAAGACCTATATCCAGCGTTTTCCCGATCAGGACCGAAAGACTGAGAACAAGTACGAGATCAGCGATCCGAAGCAGGAGGAAGGAGTTAAGGCCACGCGCTAATACAAAAGCTGGCATAGGTGCCTGCGGATAGCCCGTTTTCGGGCTATTTTTTTGCACTTGACATTCCGTGAGCGCTCACGCATAATGTTCAGTATGAACAGGCTGAGCCTCCAAGACCGAGCCAGGATCCTGCATTGCTTGGTGGAAGGCAATTCCATGAGGGCGACCTCCCGCATGGTGGACGTGAGCATCAACACGGTCACCAAACTGCTGGTGGACGTTGGTACGGCTTGCTCGAACTACCAGTACGAGAACCTTCGCAATCTTCCCTGCAAGCGCATCCAGTGTGACGAGATTTGGTCGTTCTGCTACGCCAAGGAAAAGAACGTCGCACGCGACCTAAAGGGCGTCTGGGGCCTCGGGGACGTTTGGACCTGGACCGCCATATGCGCGGACACCAAGCTAGTCCCTACCTGGCTTGTAGGCCGTCGTGACGCGACTTACGCCCACTTCTTCGTTGATGACCTGGCGTCTAGGCTGGCGGGTCGCATCCAGCTCAGCACGGACGGCAACAAACTCTACGTCAACGCGGTCGATGACGCCTTTTCCTCCGAGATCGATTACGGGATGCTGGTGAAGCTCTACACGCTCCCTGGCGGCAGCGAAGGGCAGCGGCGCTACTCCCCTGGCGAGTGCTGCGGCGCGATCCGTGGTGCGGTCTGCGGCAAGCCGGACGAGCAGCACATCTCCACGTCCTATGTTGAGCGCCAGAACCTAACCATGCGCATGTCCATGCGCCGCTTCACCAGGCTCACAAACGGGTTCTCTAAGAAGATCGAGAACCACGAACACGCTGTGGCGCTTCACTACATGCACTACAACTTTGGGCGTATCCACAAGACCCTGCGGGTGACCCCCGCCATGCAAGCTGGGGTGGCCGATCACGTCTGGAGCCTGGAGGATATTGCCAGCCTAGCGACCCGTATGTAGTAGCTAAGCTCCGGTTGCGCCATAGCACTAAACGGTGCTTAAATAGTGCTATCGTGTGTGGTCAATTTGGCAACTAGAGAAAAAACTAATGAAACTGAGCGGCTCAACGTCTACCTCAACAAAGGTCAGATGGCGTACCTTGAGCAACTCAGAAAGCAGATGACTTGGGGCAATTCACGGCCCGAGGTATTGCTTCGTTTGCTAGACGAGCGCTTCAGACAACTGATTAAGGAAAACGAACTGATCGAGGAAAACTAGCACCGAGTTGTTGGATGGAGGTGAGGGGAGTCGAACCCCTGGCCCGACGGATGGAAAGCCCCGAGCCCTACCAAGCACCCCCACCGCAGAGGCCCTGGAGAAATCCGGGGCCTCTGTCTTTCTAGCGTGCGCTCAGAGGAATGACGACCCAGTGACAATCTAGCGCACAACCACAATATCTTGTGCTGAGTTACTTATCGGCAACTGCTTCTTGTGGGTGACTCTACCATGCAGTCTTGAATTTGCAAGCGCGGTCCAGCGCCCCGCATCGAGACGCGCGGGCGCACCTACTACCGGTAGGAAAATGATTATCTAGAGGTGAAATCGCTTTTATTCACATGGCAAACTGAGACACCGCCCAAAAAAGCGATGATTTGACAAGGCTTCCGCGCGCGGGCTCTAATACCGCCCTTTTTCGAGTCGAGCCGGCCGATGAAGCGAACCTACCAGCCTTCGAAGACGCGACGCGCGAGAACGCACGGTTTCCTTGTGCGCAGCCGCACGCGCGGCGGCCGTGCGGTGCTGCGCGCACGCCGGGCGAAAGGCCGGAAGCGTCTCGCTGTGTAGGTCTGCGCCGGGCGTGCTCGGCGGCGGCGAGAAGCGGGCGCGATATGGATTCGGCGCCGAGCGCCGCTTGGCGAAGCGCTCGGACTTCGAGCGGCTGCTGAGACAGGGCGCGCGCCGCAGCCGCGGAGGTATTACGCTGTTTGTCGCGCCCCGGCACCCCGCAGCTCCGGCCCGCCTCGGAATCCTGATAACACGCAAGCACGCTGCAAAGGCGACTGTGCGCAACCAGATCAAGCGCTGCATCCGCGAGGCCTTCCGGCTGGAGCAGGGCCGGCTCGGCCCATTCGATGTACTGGTGCGCCCACCCTATGGCGCGCGGCCGGGGCCCGCGCTGCAGCATCGGCTGCGCGCCATGCTCGCGGAGCTGGGGTCGTGAGCGCGCTCGTCCGGGCGCTGCTGCGCGCGTATCGCTACGGCATCAGCCCGCTGCTTGGGCCGGTCTGCCGGTTCCATCCGAGCTGCTCCATGTATGCCGAGGAAGCGCTGCGCGAACACGGGCTGTTTCGCGGCGGCTGGCTGGCGGCGCACCGCTTGTGCCGCTGCGGGCCCTGGCACCCGGGAGGCTACGATCCTGTGCCCGAGCGGTCGGGACGAGAAGCGCAAGGCGAGCGGTGGACACCCAGCGCCTGATCCTGCTGGCCGTGTTCGGCGTCTCGCTGCTGATGCTGTGGGAGGCCTGGGAAAGGGATCACCGCCCAGCGCCTGCCTTCGAGGCACGCCAGCAGCAGACGGCGCCGCAGGGCGCGGTACCCACTCCGGCCAAGCCGACCCCCCCGGCCGCGGGACCGCGGCAAGGCGGCGCCGGCAGCGTCCCGGGCAGTGCGGCGGCGCCGCACAGCGGCGAGACGGTGACGGTACGCACCGATCTGGTCGAAGCGCGGCTCGATACGCTCGGCGCCACGCTCACGCATCTCGCGCTGCTCAAGCAGAAGGCCACCGGGGACTCGGACCAACCGTTCGTGCTGCTCGACCCGGAATTTCACTACGAAGCGCAGAGCGGGCTTACCGGCGAGGCCGGGCCCAACCACCGCAGCCTGTGGCGCCTCGAGCCGGGCGCACGCTCGCTCGCGGCGGGGCAGGACACGCTCGAGGTTCGCTTCAGCGCCACGGGCGCGAACGGCGTAGAGGTCACCAAGGTGTACCGCTTCAAGCGCAACAGCTACGTAATCGACGTGTCGCTCGAGATCCGCAACGTCGGCGGTGCGCCGGTCACACCCTACGGCTACTTCCAGCTGACGCACAACGGCGAGGAGCGTGGCAACGGCAACAAGGTCGCCTCCTCGTTCGGCGCGAGGAGCTTCCATGGCTTCGCGGTTTACAGCGAGGAGCACAAGTTCCAGAAGGTCCCGGTCGCGGAGATCGACAAGAACAAGGCGGATTACGTCAAGCAGGCGAAAGACGGCTGGCTGGCCTATGTGCAGCACTACTTCGTGTCGGCATGGATGCCGCCGGCCGGCGAATCGCGCGAGTACACGCTCGAGAAGCACTCCAACGGGGTGTACGCCGGGCGCGCGGTGATCGCCGCAGGCACGCTTGCACCCGGGGCGAGCAAGACGCTGACCGTGCCGCTCTACGCGGGGCCGCAGGAGCACCGGCGGCTCGAGGCGGCGGCGCCGGGCCTCGAACTGGTGGTCGACTACGGCTGGCTGACGATCGTCGCCTGGCCGCTGTTCTGGCTGCTCGAGAAGTACCACGCGCTCTCGGGCAACTGGGGGGTCGCGATCATCCTCCTCACCGTCACGGTGAAGCTGGTGTTCTTCCCGCTCTCCGCGACGAGCTACAAGTCGATGGCGAAGATGAAGCTGGTGGCGCCACGCCTGCAGAAGATCCGGGAGATGTACGAGCAGGACCGGGCGCGCATGAACCAGGCGATGATGGAGCTCTACAAGACCGAGAAGATCAACCCGCTCGGCGGCTGCTTCCCGATCCTGATCCAGATCCCGGTATTCATCGCTCTGTACTGGGTGCTGCTCGCGGCGATCGAGCTGCGCCACGCGCCGTTCATCTTGTGGATCCACGATCTCTCGGCGCAGGACCCATACTACGTACTGCCTGCGCTGATGACGGTGACCATGTTCATCCAGACGCGCATGAACCCCACGCCGCCCGACCCGGTGCAGGCGAAGATCATGCAGTTCATGCCGTTTGTGTTCAGTGTGTTCTTCTTCTTTTTCCCGGCCGGCCTGGTGCTGTACTGGCTGTGCAACAACATCCTCTCCATCCTCCAGCAGTGGCAGATCCAGCGCATGTTCAATCGCGACAAGCCTGCCCATGCTAAGAGGTGAGCTAGCGCCCGATACCATCGCGGCGATCGCGACGCCGCCCGGTCGGGGTGGAATCGGCGTGGTGCGGGTCTCCGGGCCCGGCGTCGCGCGCATCGCGGCAAGCCTTCTCGGTGGCCTCCCCGAAGCGCGCCGCGCGCGCTTCGGCCCGATCCGCGATCGGCACGGCGAACTGCTCGACGAAGGTCTTGCCATCTACTTCGCTGCGCCGCATTCCTATACCGGGGAGGATGTGCTGGAGCTGCATGGCCACGGCGGGCCCGTGGTGATGGGTACGCTCCTCGGCGCTGCGCTGGACGCCGGGGCGCGCCTCGCGGAGCCGGGCGAATTCACGCGGCGCGCGTTCCTCAATGGCCGTCTCGATCTGGCGCAGGCCGAGGGCGTAGCCGACCTGATCGACGCGGCCAGCCGCGAAGCTGCGCGCTCCGCTCTGCGCTCGCTGGAGGGCGAATTCTCCGCCGCGGTGCGCGTGCTGGTCGCGCAGCTCACCGATCTGCGCGCGCTCACCGAGGCAACTCTCGATTTCCCCGAGGAAGAGCTCGACGCGCTGCAGCACGAAGACGCGCGCGAGCGGCTCGGCCGCTTGCGCGCCGCACTCGAGGCACTGATTGCGAGCAGCCGCCAGGGAAGCTTGCTGCGCGCCGGGGTGCACGCGGCGATCGTGGGACAGCCGAACGTCGGCAAGTCGAGCCTGCTCAACCGGCTTGCGGGCGAGGAGCGCGCCATCGTCACCGCACTGCCCGGAACCACGCGCGACGCGCTGCGCGAGACGATCGCGATCAACGGCGTGCCGGTGACCCTGGTCGATACGGCGGGCCTGCGAGAGACGAGCGACGAGATCGAGCGGCTCGGCGTGCAGCGCGCCCGCCGGGAAGCGGAGCGCGCCGATCTGGTGCTGGTGGTACTCGAGGCGGGCTGCATGCAGGAGCCGCCCGGGCCGCCACCGCCGGCGAGGCGCATCACGGTGGTGAACAAGATCGACCTGGTCCCGGGCGAGAAGGCAAGGCGCAACGGTGCCACCGTGCATGTCTCGGCGAAGACCGGGGCGGGGCTCGACCTGCTCCGCGACGCGATTCTGGAAGCAGCCGGCTGGCAGGCGAGGGGGGAAACGGTGTTCCTGGCGCGCGAGCGGCACCTGCGAGCGCTGGCCTCGGCTCGGGCTCACCTCGAGGCGGCTGCGCAGCACACGGGGTGGGAACTGCTCGCAGAAGAATTGCGGCTCGCGCAGGACGCACTCGGCCGGATCACCGGCCTCGTCAGCGCTGACGATCTGCTTGGCGAGATCTTCGCCCGCTTCTGCATCGGGAAATGAAGGCGGCGCGCGATACCTGGATCAACCCGGCGCTCGCGTTGCTGTTGTGCGCGGCGGCAGGGCGCGTTGCTGCACTGGCTGCGCACACCGCTGCCGTGGATGATCGGACCGCTGGTGGCGATGGCCGCAGGCAACTTTGCCGGCGCGCGCCTGCACGCGCCGCCCGGAGGCCGCCAGGCCGGGCAGGTGATTATCGCAGCGCAGTCGGTCTCTACTTCACCCCGGCGGTGGCGCGGCAGCCCCCCAGGGGCCTTGCCGAGATGTGCATCACGGCGAAGGTACTGCAGCTCGGGGTACCGCTTGTTACGGCGGCGCACGTCATGCGCGTACTGATTCTGCTAACGACCACGGCGCCGATTTACCGCCTCGTCCGCCGCGCCCGGTAACTCCGCCCGGTGTTTCTATCTATCTGTATTTATGCAGTAATAATTCTCCGCCGGGCGCGCTATCCGGGGCGGATTTCGGCGCGATAGAATCTTCGCCCAGAGGATCCCTATCGGCCCGGGCGTAGCTCAGGGCCGTTTCTTTTCCCGGAGCACACACGATGACCGACCCCCGCAGCCTCCAGTCCGATTCCCTGCAGCCGCCCGCTTGGGCGCGCCACCGGAGGCTGCGCGACTGGGTCGGCGAGATGGCGCGGCTGGCGCGCCCCGAGCGAATTCACTGGTGCGACGGCTCCCAGGCGGAGTACGACCGCCTGTGCGGCGAACTGGTGGCTGCGGGCACGTTCCTGCGGCTCAATCCGAAGCTGCGCCCGGGCAGCTTTCTCGCCCGCTCGAATCCGTCCGACGTGGCTCGAATGGAGGACCGCACCTTCATCTGCTCGGCGCGCAAGGAGGACGCGGGCCCGACCAACAACTGGGTCGATCCGGCGGAGATGCGCTCCACGCTCAAGCGCCTGTTCGACGGCTGCATGCGCGGGCGCACCATGTACGTGGTGCCGTTCTCGATGGGGCCGATCGGCTCGCATATCGCCCAGGTCGGCATCGAGTTGACGGACTCTCCGTATGTCGCAGTCAACATGAAGCTGATGACGCGCATGGGCCGCGCCGTCGTCGAGTATCTGGGCGAGACCGGGGATTTCGTGCCGGGGGTGCATTCGGTAGGCGCCCCGCTCGCGCCCGGAGCGAAGGACGTGCCCTGGCCGTGCAACGAGAAAGACAAGTGGATCGTGCATTTTCCCGAGAGCCGCGAGATCTGGTCGTTCGGATCCGGCTACGGCGGCAACGCACTGCTCGGCAAGAAATGTCTCGCCCTCAGGATCGCGTCGGTGATGGGGCGCGATGAAGGCTGGCTCGCCGAGCACATGCTGATCCTCGGCGTGCAGTCGCCGTCGGGCGAGACACATTACGTCTCGGCTGCGTTTCCAAGCGCCTGCGGCAAGACAAACTTCGCGATGCTGATTCCGCCCGCTGCGTTCGCGGGGTGGAAGGTGACCACGATCGGTGAGGACATCGCGTGGATCAAGCCCGGCAAGGACGGGCGGCTGCATGCAATCAACCCGGAAGCCGGCCTGTTCGGCGTCGCGCCCGGAACCTCGGAGCGGACCAATCCGAACGCGATGAAGATGCTGCGCCGGAACGTGATCTTCACGAACGTCGCGCTGACGCCCGAGGGCGACGTATGGTGGGAGGACATGACGCCGCAGCCGCCGGCGCGCCTCACCGATTGGCAGGGCAAGGAATGGACGCCCGGCTGCGGCCGCCCCGCCGCGCATCCCAATGCCCGCTTCACGGTCGCGGCCGCGCAATGCCCGTCAATGGACCCTGCCTGGGAGGATCCGCAGGGCGTGCCGATCTCGGCCTTCATCTTCGGCGGCCGGCGGTCCTCTACGGTGCCGCTGGTCGTCGAGGCTCCGGGCTGGGAAGAGGGGGTGTACATGGGTGCGACGCTGGGCTCGGAGACGACAGCGGCGATCACCGGCAAGGTGGGCGTGGTACGGCGCGATCCCATGGCGATGCTCGCCTTCTGTGGGTACCACATGGGCGACTACTTCGCCCATTGGCTGAACATGGGCAAGACGGTGGCGCGGCCGCCGAAGATCTTCCGTGTCAACTGGTTCCGCAAGGACGCGAGCGGCAAGTTCGCGTGGCCGGGCTTCGGCGAGAACATGCGCGTGCTGAAGTGGATCGTGGAGCGCTGCTCGGGCCGCGGCCACGGCGCGGAGACCGCGCTCGGCGTTATCCCCCGCTACGAGGATCTCGATTGGGATGGCTTGCAGGCCTTCGACCGCATGCGCTACGACGAAATCACGCGAGTCGATGACAAGGCCTGGAGCGAGGAGCTGCAGGCGCATGACGAGCTGTTCCGCAAGCTTGCCGGGCATCTGCCGGCAGCGCTGGAACGGCGCCGCGGCACGATGCACCAGCGGCTTGCCGCCTAGGTCGAGTTCTCTAGCGCTGCCGCGGCGCGCGCAGAAGCGTTGCGGCTAGCGCCGCGGCCGCAAGCGCGAGCAACGCGGCAACGACGAACACGGTCGGCGAGCGCGCGCCAGCGAGCAGCATCCCGCCACCCGACAATCCCAGGCTGATTCCCGCGAGCAGGCTGGTCGCCGACCAGGTGAATGCCTCGGCCGAGTACTCGGGGGGCGCGGTCGTCGCGACCAGCATCGACTGCATGATCAGCGCCGGCGCCATCACCAGACCGGCGGGCAGGCACCACAGTGCAAACGCGGCAAGCGGCGCCGGCAGAGCGAGCGGCGCAATCCCCAGGCCCATCAGGGCGAGCGTCACGGAGTATTGACGTGCGAGCGGCGGCCTCCAGCTGCGGCTGCCGTATACGAGGCCGCCGACGACGCTGCCGACGCTCATTATTCCGAGCAGCACTCCGGCGAACGCGGCGGCGCCGCGCTCCGCGGCGAAGGCGGTGGTGCCGATTTCCACCAGACCGAATGCGCCCGCGTAGCAAACGACTACGACGAGCAGAGGCGGGAAAGTCGGGTCGGCGAGGGGGCCGAAGAGGCTCGACGCGCGCCGCGGCTCGATGCGCCATGCCGCGATCGCGCGCGAGCGAATGAACAGCAGCGGGCCGGCGCACCCGCACGCCGCTGCAAACAGCACTGCCGCGGCAGGCGAGGCGAGCGCCACAAAGAGCGCGACCAGCATCGGTCCGGCGATGAAGATGGTCTCGATAACGACCGACTCGAGGGAGTACGCCGCGGCGAGCAGGGAATCGTCCTTCAGGCGTTGCCGCAGGAACGTGCGCATGCAGATGGTGATCGGCGGAAAGCTCGCGCCGGCGGCAGCGGCGCACAGGTATGCGGCGCCGAGCGACGTGCCGCGCGTGAGCGCGGCAACGAGCGCTGCGAGGGCCGTGGGAAACGCGAACGCGCAGGCAAGCATCGGAGCGCGGGGGCCGAAACGGTCGATGAGACGCCCAAGAGCGGGCGCGATCGCGCCGAGGCCGGCGGTATAGCAGGCAGCGGTGCCCCCTCCGACCGCGAACGAGCCGGTGGAGCTTTGCGCCAGAAGCAGAACCGCTAGACCCGTGATGCCGAGCGGCAGGCGGCCGAGGACTGAGGCGGCGATCGCCGAGCGCAGCTCTGGCTCCCGCAGCAGCGTCGCGTAGCGTGAGAATGAGATCATCGGGAGCGGCGCGGATTGTCGCACGCGAGGAGAGTATGCTGCGATGCAGCAAAATATAAGTTGCCGTTGTTCCACGTGAAACACGTCCTCGCTGAGGGCCTGGTCTAGTTCCACGTGGAACATTCACGTATGATTCGCCCCGCAGCGGAATCCATGCAATTTCCCTCTGAATTCGACGTCATCGTGATCGGCGGCGGCCACGCCGGCACGGAAGCGGCGCTCGCGGCTGCCCGGTTGGGCTGCCGCACGTTGCTGCTCACCCACAGCCTCGAGACGCTCGGCCAGATGTCGTGCAATCCCTCGATTGGTGGGATCGGCAAGGGCCACCTTGTCAAGGAAATTGACGCCCTGGGCGGGGCGATGGCTCTCGCGGCCGATGAGGCAGGGATTCAGTTCAGGACGCTCAACTCCTCGAAGGGGCCGGCGGTACGCGCTACGCGCGCCCAGGCAGACCGCGTGCTCTACCGCGGCGCGATCCGCAGACGGCTCGAGCAGCAGGGGAACCTCACCCTGTTTCAGCAGCCCGTGGACGACATAATGCTGGAGGCCGATCGCGCGGTCGGAGTCGTCACGCAGGCCGGAATCCGATTCCGAGGGCGCGCAGTGGTGCTCACCGCAGGTACCTTCCTCTCGGGACTGGTGCACATAGGCCTGCAGACCTACCAGGCGGGGCGAGCCGGCGACCCGGCCGCCCTAACGCTCGCAGCGCGCCTGCGTGAGCTGCAGCTCCCCGCCGGACGCCTCAAGACCGGCACGCCGCCGCGCCTGGACGGACGCACCATCGACTACGGCGTCATGGAGCGCCAGCCGGGCGATTCACCGGAGCCCGTGTTTTCCTTTCTCGGGCGACGCGAGATGCATCCGGCGCAGCTGCCTTGCTGGATCGCGCAGACCAACGAGCGAACCCACGCCATCATCAGGGAGGGTCTCGACCGCTCGCCGTTGTTCACGGGGGTTATTCAGGGGGTGGGGCCCAGATATTGTCCCTCTATCGAGGACAAGATTCATCGCTTCGCCGGCAAGGCGAGCCACCAGGTCTTCCTCGAGCCAGAAGGGCTGGACACGCGGGAGGTTTATCCGAACGGCATCTCGACGAGCCTTCCGTTCGACGTGCAGCTCGCGCTGGTGCGCTCGATCCGCGGCCTGGAGCAAACGCACATCCTGAGGCCGGGGTACGCCATCGAATACGACTACTTCGATCCGCGCGGCTTGCGAGCCTCGCTCGAGACGAAGACGATCGCCGGGCTGTTCTTCGCTGGCCAGATCAACGGTACTACGGGCTACGAGGAGGCTGCCGCCCAAGGGTTGCTTGCCGGACTGAACGCGGCCCTGCAATCGCTTGGCAAGGAGCCGTGGTGGCCGCGCCGCGATGAGGCCTATCTCGGGGTGCTGGTGGACGACCTCGTCACCCGCGGGGTAAGCGAGCCCTACAGGATGTTCACCAGCCGGGCCGAATACCGCCTCATGCTGCGGGAGGACAATGCCGACCTGCGCCTCACCGAGAGGGGGCGACGCCTCGGACTGGTCGACGATGCGCGATGGGACGCCTTCTGTCGCAAGCGCGACGCAATAGCGCGCGAGACGGAGCGGTTGAAATCCACCTGGGTGAATCCCCGCAGCATCTCCCCGGATGCTGCGCAGCAAGCGCTCGGGCAAGCCATCGAACGTGAGTACTCCCTCTACGATTTGCTGCGCCGGCCGAACGTAAGTTATCGTTCACTTTCGATATTTGATCCGTCCGTCAAAGAAATAGAGGAATATGGCGTGGCAGATCAAGTGGCGACGCAGGCGAAATACGAGGGCTACATCGATCGCCAGCGCGACGAGGTCGCGCGGCGGCAGATGCAGGAATCGACCCCGCTTCCGCGGGATCTTGACTATGCCGCGGTGCGTGGCCTGTCGAACGAGGTGCGCCAGTTGCTCGAACGCCATCGCCCCGAGACCATCGGCCAGGCAGCGCGTGTCTCGGGTGTCACGCCGGCTGCAGTCTCGCTGCTCCTGGTGCATTTGAAACGGATGCGTTTGGAAAGCAAGAAAGCGCGCGGCAGCGAGCTGCAGAAGACGGCATGACGCCGCGCAGCGCGCTCGAGCGCGGCCTCGCTGAACTTGGTCTCGCGCTCCCCGCCGCAGCGACCGAGCAGCTGCTTGCCTACC
>Ga0335083_10009888_pt1 | contig 11563 bp, 13 predicted proteins | sample Lox_Sample_42_FD_206716 | JGI IMG/M metagenome (GOLD analysis project Ga0335083, IMG submission 206716) | Soil microbial communities from Loxahatchee National Wildlife Refuge, Florida, United States - Lox_Sample_4.2 | ecosystem: Environmental > Terrestrial > Soil > Wetlands | place: USA... | reverse complement strand
CTCGAGCGGCTCATCTTCCAGCAAGTCCACCAGCGGAGCGGGGTCGATCGGCAAACGTCCGATTAGCTCAGCAGCGGCCCCGCTCAGCTCACGCCGGCGGTCGATCTCGTAGGCGCTCGGCTCGGCGTATTTCACCAGGGTGGGCGCAACATGGACCTCACGCAGAAGAACCTGTTCGGCGCGGGTGGCAAGCTCTGGTGCGTGCTGACGGACCTGGTCAACCAGCTCCTGGGCCACCGCCTGGTTCACGTTGTAAGCGCCTTCGCGCGCCGCCTGCTTCAGTAGCTCTCCCAGCCGCCGCACCTCGGCGTGCGGGTCCGACAGCAGACGTGAAACCTGGTCCTCCAGCGTGCGCGCGCTAACTATCTGACCAAGCGAAGTGTTGGTCGCCAGCGGCAGCAGATAGCGCGACAGGTCAAACGCCCGCGCGCGCAGGGTGCGCTCGTACGCCTCCTGCTTCATCTCCTCGGGTTTGGCGGTGCGCTCGCGCAGGTAGTCGAACATTGCGCCGGAGAAGAACTGATACTCAGCGAAGAGGTGGTCGGCGGCCCGCCTATACATTGCTTCGGCTTGGGCGTCGCCTGAGAAATCGGGCACGTAGTAGCCGCTCTTCTTGAAATCCTGATAGCGGGTCGAGCGCTCCTGCCCGTCCCAGCGCGGCTCGTCGACCAGAATCGTCGCAGCCAGAATCGACAGCCGCTCGATGGCGAATGCGATGTGCGCCAGATCGGCGATGCTACGGTGGCCATACTGGAAGTAGAAGGTGTTGAGAAACTTCTCCGCCTTCTGCTCGTTCAGCTCGGCCAGCGACTCGCGCAACGACAGCGCCGAGCGCGAGTACTTGGCCATGCCATAGGCCTGGACTTCAGGATCGGCGCCATGAACGGCATAGACCTGGGTCCCGGGATGTTGGGTAGCGGGCGGGCGGATCGGATCGGCAGCAGGTTTGGTGGCCATCGGCGTAGGGCTGAATCATAGGTGGTGGGAGAACCCGGAGGCAACGCCTTGGCTGTGGAAGACACCACGCGAGTTAATGGCCGGGGCCATCCGTCTCAAATCATCACCCGGAAGGGATTACCCACCGCGGGCGAGGAACAGAGTCGAAGGACCTGCGCAGCGGCATGCTGGGGTAGCGAGTTTCTAACCATCCCAAATCCCGCGGGGGACGCCAGATATGCCGTTTGTAAGTGCTGTGGCGATTATCGTAAACAGCAACTCTTGTCTTCAGCCACGACAATTTGAACTTGTCTTTCGACCTGCTCGTCATCATACTTCCCGCTGCCCACGTTCAATGCTCGAACGGGCGAACTAACTAAGGGGAGATTCTAAAGTGAAGACCAGGAGCGTCTTACAACTAGGACAGGTTCTGCTGATAGCGTCGTTTGCGATGGTTCAGCCATCGCTTGCACAAGTTCCTTGCGGTCCGTCGATAATCCCGCCGGCGACGCTTGCTGCGAACTCGCCGCTGTTTCTTTACGATGCCGCCCACAGCGGCTGCAACCCTTATGAATCCATTCTGTCCGTTCATACAGTTGGGAGCCTTACGACGACGTGACAGTATCAAACCGGAGCGAACTATGTGGTTTCTTCTCCCGTGATGGCCAATGGTGTGGTCTATTTCGGCTCCAGCCCCAATCGCTTCAGCGGAGGTCTCAATGCCGTAGATGCCAACACGGGCAAACTGCTCTGGGATTATGGATTTGGAGCACCCGGAACTTCCCCGGCGGCGGTAGCCAACGGCATCATCTACGTCGGGGGTTAGCCTGGGCGTTTACGCTTTGACTCCGGCGGGAGTGCCTGCCTGGTATTTTCCCACGCCGGACCAGATCCGGGCTGCTCCAGCGGTAGTGAACGGCTTGCTGTACGCCTCAGCCGGGGGTCACACCGTGTACGCGCTCAATGCCAATACCGGCACTCTAATTTGGAGCGCTCCGATCTCGAGCCTTCATAGCGACGAGTTCTCTTCCCCGGCCGTGGCCGGCGGTATGGTCTACGCCGGCTCACCCGACGCCAACCTTTATGCTCTCGATGCCGCAACCGGCGCGGTTGTGTGGAAGTACCACACGGGCAGTGAAATCTACTCGTCCTCACCATTGGTGGCCAATGGCGTGGTGTACGTCGGGTCCGACGATGACAATCTCTATGCCCTGAATGCCAAGGCCGGCGTTCTGCTCTGGAGCTACACGACGGGGAATTATGTTCGGTCCTCTGCGTCTGTGGCCAGGGGGGTTGTCTATTTTTCTTCCGGCGACGGGAACCTCTACGCGCTGAATGGCTCCACGGGTGGGCTCATCTGGAAAGCTGCGATCGGAGGTAGCGAGTCGTCACCGGCGGTAGCGAACGGCGTGGTGTACGCCACTGGCAATGCGAATAACAGCGACAACATCTACGCCTTGGATTCCGCCAGCGGTGCGGTGCTCTGGAGCTCAACCGTGTCTGACTTTGCTTCCAGTCTGGCAGTTGCCAATGGCGTGGTCTATGTCGACGACTACAACACTCTGACGGCCTTCCACCTGCCGGCACAGTGAACTGACCGCCCTTGGAAGGCCCAAGCAGGGGCAATTAGGGCTTACGGGCTTGCCCCCGCACGACCTCTGCTGCTGGGACCGGGCTCTCACACGTTGATCGCCATGCCGAACACCGCGTTCGCGCCATCCAGCATTGCCTCTGACAACGTCGGATGCGCGTGGATGGTGTTCGCTAGCTCCTCGGCGGTCATTTCCATTTCCAAGGCGACGACGGATTCGGCGATCAGCTCGGTCGCGGTTGGGCCGATGATGTGTACGCCAAGAATCTCGCCGTACTTCGCATCTTCGACCACCTTCACGAATCCCTCGTGCGACCCGACGATGCTGGCGCGTGAGTTCGCCGTGAACGGGAACTTCCCGACCTTCACCTCGTAGCCCGCCTCTTTAGCTTTGGCTTCTGTCAGGCCAACGCTGCCGATCTCCGGATGGCAATAGGTCGCATTCGGAATACGCAGAACGTTGATAGGCTTCACCGGCTTGCCCGCGATGTGGGTGACGGCGACAATGCCTTCCATCCCGCCCGAGTGCGCCAGTTGCGGATATCCGGCGACAATATCGCCCACCGCGTAGATACCCGGCTCGGCCGTGCGCATGTATTGGTCCGTCTTCACGAAACCGCGCTCAACTTCGATCTTGGTCTTCTCGATGCCGACATTGTCTGTACGGGGTGCGCGTCCGATCGCGACCAGAACTTTCTCCGCCTCCAAAGTCTGCTGCTTGCTGTCGGCCGTGAACGTCACCTTCACGCCCTGCTTCGTCTTCTCGGCCTTCTCTACCTTGGCATTTACAAACCCGTTGATGCCGCGCTTGCGGTAGACGCGCATCAGTTCCTTGGAGACGTCTTCATCCTCGACAGGGACGTACCTCGGCAACATTTCCAGAATGGTGACGTCTGCGCCGAAGGACTTGTAGATGCTGGCGAACTCCACGCCCACAGCGCCCGAGCCAATGACGATCAGCGACTTGGGAATCGACTTGAGGCTAAGCACTTCGATGTTGGTGAGGATCTGGTCATCCGCCGACATGCCGGGCAACATTCGCGCGACCGAGCCCGTCGACAACAGGATGTTCTTCGCCTGCACCTGCTGCTTGCCTGACTTGCTTTCGACATCAACGGTGTGAATGCCGTTCTTCGCCGGGCCGGTCAGCTTGCCGTATCCCTCGATGACGGTGACTTTGTTCTTGCGCATCAGGAACTGCAAGCCTTTGGCGTGCTTGTCGACGATTCCCTGCTTGCGCTTTTGGATCGTGTCCCAGTTCACTGTCACGCCGGCAGTATTTTCCAGGCCCAGCTCGGGGCCTTCCTTCACGTGGTCGTAGACCTCGGCGTTGAACAGCAGCGCCTTGGTCGGGATGCAGCCGACGTGCAGGCAGGTCCCGCCAAGGTAGGGATCTTTCTCGATCAGCGCGGTCTTCAGGCCCAGTTGGCCGGCGCGAATGGCCGCGGTATATCCGGCAGGGCCGCTGCCGATGATGGCGACGTCGTAAATAGTGTCAGGCAAATCTTGCGCTCCGCTCTACAGAATGGATTTTCGGGGTATGAACAAACAGATGATTGTAAACGAGGAAAGAAGCAGGGGAGCCGCTGTTCGCCATTCGCTCTTCGCCGTTCGCCGGAAGTGGCGGAAAAGCCATTCACCACGGAGGCACAGAGCGCACGGAGAAAACAATCTCCGAAAATTCCGTGTCCTCGGTGTCTCTGTGGTGCATGTTTTTCTGGCGAAAGGCGAATAGCGAACAGCGAATAGCGGCCTTCTGGCGGCCTTTGAGACTTTTTCTCGCCCTCATCCGTATACCCCGATAGCATGGTTGCCACCGCCTTCAGTGCGCTGCTATCGATGGAGACCGAAGAGGCCCGCATCGCCCGTGCCCTGCGCCGTCGCGATCCCGACGTGCTTGACGCGCTGATCGCACAGTATCAGCATCGCCTGCTGCGATACCTGCTGCACCTGACCGGCAACTATGCAACCGCTGAAGACCTGTTCCAGGAAACCTGGATGCGCGTGTTGGAGAAGGGCCACCTATACGACGGCAAGAGCCGCTTCGTGACCTGGCTGCTCACCATTGCGCACAACGTCGCGATCGATCATCTTCGCCGGCGCACTCCTGCGAGTCTTGACGAGATGCAAGAGGCCGAAGACGGCGCGCCGTTTGAACTTCCCGACGCCCGGCCTTCGCCGTTTGAGCAAGCCGCGGCCAGCCAGGAAAGCGCGCGGCTTGAAGCTGCACTAGAACAATTGCCAGCTATCTTCCGCGAAGTACTGACACTTAGGATTCACGAGCAATTGAAGCTTGAGGAGATTGCAAAGTTGATTCAGATACCGGTTGCGACGGTGAAGACACGCCTGTATCGCGGTGTCATGGCGCTTCGTCCGGCGCTGAAGGGAGGCGCAGAATGAGCAACTCCGATCACGAGCGCGCCCGCGAGCTTGTCTTGCTCCGCGATGTCGAGGACATCAGCGGCGGCGACGCGGCGTGGCTTGCCTCGCACTTGGAAGGCTGCTCTGAATGCGCCGGTTTCGCTGAAGAGCTTGATCTCACCAGGCGAGAGCTGCGCAGCCAGCCGGTGACAGCGTCAGCTTCGCTGGTCACGGCAACACAGGCCCGAGTACGCCAGCGCGCGGCCGAACTGCGGGATCATGAGGCCAAGATTTTTCTGATTGGCATTTCGTTTTGCCTCGGCTTGTTGTGGTCGGCGGGCTCGGCCTTCGTGGGATGGAAGCTCAGCGGCTGGATCGGGGACAGACTGCACGTTGCGCCCTGGATTATCGCAACCGGGCTGGTCGTGTTCTGGCTGGCTCCAGCGATCGCGATAGCTATCGGGCTTCTGGCCTACCGTCCGCTCTCGCATCAAAGGCGGGCCGACTGGTTGGCGGCGCATATTGCGGAAGAATTGCAATGAACGAGAACAAATCAACATTTCGAACGGAACTGGCCATCATCCCCCAACTTGGATGGTTTCTGGCATTCGCGATTGGCCTCTGCGGCTTGGTCGTCGGGTTCGCTGCTTCGCATCACGACCACGGCATGCCGCGCGCGGCGGTGCCTTTCCTTGTGCTGCTCTGCGTCGCTGTCGTCTTCTGCTGGGTGCTGCTGTTGACCTACGTTAATCGTGACGCAGCCCGGCGCGGCATGAGTCCCACCCTATGGACGCTGGTCTGCTTGTTCGTGCCGAACCTGATTGGCTTCATCCTGTATTTCATCTTGCGAAAGCCCCTGCCGAGGGAATGTCCAGGTTGTGGATTTACAGTGAACGACTCCTTCCGCTTCTGTCCGCGCTGCCGGTACGCGCTGGCTCCGGTGTGCCCGAGCTGTGGCCAACCGATTCGAAACGAATATGTCTGCTGCCCGTATTGCGGACAGGCAACAGCGCCCCCGAGCACACCGCCGGCCATAAACACGGCATGATCATGGGCAAAGTTACCGCACGATTTCTTCGAAGCGCAGCGGGTCGGGACGCACACGGACTGGAGGAGGCTCAATCAGCGCGAGTTGCTGCTTGGTGTAGCGGATGCGATGGATGACGGTAATGGTGCTGAGGACGGCGATTACCCAAAGCACGGGGCCCATGCGATTGAAGAGCGCGCCGATGATGATAAGCACGATGCGCTCCGGGCGCTCCATGAAGCCGACCTTGCAACTCGGGATGAGTGATTCGGCGCGAGCACGGGCATAGCTGACCAGCACCGAGCTGACCATAACGAGGGCGGCGATCACAACGTAGAGAAAGCGGTTAGCCCGCGCGTAGTAGACCAGCAGGCCAAAGAACAACGCGACATCGCTGTAGCGGTCGATGACGGAATCGAAGAATCCGCCGAACTGCGTAACCTGGTTGGTGGCCCGGGCCACGCGGCCATCCACCATGTCGAAGATGCCGGCGCCGATGATCACGAGGCCGGCATAGAGAAACATGCGGCGCTGGTTCTCGGCACTGGCAAAGCCGAACAGAATGGCGGCGCCAATGTTGATGAGCAAGCCGATGAAGGTTAGCGCATTGGGCGAGATGCGAGTCAGCGCCAGCCCATGGACAATCTTGTAGAGCAGCCACTTACAAGACTTTCCAACTGCGCTGGTCCACGTCATGAACTTCTACGCCTCGTCGTGGATGGTTACGAGCTTCAAGACCTCCAGCTCTCGCTTGCCGGTGGGAGTGACCACTTCGCTCACATCTCCAACCTTCTTGCCCATCAGGGCGCGACCGATCGGAGAGCTGGTAGAGATCAGACCCTGGGTAACATCCGACTCCTCGCTGGTCACCAGCTTGTACTCGATTTCCTCGTTCTTCGTGGAATCGAACACGACGACGGTCGACCCCAGAGCGGCACGATCCTTTGGGATGTTGGACATGTTGACCAACGAAAGGTCGGCCATCCGCTTCTTGAGCTGTCCCAGCCGCGCGCGCACAAACTCCTGGCGCTGCTTGGCCATGTGGTACTCAGCGTTCTCGCTGAGATCGCCCATAGCCACCGCCTTCTTTAGTTCCTTCGGTAATTCGTGGTTGAGCTCGTACTCCAGGGTTTGGATCTCCTGTTCGAGCTTTCTCTTAATGTGCTCAGGCATGCTTCTATGGATACGCGTACTCGCCTGAGGTACTCTCCGGCCAGCACATTCGGGAATTATAACGCGATTAAACGCCTGATCTACGTGGCTCGTCACACATCTGAGGCTGAGTGCTCAAGACGCTTTTGACGTGTCTTGCCTTACCTGACATTCCCCTGGGTAAGACAAGCCTTCTTCAGCAGCGCAATCTGTCCAATGTGGTAGATGTGGTGCTCGATGACGCCCACGATCTCATAACGAAAGCTGCGCTGCCCCCCGGGAGTGTTCTCGTCGAGCCTGACTGGATTCGCCAGAGAGAGCGCCACTCGGAATCTTTCATTGGATGCGCGAAATTGGTCGAGCGTGCCTTGCCAGCTTTGCTCATCGAGCACTGGCATTTCCGGAAAATTGCCCGCCAGATCGGGAGACACCGGGCCAGTGAGCCGCCGGGTTGCCACATCCTCCCAGAACAGCATGTGCATTACAAGCTGCCAGATGGTATGCCCCCCAAACGGTGAAGCAACCGCGCAACGCGCGTCGATGCCATCCAGAATCCTCCATACAGGGTCGCCGTACCAGGCATCGCCCGTCATGGTCTGGTTGTACTGCTCCAAGAGTTGCTCGATCTGGTTCATCGCCAAGCTCCTTTCTAACTGCTATCTATCATAATGGAGGTTAGAGACAAAAAACCAGCTCAAAGTTTCTTCGTCCTTTGCCGTCCTTGCCTCAAGATCCTTCCGTAACCCGTCCGCCTTCTCCCTCGTTCGCTCTAAAGCGCACATCCAGCTATATTTTTGGACATCACAGAACCCGGTGCACAAAGCGCAAATGTCACTAACTTGCCTTAGGCGGAGTACATACTTATAATCCCGCTTTCTGCGCCTTGGTGTTCCTGCGGCATCTGTAGGTGTTATTCACGGCCACAACGTCGTCCCTGTGCAGCTTGTGGGCAAGCGGAAAACGCGCCTTTTAAGGGCGTGACGGGTTGAGATTGTCATCTGTTCCCAAGATTGAAGGAGCGAAGCGAATGAAGAAGTTGCTAGTGGTGATCGTGCTGGTTGTAGCTGCCCAGGGGTTTGCCCCGCGAGCGGAAGGCCAGGCGCCATCCGGTCAGCCCACGCAAAAGAAGGAAATCAAGGATCCGGCGGAATACAACGCTTACGTCAATGCGATTCAGCAGCAGGATCCAAGCGCCAAGGCTCAGGCACTGGAGGCCTTCCTGCAGACCTACCCCAACAGCGTGATGAAGATTGATGCGGCCGAGCAGTTGATGGTGGCTTATCAGCAGGCGGGCAATGCGCCGAAGATGATGGACGCTGCCAACAAGGTCCTGCAACTGGACCCCAACAACGTCCGCGCCCTGGCAATCTTAACTTATACCTATCGCGCTACGACTACGGTGCAAAATCTGCAACAGAACCTCCCGCTGATTCGGCAATACGCCACTCGCGGCGAGCAGGCACTGCCAAGCATGCCGAGACAAGAAGGCATGAGCGATGCCGACTTCACGAAGCTGCACAACGAACTTGGGGCAATCTTCGAAGGTGGTCTTGGATTCGTCGCCTTGCAGGAGAAAAACTACGCGGACGCCTCAAAGGACTTTGGCCAGGCGGTTTCCCACGAGAGCCAGCCCAACATCGCCGACATCTATCCGCTCGCCCAGGCGGACCTGGAAGCGAAGCCGATGAACCCGGAAGGCTTCTGGTACATCGTGAAGGCCGCCAACCTGGCGCAGGGAGACGGTAAGCAGCAAATCCTGGAGTACGGACGGAAGAAGTATATCCGCTATCACGGCTCGGAGACAGGTTGGCAGGACATCGTAACCCAAGCGACCAACAATCCCAGTGTCGTGCCGCCACAGGGCTTCACAGTCGCGGCTGCGCCTCCGCCGCCGTCGCCGGCTGAGCAGGCTGCCGAGCTGGTGAAGAACAAAGACCCCAAGAAGATGAGCTTCGCCGAGTGGCAACTCATACTGTCATCAGGCAACCAGGAAGCCGCAGATACGGTTTGGAACATCATCAAGGACAAGGCGGTAAAGCTGGCTGCCAGCACTATCAGCGCCAGCGCCAGCTCCCTCCAGCTCGCCGGCAGCGAGGACGACATCGACGCCAAGAAAGCTGATATCACCGTCGAAATGGCCAAGGCTCTACCGACAAAACTGGTGCCGCAAGCGGGCTCACAGATTGCCTTTCAGGGAACAGTGTCCAGCTATACGCCGAATCCGTTCATGATGACCTTTACGGACGGCATTCTGCTGGACAAGAACGGAAATCCGATTCAAACCGCAGCGCCTGCACACCACACCACAACACACAAAAAGCAGTAAACGCGAGCGTGCGCTGACGAGACGGGAGCTTGATGCTCCCGTTTCTTATTTTTGCGATTTGCAATGAAGTGCTCGCGAAGGGGTGCCTGCCCGGCATCTAACGCGCGGCCCGCTTCTCGAGGTTGAAGGGACGCGCACTGCGAGGCGGGCGGCGCGCCCCACCGCGAAGGGCTTTGATATCGAGTTGCAGTTCGGAAATGGTGCGGCTCAACGTATTGCGGTGCATTCCAAGCTGGCGGGCAGCTTTGCACTGATTACCCTTGTTCTCCTGGAGCACGGCGAGAATGAATTTCTTCTTAAACTCGCGTACCGCTTCGTTGTAGAGAATGCCGCTCTTGTACATCTGCATAATCAGAGCTTCCAGTTGGTCTTTCACGACGCCTCTTTCATGAATGCATTTAGCCTGAAATTTTTAGTTCCGCCAGCGACTGCCCAATGAAACGCTTACGTCGTCCCACGGCGGTCTTCAACGTGCTCGGGAAGCGTACGCAGCAAGTTCCAGCCATCGCGAAAGCGTTGCCGCAGTTCGGCAGGAGCAGCCCATATCAGCCCCCGGCCCGTGACTAACAGAAACGGCGCAATTCGCGACTGCTGCAAGTAGGGAGAAGTAGGAGTGAACGACGCGAGGGCCAGCACCACGACGGTACAAACCGCGATGCCGCGAACCGCTCCAAACAATCCTCCCAGGACGCGATCAAACCACCGCAATCCGATTCCCTTGACCGCCCATCGGGCAATGCGTCCCACAATGCTGCCCAGCAACGCAAAGACAACAAAAATCGTAAAGAACCCCGCGATGTCAGCTACCCATGCGGAGCTCAGATAGCGCAGATACCACATAGCCACGCGCGGGTACTCCCACGCTGCTACCAGATAACCAATGACTGCACCCGCCAACGCGAACAGCTCATAGAAAAAGCCCTGATTCGCCGCAACCAGAACCGACAACGCAACCACGAAAACGAATCCCCAATCCAGGATGGAGAGGCCCATTATCATGCTGTCGTGGTGCTAATCCGGTAGGGGCTGTCCCGTGAGCCGGGTGTAGGCCTCGATATACTTTTCACTCGTCTTGCTGGCAACCTCCGGCGGTAGGCCAGGAGCCGGCGGCTGCTTGTTCCACTTGATGGATTCCAGGTAATCCCGGACATACTGCTTGTCGAACGACGCCTGCGCTCCGCCCGGCTCATACTTGTCGGCCGGCCAGAAGCGCGAGGAATCGGGCGTCAGCACCTCGTCGGCCAGCACCAGTCCCTTCGCCGTCTGGCCGAACTCAAACTTGGTATCGGCGATGATGATGCCCTTTGTCTCGGCATAATCTCGCGCCGCCGTATAGATCTTCAGGCTGAGATCGCGCAACTGCTCGCTCAAATCCCGGCCCGCCAGCTTCACCATCTGGTCGAACGAAATGTTCTCGTCGTGGCCGGAGACGGCCTTCGTCGCCGGCGTGAAGATGGGCTCGGGCAGCTTGTCCGATTCGCGCAAACCGGACGGCAGTTTGATGCCACACACTGCGCCGCTGCTCCTGTACTCCTTCCATCCCGAGCCGGAGAGATACCCGCGCACCACGCATTCAATGCTCACCATGTTCGCGCGAATCACGAGCATGGAGCGCCCGCGCAGATCGGCGGCATACCGCTGGAGCTCCACAGGATACTTCGCAACCTCCGCGGTCACCGCATGGTTGGCGACGATGTTCTTGAGGAAATCGAACCAGAACAGCGAAAGCTGAGTGAGAACTCTCCCCTTCTGCGGAATGCCGGTCGCCAGCACGTAGTCGAACGCGGAAATGCGATCGGTGGCAACGAACAGCAGGTGCTCCGTATCGACTTTATAAATGTCGCGCACCTTACCACTTGCGTAGAGTGTGAGTTCGGGGAAATCGGTTTGCAGGAGTACGTTATTAGTTATTTCCGACTCTGTCACGTCTGTTTATCTCAACCTGTTTCGGAGTAAGTAGGCGGTATTGTAGTTGCTGGCGCAGCTTTGTCAACGATTCTCCAACGCACGTCGAAGAACTGTTCCACGCGGGCCGAAAACCATCGCGCTTACAGAGCGGTCCACGTGGTTCCAAGGCGCGGCAAATCTCACGCCGCAAGGCCGCAAGAAAAAGCGTGGTGGACCGCGTCAGTCCGCCGACGTCCGGCGCACGCTAAGGGCGTCCTGCACA
>Ga0335083_10009887_pt1 | contig 11563 bp, 9 predicted proteins | sample Lox_Sample_42_FD_206716 | JGI IMG/M metagenome (GOLD analysis project Ga0335083, IMG submission 206716) | Soil microbial communities from Loxahatchee National Wildlife Refuge, Florida, United States - Lox_Sample_4.2 | ecosystem: Environmental > Terrestrial > Soil > Wetlands | place: USA: Florida... | reverse complement strand
CCCCGTCGAATCGGAACTGTTACCTCCCAACGGGTTCGCTAATTGCGCTTACCCCCGCCGTTACCTCCACTATAGTTCGATGCAGGTAGACACGCAAGGACGGTCGTACACAGGGAGAAACAGGTAACGGGAAAGCGAACGAAGGTTCGCTTCGGCACATCATAGGGGGTAATGGAGGCGGGGGTCGGAATCGAACCGGCGTAGACGGCTTTGCAGGCCGCTGCATGACCACTCTGCCACCCCGCCACGGGGCTTTTCGCCCGCCTTCAGAAATCCGGCGGGCGCCGAAACCAAAAGGGAGAGCTCGGTCTAGAAGCTCTCCCTCATCGAACTGGAGCGGGAAACGAGTCTCGAACTCGCGACCTCAACCTTGGCAAGGTTGCGCTCTACCAACTGAGCTATTCCCGCGTAGGACGGCCGGCAATTGTAACAGCATAGGTCACTGCGGGCAAATGTAGCCCGTCCCGCTCGGGTTCTTGAAGCAGCCTACCGACTCGGGAATGACCTGCTTCGGCAGCCACAGCACGACCTTGGGGAAGTAGATCGCGAACGCGATGGCGCACAGGAACACGACGTAGATCGGCAGCGCGGCCCGCAGCGCATGCGAGAATCGCACGCCGATGAACTTCGACGCCATGAGGAGCACCAGGCCGTAGGGCGGCGTGATGAGGCCGAACGCGAGTGTTGCGATCAGCACGACGCCCATGTGCACGGGGTTGATCTGCCCGGCCGCCGTCAAGGCGTTGACGAGCGGCATGAAGATGATGATCGTGGGCACCGGCTCGATGAAGTCGCCGATGATGGTGAACAGCAGCACCATGAGGAGCATGATGATGTGCGGATCGTTGCCGGCGATGTTCGTGATCCACTCCGCGATGACGATCGCACCGCGCAGGTAGGCGAGCAGCCAGCCGAAGGCGTTGGCGGCGCCGATCGTGATGAGCGGCAGGGAGAAGACGAGCCCCGCGATGCAGAAGTCGTACGGCAGCTTGCGCAAGTGCCGCGGATTGAGGAACGGGATAACGACGACCAGGATCCAGATCGCGGCAACGACCCCCGCTTCGGTGGGCGTGAACCATCCGGTCAGGATGCCGCCCAACAGGATGACGGGGATCATGAGCGGCAGCGAGGCGTCCTTGAACGCGACCGCGACCTCGCGAAACGGAGCGCGCGGCCGCGGCAGCCCCGCCGGGCCGAAGAAATAGCAGAAGATCATGAGGCCGAAGCCGATCATGAACCCGGGCACTACACCCGCCATGAACAGCCCCGCGATGGAGACGTTGCCGACGGCTCCGTACACCACGGCGGTGATGCTGGGCGGCACGAGCGCGGCAATCGTCGACGCGGCCGCGATGATCGCCGCGGTGAACGGCGCGGTGTAGCCCTCCTTCTTCATCGGTCCGCCGAGCGCGCGGCTGATGACCGCGACGTCGGCCGTCGTCGACCCCGACATCTCCGAGAAGAACATGCTGAACACGGTCACGACCTGCGACAGCCCGCCGCGGATGTGGCCGACGAGCGCGAGCGAGAGGTTCGTGATCCGGCTCACGACGTTCGCCGAGCTCATGAGCTCACCGACGAGCAGGAAGAAGGGGATTGCGAGCAGTGCCTCGGAGTCCATGCCGTCGAAGATCTTCTGCACGATGGCAGGAAACGTGACATTGGTGAACGCCGCACCGATGAACACGCCGGCCATGAGCGAGAACGCCACCGGCACGCCGAGGTAGCCGAAGGCGAGGAAGCACAGCGTCATCAGTCCCAGGATGACCGGCGCGCTCACCGGGTCTCCTCGGCCGGCGGCGCCGGCTCGTCGGAAGGCTCCGCATGCTCGAATCCGTTGCGCAGCCCGTTGACGAGCTGCTCGATCGTGAAGAGCGCGATCAGCGCGCCCGACAGGGGGATCGCGGCGTAAAGCGACGCGATGGGCGTCATCGAGGGCATGCGGAAGCTCGAGAATCCGCGCAGGAAGTTCGCCCAGCCGAAATAGATGAGGCACAAGGCGACGCCGAGCACGACGAGCCGGATGACGACCTCGGCGGCGATCCGCGCCCTGCCGTGCAGGGCTTCGGCCACCGCCGTGAGGTAGAGATGGTCGTTGCGCCTGGTCGCGACCGACGCGCCGACGAAGATGGCGTAGATGAAGAAGGTCTGGGTGACCTCCTGAAGCCAAAGCCACGGATGCCCGATCTCGCGCGTGACGATGTCGAACATCACGGTCGTCGAGAAGCCGAAGAGCAGGAGCCCGCACAGGATCATGAGGACGAGCTCGAGCCCGTCGAGGGCACGCCACTTCAGATGGCGCTGGCGCTTGAGGACCAGCCTATCCGCGATCGGCATCGGTTAGGCAGCGCTTTTCGGGCTGAACGAGGGCGAGGGGCCGCGGCTGCGGCCCCTTGCGCGCAGGCAGCGCGCTATTGAACCGCGATGATGAGGTCCTTGATCTTAACCGCGTGCGGGCCGAGCTCCTTGGCCATCTTGTCGAGGTAGGGCGCGGCGATCTTCTGGAATCCCGTCTTGTCGACGTCCGGCACGATCTTGACACCGATGGCCTTCAGCTTGTCGGCCGACTCGTGCTCGAGCGCGAGCGACTTCGCGGGCTGCTGCCGTCCGACTTCGTTGGCCGCCGTCACCACCCACCCTTGCTGCTCCGGCGTGAGGCTCTTCCACAGCTTGTCGCTGATCCAGATCAGGTTGTTGTTGGCCTCGTGCTCGGTCATCGACAGCACCGGCGCGACCTCGTAGTGCTTGTTCACGAGGTAGACGTTGACACCATTCTCGGCGACGTCGACCACGCCCGTCTGCAGCGACGTGTAGACATTGCCGAACGGCATGTGCACGGTCTGCGCGCCGTACGCGGGGAACATCGCGTCCTCCGTGGGCGTGGCCTGCACGCGCACCTTGAGACCCTTCATGTCTTCGATCTTCTTGATCTCTTTCTTGCTGTACATGTTGCGCAGGCCGAGCGTGATGACGGCGAGCACGTGGCCACCCTGGACCGTTTCCTCGACCATGTCCTTCACGGCCTGCACGACCTTGGGATCGGCAAGCGCTTTCTTTAGGTGATCCTCGTTGCGGAACAGGAAGTGAAGCGACATGACGCCCGCTTGCGGCGTCAGCGTCGCGGCGTTCGCCGAAGAGCTTATGCAGAACTCGATGTCGCCGGCCTTCATGAGCTGCAGCACCTGCGGCTCCTGCCCGAGTTGCGCGCCCGGATACTGGTCGATGATCATCGTGCCCTTGCTCAATTCCTTGAGCTTGTCCGCGAAGATGTCGCCGGCGATGCTGTAGCCGGTGTTGCGCGGCTGGTCGTACGCGAAGCGATAGTGCTTGACCTCTTGCGCCATGCCGCCGCTGGACCAGGCTGCGATCGCAAGGGCGACCGCTGCCACGCGAATTACATTCGCCATGCTCGCCATGCTTTCCTCCTCGCTTTCCTGCTTTTCTTGGAGCGCGGCGTTTCAACGCCGCACCGTGGCTCGCCGCAGTGCGGCGAGCCCGCATGGTAGCGTCCCCGCGCTTGACCGCCAACGCCGGCCGGCCGGGGTATTACCTAGGTATTACCCTTGGAGTACGGCGCATAGGCCGTCGGCGACGTAAGCGACGTTGCCTGAGTTGAGCGCCGCCACGCAGATGCGGCCGGTGTCGATGGCGTAGATCGAGTACGCCTCGCGTAGCCGCTGCACCTGCGCCTTGGTGAGGCCGGAGTAGGAGAACATGCCGCGCTGGGCGAGCATGTAGGTGAAGTCGTGGCCGGGGAGCCGCTCGTGCAGGCGCTCGACCAGCTCGGCGCGCATGAGCTTGATGCGGTTGCGCATCATCGCGAGCTCGGCTTCCCACAACGCGCGAAGCTCCGGCGATGCGAGCACCATCGCCACGATCTCGCCGCCATGCGTCGGCGGGTTCGAGTAGTTCGACCGCACAACCCGCTTCACCTGCGACAGCACGCGCGACGCCTCGTCCTTGTCGGTGGCGACCACCGTGAGTGCGCCGACGCGCTCGCCGTACAGCGAGAACGACTTGGAGAACGAGCTCGAGACGAAGAGCGGACCCGCGGTCTGCGCGAAGCGCCGCACGACCGAGCCGTCCTGCTCGATGCCGTCGGCGAAGCCCTGGTAGGCCATGTCGACGAAGGGGACAAGATTGCGGGCGCGGACGACCTCGATGATCTGGCCCCATTGCTCGGCGTCGGGATCGACGCCGGTCGGGTTGTGGCAGCACGCGTGCAGGACGACGATGCCGCCGGCCGGAATGCGCGCCAGCGAGTCCATCGTCGCCGCAAAGTCGAGGCCGCGCGTCGCCGGGCTATAGTACGCGTAGGCGTTGACGGTGAACCCCGCGCTCTCGAAGAGCGCGCGATGGTTCTCCCAGCTGGGATCGCTGATCCACACCTGCGCCCCGGGTGCGAATCGGCGGAGGAAGTCGGCGCCCACACGCAAGCCGCCGGTGCCGCCCAGCGCCTGCACGGTGATGCTGCGCCCGGAGGTGACCGAAGGATTGTCGGGGCCGAGCAGCAGTTTCTGCACTTCGCGGTCGTAGGCCGGGATGCCGTCGATGGGCAGGTAGCCGCGCGGTGCATTCTTGTCCGCCAATACGTGCTCGGCGCGCTTGACGCAATCGAGCACCGGGAGCGTGCCGTTGTCGTCGTTGTACACGCCCACGCCCAGGTTCACCTTGCGCGGGTTCTTGTCGGCGACGTAAGCCTCGGTGACGCCCAGGATCGGGTCGCGCGGGGCGAGCTCGACGGCGGAGAGGAGCGAGGGAAGCGGTGCGTTCATGGCGACTTTGCGCGGGCGGGCAAAGCAGCGATTTTACGCCACCGCGCAAAGCGTTAACCGCCGAGTCCCAGCGCGCGCACGACGCTTGCGAGCGCCGCCACCCAGGTCACGGCCAGCGCGAAGCTCGAGATCATGTAGCCCAGGCTTCGCTTCTCGGCCTCACGCCAATAGCCGATCGCGTAGACGACCCGTCCCAGAAGATACACCGCGCCGGCGACTGCGGCGAAGCGCGGGTTGCCGAGCACGGCGTAGATCCACATCGCCGGCAGGAACGCCACCAGGTTCTCGAGGTCGTTCATCTGCACCCTGAAGGCGCGCTCGAAGCCCGGGTCGCCGGTCGTGGCCGGGGCGGCGATCTTGTAATTCCCGCGGGCGCGCCCCACTTGGAACACGGTGACCATGTACCAGAGGACTATCAGCAGGGTCACGAGGGCCGGCTCGGCGCGAGGCATTGCACTCTCCTGGTTCGGGCAATCCCATAAACTAGCGTGAGGCGCCTCACCGGCGCAACCACCTCCCATGGCCCGCGGCTACCAGCCCATTCCCGTCGACGCGCCCAAGCTGCCGCCCCTCGCGGCGCTGCGCACACTCGCCCGCGTGGGCCGCTTCGTCCGGCCCTACCGCAGGCAGGTCGTCTTCGCCGCGATCGGGCTCCTGTTCGCCGCGGCTTCCGTTCTGACGATCGGGCAAGGCCTCAAGTTCGTGATCGACCGCGGCTTCGCCGGCGGGAGCGGGGCCGAGCTCGACCGCACGCTCGCCTACACGCTCGGCGTCGTGGTCGTGATGGCGTGCGCAACCTACGCGCGGTTCTACTTCGTGTCGTGGCTGGGCGAGCGCGTTACCGCGGACCTGCGGCGCGCGGTGTTCGACCATCTGCTCGCGCTGCCGCCGGGCTACTTCGAAATGACACGCACCGGCGAGGTGATCTCGCGCCTCACCAACGACACGACGATGCTCGAGACCGTGATCGGATCGAGCGCTTCGATGGCGATCCGCAACCTGCTGCTCATGATCGGCGGCCTCGTGATGCTCGCCCTGACGAGCGCCAAGCTCACCATCCTGGTGCTGATCGGCGTCCCGCTGGTTTTGGTGCCCATCCTGTTTTTCGGCCGCCGCGTGCGCAGGCTCGCGCGCGCGAGCCAGGATCGTGTCGGCGACGTCGGCGCGTACGTCGACGAGGCGCTGCACGAGATCCGCACGGTTCAGGCTTATGGCCACGAGGCGGAGGATCGCCGGCAGTTCGGTCTGCGGGTGGAGAGCGCGTTCGCGACGGCGCTCCTGCGCATACGCCAGCGGGCGCTGCTGGTCGCGACGGTGATCGTGCTCGTGTTCGGCGCGGTCGGCGTGATCCTGTGGATCGGCGGCCACGACGTCGTCGCCGGCCGTATCAGCGCGGGGCAGCTGTCGGCGTTCGTGTTCTACGCCGTGATCGTGGCGAGTGCGGCCGGCACCATCAGCGAAGTGATCGGCGATTTGCAGCGGGCGGCGGGGGCGACGGAGCGGCTGTTCGAGCTCCTCGCGGTCGAGCCCGCGATCCGTGCGCCGGAGCACCCGATCGAGTTGCCCGAACCCGCCAGCGGCAAGGTGGCGTTCGAAGCGGTCACGTTCCACTATCCATCGCGGCCGGACGCGGCGGCGCTCGCCGATTTCTCGCTGCGCGTCGGCGCCGGGGAGAAAGTGGCGCTCGTCGGCCCGTCGGGTGCGGGCAAGACGACGGTGTTTCAGCTCCTGCTGCGCTTCTACGATCCGCAGCGCGGAGCGGTGACGATCGACGGCGTCGACTTGCGGGCTGCCGATCCGGCGGCGCTGCGCACGCGCATCGCGCTCGTGCCGCAGGAGCCGGTGATCTTCGCCGCCAGCGTCGCCGACAACGTGCGCTACGGCCGTCCCGGCGCCAGCGACGCCGACGTGCGCGCGGCGTGCGAGGCGGCCTACGCGACGGAGTTCATCGAGCGCTTGCCCGAGAAGCACGAAAGCTTCCTGGGCGAGCGCGGCGTGCGGCTTTCGGGCGGGCAGCGGCAGCGCCTCGCCATCGCGCGCGCGATCCTCGCCGACCGTCCGATCCTGCTGCTCGACGAGGCGACGAGCGCGCTCGACGCGGAAAGCGAGCGCATGGTGCAGCTCGCGCTCGCCCGCCTGATGTCGGGGCGCACCGTGCTCATCATCGCGCACCGCCTGGCCACGGTGCGCCACGCCGACCGCATCGCCGTGATGCAGGAGGGGCGGATCATCGCCACGGGAACCCACGACGAGCTCGCGCGTTCCAACCCGCTGTATTCGAGGCTCGCCGCGCTGCAATTCGGAGCGCATCCGCTTCCGGCGAACGAAGAAGTCGCGGTGAACGGCGGAGCGGCAGTACAATAACCGGTTGACCTTCGCTTGCCGCCCATGCCCGTCGTCACGTACCCCAACAGTCCCTACGAGCTCCACCAACCCTTCGCTCCGTCGGGCGACCAGCCCGAGGCCATCGCCAAGCTCGTCGACGGATTGCAGGACGGACTCTCGTTCCAGACGCTGCTCGGCGTAACGGGCTCGGGCAAGACGTACACGATGGCCAACGTCATCGCGCGAACCGGCCGCCCGGCCATCGTCATCGCGCCCAACAAAACGCTCGCCGCGCAGCTGTATTCGGAGTTCCGCGAGTTCTTCCCAAACAACGCGGTGGAGTATTTCGTCTCGTACTACGACTACTACCAACCCGAAGCCTACGTTCCTTCGCGGGATCTGTACATCGAGAAGGACAGCTCGATCAACGAGCACATCGAGCAGATGCGCCTGTCGGCGACCAAGGCGATCCTCGAGCGCCCGGACTGCGTGATCGTGGCGACGGTGTCGGCGATCTACGGTATCGGCGACCCGACCGAGTACCACAGCATGATCCTGCACTTGCGTCAGGGCGACCGCGTCTCGCAGCGCGACGCGATCAAGCGCCTCACCGAGATGCAATACACGCGCAACGACGCCGAGTTCCGGCGCGGGGTCTTCCGCGTCCGGGGCGACGTGCTCGACATCTTTCCCGCCGAGAACGCGGAGAACGCGATCCGCGTCACGCTGTTCGACGACGAAGTGGAGATGCTGCAGCTCTTCGACCCGCTCACGGGGCACCTGAAGCAGAAGCTCGCTCGCTTCACGGTGTTTCCCTCGTCGCACTACGTGACGGGCCGGCAGAAGGTGCTCTCGGCCATCGACCAGATCAAGGTCGAGCTCGCGTCGCAGAAGGAATTCTTCGCCGGTCAGATGAAGCTCATCGAGGCGCAGCGCATCGAGCAGCGCACGCGCTTCGACCTCGAGATGATGGCCGAGATCGGCTACTGCAAGGGCATCGAGAACTACTCGCGGTACCTGTCGGGACGCAATCCCGGCGAGCCGCCGCCCACGCTCATCGATTACCTGCCGACGGCCGCGCTCATGTTCGTCGACGAGTCGCACGTCACCATCCCGCAGGTGGGCGGCATGTACAAGGGCGACCGCGCGCGCAAGGAGAACCTGGTCAACTACGGATTCCGCCTACCGTCCGCGCTCGACAACCGGCCGCTGCGCTTCGACGAGTTCGAGCGCCTCATGCCGCAGACGATCTTCGTGTCGGCGACGCCGGCGGACTACGAGAGCAGGCATGCGGGGCAGGTGGTCGAGCAGCTCGTGCGGCCCACCGGGCTCGTCGACCCGGACCTCTCGGTGCGCCCGGCAGCGACACAGGTCGACGATCTCCTGTCCGAGATTCACCAGCGCGTCGAGCGGTCGGAGCGCGTGCTGGTCACCACGCTCACCAAGCGCATGGCCGAGGACCTCACCGACTACCTCGCCGAAAACGGCGTGAGGGTCCGCTACCTGCACTCCGATATCGATACGGTCGAGCGGGTGGAGATCATCCGCGACCTTCGGCTGGGCGAGTTCGATGTGCTCGTGGGCATCAACCTCCTGCGCGAGGGGCTCGACATCCCCGAGGTGTCGCTCGTGGCGATCCTCGACGCGGACAAGGAAGGCTTCCTGCGCGCCGAGCGCTCGCTCATCCAGACCATCGGTCGCGCGGCGCGCCACATCAACGGCATGGCCATCCTGTACGCGGACCACATGACGGATTCGATGAAGGCCGCCATCGGCGAGACCGAGCGTCGACGAGCGAAGCAGATCGCGTACAACGCGCAAATGGGCATCACGCCGGTCGGCGTGCAGAAGCGCATCAAGGACATCATCGAGGGCGTCTACGACCCGGACGAGGCGAAGAAGGAGCTGCGCGCGGCGCAGGCCAAGGCGCGCTACGACGCGATGCCTGAGAAGGACCTCGAGCGCGAGCTGAAGCAGATCGAGAAGCAGATGCTCGACGCTGCGCGCAATCTCGAGTTCGAGAGGGCCGCCGAGCTGCGTGATCGCCTCTTCGAGCTGCGCCAGAAGATGTTCGGCGTCGCGTTGCCGGTGGAGACCTGACGCCACGGTGGTCGCGCCCAAGGATTCGGCCGCGGCGTCGTCGTACGCCGCGAGGCAGGACCACACGCTGCTCGTGCTGCAGGGCGGCGGCGCGCTCGGCGCGTACCAGGCGGGCGTTTACGAAGCGCTGTCCGAGAAGGGGTTCGCGCCGGACTGGGTGACGGGCGTTTCGATCGGCGCGGTGAATGCGGCGCTGATCGCCGGCAACGCGGCCGATTCGCGCGTGGCGCGGTTGCGCGAATTCTGGGAACGGGTGTCGTCCGGCGTGCCGCTCATCGCGCCCGCCGCGTTGGACCCGATGCGCCGGACGTTCAACCTCTTCTCCGCGTCGGCGGCCGCGACGTTCGGCGTGCCCGGCTTCTTCCATCCGCGAATTCCGCCGGCGGTGCTGGCGCCGGAGGGCACGCTGGCGGCGTTGTCCGTGTACGACACGCAGCCCTTGCGAGAGACCCTGCACGAGTTCGTCGACTTCGACATCGTCAACGGGAAGGGGATGCGCTTCTCGGTCGGCGCCGTCGAGGTGCGCACGGGCAACTCCAAATACTTCGACAACTACAAACCCGAAACCGGCGACATCAAGGTCGAGCACGTCATGGCGAGCGGCGCGCTGCCGCCGGGGTTCCCGCCGGTCAAGATCGGCAGCGAGTTCTACTGGGACGGCGGGCTCGTGAGCAACTCACCGCTGTGGTACGTCCTGGACGAGACGCCGAACCTCGAAGCGCTGATCCTGCAGGTGGACCTCTTCAGCGCGCGCGGCAAGATGCCCGAGAACCTGGACCAGGTCCTGGAGCGCGCGAAGGACATCCAGTACTCGAGTAAGACGCGCTTCAATACGACGCGCGTCAAGCAGTTCGAGGACGTGGCGGCCGCGCTGCACCGCGTGCTCGACAAGCTTCCGGACAAGCTCAAGGACGACGCCGACGTGCGCCTCCTCGCCGAGGCGACGCGCAGGCGGAGGGTGTCCGTGGTACAGCTCATCAACCGCCGCTTCGACCACTCGTCGCAGGCGAAGGATTACGACTTCTCGCGCGCCACCGTGCGCGCGCTGTGGGACGCCGGGCGCGATGCGGTGCATCGCACGATGGCGAGCCCGGAATGGCATCGGGCCTGCTCGACGAAGCAGGGATTGCAGACGTTCGATCTCGCGCAATGAGCGCAGAGGGAGCGAAGATGAAACTCAAGGACAAGGTGGCCATCGTGACCGGCGCGGCGAGCGGTCTCGGCAAAGCGATCGCGTCGCGCTATGCGAGGGAGGGCGCTCGCGTGGCGATCGCCGACTTGAACAAGCAGCAGGCGGAAGCCGTCGCGGCGGAGATCGCGGCGGGCGGAGGACGGGCAATCGGCCTTGCCATGGACGTGACGAGCGAAGACGACGTCGACCGCGGCGTCGCCGCCACCGTCGCTGCATTCGGCGGCGTCGACATCCTGGTCAGCAACGCCGGAATTCAGATCGTGCATCCGCTCGAGGAGTTCACCTATGCGGAGTGGAAGAAGATGCTGGCCATCCACGTCGACGGCGCGTTCCTCACGACCAAGGCGTGCGTGCCGCACATGTACAAGTCCGGCCGCGGCGGCAGCCTGATCTACATGGGCTCGGTGCATTCCAAGGAGGCCTCGCAGCTCAAGGCGCCGTACGTGACCGCCAAGCACGGGCTCATCGGCCTGGCCAAAGTCATGGCGAAGGAGGGCGCGAAGTACGGCGTGCGCGCCAACGTGATATGCCCCGGCTTCGTGCGCACCCCGCTGGTCGACAAACAGATCCCCGAACAAGCGCAACAGTTCGGCATCTCCGAAGACGACGTGATCAAGAAGATCATGCTCAAGGACACGGTCGACGGCGAGTTCACGACGCTGGACGACATCGCGGAGGTGGCGCTCTTCTTTGCCGCGTTTCCGAGCAACGCATTGACTGGCCAGTCGCTCGTGGCGAGCCACGGCTGGCACATGCAATAGCGCGGATTCGGGAGACCGGAAAGAAAAGGGTGGACGCGTGACGCGCCCACCCCTAACTGCCTTGCGGCTGCCGCCGGCGCGGGCTTACGGCGCAGGGGCCGGCGGCTCTTTGCGCGTCTCCACGATCTCGAGCGGCTCGTTCGCGATTTCCACGCGCGGCGGCCGCACGCGCTTCTGCCGCGGCGCGTCGGGCTCCTCGGCTGCCGGTGCGTGATGACGCGTCTCGACGAGAACCAGGCCGGAGTCCTCGGGCAGCGCGAGCGAAATCGGCGGCACCGCCGGCACTTGCGGCAGCTGGGGGACCGGCGCTGCGGCAACGGGTTCGCTGACGGCAGGTGCCGCCGGAGGCGATTCAACGGGTATCGGTGCCGCGACAGCGAGCGGTAGCTCCTCGCGAGGCTGCGACGCTT
>Ga0335083_10009885_pt1 | contig 11565 bp, 9 predicted proteins | sample Lox_Sample_42_FD_206716 | JGI IMG/M metagenome (GOLD analysis project Ga0335083, IMG submission 206716) | Soil microbial communities from Loxahatchee National Wildlife Refuge, Florida, United States - Lox_Sample_4.2 | ecosystem: Environmental > Terrestrial > Soil > Wetlands | place: USA: Florida... | reverse complement strand
AGCAGCAGCAGCACTGCGGCGATGAACGCCATCAGGATTTTTTTCTCTACCGACAAGGTGTCGAGCATGGTCCGGATCGCCGTGCGCGGCGGAGCCAATCAAGCTCCACGCCACCTATTGCACCGCAATGGATTTGAATGTAATTTTCTCTGTTCGACTGCCGTTCGCTCCGCGCCCCGCGATGACCGCCCTCACGCTCTACGACAAGCTCTGGGACAGCCACGTGGTTCGCACGGAGAGCGACGGCACTACGCTGCTCTACGTCGATCGCCATCTGGTGCACGAAGTCACCAGCCCCCAGGCGTTCGAAGGACTGAAGCTCGCCGGCCGCAAGCCCTGGCGCAGCGGCTCCATCATCGCCACCGCCGATCATAATACGCCGACCCTGCACTGGGAGCAGGGGATTACCGATCCGACCTCGCGCATCCAGGTCGACGCGCTCGATCGCAACATCCGCGAGTTTGGCGCGAAAGCGTATTTCCCGTTCCGCGACCTGCGCCAGGGCATCGTTCACGTCATCGGCCCCGAGAACGGCGCGACCCTGCCCGGCATGACCGTGGTTTGCGGCGACTCGCACACGAGCACGCACGGCGCCTTCGGCTGTCTCGCTTTCGGCATCGGCACTTCGGAGGTCGAGCACGTGCTCGCCACGCAGTGCCTGCTCACGCGCAAATCGAAAGCGATGCTCGTCAGCGTGAATGGCGTCCTGCCATTCGGTTGCACCGCCAAGGACATTGCGCTCGCGATCATCGGCAAGATCGGCACGGCCGGCGGAACCGGCTACGCGATCGAGTTCGGCGGCGCCGCGATCCGCGCCCTGTCGATGGAGGGCCGGATGACCGTGTGCAACATGGCGATCGAGGCCGGCGCGCGCTCCGGCATGGTCGCGGTCGACGAGACCACGATCGCCTATCTGGAAGGCCGGCCGTTCGCGCCGAAGGGCGAGACGTGGAATCGCGCCGTCGCTCACTGGCGCTCGCTGAACTCCGATCCGGACGCGCGTTTCGATCGAGTCGTCATGCTCGATGCGGCGACGATCGCGCCGCAGGTGACCTGGGGCACTTCGCCCGAGATGGTGACCACCATCGAAGGCCGGGTCCCCGACCCGGACAAAGAGAAGGACCCGATCGTGCGCGAGGGCATCGAGCGCGCTCTGACCTACATGGGCCTCGAGCCGAACACTGCGATGCAGGACATCGCGATCGACAAGGTGTTCATCGGCTCGTGCACCAACTCGCGCATCGAGGACCTGCGCGCCGCGGCGTCGATCGTACGCGGCCAGCGCAAGGCCGACAACGTGAAGCTCGCGCTGGTGGTTCCCGGTTCGGGTCAGGTGAAGCAGCAGGCGGAGCGGGAAGGCCTCGATCGGATCTTCACCGCGGCAGGCTTCGAGTGGCGCGAGCCCGGATGCTCGATGTGCCTCGGCATGAACGAGGATCGCCTCGGGCCGGGCGAGCGTTGCGCGTCGACGTCGAATCGCAACTTCGAGGGCCGCCAGGGTCCCGGCGGACGCACGCACCTCGTGAGCCCCGCGATGGCGGCGGCGGCCGCGATTGCCGGGCATTTCGTCGACGTGCGTCGGCTCGGATGATGCAGCCCTTTCGCGCCCTCACCGGGCTGGTGGCGCCGCTCGACCGAGCCAACGTCGACACCGACGCCATCATCCCGAAGCGGTTCCTGAAGTCGATCAACCGCACCGGCTTCGGGCCCAACCTGTTCGACGCATGGCGCTATCTCGATCGCGGCGAGCCGGGGAACGATCCGGCTAGGCGCCCGCTCAGCCCCGACTTCGTGCTGAACCAGCCACGCTACCAGGGCGCGCAGATATTGCTCGCGCGCCGCAACTTCGGCTGCGGCAGCTCGCGCGAGCACGCGCCGTGGGCGCTGCTCGACTACGGCTTTCGCGCGCTCATTGCGCCCTCGTTCGGCGACATCTTCTTCAACAACTGCTTCAAGAACGGTTTGCTCCCCGTCGTCCTGCCGGCGCATGAGATCGACCGCCTTTTCCATGAGACCGAAGCCTTTCCCGGGTTCCGGCTCAGCGTCGACCTCGAGCAGCAGAGCGTTTCGACGCTCGACGGCGCGCACATCTTTCGCTTCGAGATCGAACCCTTCCGCAAGCATTGCCTGCTGAACGGGCTCGACGAGATCGCGCTCACGCTCACGCACGCGGACGAGATCCGCGCCTTCGAGGCGAAGCACCTCGCCGAGAAGCCCTGGCTCGCCTGAACGGCGAGGGTTTCCGCGCGACCACCGATTCGCGGACCAGGAGAACGATCGTGCCCGGTTCGATGAAAATCGTGCTGCTCCCCGGCGACGGCATCGGCCCGGAGATCGTCGGCGAAGCGCAGCGCCTCCTCGAACGGCTTCGCGGAGACGGGCTTCCGATCGAGATTGCAACGGCGCCGATCGGCGGTGCCGGCTACGACGAAGCGGGCGAGCCGCTGCCCGCGCGCACGCTAGAACTCGCCCGCTCTGCCCACGCCGTGCTGCTGGGCGCCGTCGGCGGTCCACGCTACGACTCGCTGCCGCGGACGCTTCGGCCCGAGCAGGGCATCCTCGCGATCCGCAAAGCGCTGGGACTCTTCGCCAACCTCCGGCCAGCGCTCCTCTACCCCGAGCTCGCCGCCATTTCGTCGCTCAAGCCCGAGATCGTCGCCGGGCTCGATCTCATGATCGTGCGCGAGCTGACCGGCGACATCTATTTTGGAGCTCCGCGCGGCCGGCGCAGGAACGCAACCGGCGAGAGCGAAGGTTTCGATACGATGCTCTACAGCGAGCCGGAGGTTGCGCGCATCGCGCGCGTCGCGTTCGGGATCGCCCGCAAGCGCGCGCGCAAGCTCTGCTCGGTAGACAAGGCGAACGTGCTCGACACTTCCCTCCTCTGGCGCGAAGTCGTCACGGCGACGGCCGCCGAATATCCAGAGGTCGCGCTCACGCACATGTACGTCGACAACGCCGCGATGCAGCTCGTGCGCGATCCGAAGCAGTTCGATGTCATTGTGACCGGCAACATGTTCGGCGACATTCTTTCGGACGAAGCATCGATGCTCGCCGGCTCGATCGGGATGCTGCCTTCGGCCTCGCTCGACGCGAACGGCAAGGGCCTCTACGAGCCGATTCACGGCTCGGCTCCGGACCTCGCCGGGCGCAACCTGGCCAATCCGCTGGCGACCATCCTGTCCGCGGCCATGATGTTCCGCTACACGTTCTCGCGCCCGGACGTGGCCGCACGGATCGAGGCCGCGGTACGGCGCGTGCTGGGGGAGGGTTGTCGTACCGTGGACATCGCGCGTCCCGGAGAGCGAACGATCGGAACGCGCGAGATGGGCGAAGCCGTTGCGGCGGCGCTATGACGAGCGGCCATCCCATCGTCGTGCGCCGTGCCGAGCCCGGCGACGCCGAAGCGATTCACGCCACCTTCCTCGGCCCGCGCGCGATCGCGGGCACGCTGCAATTGCCGTATCCTTCGGTGGAGGCGTGGCGGAAGCGTATCAGCGAATTCGCACCGGAGGACTATCTGCTCGTGGCGACGATCGCCGGCGAAGTCGTCGGCAACCTCGGACTGCACGCGGGATCGAAATCGCCGCGGCGGCGTCACGTCGGATACCTCGGCATGGCCGTGCGCGACGACCGTCAGCGGCGCGGCGTGGGCACCGCACTGATGCAGGCGGCGATCGATCTCGCCGATCGCTGGCTCAATTACCGGAGGCTCGAGCTGACCGTGTACACCGACAACATTGCGGCGTTCGAGCTGTATCGTAAATTCGGATTCGCGATCGAAGGCACCTGCAGGGCTTACGCTTTTCGGGACGGCGCCTACGTCGACGCGTACATGATGGCGCGCCTGCACCCCGACCTCGGTTCGGGCGTTGCGGGCGCCAACGAATGATCAACGGCTGATCAGGGATGATGCGAGTTGGAATCGTCGGCTGGCGCGGCATGGTGGGCTCGGTGCTGCTGCAGCGCATGCTCGAAGAAAACGACTTCGCGTCGATCGACGCCGAGTTCTTCACGACGTCGAACGTCGGCGGCGCGGCTCCCACGATCGGCAAGCGAACCGGAGCGCTCAGGGACGCGAACGACCTCAAGGCGCTCGCGGCGAACGACGTGGTCATGAGCTGTCAGGGGAGCGATTACACCTCGGCCGTCTATCCGAAGCTTCGCGGGGCGGGATGGAAAGGCTACTGGATCGACGCGGCCAAAACGCTGCGCATGCAGGACGACGCGGTGATCATCCTCGACCCCGTCAATCGCGGGGTCATCGACGCGGCGCTGGCGAAGGGAGTGCGCAACTACATCGGCGGCAATTGCACGGTTTCGCTGATGATGATGGCGCTGGCGGGACTCTTTCAGCGCGACGTGATCGAGTGGGTCACCTGCATGACCTACCAGGCGGCCTCGGGCGCCGGCGCGCAGACGATGCGCGAGCTGGTGCAGCAGATGGGGGAGGCGCATCTCGCCGCGAAGAGCCTGCTCGACGATCCGGACTCGGGCATCCTCGACATCGACCGCGAGATCGCCGGCATCCTGCGCGACGAGAGGATGCCCACCGAGCACACCGGCGTCCCGCTGGCGGGAAGCCTCATCCCCTGGATCGACCGCGATCTCGGCAACGGCATGAGCCTCGAGGAATGGAAGGGCGGCGCCGAGGCCAACAAGATCCTGGCGCGCGCTCGCGGCGCGCAGATTCCGGTCGAGTCGATCTGCGTGCGCATCGGCGCCATGCGCTGCCACAGCCAGGCGCTCACCATCAAGCTCTCTCGCGACCTTCCGCTCGCGGAGATCGAGTCGATGCTCGCTGCCGGCAATCCCTGGGTCCGGGTCGTGCCCAATACGCGCGAGGAAAGCATCAAGCGACTCACGCCCGCAGCCGTTACCGGGACCATGGAGGTGCCGATCGGAAGGCTGCGCAAGCTTTCGATCGGACCCGGTACGCTCGCCGCCTTCACCGTCGGCGATCAACTGTTGTGGGGGGCTGCGGAGCCGCTGCGGCGAATGCTGCGCATCCTGCTCGAGCGCTGAACCACATCCGAGCATCGCGACGGCGTCGCTCTTGCTGGTTTCGTGCGCGACGGCGGGCAGGCGAGCATGCTCGACTCCTTTCGCTCGGTTTTATGCCTGATCGCTAAGACCCGCCGCTTCCGGCTCCACGAGGCGACACCGTTACAACAGCCGGGTGACGCGGGTTCCCACGCCGCAATGAACCCACAACATCTTGTGACAGTTTCGCATTGGCTTCCCACAATTGGGGCTCGACGATCAATGCGCCCACTGGGGTCGGAAGGCCGCCGAAGCCTATGTTTGTGCCAAAAAAATAAGCTAATACCGAGGTTTAGCTTGCACGGCTAACTCCATGATGTTAAGTTAGCTTGGGTTATAAGCCTATTGAGGGCGGCATGCGAGCAAAACCCTGGATCACTTGCGGCTTGATGGCAGGCGTCGCATCACTGCCTGTCTCGGCGCTTGCGTTGGGGCTCGGCAGGCTCACGGTGGATTCCGCTCTCGGGCAGCCGCTCTCGGCGCGCGTCGAACTAACCGCTGCACAAAAAGACGAGCTCGATACTCTGCAGGCGAAGATCGCCGAGCCTTCCGTCTATCGTGATAACAACGTCCAGTACCCGCCCGGCGTTGCGCGCGCTCGCGTCAGCGTCGAGCAGGGGCCGAACAACAGCTATTACCTCAAGGTCGCCACACCGCAGGCGCTCAACGAGCCGTTCATCGACCTGATCGTCGAGGTGAACTGGGCGACCGGCCGCGTCGTCCGCAATTACACCTTCCTGCTCGACCCGCCCGGCGCGGGCGAAACGCAAGCCGTCGAGCCGGTGGCGCCGGTGCGCGGCGCGGAGCGCGCGCCCGCGCGGCGTGCGGCGGAATCGGTTGCGGGACCGCGAGCCGGCGCAGGCGGCGCAGGCGACAACACCTACACGGTGAAGCGCGGCGACACGCTGTCGAAGATCGCCAAGGAATACAAACCCGCCGACGTCACGCTCGAGCAGATGCTGGTTGCGCTCTTCCGCAGCAACGAAAGCGCGTTCGACGGCAAGAACATGAACCGTCTGCGCAGCGGTCAGATACTCAACATCCCGCCTGCGGATCAGCCCGGACTGGTGGGTAAGAGCGAAGCGACGCAGGTGGTGAGAGTCCAGGCCGCCGATTGGCGTGCGTATCGCGATCGCGTCGCCGCGGCGGCGCCGACGACGGGAGCCGAGCCGACCCGGCAAGCGGCAGGCGGCAGGATCAGCACTGCCGTGGAGGAGAAGGGCGCGGCGCCGCAGGCCGGCAAGGACCAGCTCAAGGTTTCGCGTGAAGCGGGCAAGGGCGTTGGCGCCGGCGTCGCGCAAGCCGAAGACACCGCGGCGAAGGATCGCGCATTGCGCGAGGCGAATTCTCGCATCGCGGAGCTCGAGAGCACGCTGAAGAACATGCAGAAGGCGGTCGAGCTCAAGAGCCAGACGATGGCTGATATGCAGAAGCAGGCCGATGCGGGGAAGGGTGCGAAAGCGGTCGAACCGTCGAAGTCGGGAACGACTACCGCCGGCGCAGCGCCGGTCGCCCCTCCAGCCACCGCGCAAGCGCCTGCCGCGCAAACGCCAGCACCGGCCGCGCAGGCGCCCGCCACGGCTGCGCCATCCGCGTCGTCGCCCACTGCGCCGGTAACATCGGCCGGCGCGCCCACTCCCCAAGCGAAGGCGCCGGAAACCACAGCGACCGAAACGAAGCCGACGGAAACCAAGGCGCCCGAGGCGGCTCCGAGCGTTCCCGCGACGGAAGCCAAAGCACCCGACGCGCAAGCTGCCGAAAGCAAAGTCTCGCCAGCTCAACCCAAGGCAACCAAGGCGAAGGCAGCGCCTCCACCGCCGCCCTCCTTCATCGACGATCTTTACGCGAATACGCCGACCTGGGCCATCGGTGCCGGTGCGCTGGTGTTGCTCGGCGGCATCGCCTCGATCATCGTGACGCGCCGGCGCAAGACGACGAAGTTCGAGGACAGCATCATCTCCGGGACGGACATCAAGACCAACACGGTGTTCGGCTCGACCGGCGGCGGCGTCGTCAACACGGGTGACAATTCGCTCGCGAGCGACTTCAGCCGCGAGGGCCTGGGCAACATCGACACCGATGAGGTCGACCCGATCGCTGAAGCGGAGGTCTATCTCGCTTATGGACGCGACGCGCAAGCCGAAGAAATTCTCAAGGAGGCCTTGAAGAAGGACCCGCAGCGGCAGGAGATCTACCTCAAGCTGCTCGAGATCCACGCGCAGCACAACAAGCCATCCGCCTTCGAGACGGTCGCGAGCGAGCTCTATTCGGTCTCCGGCGGCCAGGGCGAGGTTTGGCAAAAGGCGATGGCGCTCGGGCGGCAACTCGATCCGAACAATCCGATGTTCACCGAAGGGGCAGGCGCAGCGGCTTTCGCTGCTGCGGCCGCGGAGCCGAAACCCGTGGCTGCGCCAGAAGAAGCCGGCGAGCCGACCCTTCCGTCTCCGGCGGTCGAAGCGACGGCGGCTGCTCCGGCTGCCGCACCGCAAGCCGCCCGATCGGTCGACTTCACGCTCGACGAAGAGATTTCGTTTTCGCCGACTTCCGGTGAGTCCTCCGACGTGAAGACGCCAGCCGCGATTCTTGCCGGCGCCGCGGAACAGGTCGCCAAGTCGACGCGCACAGCCGCTGCGGGCGCTGCGGGGTTTGCGGGTACGGCAGCGGCCGCCGCCAAGAGTACCGACAGCAAGCGCACCGCCCCGTTTGATGACGTTTCCTTCGGTCCGGAGTCGGTCCCCAGGTTCGACCTCGACTTCAATCTCGACGAGCCATCGAAGCCCGGTCCGCCGATGTCGACGCCCGTGACTTCGATTTCGCCGAAACCTGCTCCGAAACCCGCTGCGCCCGAGCCTGCGCTGGCTGCGGTGGCTGCCGGCGCTCCGGCGCCGCAGCTTGCGCGTCCCGCGGCGGCGATCGAGCTCGACAAGCTCGACCTCGCGTTCGACCCGCAGCGCTCGACCTTCGAAGATCCCACCCCTTCCGTGCTGGACGGACAATGGCACGATGCCGCAACGAAGCTCGACCTCGCGAAGGCCTATCAGGAGATGGGCGACGTCGAGGGGGCGCGCGAGATTCTGCAGGAAGTGCTGCACGAGGGCGACGACCAGCAGAAAGCCGAAGCGCAAGGACTGCTCGCCAAGCTGGCCTAAGTCAACCAAGCTCGATAAACTCAGTTGACGGCGGCTCGGATGAGCCGCCGTTTTTTTCATGCGCATCGCACTCGGGATCGAATACGACGGCGCTCCGTTCCACGGCTGGCAGTCGCAGGCCGACGGAAGCGGAGTGCAGGACGCGCTCGAGCGGGCGCTCGCCTCCGTTGCGGGGACGCCGGTCACCGCGGTCGCCGCCGGTCGCACCGATGCCGGGGTGCACGCGACGCTGCAGGTCGCGCACTTCGACAGCGAGGCTGCGCGCCCCGAGACGGCGTGGGTACGCGGAGTGAACGCTTCGCTTCCCGAAGCGATCGCCGTGCGCTGGTCGCTCCCCGTGCCGGGCGAGTTCCACGCCCGCTTCTCCGCCACGGGCCGGCATTACACCTATCTGCTGCTCGACCGGCCGGTCCGGCCTGCTCTCTTGCGTACGCGCGTGGGCTGGTACCATCGTCCGCTCGCGGTCGATGCGATGCGCCGCGCCTCGGAGGCGCTCGTCGGCAGGCACGACTTTTCCGCATTCAGGGCTGCGGAATGCCAGGCGAAATCGCCGCTGAAGACGCTCGACCGAATCGATATCGCCCGCGACGACGAGATGATCCGCTTCGATCTGCATGCCGACGCTTTCCTGCAGCACATGGTGCGCAACATCGTTGGCGCGCTCGTGTGCGTCGGCGCCGGGCGCGAGTCGCCAACGTGGGTTCGCGAGCTCCTCGCAGGACGCGATCGCACGCGCGGGGCGCCCACGTTCTCGGCGGCCGGCCTCTATCTCACCGGCGTGGACTATCCCGCGCGCTGGAATCTGCCGGCAACCGTTGCGCCGCTTCGGGTACCGCAATGCTGAGCGGCAGCGGCACGCGCACGCGCGTCAAGATCTGCGGCATCACGCGCGTCGAAGACGGCGTGGCCGCGGCGCGCGCCGGCGCCGATGCCATCGGGCTGGTCTTCTGGCCCGGCACGCCGCGCTGCGTGAATTTCGAGCAGGCCGGCGGGATCGTCGCCGCGCTGCCTGCGTTCGTGACGGTGGTGGGACTTTTCGTCGACCCGCAGCCCGACGCGGTACGAGCGGCGCTCGCCGCCGTTCCGCTCGATCTTCTGCAGTTTCACGGCAGCGAGTTGCCGGAGTTTTGCGCAAGCTTCGCACGTCCCTACATCAAGGCGGTGCCGGTGAAGCCGGGAGGCGATTTGTTACAATACGCGAATCGATTCTCGAGCGCGCGCGCACTGCTGTTCGACGCTTTTCAGCCGGGCGGGATGCCCGGTGGCACCGGGGCGACGTTCGATTGGAACGTGCTGCCGCAGCCACTGACCGACGCCTCCTCGCGCCGCCTGATCCTCTCCGGTGGTCTTACGCCGGGCAACGTCGCCGCCGCGATCCGGCATCTGCACCCGTGGGGCGTTGATGTTTCGAGCGGCGTTGAAGTCACGGGCGACGACGGCCGGCCGCGCAAGGGCATCAAGAGCCAAGCCAAGATCTTCGCTTTCGTTCGCGAGGTGCGCAGTGCAGATGCTTGATTTGCCTGATGCGCGCGGTCACTTCGGACCGTACGGCGGCGTGTTCGTCGCCGAGACGCTCATCCATGCGCTCGACGAGTTGCGCGAAGCGTACGCGCGCTTTCGGAGCGATCCGGAGTTCGTGCGCGAGTTCGAGCACGACCTCGCGCACTACGTCGGGCGGCCGAGTCCGATTTACCATGCGCGGCGCTGGTCGGACAAGCTCGGCGGCGCGCAGATCTACCTAAAGCGCGAGGACTTGAACCACACCGGCGCGCACAAGATCAACAACTGCATCGGTCAGGCGCTGCTTGCGCGGCGGCTGGGCAAGCCGCGGGTCATCGCCGAGACCGGCGCGGGGCAGCACGGCGTCGCCACGGCGACGGTCGCCGCGCGCTTTGGCATGCGCTGCATGGTGTACATGGGATCGGAGGACATCAAACGCCAGGCGCAGAACGTGTTCCGGATGAAGCTTCTCGGCGCCGAGGTGATCCCTGTCGAGTCGGGCTCGAAGACGCTGAAGGACGCGCTCAACGAAGCGATGCGCGACTGGGTGACCAACGTCGACAGTACCTTCTACATCATCGGCTCGGTGGCGGGCCCGCACCCCTACCCGATGATGGTGCGCGATTTCCAGAGCGTGATCGGGCGCGAGTGTCTGACGCAGATGCCAGAGCTCACGGGCCGGCAGCCGGACGTGATCATCGCCTGCGTGGGCGGCGGCTCGAACGCGATGGGCATCTTCTACCCGTATCTCGCGCACGAGGACGTGAAGCTCGTGGGCGTGGAAGCGGCCGGCGACGGCCTCGAGACGGGGCGTCACGCGGCTTCGCTTTGCGCAGGAACGCCGGGCGTACTGCACGGCAATCGCACCTATCTCCTGCAGGACGCCGACGGCCAGATCATGGAGACGCACTCGGTGTCGGCGGGACTCGACTACCCAGGCGTTGGGCCAGAGCACGCGTGGCTGAAGGACAGGGGCCGCGCAGAGTACGTTGCAGTTACCGACGCTGGTGCGCTGGCAGCGTTTCATGACTGCTGTCGCCTCGAAGGCATCATCGCCGCGCTCGAGTCGTGCCACGCGCTCGCCTACGCGGCGAAGATCGCGCCGACGCTGCCGCGCGACAAGCTTCTGCTCGTCAATCTCTCTGGCCGCGGCGACAAGGACATGGCTACCGTCGCCGAGCGCTCGGGACTCAATTTCTACTGCCGGCCGCAATGCGATCCGTCGCATCGCGGCTAGGGCCTCGCGCGGTGGACCGCGGCGGCTCGGCGCCTTGGCGCAATTCGGTCGTCGAGCGGGTCCCGGTTTGCGGCGGCCAGTCAACACACGACTGGCCGCGCACAAACCACCCGCTTACGACGACTGCGCCACATCGCGCCTTCGCCCGCCGCGGCCCAGCATCCGCTGCTTCACGCGAAGCAAGCCGGGGAAGCATCGGATGAATCGCATCGACGCAACCTTCGAGCGACTGCGCGCCGCGGGCCGGACCGCGCTCATTCCCTACGTGACGGCCGGCGATCCTTCGGCCGCGCTGACGGTTCCGCTGATCGAGGCGCTGGTCGGTGCCAGAGCGGACCTGATCGAGCTGGGCGTGCCCTTTTCCGATCCAATGGCCGATGGTCCTGTGATTCAGCGCGCGTCCGAGCGCGCGCTCGCACAGCGCGTGGGTCTGAAAGACGTCCTGGCGATGGTGGCTCGCTTTCGTCGCAAGGATCGCGCGACGCCGATCGTCCTCATGGGCTACGCCAACCCGATTGAGGCGATGGGTTGCGAGGGCTTCGCCGATCGCGCGCGCGACGCGGGCGTGGACGGCGTGGTCGTGGTTGACTATCCACCCGAGGAAGCGGGCGAGGTCGCGGCGATCCACACCGCGCG
>Ga0335083_10009884_pt1 | contig 11565 bp, 9 predicted proteins | sample Lox_Sample_42_FD_206716 | JGI IMG/M metagenome (GOLD analysis project Ga0335083, IMG submission 206716) | Soil microbial communities from Loxahatchee National Wildlife Refuge, Florida, United States - Lox_Sample_4.2 | ecosystem: Environmental > Terrestrial > Soil > Wetlands | place: USA: Florida... | reverse complement strand
TACACCTTCCAGTTCGAGCGGACGTCGCAATCGACGTGACGGACGAAGGTGAGCTCCGACAGCCGCGTGGGAGCGATCCGCTCCGGGATCCCCGCGAACGCCTTGGTGATCGGCTGCGGAGAGTCTCCCAAGTGGACGAAGACCAGTCCTTCCCACACGACGACGCGCACCGGCGTGAGCCCGTAGTCCGCCTTGTCGAACAGCTCGACGTGATTGAAGTGCGGCACGCCCCGCAGCATCCCATCCAGGCGGTAGGTCCAGCCGTGATACTTGCAGATCAGCATGTCGCAGCGCTCGTCCTTCATGGCGAGGGGCCCGCCGCGATGCCGGCACACGTTGTAGAACGCCCGCAGCACGCCGTCCTGCCCCCGCACCACGATGATCGGCTCGCCCGCGATGGTCGCCGTCACCACGTCGCCAGGCCGAGCGACGTGGGCCAGGTCGGTGACGAACTGCCAGTTGGCGCCGAACACCGCCTGCTGATCGAACAGATGGAACGCCGGATCGATGTACCACCGGGAGGGGATCGTCGCGGACCGCTCGAGGGGAACGGTCTTCAAGTCCGTCTTCTTGATGCCGGGGTTGGGAGCGGTTGGCTTCACGGCCCGGGAAGCTACGCGTGCTACAGGATGCCGTCCACGGAGAAATCGAGCCGCCATCCCGTTGGAGCGACGAGTCCCCGCCCCAGATCGATCCGCAGGATCCCGTCGAGGAACGACACGCCAGCCCCGACCGACACGAGTGGCCGGCTACCGCTGACCGCCGACCCGGCGCCGGCCCACCCGGCGTCCGAAAAGACCGCGAGGCGCACCGCCGGGAACCGGTTGGCGAATTCGAGGCGGCCGCGATAATACGCCGGCCCAACGGTCACGCCGCCGTCGTATCCACGCAGCGAGCCCGAGCCGCCCAGAAAGAAGTGCCCCTGCACCGGCGACGCCGTGGTGGTCGTCCCGGTGGCACCGCCCGCCACCTCGAGGGCTCCTACGAGCCTCGAACCGAGCGGCACCGTGAGCCGCCCGGTGAGGCTGGCCCGTCCGTACTGATAGGTACCGACGTTGGCGTCCAGGGTCAGGTCGGCGCCCACCGTCACACCCCGGCTCGAGATTCCTTTCGAGCCGCGCAACGTCAGCGCGGCCCCGAACTGCGTCGCGGGAACGGCACTGAAGTTCGCGGTGAAGAGATGGTCCGAATTGACGAGGTGCCGCATGCTGAAGTTGGTCGTCTGATCGGCGTCCCGTTGCGCTTCGCCGTAGAGGCGCAGCTCGAACGCCTGCGGCAACGTCGCCACGGGACGCAGCGTCAGCTCGCCGCCCCAGGCTCGGAAATACTGGCCGTCGTCCCGGCCGAGGAAGAGGCTCTGGGCGGAATTGATCACCCCCAGGGGCCGGTTCTCCGGATTGGCCGCGGTGAGCCGGCGGTACCCTGCCAGATGCCAGCGGATCTCGGTCCCATCGTGCCCGATCCCGGCCTCGAGATTGGGCCAGAGATCGGAGACCCCGAGCCGCGCAGTGGCGTCGGTGGAGAGGCGTCCGAAGTCCCATTCGAAACGCGCGCCGACCGAGAGGGCTTCCACCCGGTTGTACCGCAATAACCCGCTCCCGCCGGGACCGATCGCCAGGGTCGGCGGATGCGCCTGCCACGGGGTGGCCGGCAACCCCTTCAGCTGATCCCCGATTTCGCGCAGCTCCCCCTCGGTGATGAGCTGGGTGCCGGCGTCGCCGATCGGAGGCGGGAGGTGCTCACCGGTGAGCAAGGCGCTCGAGTCGTCGGGGATGATGACCACGGCGTTGCGGCATCGATCCCGGCCGCACCAGCAACCGGCCTGGCCGATGCAGGCGCGCGCGGCGGGATCGAGCGAGTCGACGTTGATCGAATCGCCGGTCGGGACGGGAGGCGGCCGCTCCGCCAGGGGGACGAGGCGGACCGGATCACCAGCCCGCACCCGATACTCGTCGTAGGTCCGCTCGAACCGCATCGGGAAGGTGGCGAAGTTGCCGGCGGACGCCACGCCGTCCAGCGCGAACAGGCGCGGCAGCCACCAGCGACCCTCCCACAACGCGTACTCGATGGTGATGAAGCGAATCTCTCCACGCAACGGCTTCAAGAACCCGGGGATGTCGTCGTCCCCCTTGTCCTTCTGCGACAGATCGCGGTCGAAATCCCAGACCCGGGCCGGCTTGAACAACGCCCGCACGACTCCGTAGCTCTCCGCTTCGATCCAAAACGAGCCGACGAGCAGATGCACGTCTTCGCGCCGCGGCAGGACCTGCAGCTCATAGAGCCGGATCGTGTTCCCGCCTTGCAGGGTGATGACGGTGGTGTCGCCGGATCGGAACTGATAGTTCGCCTCGCTCCCGGCGGCGATCGGATCATAGACGAATCCGGAGTCGCGCAAGCCGATCACCATGCGGTCGGCGCTGGGATCGTAGGCCAGATCCTGCGCATCCTCGCGCAGATCCTCCGGGACCTGATCGTGGGTGATCGCGATGGGGATCCCCTCGCGGGCGCCGAGCATGGTGATGGTGTCCTGCGCGCCGCGGTTCCAGGCCACCCGCGCGGAGACCTCCTGGCGATACAGCAACCGGTCCCGGCGCAGCGCGCGCAGACCGAAGGACATCCGCTGCACGACGAGGGCGTGGTAGCCGGCGATGGTGAGCTGGGCCGTGGCGCGCCGTTCCCGGGCGTGCTGCACCAATTGGCGGGCACCGGGATCCAGGTAGGCGCCGCCCGTGTCCTGGGCGGCGCTCTGCCACGCCAGGAGCGCGGCGGCGAAGATCAACACGAGAGAGCGGTCATGACGGAGTGCGCTGCCCGTACGGGGCTCATTCAATGTAAGATTCAGGGCGCCTTCTCTTTAAGATCGGCGACCCGTGGCGAAAACCTATGCCGCACCTGGAGCGATGATCCGCAACGCCTGGCGGCGCCTGACGCCGTTGCCGGGGGGGCGGTGGCTGTTCAGCCGGTTCCTGGGGTTCGTCGTACCCTACAGCGGCTCGATCGGCGCCACGGTCACGGCCCTCGAGCCGGGCTACGCCCGGGTCGAGCTCCCCGACCGGCGGCGGGTCCGCAATCACCTCGATTCGGTGCACGCCGTCGCCCTCGTCAATCTCGCCGAAATGGCGACGGGGCTCGCGATGCTCACGGGACTCCCACCCGGCGTGCGGGGGATTCTGGCCGGCCTCTCCATCACCTATCTAAAGAAGGCGCGCGGGCGGCTCGTGGCGGAATGCCGCTGCGCCATCCCGCAGGTGACGGCGGACGCCGAATTCGAGGCCGCGGTCGTGATCGTCAACGCGAACGGAGAGGCGGTCGCCCGCGCCACCGCCCGCTGGCGCCTGGGACCGACACCCTCCCCAGCCGCGTGAGTCTCCTCGACACACCGCTCACGCGCCAGCTGGGGATCGAGGTGCCCTTGATCTGCGGGGCCATGTTCCCCTGCTCCAACCCCGAGCTGGTGGCCGCCGTCTCGGAGGCGGGAGGGATCGGGATCGTTCAGCCGCTCACCCTCGTCTACGTTCACGGCTACGAGTTTCGCGAGGGGCTGCGCCTGATGCGGCGCCTCACCGGCAAGCCGATCGGGATGAACGTCCTGATCGAGCAAAGCTCCAACGCCTATCTCGAGCGGATGCGCCGCTATCTGGACCAGGCCCTGGAGGACGGGATCCGGTTCTTCGTGACCTCGCTCGGGAACCCGCGCTGGGTGGTCGATCGGGCGGCTCCGGTCGGCGGGATCGTCTACCACGACGTCACCGAGCGGAAGTGGGCCGAGAAGGGGCTGGCGGGTGGCGTACACGGATTGATCGCGGTGAACAACCGCGCGGGGGGGCACGCGGGCCCGAAGACCGTCGAGGCGCTCTACGACGAGCTCGCACCGCTCGGCGTGCCGGTGGTCTGCGCGGGCGGGATCGGGGACGCGGGCGACTTCGTGCGGGCGCTGCGCCTGGGGTACGCGGGGGCCCAGCTCGGCACCCGCTTCATCGCCACGCCGGAGTGCCGGGCCAGCCTGGACTACAAGCAAGCCATCGTGGACGCCGACGCGGACGACATCGTGCTCACCGAGCGGGTGACGGGCGTACCGCTGGCCGTCATCCGGACCCCCTACGTCGAGCGCATCGGCACGCGGGCGGGGCCGCTCGCGCGCCTGCTCCTGCGCGGCCGACGCACCAAGCGGCTGATGCGCACGATATACACCCTGCGCTCGGCCTGGCACCTGAAGCGCTCCCTCATGTCCGGGTCGTCGTCCCGGGATTACTGGCAGGCCGGGAAGAGTGTGAGCGGGATTCACGGAATCGAGCCCGCGGGGGATATCGTCCGCCGGTTCGCCGCCGCGGCGCGGACAGCCGGCGCCTGACGAACGCCGCCGCAGGGCGTATCTTCTCCGAGACTCGAAGCTCGACCCTCACGCGAGGACAGCGATGACGAATCCCGTTTCCGTCGACCGGTTCGTGAAGGCGTTGGAGGAATTGAAGCAGCAAATGGACGCCGGCACGTTGCGTCATAGCGAGTACGATCAGCGTCTGGCCCGCGCCATCCAGGAGCTGCGCGACCGCGGGATCGACGCGGACCGCAGCCGACTCACCGCGACCCTCGACCACCTATTGAAGGTCGGGACCATCACGGTGGGGGTGAAGGAGCATCTGATCAAGCGATTGGGGCTCTAGTCCCGCATGGCGCAGGCGGGCCTCGGCGGGTACGTGCGGGACAGCCGCAGCCCCCGTTACTCCCTGGTGTTCGCCGTTCCGCTGTTTCTCCTGTATCAGGGTTTGATTGCCGTTGCGCCGCCCGGGCCGGGCGGCGGTTTGCGCAACGGGGCCGACGTGATCCTCGAGACCCTGTTCATCTGGGTCGCGGGCGCGCGGGGCCCGTTGATCTTCCTGACCCTATTGGTCGTGCTCGGTCTCTGGCTCGCCGGGCGGGATTGGCAGGCGCACGGCCGGGACCTGCGCCCACAGGTGTTCCTCCTGATGCTGCTCGAAGCCACCGTGCTCGCGCTGATCTTCGGGACGGCGGTGGCGACGATCGCCTCCCAGCTGGTCCGCCCCACCGCCGCGATCGGCCTCCCAGCGCAACAAGCCTTGCCGTCACTCGGCGCGCAGTCGAAGCTGATGCTGTCCCTCGGCGCGGGGTTGTACGAGGAGCTGCTGTTTCGCGTCGTGCTGGTGGGGACCCTGGCCTGGGCCGCGCGGGTCGTACTCGGCTTGCGCGCCACCGTCGCGGGCGTGTGTGCCGCCGTCCTCGGAGCCCTGATCTTCTCCGCCTGCCATTACATCGGGACCTACGGGGACCGGTTCCAGCTCTACTCGTTCGTGTTCCGCACCATCGCCGGCCTCGCCTTCAGCGGCCTGTATCTGCTGCGCGGATTCGGGATCACGGCCTGGACCCACGCGATCTACGACGCGGTGCTGATGCTGAGATGAGGCAAGTGGCAGGTCAGTGTCAGGGGCCTGGGGTCAGCGACGACGTTCTTTATGGGCCACTGACCACCGACCTCTGACCCCTGACACTGACCACTGACCCCTGCTACCTGACACGGACCTCCCCTCTCACCCATATTCGACCCATGAACCGACACCTCCTCGTCCTCGCTACCGTCGCCCTCGCCTCCTGTGGCAAGTCGGCCCAGGACAAAGCCGACGACGTGCTGCTGTGCAGCAACCTCGAGAGCACCGGAAGCGGGATGACGAAATGCCTGCTCGACCAGGGCGGGTGGAAGCGCGCCGCCGCCGAATCCGCGGGCGCCGCGCGCCAGCATGAGGTGGACAGCACCAACGCCCAGATCGCGGCGATCGCCGCCCGCAGCGAGACCCAGCAGCATGGCCAGATCGGCCTGTGCGACGCGACGCTCGTGGACATGAAGGACTGTCTCGTGACGCGGTTTGGCTGGGACGCCTACCGCGCCGCCGTCGTGGACGACTCAGTCTGGCGAACCCAAGCGCGCCTGCACGCCAAACAGTTGAAGAGCTGTGGCGCGCCGCGGTCGGGGACCGGGATGTGCCTGCAGCTGCGCTACAAGTGGATCCCCCGCCGGGCCCTGGCGATCGACGACTCCCTGCGCCGGGCTCATTGACGTATCCGTACGTGTCCACTCTCCGCCGTCAGCTTTGGGACAGCGCCGAGCTGATGGCTGATAGCGGAAAGCCCACCGCGAGTGCCGCTGGGGTCGCATCGCGCCTGAGAACCTTCCTTGGGAGAGGAGTGCGCCGTATCTTGCGCGCTCCATGAGCGACGACCTCCGCGACCGCCTGCAGCAGGCCGTCGGCGAGAATTACCGGATCGACCGCGAGTTGGGCGGCGGGGGGATGAGCCGCGTTTTCCTGGCTGAAGACACCGCCCTGACCCGCAAGGTGGTCATCAAAGTCCTCCCCCCGGAGATGGCGGCCGGCGTCAACGTCGAGCGGTTCCGCCGCGAGATCCAGCTCGCCGCCTCGCTGCAGCACCCCCATATCGTACAGCTCTTCACCGCCGGCTCCTCCGGGGACCTGCTCTACTACGTCATGCCGTTCATTGAGGGGGAGTCGTTGCGGGCGAAGCTCGCCCGCGAGGGCGAGCTACCCGTGGGTGAAGCCCTGCGGATCCTCCGCGACGTCACGGATGCCCTCGCCTACGCGCACGCCCACGGCGTGGTGCACCGCGACATCAAGCCGGACAACGTGCTGCTCTCCGGCAAGCACGCCCTAGTCGCCGATTTCGGCGTCGCGCGCGCGGTGAGCGCCTCGAGCGGCGGGTCGTCGCTGACGTCGCTCGGCATCGCCCTCGGCACCCCGGCCTACATGGCGCCGGAACAGGCCGCCGCCGACCCGCACATCGACCACCGGGCCGACATCTACGCGGTCGGGGCCTTGGCCTACGAAATGCTGACCGGGCGGACGCCGTTCAGCGCCCCGACACCGCAGGCGATGCTGGCCGCCCACGTCACGGAGGCCGCGCCGCCCGTCACCAAGTACCGCCCCGCGGTCCCGCCGTCGCTCGCGGCTGCCATCGGACGCTGCCTCGAGAAGAAGCCCGCCGACCGCTGGCAAAAGGCGGAGGAGCTGGTCGCCCAGCTCGAAGCCCTGGCAACGCCGTCCGGCGGCATGACCCCGATCGGCACCGCGCCGTTCCCGGCCGACTCGCTCGAGATCGCCCGCCGTCGCGGCAATCCGCTGCGGGTCGGCGGCATCTATCTCGCGGCGGCCGCGGCCGTCTGGGGCGCGGTCTTCGCGTTGTCGCGCGTGGTCGGCTTCCCCGACTGGGTGCTGCCCGGGACCGCTGTCCTCTTGGTTCTCGGGCTCCCGATCATGATCGCGACCGGCTTGATCGAGCGGCGGCGCGCGATCGCCAAGACGACCGGCACCTACACGAGCGGCGGCCAGCCCGGCCTGCAACGCTGGTTCACCTGGAAGCGGGCCGTCGCCGGTGGCGGCGCGGCCTTCGGAGTCCTGGCCCTCGTTGCCATCGTCTACATGGCGATGCGGGTCCTGGGGATCGGCCCGGTGGGGACCGTGATCGCCTCCGGCGCCCTCAAGAGCCAGGACCCGCTGATCCTCGTCGGGTTCGAGAACCGCGCTGGCGATTCGACGCTCGGCCCCTCGCTCACCGAGGCGTTCCGGGTGGATCTGTCGCAGTCCCGATCGGTACGCCTGCTCGACCCGACCGCCATCGGCGACGCCCTGCAACGCATGCAACGCCCGGCGACCACGACGGTGGACCTCCCTCTCGCCCGCGAGATCGCCCAGCGCGAAGGCGTCAAAGGCATCGTCACGGGCCAGATCGATCCCGTCGGCAAGAGCTACGTCCTCTCGGCCAGTGTCGTCTCGGCCGCCGACGGCCGAACCCTCGCCGCCGTCCGCCAGAACGCCGCCGACGACGCCGCATTGATTGGAGCCATCGACAAGCTCTCCCGCGCGTTGCGGGAACGCATCGGGGAGTCGCTGGCCTCGATCCGCGCCAACGAGCCGCTCGCCCACGTCACGACCGGCTCGCTCGACGCGCTGCGCAGCTACTCGCAGGCGCTGACGGCGGTGGATCGAGATGGCGACTATGAACGAGGGATCGTGCTACTCCGGGATGCCACCTCGACGGACAGTGGGTTCGCGATGGCATGGCGCAAGTTGTCGGTCTACCTGGCGAACATCGGGGCGCCCCTGGAGCAACGTGTCGCGGCCACCTCCCGTGCCTACGCCTATCGGGACCGTCTCCCCGATCTCGAGCGATACCTCGTGACGGCGCAGTACTATTTCGACGTCGAGTACGACCCAGCCCGCATCGAAGCCGCGTACCGCTCGGCCCTGGAGCAAGACCCGACCAACGACATCGCGCTCAACAACCTCGCCCTGGCGCTGAACAATCAGCGCCGCTGGGCTGAAGCGGAGTCGTTGGGCGTGCGGGCCGCGAGCTTGTTGATGGGAGATCCAGAGGCCGCCACCGCCGTGACCTCCCTGGTCGCGCAGGGCCGATTCGCCGAGGGCTCGGCGATCGTCGAGCGGCTGGCCGCGGCCGGGCCCGGCCACCTCCCGGCGGCGCGGCGGCTTCGGGCGCTCATCGCGGCGGCCCGGTTCGACTATCGCGCGGCGGCTGAACAATCCAGGCTCCTCCAAACGGAGAGCGCCAGGCTATCCAACCGGCAGCTCGGCGCCTTGCTGCAGAGCGCCGCGGCGGAGGCCCAAGGCAAGCTCGGCGAAGCGGCGCTCCGTGACCAGGACTTCATGGCCATGGCCGAGCAACGGGGGATTCCCAGTGCGTATCTGGGAGGAGCGGCCGCCCTCGCGTGGATCGAGGTACGCTATCGCAACCGCCCGGCGGAAGCGCTGCGGATCCTCGAAACGGCCCTCGTGAAACATCCCCTCGGCTCCATGGCCGCCTTGGATCGCCCGTATGCACAGCTCGCCGAGATCTACGCCGCCGCGGGACGAACCGACCGCGCCAAGCAGCTACTGGGCGATTTTGCTACGACGGTACCCGAAGGGATCCGGCGCGAGAACCCCATCCCCTACGCCGTGATCGGGGCGATCGCCATGACGGAGGGACGCCTCCCGGACGCCGTCATCGCCTACCGGGCCCGCTACGACCGCGACACGCGCGGGTGCGTGTCGTGCGGGTGGTTCGAGCTGGCCCAGGCGTACGACCGGATGGGGGGGAGCCACAGCGACTCTGCGCTCGCGTGGTACGAACAGGTGGTCGCGACTCCCGGGATCGCACGGTTGTTCGGCGACGCCTATCGGCTGGCCCCCACCTACAAGCGGCTCGGGGAGCTGTACGAGGCGAAGGGCGACCGAGTCAAGGCGAAGGATTACTACTCACGGTTCGTCGATCTCTGGAAGGACGCCGACGCCGAGCTGCAGCCGCAGGTGCAGGACGTGAAGCGCCGCCTCGCCCGGCTGACCGGCGAACGCTAGGGGAGCCGCTTACCGCATATTCCCGGTATGCCCGAGCGAATATCGCCCGGGCTGCGGCCACACGGTCATCCCATGCGGATCCCGACCCACCGTGATCCGGTGGATCAGCTGCCCCGTCGCCGTGTCGAAGACGTACACCTCGTGATCGTAGCGCCCCGAGAGCCACAGTTCCTTGCCGTCAACCGAGACGTTGCCCATGTCGGGACTGCCACCGCCCGGGATCTTCCACGTCGCGACGACGCTGCGCGTGCGCGGATCCAATACGCTCACGCTTCCCGGTCCATGCGGTCCCGCCTTGAGGACGTGCCAGCCGCGGTTTGAGACGTAGAACAATTTCCCGTCCCGGCTCGGGTAGATGCCGTGCGCGCCGGTGCCGGTCGGAATGAATCCCAAGACCCGCAGGCTGTCCGGGTCCACGACCCACACGCCATCCGCTTTCATGTCGGCCACGAAGAACACCGACCCGTCCGGGGCGAGCCGAATGTCCTGCGGCATGGAGGGCTTGCCGGGGTTGAGCTCGGTATAGCGCTCGATCCGGTGCGTCGCGACGTCGAGCTTCAAGAGCTTCCCCGAGAACTCGCAGGTCGCGACGGCGGTGCGGCCGTCCGCGGTGAAGTCCATGTGGTCCACCCCGGGACAGGTGACCGGCACGGAGTCGTGCAGCGCCATGGTGTGCGGATCGCGGAAGTCGAGCCGCTGGATCCGCTCCGCCACCACGATGGCATACTGGCCGTCGGGCGTGAAGTAGAGATTGTACGGATCCATGACGGCGATGCTCTTCCCTTCCTTCCCGGTGAACGGGTCGATCGGCGTCAGCGAATTGCCGATGTCGTTCGCCACCCAGAGCGTGCGCCGGTCGTACGACGGCACGACGTGCTGCGGCAACGTCGCGGTCTGGAAAGTCCGGAGCACGGTGTAGGTCTTGGGGTCGATGACGGTGACGCTCGCGGCGCCGCCCAGCGGCACATACACGCGCGGGAGCGCCGCCCGGGCCAGCGAATCGAGCATGTCCGCGCCCGCCCCCCGGTACACGTTGAGCGAGTCCAACGGGGGGGGCATCCCCGGTAACGGGGGGTGCGCCGGCGGCTTCGCGGCGGCGCCTGTGTCGGGGGACGCCTGGGCGGGCGGCTGCGGGTTCCGTGCAGCCGGGTGGGGCTCGCCGCCACAGGCGAGCGGCACGACCAGCGTGAGCAGCAAGAGTCCGGTGCGCATCAGGTTCCCCGCTCTGCGACCTTGGGCCCCTCGGTCGCGTCACCCTTCCGGCCCTGGTTAGATTCACGGCCCGGTGCACCCATCCTGGGACCGCCGGCCTTCACGTTCAGCCAATTGGATACTGCAGCATGCCGATCGCCGCTACCAACATCCGCCGGGGCATGACCATCATGTTCGAGGGCGAGCCCTGCCGGATCATCGAGTTTCATCATCATACCCCCGGCAATCTCCGGGCGATGGTCCATGCCAAGATGCGCAAACTGAAGACGGGCGTCACGATCGAGCACCGCTTCCGCGCGTCGGACCAGGTCGAAGAGGCCCGGATGGAGACGCACGAGCTCCAGTACATGTATCACGACGGGCACTCCTATCACTTCATGAACGTCGAAAACTACGATCAGTACGAGATGGACGAGGAAGCGCTGGGCGACCATGCCCAGTGGATGACCGACGGGATGCAGGTCATCGCCGAGTACTTCGAGGGCCGTCCCATCGGTGTCGAGCTGCCCAACGAGGTGGTGTTCGAGATCGTGGAAACGTCCCCCGTCATGCGCAGCGCCACCAAAACGGCCTCCACCAAGCCTGCCAAGCTCTCCAACGGTGCGATGGTGAACGTCCCGGAGTTCCTCTCCACCGGCGAAAAAGTCCGGGTGAACCCCAATACGGGGGAGTACTTGGATCGGGCGAAATAACGATACGGCGTCGTTAGATACGGCGTCGTTAGATAAAGCGACGTTAGGGTACGGCGAGAGTTTTCGCCTCTTCCTAACGTCGCTTTTGTCTAACGTCGCTCTTGTCTACCGTCGCCTTATCCTGTCTGTCTATCACATACACGTTTCTCTGCGCCGCCGGCAGCAGCACCAGATCCAGCACGTTCACATGCTCCGGCAGATTCACGATGTAGCTGACCGCGTCGGCCACGTCGTCCGGCGACAGCGGCCGGAACCCCTGATACACCCCTTTTGCCCGCTCGGCATCC
>Ga0335083_10009883_pt1 | contig 11566 bp, 12 predicted proteins | sample Lox_Sample_42_FD_206716 | JGI IMG/M metagenome (GOLD analysis project Ga0335083, IMG submission 206716) | Soil microbial communities from Loxahatchee National Wildlife Refuge, Florida, United States - Lox_Sample_4.2 | ecosystem: Environmental > Terrestrial > Soil > Wetlands | place: USA... | reverse complement strand
GAAAGCCTGTCCTCGACGATCTCGCTGTTCGGATGATTGAACCGCGAATAGACGAGACCGGCGCCCATGCCTTCGGGCGGCTCGCGCCGACCCGAGACAAAATCGAAGAAATCCTTGCCATCTTCGGCGGTTCTGAACACGAATGTCGAGGTCAGGAACACCGGCGGTTTGACGGCTCCTTCCGACAATTGCGGGTCGTAGCCGTAGTTCAGCATCAGCGTCTCAGGATGCAGCGTGTGATTGCCGATCTGGGTCTTCGATGGAAATGGCTTCACCATGGCCTGTCTCGCTGGCTTGAGGAAACGACGAACCCGGTACGCACCAATTGCGGTACAATCTCTCGCCCGGGCTACAACGCCAAACTGGGCAGATCGAGCCCGTTGGCGCGTGCGCATTCAATGGCGCCTTCATAGCCGGCGTCGGCATGACGCATGACGCCGCTCGCCGGATCGTTCCACAACACGCGTTCCAGCCGGCGCGCGGCCTCCGGAGTGCCGTCGGCGACGATCACCATGCCGGCATGCTGCGAATAGCCAATGCCGACGCCGCCGCCGTGATGCAGTGACACCCAGGTGGCCCCGCTCGCACAATTGAGCAGCGCATTGAGGAGTGGCCAGTCGGAAACAGCGTCGGACCCATCGCGCATCGCCTCGGTCTCGCGGTTCGGACTTGCAACCGAGCCGCTGTCGAGGTGGTCGCGGCCGATCACGATCGGCGCCTTCAGCTCGCCGCGCGCCACCATCTCGTTGAAGGCCAGGCCCAGCCGGTGACGGTCGCCGAGACCGACCCAGCAGATTCGTGCCGGCAGTCCCTGGAACTTGATCCGTGCTTTCGCCATGTCGAGCCAGTTGTGAAGATGCTTGTCGTGCGGCATCAGCTCCTTCACCTTGGCGTCGGTGCGGAAGATATCCTCAGGCTCGCCCGATAGCGCCGCCCATCGGAACGGTCCGACACCCCGGCAGAACAGCGGACGAATAAAGGCCGGGACGAAACCAGGAAAATCGAAGGCATTCTTCAGACCCATGTCCTTCGCCATCTGGCGAATATTGTTGCCGTAGTCGAGCGTCGGAATGCCTTGGCCGTGGAAATCCAGCATGGCCTGGACGTGATCAACCATCGACGTCTTGGCGGCGCGCTCGACCGCCTTCGGGTCGGCTGCGCGTCTCGCCTCCCACTCGCTGAGCGTCCATCCTTTCGGCAGGTAGCCGTTGATGGGATCGTGCGCGCTGGTCTGATCGGTGACGATGTCGGGCCGCACGCCACGATGCACCAGCTCTGGAAAGATGTCGGCCGCATTGCCGAGCAGGCCGACCGAAACCGGTTTCTCGCTCTTGGCGCTCGCCGTCATGATCGCCAGCGCCTCGTCAAGCGTGCTCGCCTGGCGGTCGAGATAGCCAGTGCGCAGCCGCATCTCGATCCGGCTCGGCTGGCACTCGATTGCGAGCAGCGAAGCACCCGCCATTGTCGCCGCGAGCGGCTGGGCGCCGCCCATGCCGCCAAGGCCGGCCGTCAGGATCCATTTGCCCGCAAGATTGCCGCCGTAGTGACGCCGTCCGACTTCGACGAACGTCTCATAGGTTCCTTGCACGATCCCCTGGCTCCCGATGTAAATCCAAGACCCCGCCGTCATCTGCCCGAACATCATCAGGCCCTGGCGGTCGAGCTCGTTGAAATGATCGAGCGTCGCCCAATGCGGCACGAGATTTGAGTTCGCGATCAGGACGCGTGGCGCATCCGCATGGGTGCGGAAAATGCCGACCGGCTTGCCGGATTGAACGAGGAGCGTCTGATCGCCCTCGAGCTTGCGAAGCGACGCAACGATGCGATCAAAACTCTCCCAATCGCGCGCCGCGCGGCCAATTCCGCCATACACCACAAGCTCGCTCGGCCGCTCCGCAACGTCAGGATCGAGATTGTTCATCAGCATGCGGAGCGGCGCCTCGGTCAGCCAGCTCCTGGCGCTGATGTCGGAGCCGCGAGGGGCTCGGATCGAACGTTCGTTGTCCAGTCGTCGATTCATCAGCGGTTCCCCTTCAGGCAAACATCGTCAGACCAGGGTCGGAAACGGGTTCTGCGCGAGCACAGCGATGGCAGCGGCAGGCAATTGCCCGTCCTCGACCAAGGCCTTTGCCTTTGCAAGGTCGTCGGCCATGTAGCGGTCGGCACCGAGTCCTGGCACCTGCCGGCGCAACGCCGCGATCACTGCAGCGAGCGCCGGGCTCGTCGAATGCGGCGAACGCAGCTCTATGCCCTGGGCTGCGACCAACAGCTCGATGCCGAGAATGGCGGCGAGGTTGTCCGCCATCTCCGACAGCCGGCGTGCGGCGTGCGCAGCCATCGAGACGTGATCTTCCTGGTTTGCACTGGTCGGCGTCGAATCGATCGAGCACGGAGAGGCGCGCTGCTTGTTCTCGGCATAGAGTGCGGCGGCCGTCACCTCGGCGATCATGAAACCAGAGTTGAGGCCCGGGTCAGTCGTGAGAAACGGCGGCAACCCGAAATTCAGCGCAGGATCGACGAGGGTTGCGATGCGCCGCTCGCTGATCGCACCGATTTCGGACAAAGCGAGCGCAATCTGGTCGGCGGCAAAGGCAACCGGCTCCGCGTGAAAATTCCCGCCCGAGACGATCTCTCCACTCTCGACCAGGACCAGCGGATTGTCGGTGACGGCATTGGCTTCGATGGTCAGGGTGCGCGCGGCCTGCGCGAGCATATCAAGAGCCGCGCCCATGACCTGCGGCTGGCAGCGCAGGCAATAAGGATCCTGCACGCGCTCATCGCCTTCGAGATGCGACTGCCTGATATCGCTCCCCTCCAGCAGGGACGTGAGCGCCGCACCGACCGTGATCTGTCCGGCATGCCCGCGCAGCTGCTGAATCTCGGGCCGGAACGGCGCCGTCGAAGCCATGGCCGCATCGACCGACAAGGCCCCCGTCACCAGCGCGGCGCAGGCCAGACCATGGGCGCGCAGCAGGCCGGTGATCGCATAGGCGGTTGAGAACTGGGTACCATTGATCAGCGCGAGCCCCTCCTTCGGCCCCAGCGTCAATGGCGCAAGCCCTGCGGCCGCGAGCGCCGCGCGGCCTGGCACGATCTGGCCGTCGACGAGGGCCTGCCCTTCCCCGATCATCGCCGCCGTCATGTGCGCCAAGGGCGCCAGATCGCCGGAGGCGCCGACCGAGCCCTGTAGCGGCACCAGCGGACAGATCCCGCGGCCGATCATGGCCTGCAATTGCTCGATGACTTCGCGCCGCACGCCCGAAGCACCTCGCCCGAGCGAGATGACCTTCAGTGCCATCATCAGACGAACGATCGGCCCGGGCGTCGGCGGTCCCACACCGCAGCAATGCGATACGATGAGGTTGCGTTGAAGCAGCGCCGTCTGGTCGGCGGCAATTCTCGTCGAGGCCAGCTTCCCAAATCCGGTATTGATGCCGTAAACAGGGACATCGGCACGCGCCGCTTGCGCGACAATGTTCGAGGCCGCCTCGATGCGTGGCCAGCAGGACGCATCAAGCACGACGGCCCGCCCCGCGAGCACTTGCGCCAGATCATCGAGCGTGACCCTTCCGGGCGCAACGACAATCGGGGACTCCCGATCGGTCATCGTCCCCTCCACACCCGGCTGTGCAACGGATTGAAGCCGATCCGGTAGACGAGCTCGGCCGGACGCTCGATGTCCCAGATCGCGAGATCACACCACTTGCCCGCCTCCAGTGTGCCGATCTCGGCCAGCAGACCCAGCGCACGCGCGCCTTCCCGTGTCACGCCAAGGAGACATTCGGACACGGTCATCCGAAACAGCGTCGCGCCCATGTTCATAGCGAGCAACAGCGAGGTGAGCGGCGAGCTGCCGGGATTGCAGTCGGTGGCGAGCGCCATGTTGACGCCATGGGCCCGGAACCGCTCGACCGGAGGCTTCTGCGTCTCGCGAAGGAAGTAGAAGGCGCCCGGCAGCAGGACAGCAACGGTGCCCGCCCTTGCCATTGCTGCGACACCTGCATCGTCGGTGTGCTCGAGATGGTCGGCCGAGAGAGCGGAGAATTCGGCGGCGAGCGCCGCTCCACCGAGATTGGACAACTGGTCGGCATGGAGCTTCACCGGCAGTCCAAGCGCTCGCGCTGTGGCGAACACACGCGCCGTCTGCGCGCGCGAGAACGCGATGCCTTCCATGAAGGCATCCACAGCGTCCGCAAGTCCCGCTTGTGCGACCGCCGGCAGCATCTCCCGGCAGACGCGATCGATGTAGCGATCCTTGTCGCCTTCGGCTTCCGGCGGCAACGCGTGGGCGCCCAGAAAGGACGTTCGCACGGCAACCGGTCGGCTGCGACCGAGGTTGCGGGCGGCTTTCAGCTGCCGCATCTCGGTTTCCGTGTTGAGGCCGTAGCCGGACTTGATCTCGATCGTCGTCACGCCCTCGCTGATCAGCGCGTCCAGCCTCGGCAGCGCGCTCGCCATGAGCTCCGCCTCACTCGCACCTCGTGTCGCAGCCACCGTCGAGACGATGCCGCCGCCGGCACGCGCGATTTCTTCGTAGCTAGCTCCTTTGAGCCGCAGCTCGAATTCGTTTGCCCGGCTTCCGCCATGAACGAGATGAGTGTGGCAATCGACCAGTCCGGGCGTTATCCACCGCCCTGCACAATCGATCCGCTCGGCCGCATCGGCGGCTGACGGAAAGTCGGCTCGTGCACCCGCGAACGCAATACGGCCGTCGCGCGCAGCAACGAGGCCGTCTTTGACCACACCGAGGTCGGGCATGTCCCGACGCATCGTGACGAGCCGGGCATTGTGCCAGATACGATCGAAGCGCTCGGCCATCCAGTCTTCCCCGACTCTGGAAGCTTGACTTATATGTCTAGACATATAATCGTGTCGCCGTTCTGTCCAGCTGGCTGAAACATGAAACGACTGCATTTCGCGTCCGCGCTTTTGCCCTCCGGGTGGCGCGATGACGTGCAGGTGATCGTCAGCGAAGGAACCATCGCCGGCGTCACAGTCGGCGTGGCAGCGCAGGGCGGAGACGAGCGCCACCAACTGGCAATCCCGGGGATGGCAAGCCTGCACAGCCACGCCTTTCAGCGGGGGATGGCGGGGCTTGCAGAGATACGCGGCGACACCGCTGATACGTTCTGGACCTGGCGTGAAACGATGTATCGCTTCGCGCTGACGATGACGCCTGACGACGTCGAGAGCGTCGCAACCCTGCTCTATGCCGAGATGCTCGAGCGCGGCTATACGCGCGTCGGCGAATTCCACTATCTGCATCATGGTCATGACGGCGCGCCTTACACAAACCCCGCGGAGATGGCGACGCGCATTGCCCAGGCGGCCGAAGCGACGGGCATCGGCTTGACGCTGCTGCCGAGCTTCTATGCACACGGCTCGTTCGGCGGCGCGGCACCGCATGCCGGCCAGCGCCGCTTCATCTCGTCGATCGATCAATTCGCCAAGCTGATGGAAGCCTCGCGCAGGGCTGTCGGCCCCTTGCGCGGAGCCAATGTCGGCGTTGCGCCGCACAGCCTGCGCGCCGTGACGCCAGATGAACTGGCGGCGATCGCACCGCTCGCCGAAGGTGGGCCGGTTCACATCCATGCAGCCGAACAAACCAGGGAGGTCGAGGATTGCATGGCCTGGTCGCGCCGGCGACCGGTCGAGTGGCTGCTCGAACATGCCCCCGTCGATGAGCGCTGGTGCTTCATCCATGCAACCCACATGACCACGACCGAGACCACCGCGCTTGCGGCAAGTGGGGTTGTCGCCGGTCTTTGCCCGCTGACCGAAGCAAGCCTCGGCGATGGCATATGTCCCGCACGCGAATTCTACCAAGGCGGCGGCCGTTTCGGCATCGGCACAGATTCCAACATCCTGGTCGGGGTGGCCGACGAGCTGCGGCAGCTCGAATATGGCCAGCGGCTGAAGCACCGCGAGCGCAACGTCCTGTCGCGGGGGCCCGCCGTTTCGACCGGGCGCGCGCTGTTTGACGCAGCCCTGGCCGGCGGCGTGCAGGCGCTCGCGCAGTCGTGCGGCGGAATACAACAAGGCGCGCGCGCCGACATCGTGTCGCTCGACACCGCGCATCCGTCGCTGGCGGGACGCCGCGGTGATGCAATTCTTGACGGCTGGATCTTTGCAGCTGGTGCGGATGCCATTGATTGCGTCTGGGCTGGCGGCGACAAGGTTGTGGAAGGGGGACGTCACAGGCTCCGCCAGAACGCGCGCAATCGGTTCAGCGCGACGATCCGGAGCCTTGTCGCATGAGCCTCTCCGCCGATCGCGACGGCGCGGCCGGGAAGCCGACGCTCTACAAGCAGATCCGCCACGACATCGAGTGCCGGATCCTGACCGGGGAATGGCCGCCCGGTCACCGCATTCCCTTCGAGCACCAGCTGATGGCGCGCTATGGCTGCTCGCGCATGACAGTGAACAAGGCACTCTCGGAGCTCGCCCAGGCCGACCTGGTCGAGCGACGCCGGCGGGCCGGCACCTTCGTGCGCCGCCCCCAGCATTTGTCGGCAGTGCTCCAGATAACTGACATTCGTGCAGAGATTTCCGCGCTTGGCCGCAGCTACGGCTACGAGCTGATCCACTCCGCCCGCCGCAACGCAAGTGTCGCTGATCGTGCCCGCCTTGGGGTCCGGAAGGCCGGCAAGGTGATCGCGATCACGTGCCGTCACAGCGCCGATGACGTGCCGTTCGCGGTGGAGGACCGGCTGATCGATCTCGAGACGGTGCCCGAGGCTTCGACCGCCGATTTCGCAGTCGAGCCCCCAGGCTCATGGCTGCTTCATCACGTGCCGTGGACAGAAGCTGAGCACACGATCAGCGCGGTGGCCGCTGACTCTTCGACCGCGACTGCGCTCGCCATCGCGGTCGGCGCGCCCTGCCTCGTCGTCGACCGGCATACCTGGCGCAGCGCGCGGACGGTTACCGCGGTCCGCCTGTTCTATCCGGGGGATTCGCACCGGCTGGTTGCCCGCTTCAAGGGCGGTGGAAACAGCAATCCGGGCGCGCAGCTGCGGCATAGATCATGCAATAGTTCGACGGCAGGAAAGTGAACCAACGGCAGACCCGGCAAGAGGAACGCAATATGCGTAGCTTGAAAATGCGTAGCTTGAAACTATTCGCGACAGCGTTTGCTGTCCTGGTGGGCGCACCGGCGCTCGCCGACGACGTCAAGGTCGGCATCGGAATTTCCGGATGGACCGGTTTTGCACCGCTAACGCTTGCAAAGGAGGCTGGCATCTTCAAGAAGAACGGCCTCGACGTCACGTTGAAGAAGATTCCGCAAAAAGACCGCCATCTGGCCATTGCGTCCGGTGACATCCAGTGCGCCGCGACCACGGTCGAGACCTGGATCTCCTGGAACGCCACGGCGTGGCCACCAAGCAGATCTTCCAGCTCGACAAGAGTTTTGGCGCCGACGGCATGGCCGTGCGCAACGACATCCCCTCGATCAGGGATCTGAAGGGCAAGACGGTCGCAGCATCCGCGCCCGGGACGTCGCCCTATTTCGCCCTGGCCTGGATGCTCAAGAAGAATGGCTTGTCGGTCAAGGATGTCACGGTCGTGAACCTCGAGCCAGCCGCGGCCGCGCAGGCCTTCGTCTCCGGCCAGAACGATGCGGCAATGACGTACGAGCCTTACCTGTCGACGGTCCGCGCCGCACCCGACAAGGGCAAGATCATCGCCACCACGCTGGACTACCCGATGGTCATGGACACGTTCGGCTGCACGCCGAAATTCCTGGGCGACAATCCGAAAGCTGCCCAGGCCCTCGCCGACAGCTATTTTGAGGCGCTCGACATCATCGCCAAGGATCAGGCCAAGGCCTATGAGATCATGGGAGCCGATGTCAAGCAGTCCGGCGAGCAATTCGGAAGCTCGGCGAAATATCTGCGCTGGCAGGACAAGGCCGCGAACCAGAAATTCTTCGCGGGCGATTTCCTCTCCTTCAACAAGGATGCTGCGGAGCTGTTGCTCGAGATCGGGATTATCAAGGCACCTCCGAAGGTCGAAGATCTCTTCGACGCGAGCTTCATAAAATAGAATCGCATCGCAATCGGCGGGCGCCGCTCCGCCCCGGATCGGCGCATCATCCATCCCCAGGATACACAAGGTGATACGTCCCCTGGATCCCGTGACCTCGAAGCAGCGCGCAGCCTATGGCTTCGCGTTCTTCGTCCTGTTTGTCAGCCTCTGGGCCTGGGCCACCTTCGGCGGTCATGTGTCGAAGACCTTCCTCGCCAATCCGCTGACCATGGTGCAGGAGGGTTTTGAGCTGCTGACGAGACATGGCTTCGCGTTCGACATCGCCATGACGATCTGGCGGGTCGTCGGCGGCTTCGTGCTGGCGGCTCTCGTTGCGGTGCCGCTCGGCGTGATGATGGGCGCCTACAAGCCGGTCGAGGCCTTTCTGGAACCCTTCGTCTCCTTTGCCCGCTATTTGCCGGCCTCTGCCTTCATTCCGCTCCTGATCCTGTGGGCCGGCATCGGTGAATTGCAGAAGCTCCTGGTCATCTTCATCGGCTCGGTCTTCCAGATCATCCTGATGGTCGCCGTGACCGTCGGCGGCACCCGACGCGACCTGGTCGAAGCCGCCTATACGCTCGGCGCCGGTGACGGCGGCATCATCCGCCGCGTGCTGCTGCCCTCCTCGGCCCCGGAGATTGCCGAAATTCTTCGGCTGGTGCTCGGCTGGGCGTGGACCTACGTCATCGTCGCCGAGCTCATCGGATCATCATCAGGCATCGGCCACATGATCACCGACAGCCAGGCCCTGCTCAACACCGGCCAGATCATTTTTGGCATCATCGTGATCGGGCTCATCGGCCTCATCTCGGACTTCCTGTTCAAGGCCTTCAACGCCTGGCTGTTTCCGTGGAAACTGGCATGACGGCGCTGATGATCGAGCAGGTTTCCCGCACCTTCCCGGCGCGCGCGGGCCACGCGCCGACGCGAGCGCTCGAGCCGACCAACCTCATCGTCGGCGACAATGATTTCGTCACGATACTCGGCCCCTCGGGCTGCGGAAAATCCACCCTGCTCCGTATCATCGCCGGCCTCGACCGGCCGACCAGCGGGCGCGTCACGATCGACGGACGCGAGGTCATCGGTCCCGGCGCAGATCGAGGCATGGTGTTCCAGTCCTACACGCTGTTTCCCTGGCTCACCGTGCGCGAGAACATCTCGTTCGGCCTGCGCGAACGTGGCATCTCCCAGGAAGAACGCCGCAAGGTCGCCAATCGGTTTATTCACCAGGTCGGCCTGTCCGGATTCGAGAGCCATTGGCCAAAGCAGCTGTCCGGCGGCATGCAGCAGCGAACGGCGATTGCGCGCGCCCTTGCCAATGATCCCAAGATCCTGCTGCTCGACGAACCCTTTGGCGCGCTCGACAACCAGACCCGCGCGCTGATGCAGGAGATGCTGCTTGGGATCTGGGAGCGCGATCAGAAGACCGTATTGTTCGTAACCCACGACATCGAGGAAGCAATCTTCCTTGGCAGCCGTGTCATTGTGATGAGCGCGCGCCCGGGCCGCATCAAGGCGGAGATCACGGTCGACCTGCCACATCCGCGCTCCTACAAGATCAAGACGACGCCGAGATTCGTCGCTCTGAAAGAGCGTCTGGTCGAAGAGATCCGCACCGAGGCCATGAAGGTGGCCGCGGATGCCTGACAATCGCCCACGGCCACCGCGATCGGCTTAAATTCGCCAGCCGCGGAGTCGCCGCACGTTCAGCCAAGTGACGCAACCTGAAATTTTCGAACCGAACCGGCTCCCCTGGCGTTCGAAAATTATCAGCATGCAGAAAATTCCGCACCTCGTGGCACAAAACATTTGACGCGCTGAATATTCTCTGCGCTTAGATCAAGACCTTCGTGGCGGGTGAAATTGCCCGCACTCTTGAGGACCGTAATGCGCGACGCACGCACACACATCGCAGGGACTGTCGCCCGCGTCCGGCCGCTTGCCCGGCTGGCCGATTGGTCGTGCATGTTCGTGACGACGTGGGGCCTGAATGTTCAGCTCGAAGCCGGGCTGATCCGCAAGGCAAGAATGTAATCGTAGGCGCAGGGCCGTTCCCTCCGCCGAACCGGCAGGAGGGCAGGATGAACGCCCGCAACGAGGTCCAGAGACCGTCCGATCAGAGCTTGGACGCGAGGCTTGTGCGGGCAGTCGCTCAACTGCGATTTGCCGCTTGGGCTGATGTTCTCGTGGCTCGCTGGCTCGAGCGCTGCGCCACGAATGCCGAGGCCGCTCAACGCTTGTTCAATGTTGTTCAAGACCGACTGGAAGGCCGCACGTGAGTCTCATGGCATTCGCAGCCAGAGGCAACGAAGTGCTCATCTCGCACAACAACCTTAGGACCTCCCGGAGGCTGTGTTTACCGAAAACTCAAACCCGGGCGTAGCGGTGATGGCGCCCGCCTGGGATGGGGAACGATTTGATTCTTGAGTTCGGCGACGGCCCTCATCTCTTTCGCCGATCCCGATGACTTTTCGCTCAGCGTAGCGGAGTCTTGACCTCAATTGCGGCTCCGGTTTCGGAGATGTTGCGAATGGTGCAAGGAATGCTGGTCGTGTCAAATTCGATTGCAGCAGCAAAGAGCACCCGCTGGCGGTTGGCCACACGAGGTTGTTTGCTACCGTTCTCCATGGGCATTGAGCTGCTCACAGTTGATGGAGACCGCGACACATTGGTTCAGGTTCTTCTGATTATACGAAATGAAGGGGCCCCGCCAGCCGTTCACTCCGATGTCGTTACTCTCTTGCTCGTCGTGGCAGCCGGCCAAGAACATGTGTACGACGAAAACCACGATAGACCGCATTCGATGCCTTCGAACCAAAGCGGCGGTTGCTTCCTCGTCGAACGTAACGCCGATCTTATAGCCACTCTGCGAGACGACACGACGGGGCAGCTTCAACCGGTCCTCAGGCATCTCAAGAATGAACGCCTTTGCCTTGCGGACCTCGCTTACCAATTCTGACACATCGCCGCATCGGGCGCATACGGTCTCGGGGCGTCAAGTGGGAACGGCCGGTAGCGGCTTCGATCAACTCGGTTACGGCACGCTCCCATTGACCGACCATAGTCTCAGAGCCACAGCCTAGTTCCTCAACAGCGGCTGCGCGTGCGCCCGATTCACCGCGACGCATCCTGACTCGCGGTTCGCGCAACTTGGTTTCGACCAAACTGCCCTGCGGAAATGGCCACCCAGGATTGCAGACATGACGAGCCGGTTCCGCTCGACAACGAGAGCCCATTGCCCTACTTTGATCGGAATACGAATAAATGTTCGGAATCCGAACGAGGAGGAGCGATGACAGGAGCGGAGAAGAACGTCGTTCAGTCCGTCGGTAAGGTTTTCGGCGTTTTACGCGCCTTCGATACGAGCCATCCGGAACTCACTATCTCGGAGACGGCCGCGCGCGCGGGATTGGACCGCGGAACGACATTCCGGCTGATCCATACACTCGTCGGCCTTGGTTACGTCGCCGAGGTACCGAACTCCCGGCGTTTCCGGCTGACCTTGAGCTGCCTTGAACTGGGCTATGCCGCCCTGTCC
>Ga0335083_10009882_pt1 | contig 11566 bp, 9 predicted proteins | sample Lox_Sample_42_FD_206716 | JGI IMG/M metagenome (GOLD analysis project Ga0335083, IMG submission 206716) | Soil microbial communities from Loxahatchee National Wildlife Refuge, Florida, United States - Lox_Sample_4.2 | ecosystem: Environmental > Terrestrial > Soil > Wetlands | place: USA: Florida... | reverse complement strand
CCCGCGATCGTGGCACCGACTCGAGCATGATCTGCGTCGACGAGCCCGACGACCCGAAACCCACGCGTGCCGAAGCCGGCGTACCCCGCGAGGGCCTCACCAAGATTGCCGACCCCGACGATGACCACGCTGTAGTGCTGGGTGAGGCCGAGTGCCCGGGAGATCTGGTAGATGAGGAACTCCACGTCGTACCCGACGCCGCGGGTCCCATAGGAGCCGAGCTGGGACAGGTCCTTGCGGAGCTTCGCAGGGCCGACCCCAGCCGCTGCGGCGAGAACCTCTGAGGAGACCGTCGACACGCCGGACTCGCCCAGCGAACTCAGCACCCGCAGGTAGACCGGCAGGCGGGCGACGGTGGCATCGGACAGGCCCGCCTTACGCCCCCCGCGGGGCTCCAGGCCCCGGTCGCCGGAAGGCGTCGAGACCCGACCGGTCAGGGTCATGCCGGCTCCCTCGCCTTCATACGTTCATCCGGGTCCATCTGCCTGCGGCCCGCCGGTCCGTCCGGTCCCCCGACCGCCCGAATCCGCCCGGGCTCCCGTCCGCGTTCACCCCACGATCCCGAGATGTCCACCTTCGGTTCGCGCCGGCGACGGCAACCCGACTGTAACGTGCTTGTGAAGTCGTGCACAAAACGGTAGTGCGCTTGTGAACCGGCCCTCCCGAGCCGCGCGCTACCGTCCGGACCCCGCCCATGTGAGGATTCGTGGCGATGAGCAGCGAGTGGGGTCGCATCGACGACGACGGAACCGTCTATCTGCGAACCGCCGACGGCGAGCGAGTGATCGGCTCCTGGCACGCCGGTTCGGTCGAGGACGGCCTCGCGTTCTACGTCCGCCGCTACGACGACCTGCAGGCCGAGGTCGCCCTGCTGGAGAAGCGAGCGACCTCCGGGTTGGGCAACCCCAGCGCGGTCGGTGAGGCCGCGCGCAAGTTACGCGAAGTCGTCCCCTCGGCCGCCGCGATGGGCGACCTTGACGGACTAGCCAGCCGGCTGGACGCCGTCCTGCGCACTGTCGAGGAACGGAAGCTTGCCAAACGGGCCGAGAAGGCCGCCGCCGCGCAGGCCGCGACGAACCGGATGCAGGAAATCGTCGACGAGGGCGAGACGCTCGCGGCGAGCGAGAGCTGGAAGGCGACCGGGGAGCGATTCCGGGAGCTGGCGAAGGAACTCGCCGCCATCTCCGGCGTCGACCACAAGACCCGCGAGGTGCAGCGCCGGCGGCTGGCGAAGTACGAGCGGAAGTTCCGGCAACGGCGAGGCACGCACTTCGCGGAGGTCGAGGCCTCGCGCGCCGTGGTGGCCGAACACAAGCAGAAGCTCGCGGTCGAGGCCGAGAAGCTGGCGGAGTCGACCGACTGGACCACGACCGCCCGGCGGTATCGCGACCTCATGGCCGAATGGAAGGCAGCCGGGCGGGCGAGCCGCGAGAAGGACGAAGAGCTGTGGACCCGGTTCAAGACGGCTCAGGACACGTTCTTTGCGCATCGGTCCGAGGCGTTCGCCGCGCGCGACGCCGAGCAGAAGTCGAACCTCGACGCCAAGCGAGCGCTGATCGCGGAAGCGGAGACGATCGACGCGAGCGCCGACCGCGACGGGGCACGCAAGCGGCTGCGCTCGATCCACGACCGGTGGGAGAAGATCGGTCATGTCCCCCGTGAGTCGAAGAACGAGGTCGAAGACCAACTCGCTGCGGTCGAGGCAAAGATCCGGGAAGCGAGCGCGGCCGGGCGAACGGTCGAGGTCGCCGAGTCACCGCTGGTCATCCGGCTCCGCGAGTCGGTCGGCAAGCTCGAGGCCAGGCTCGCCCGCGCCGAAGCGGCCGGTGACACGGGTTTGGCAGAACAAACCCGCGAGAGCCTCGTGACCCAGCGCGAGTGGCTCGCCCAAGCCGAGTCCGCCTCCTGATCGCCAAACTGTCAGTAATCGGGCGTTTTCGCGCGCAAAATGCCCGGCAACTGACAGTTGGGCAATCAGGTGAGGGCGGCGCGGAGGCGGTCGGGCGTGACCCGGAACACGTCGTGTACGGCGCCGTCCACGACGATGACGGGGGTGTACTCCCGCCACTTAACCTGAGTGTCCGGATCAAGGTCGGCGATCGATGTCCTCACCCAGCCGACGCCGAGATCGGTGCACACCTCGGCCACGACCGAGCAGGCGTCCTCGCACAGATGACAGTCCGGGCTCACGATCACCTCGACCCGAACGGCGTCAGTCATCGGTGGGCGAGCGCGGCGGTGACGACGCCGGCTCGTCTGCGTCCGCAGGCTCGCGCAAACGACCTTTGGCGACCTTGCCGGTCAGCGAGTGCGGCAGCCAGTCGACGAACTCGACGACGGTTGGACATTTGAATCGAGCGAGGCGAGCGGCCGCGTGATCGATCAGTGCGTCGGGGGTGATCGTTGCCCCCTCCCGCAAGACGACCAGGGCCTTCACGGTCTCGCCGGTGTAGGGATGCGGGATACCGATGACGGCAACGTCGCTCACGGCGTAGTGGTCGGCGAGGACGTCCTCGACCTCACGCGGATAGACGTTGAAACCGCTGACGAGGATGAGCTCCTTGGTGCGATCGACGAGGAAGAGGTCGCCGTCGGCGTCGGCGTAGGCGATGTCGCCGGTGCGGAACCAGCCCTGAGGGTTCGGACCGCCGGTACCGTCCGGCCAGTACCCGGAGAACAGGTTGTCCCCTTTCACCACCAGCTCTCCGGGATCGTGCGCGTCGGTCTCCTCGTCATCTCCGTCAACCTCTTCGAGGATCATCACCGAGACCCCCGGGAGTGGTCGCCCGACGCTGCCCGCCTTGGCCACCGGACTGCACAGTGTCGTCGTCAGCACCGGCGCGGTCTCGGTCAGGCCATAACCTTCGAAGATCGGTCGCCCGCTCGCCTCGAGCACGGCGGACAGCACTGCGGGTGGCAGGGGCGCCGCCCCCGACAGCAGCAAGCGAACGGTGGCGAGGCTGTCGCCGAGATCCGGCAGCATCGACCACGCCACGTACATCGGTGGCGCACCGAGGATCCCGCTGACCTGCTGATTGCGGACCATCGCGAGCGTCTCGACGGGGTCGAAACGTTGCGCAAGAACGCCCGTCGCCCCGCTTCTCGCGACCATCCCGAGCCCGGCATTGAGCCCGTAGACGTGGAACAGCGGGAGCACGAGCAGGACCCGGTCGTCGGCCGCCATCACCGGTGGCTCGATCGCGGACAGCTGATCGAGATTGGCGAGCAGCGCCCGGTGGCTGAGCATCGCGCCCCGCGGCCGACCGGTCGTGCCCGAGGTGTAGAGCAGCGCCGCGACGTCCTCCCCGCCCGCGAGCTCGTCGCGATCCCGGGTGGCGGGCGTTGCCGCGTCCAGGGCCGCGATCCACGTGGGGTCGGGGCCGTCGACCCGCACCACTGCTGCCCCCGGATCGGGCACGAGGGCGGCGTGGTCGGCGTCGGTCACCACAAGCGACACGTCAGCGTCGGCGAGTTGGTGGGCGAGCTCGGTCTCGGTGTACGCCGTATTCATCGGTACGGCGACCATCCCCGCCCGCAAGGCGCCGAAATAGGCGGCGACGAACTCCACGCAGTTGGGCAGCAGGATCGCGATCCGCTCGCCCGGATCACGCCCGTGCGCGCCCATGAACCCAGCCGCCCGGTCAACGAGCGCGTCGAGTTCGGCCCAGGTGAGGGTGCGCTCGCCATCGATGAGCGCGAACCGGTCCGGATCCGTGTCAGCCGCAACCCGAACCAGCTGCGCAAGATTGCGGATCGGCACGTCGAAAGTGTTTCACATTTGCAAGCACCCTTCGGGTGCCGCGAACGGGGCGGGCGACCGGCCTCAGGGCGGGGGTGCCACCTGCAGCGACGGCTTCGTCGAGGCCTTCGCTCTGCCCGGGTGCGCGGCGCTCGGGTGGGTGGCGGTCGGGCTCGGAGGCGCGACCGGGCGATACGTCAGCGTGGGGCTGGGGGTTGGCGCTGAGGTGGCCGGAGTAAGCAACGCGCGATAGTCGGTGTAGGTCTGCGCGAACAGCTTCGCCGGGACCGTGCCGCCGTAGACCGGCGCACCGCTTGCGTCGGTCAGCTCCCGCGGCTTGTTGTCGCCCATCCAGACCGTGATGCACAACGTGCGGGTGCACCCGGTGAACCAGGCGTCGCGGAATCCGTCGGTCGTGCCCGTCTTGCCATACACGGGGAACGGCTGCGCCGCCGCCCGACCGGTGCCAGAGCTGACGACGCCCGCAAGGGCGGTCCGCACCTCGCCGGCGACCGTGGCCGGCATGACCCGGGTGCCTGCAGGCGTGTCGCTCGCGTCGAACAACTCGCCCTCATCGGGTGTGCGCACCGACAGGATGCTGCGGACGGCGTGGTGTACGCCGTGGTCGACAAACACGCCGTAGGCGTCCGCCTCGGACAGCGGACTGATAGGGACACCGAGACCGTAGGACGGGCAGAGCCGGTGCGGGTGGTGGTGGATGCCGCAGGCCCGGCCCCGCTCAAGGTGGCCGGTCTCCATCCCGGCGCGGCGCGCCATCCGCACCACCCGGTTCACGCCGAGCTGCACGGCGAGGGGCGCATACACCGTGTTGATCGACTTCTCCAGCGCGCTCTCGAGGCTGTAGTACCCGGCACCGCCCTCGGCGTTGCACGGCCGGTAGCGCGCAGTGATCGGCACGCACTCGGGTGCGTAGTGACCCTCCGTCAGGGTGTGGCCGTGTTCCAGAGCGACCGCCAGCGTGAACGGTTTGATGGTCGAACCCGACGAGCGGGTGATGTCCGCTCGCGGAGGATCCGCAAGGTCGAGGCCGTTCTGGACATATCCGCCCGCCTTGTGCTCGGCGAGCGCGCGGAGATCTCCGGTACGCGGGTCCACCGCGACGATCGCGGCGTCGAGACCCTTGCGGTGCGGCAACCCCTGTCGCAAGGCCTGGAGCGCTGCCTGCTGCAAGTTGAGGTCCAAGGTGGTACGCACCTGCATCCCGCCACTGTCGAACAAGGTCGAGGCGCCGTAGTGAGCGAGTTCCGAAGCGATCAGATCCCGGAACTCGGGAGCGACCGTCGGCGCTTCGGGCTGGCTGGCGGCCACGATGTGCAGCGGTGTGTTGTAGGCGTCGGCGGCCTGCTCGGAGGTGATGTCCCCGTCGGCGAACATCCGGTTCAGGACGTAGAGCTCCCGCACCCGCGCCTGATCGGGGTCGACCACCGGGTTCCAGGCCGACGGCGCGGGAGCGATTCCGGCCAGCGTCGCGGCCCGCGCCAGGGCAAGGCTCGGGTCGGTCTTGCCGCTCGTCCGCCGCAACCCGATCTTGGCAATCGGTACGCCGAAGTAGTAGCGGCTTGCGGCCTCGACTCCCGCCGTACCGTTGCCGAGGTACAGGGTGTTCAAGTAGCGGGTCAGGATCTGATCCTTGGTGAGATGCCGCTCGAGCCGGATCGCCAGCGATGCCTCCCGAAGCTTGCGAAGTGCGGTCCGCTCGCCGCCGGTGTAGACGTTCTTGACGTACTGCTGGGTGATCGTGGACCCGCCCTGCAGATGGTGACCGGTGATGTCGCGCCAGGCGGCACGCGCGATCGCGAGCACGTCCACCCCGCTGTTGGAGTAGAAGCTCTTGTCCTCGGCGGCGACGATCGCCTCGCGCATGACCTTGGGGATCTGCGCGCCGGACACCGGGACCTCGACCTGCGGCGAGCGGATGGTCGCGAACGGCTGTCCGGAGGCATCGAGGAGAAGCACGGACCTGGGCACCGTCGGGTGGAAGGCGTAGTTCAGCGGGGCCGCGACGAGTCCGGATCCGAAGCTCACGAACGCCACGACAACGGCGAGCAGCGCCCACAACAGGACCTGTCGACGTCGGCGCCGGGCGTGATCGGTACGCCGCTTGCGGGCCGCGAGCGCGTCCGCCGCGCTCCGCCGCCTCGAGGAAGGCCGACCGGCCGGGGTGCCGGACACAGCCTTCGACGATAGCGACCACGGTGTGCCGTCGTGGGCGAACGGGGTGCGCGGCTCGGATGTCGGATCGGGCCGTTCACTGGTCCGCGCGCCGCGCGGCATAAGAAGATGCGGGCTATGCAGACGTGTGCGTCGCGCCCGACCCGCCTGCTCGTCGACCCCATCGGGCTGGCCGGGCTCCGCCGTGCCGTCGCCCAGGCCAGACGGCTCCCGTCCCTCGTGCTCATGGCCACGCCGACTCACCCCGATGGATCGGGGTCGCCGAGCGAGACATCCGCGGTATCTGCCGGGGCGCCCCCGCGCATTCCGGCTCCGAGCGCGCGTGCGCCACGAGCACCCCGAATCCCCCACCCTGCGGCCTCACCGGAGCCCACCGAGGAGCAGGCCGCGGTCATGGCTCTGGTCACGGCCGCACAACACGGCGACGGTGAGGCGTTCGGAGGGCTCTACGACCGCTACGTCGACGTCGTCTACCGCTACATCATCTTCCGCGTCGGCGACCACGCACTGGCAGAGGACCTCACCAGCGAGACGTTCGTACGGGCCCTTCGCCGGATTGCCACCTACACCTGGCAGGGGCGTGACTTTGGCGCGTGGCTGGTGACGATCGCGCGCAATCTGATCGCTGACCATCTCAAGTCCAGCCGCTACCGCCTCGAACTCCCGACCGCAGACCTGGTGGACTCGGGTGCCGAGCGAAGCGCGCCGAGTCCCGAAGACGAGGTTCTCGCCGGCATCACCAACGCGGCACTGCTTGACGCCGTCAAGCGACTCGGTCCCGAACAGCAGGAATGCATCGTGCTGCGCTTCTTGCAAGGGATGTCCGTGGCGGAAACGGCTCGGATTCTCGGCAAGAAGGACAACGCGGTGAAAGCGCTGCAATATCGAGCCGTGCGGGCACTGAGCCGCCAGCTCCCGAGCGGGATCGGCTCATGACGCCGTCCGAGGGGCGTCGCCGTCCCTGGCGCGATCGGCTGCTTCGACGGCCAGGATCGGCCCGCGCTGAGCACTTCGCCGAGCTGCTCGAGGATCAAGCCGACGCCGCGTCGAGCGCGCCCGACCGAGAGCTCGCGGCAATGGCCGCCCTCAGCCGGGCACTGACGGCCACGGGCCGGGCGGCAACAACTGCGGTTGACCCGGAGTTCCGCGGACGCCTCCGCCAACGCCTGGTGGCGGTCGCCACGGTGCAAGGTCAGGATGAGCCGGCGGCGCACGCGGCAACCGCGGACCGGACCCGGCACGCCCGGACGCAGCGACGGCTGATCGCGCTTACCGGCGCATTCGCGATCGTCGTCGCGGTCGCTGGGGTGGGGGTTGCGGCGTCCCGATCCCTGCCCGGACAACCCTTCTTCGGAGTGAAGAAGGCAACCGAAGCCGTCCAGCTGTGGACGACCCACGGCGACGCGGGCAAGGGTCATCGCCATCTCGAGTTCGCCGCCACCCGGCTGGGCGAGGCGAACGAGCTGTCCCCGACCTCCTCGCACCTGGTCGGCACTCTCGCGGCCATGGAATCGCAAACCCGGCAAGGGGCAACCGAGCTGATCGCCGCGTACCAAAGCTCGAAGTCGCCCGCGCCGCTGCGCGAGCTACTCAGCTTCGTCAAAGCGCAGTACGCCGGGATCGCGCACTTGTCCACGGCCGTTCCGAACGCCGTCAAGGTGGAGGAGGGCCGGGCGCGCACGCTTCTCGCCGCTGTCGTCGCGCAGGTCCACGCCGTATCCCAGAGCATCTGCCTGTCGTGTGGCGGGAGCGGCTCTTAAGGTCATCACCGCCCACGTCGATGCCAATGGTGTCGAATCTCGGCCCGATGACGTATCCGAGACGGACGCCTCGCGCTCATATAACTGACACCGATGGCTATCTGACACCGATGACGACATGCCGGCGCCGAGGTTCACCACGGGCGGTTGTGAGGAGCAGTGATGACCAGCGACCGCAAGGTCGTCGTAGTCGGGCAGGGGTACGTGGGACTCCCGCTCGCAATGGCGGCGGTTGAGGCCGGATACACCGTCGTCGGCTACGACACCGACGAGGCGAAGGTGGACGCGCTCAGCGCCGGTCAGTCCTACGTCGACGACATCAGCTCCGAGGAGCTCGCCCAGGCCCTGTCCAGCGGGCGGTACTCCGCCAGCTCCCAGGGCAAGTCGTGCGCAGGGTTCGACATTGCGGTGATCACCGTGCCGACGCCGCTTCGCGACGGCGTACCGGACCTGTCCTTCATCGAGGCGGCAGGCACCATGCTGGCCCGCTACGTGCGCCCGGGCTCGACGATCATCCTCGAGTCGACCACCTGGCCCGGCACCACCGAGGAACTTCTCGCTCCGATGATCGAGGAGGCGTCCGGCCTGTCTGCCGGTGTCGACTTCCATCTCGGGTACAGCCCCGAGCGCATCGATCCGGGTAACCGCACCTATACGTTTCGGACCACCCCGAAGGTGGTGTCCGGGATCGGCGAGACCTCACTCGAGTCGGTCCGCGCGTTCTACGCGGACCTCGTGGAGCAGGTCATCCCGGTGTCGGGGACCCGGGAGGCGGAGCTGACCAAGCTGCTCGAGAACACCTTCCGGCACGTCAACATCGCGCTCGTGAACGAGCTCGCGATGTTCGCCCACGACCTCGACATCGATATCTGGGAGTCGATCGACGCCGCGTCGACGAAGCCGTTCGGCTTCATGCGCTTTACCCCCGGTCCCGGAGTGGGGGGGCACTGCCTTCCGATCGATCCGTCGTACCTGTCGTGGCGGGTTGAGCGCACCCTGGGTCAGAACTTCCGTTTCGTCGAGCTCGCCAACGACATCAACAACCACATGCCGCACTACGTCGTCGGTCGCCTCACCCTCGGCCTCAATCTTCGGCGCAAGTCCGTGGCCGGAAGCCGAGTGCTCCTGTTAGGGCTGACCTACAAGGCGAACACGAGCGACATCCGCGAGTCCCCCACGCTCGACGTGGCGGCCCGCCTGGTGCAGCTCGGAGCTGACGTTCGGATCGCCGATCCGCACGCTCCGCGCTCGTTCGAGATCCCCGGAACCGTTCGGGTCGAGGCGATCGGGGACGAGGTGGCCGGCGCCGACGCGGTGATCCTCTTGGTCGCCCACGACGAGTTCGACCTCGGCAAGATCGCGGAGACGGCGCCCTACCTGCTCGACGCGGTGCGCGCAACGGGTGTTGTCGCCGACAACGTGGAGCTGCTCTAGCCGCTCAACGTGCGAGCAGGTCAACGTCGGTGTCAACTTCCTGACACTCGGCTGGGAGTGGCGCGCCCGATTCCTATACTCGTGAGTAACGCCGCTGTGGTCGTGCGTAGTTTCAGGAGCAGAGGTGAGATTTCATCAGTTTACCGGCCGGATCGGTCAAAAGCCGCATTCCGTCCCACTGGCCTCACCGTTTGCAGTTGCGCCTGGACCACTTCGACCTCTACCGTCGTCCACGACAGAGATTGCTGCCACCCAGCGATTTCCCCGAGTTCCAACAGCCTGGTGGAGTACCGATGTCAGCATCAGCACGCACCACTCCTGACCCCTACCCCGCGGACGGTCAGCGAAGCGTCGGGTCCCATAACGACAACGACGCCTCGCTACTCGCCGCGGCGGCGCGTGGCGATCACCACGCGTGGGAAGCGATCGTCGATCGCCTCCAGCCCTCGGTGTGGGCGGCGACCGGGGCACACGGGCTCAACCAATCCGAGGCCGCGCAGGTGTGCACGCTGGTCTGGTTGCGCCTCGCCCAGCGCGTGAGCTCGCCTCCGGAGCCGGTACGGCCCTGGCTGGTCGCGCTTGTCGAAGGCGAGGCCGCGCGGATTCGCGGTCTCGGCGCCGCTGAACCGGCCGCGCTTCGCGACCTGATCCCCACCCCTTATCAGGCGCGCTGAGGACTAACTCTCACCGGCGACTGGGCAGGAACCTGCGCAGCCGTCGAGCTGTCAGCGAGCCCCAACCCTTCGTCGCGCGCGCGCTCGTAGCCGGCCAGGTCGATGACCAGGTCGGTGGGACGTGGCCGGTTCGCCTGCCAGGAGTGGCTGACAAGGGCCTCCGCGATCCGGGTTCCGGCCAAGCCGTCCCACAGCTCGGGGCAACGCGCCGCAGGCGGGTTTTCCAGGGTTTCCATCGCGGCCTCAACGATCCCCCGTCCGGACCGTCCGACTAGCCGGTTGGTTCCGTGCGTGATCGTGATCGGGCGTTCGGTGTTGTCCCGCATGGTGAGGCAAGGCACGCCCAGGACCGTAGTCTCCTCCTGAACCCCCCCGGAATCGGTGAGCACCAATCGAGCCGACGACTGCAGTGCCAAGAAGTCGAGGTACCCCGCCGGTGGGACCAGCCGCACGCTGCTGGGCACACCAAGATCGATCAGCGCGTTCTGAGCCCGAGGATGCACGGGGAGCAGCAGCGGAACCTTCCGTCCGATCTCGCCGAGAGCCCGCAACAGCCCCTCGAGCATTTCTGGCTCGTCGACGTTGGCCGGACGATGCAGGGTGACCAGGCCGTACTCACCGGGAGCGACCTCGTGGCGCGTCAGCACCTCGTCCATCCGGTCGTTCGCACGGTCGATCGACGCCAGCAAGGTGTCGATCATGACGTTTCCGGCGAGGACGATCTGATCCTCCCGGTAGCCCTCGGCCCGCAGGTTGTCGACGGCATCCGGCGATGGAGCGAACAGGAAGTCGCTCACCCGGTCGGCGACGACCCGGTTCACCTCCTCGGGCATGCTCCAGTCTCGGCTGCGCAGCCCCGCTTCGACGTGAGCGACGAGAGCTCCCGACTTCGCCCCGACCAGGGCGCATCCCAGGGTGGAGTTGACGTCTCCGACGACGACCACAACGTCCGGGCAGACCGAGTCCACCAGCGGCTCGAACGACGTCATCACTCGTGCGGTCGTCTCGGCGTGTGACCCGGATCCCACACCGAGGTGATAATCCGGCGGGCGCAGCCCGAGTTCGGCGAAAAAGACGTCCGACAACGCCGGGTCGTAGTGCTGCCCCGTGTTCACCAGGGTGACGTCGACGCCCCGGAACTCAAGCGCGTCCATCACCGGCTTGATCTTCGGGTAGTTGGGTCGCGCCCCCGCGACGCACATCACTCTCATATCAGCCTGCTCGCCCCGTTCTGGTCATCGGTAGTGCGTCCGGCAGTTCCGTGGTCGGCACCCGTGGTGTCGGCGACGCGCTGGACGATGTGTCCGACGGCGCACCCACGCGATCCGGGTTGAGCAACTCGTGTGCGACCAACCCGATGTACACCGTGTTGGTCACGGCGTACCGCCGGAACAACCGACGTGGTTCCTGGAGCAATCGGTAGAGCCACTCCAGGCCAACGCGCTGGACCCAGGCCGGTGCTCGTTTCGTGAGACCAGCGAGCACGTCAAAGGAGCCACCGACGCCGTGGCGCAGCACGGTTCCGGTCGCGTCGCCGTGCTCGGCGAGAAAGATCTCCTTGCGCGGCGAGGTCATCCCGACGAACAGCATTCGGGCACCGGTGCGCTTGATCTCCTCGGCTACGCCGGCCCCCTCGGTGGCCAGGTCGAAGTACCCGTTGTGCGCACCAGAGATGGACAGCGCCGGGTAGTCCGCCCGCACGCGCTCGAGCATTCGATCGAGCACTTCGTCGGTCGCGCCGAGGAAATAGACCCCGACGCCGATCC
>Ga0335083_10009881_pt1 | contig 11566 bp, 7 predicted proteins | sample Lox_Sample_42_FD_206716 | JGI IMG/M metagenome (GOLD analysis project Ga0335083, IMG submission 206716) | Soil microbial communities from Loxahatchee National Wildlife Refuge, Florida, United States - Lox_Sample_4.2 | ecosystem: Environmental > Terrestrial > Soil > Wetlands | place: USA: Florida... | reverse complement strand
AGGCGGGGTAGACGAGGCCAAATTGAAAAGGGCCACCTCGCTCGAAGGGCTTCCGCGCCTGCCCGAAAGCCTGTGCGATTTCGTCGATTGGGTGGCGCGCTATACCCTGGCTCCGCCCGGCATGGTGCTGGCGCAGGCATTGCGTTCGGCTTCCGCGTTTTCGCCCGAAATTCCGCGCATTGCCTATGTGAAGGGCGAAGGTGCGCCCCACCGCCTCACCCCTTCGCGGCAGCGCGTGCTGGAGATCGTGGGCGACGGTCTGGCGCGCAGCATTCCCGCAATTGCCGACGAAGCCGGTGTTTCGCCTGCCGCGGTACGCGGATTGATCGAATGCGGGGCTCTCCGCGAAGTGTCTTTGCCGGAATTCGCGCCCTTGCGCGCGCCGGATTCCGGTTTCGTGTCCGCTGAATTAAATCCGGAACAGCAAAAGGCGGCGCAGGCGCTGATCGGTGCGGTGTCCGTTGGGAAATTCTCCGCACTCTTGCTCGATGGTGTGACGGGTTCGGGCAAGACCGAAACCTATTTCGAAGCGATTGCCGAAGCGCTGCGCGAAGGAAAGCAGACGCTCGTGCTGCTGCCGGAGATCGCACTCACGGTTCAGTTCCTGGATCGGTTTGCCGCGCGTTTCGGCGTGCGTCCCGCCGAATGGCATTCCGACCTTTCGCAGAAAGAGCGCAAGCGCATCTATCGCGCGACGATGAACGGCGAAGCGCGGGTTATTGTGGGCGCGCGGTCTTCGCTGTTCCTGCCGTTCAAGGAACTGGGCCTCATCATCGTCGATGAGGAACATGAGCAGGCGTTCAAACAGGAAGATGGCGTCATTTATCACGCCCGCGACATGGCCGTGGTGCGTGCGCGCGTGGAGAATTGTCCCATCGTCCTTTCCAGCGCCACACCATCCATTGAAACCTACGTGAATGCGACGAGCGGGAAGTATGAACATCTCACGCTTCATCGCCGCCATGGCAACGCACTGTTGCCCGAAACAAAGCTAATCGATCTGCGCACCGCACGCGCCGAACCCGGAACATGGATTTCGGAACCGTTGCGCGAAGCGATCGCCAAAACGCTGGAGGAAGGCGAACAGGCGATGCTGTTCCTCAACCGCCGGGGTTATGCGCCGCTGACCTTGTGCAGCTCCTGTGGGCACAAGATGACCTGCCGCGATTGTTCGGCGTGGCTGGTGGAACATCGCTATCGCAAGCGGCTGATGTGTCACCATTGCGGTTACGAAACGCAAACACCGCCGGCCTGCCCGGAATGCGGTGCCGCGAACAGTTTCATCGCCTGTGGTCCCGGCGTGGAACGGGTGGCGGAAGAATTTGCAGCCGCATTTCCGCAAGCGCGCATGGCGATTGCGTCCAGCGACACGCTGCATGGACCGAATGAAACACAGGCCGCCATCCGCGCCATGATCAAGCGCGAGATCGACGTGCTCATCGGCACGCAGATCATGGCCAAGGGCCATCATTTTCCGGAATTGACGCTGGTTGGCGTGGTAGATGCCGATCTCGGCAGCGCCGATGGCGATATGCGCGCGCGCGAGCGCACGTTTCAACTGCTGCATCAGGTGGCGGGCCGCGCCGGCCGTGGCGACAAGCCTGGTCTGGTACTGCTGCAAACGCGCAATCCCACCGACGTCGTGATGAAGGCTTTGGCGGCCGGCGATCGCGATGCGTTTTTCGCGCAGGAGATTTCGTGGCGCGAACGCGCGAACGCTCCTCCGTTCGGGCGATTGGCCGCGATCATCCTTTCCGGTCACGATGCGGAAGCCGTGCAGAAAGCAGGCCGCGACCTTGCGAAAGAAGCGCCGCACGGGCGCGGCGTGAAAGTGTGGGGACCGACGCCAGCTTTCTATCATCTGCTGCGCGGCCAGACGCGCGAACGTCTGCTGATACAGGCAGACCGCAATGTGGATGTGCAGGCCTATCTGCGCACGTGGTTATCGCGTGTTAAACTACCCAATTCCGTGCGGGCGGCCGTCGATATCGATCCGGTCAGCTTCTTCTAAAGACGCGATCCCAGCTGCGGCACGCTGAAACGCAAACGGCCTTCCCAGGTCGCGCGCACAGCGGCATGCAGGCGTTCCGCCTTGGCGCTGGAAAGCCGCTCCTCGAGTGCGTCCATTAGCACTTGCTCGATATCGTTCTGGCCCGTGAGCGCCATGATCTGGCGAAGGCCCTCTTCCGCTTTGCTGGAATCGATTGCTAGCGCCATAAGAAATCTCCTTTGATTTCACCCCGCGCCGTGACCGGAGTTTACGCAAGCGCCTGCACGATTCCAGATGGAATCGACCGGGAGATTTACATCAGCACGAATTTTTCGTGAAAACGCATTCAGCTTGCTCGGATTTTAAGCAAACCGGATGCGCTTTCGCACATGCGAAAAAAACAGGGATGTCGATTACTGAAAGTCCCGAACATCGGCGAGGTGACCGGCAATCGCCGCCGCCGCCGCCATGGCCGGGCTCATCAGATGCGTGCGTCCGCCGCGGCCCTGCCGTCCCTCGAAATTGCGGTTGGAGGTGGACGCGCAGCGCTCGCCGGGTTCCAGACGGTCGGCATTCATTGCCAGACACATGGAACATCCGGGTTCCCGCCACTCGAAACCGGCGGCGGTGAAGATTTCGTCGAGGCCTTCTTCCTCGGCCTGCGCTTTCACGAGACCGGAACCGGGAACCACCATCGCGCCGACATGGGCGGCCACTTTCTTGCCCTTGGCGATTTCGGCGGCGGCACGCAGATCTTCAATGCGCCCGTTGGTGCACGAACCGATGAACACACGGTCGATCTTCACCTCGTTCAACGGCGTGCCGGGTTTGAGGTCCATGTAGGAAAGCGCGCGTTCGATGCCAGCGCGCTGGTTTTCGTCCGTAACCTTGGCCGGATCGGGAACCCGGTCGGTCACCGGCAATGCCTGCTCCGGGCTTGTGCCCCACGTCACCATCGGCGGGATCGATGCCGCATCGAGCCTGATTTCGACATCGAACTTCGCATCCGGATCGGATTTGAGCGTGCGCCAATATTTGACCGCGCCTTCGAACGTGCCGCCTTTGGGCGAACGCGGCTTGCCCGCGACGTAAGCGAATGTCGTTTCGTCCGGCGCGATCAATCCGGCGCGTGCGCCCGCTTCGATCGTCATGTTGCACAACGTCATGCGGCCTTCCATCGAAAGCCCGGTCACGGCGTCGCCAGCATATTCGATGACGTAGCCCGTACCGCCCGCTGTGCCGATCTTGGCGATGATGGCGAGCGCGATGTCTTTCGCGGTCACGCCGATGGGCAGCTTGCCGTTCACCGTCACGCGCATGTTCTTCGACTTCGGCATGGTCAACGTCTGCGTCGCCAGCACGTGCTCGACATCCGACGTGCCGATACCGAACGCTAGCGATCCGAACGCGCCATGGGTGGAGGTGTGCGAGTCACCGCACACAATTGTCGTGCCCGGCAACGTCCATCCCTGTTCGGGACCGACGATATGTACGATGCCCTGGCGGATATCGTCCATCGCCAGGTATTCGACGCCGAAATCCCTGGCATTCTTTTCGAGCGTGGCGATCTGCTCGCGCGATTCCGGATCGCTGATGCCCTTGGCGCGATCCTTGGTCGGCACGTTGTGATCGGGAACGGCAAGCGTCAGATCGGGGCGGCGCACCTTGCGGCCGGTGTTGCGCAATCCTTCGAACGCCTGCGGGCTCGTCACCTCATGCACCAGATGGCGGTCGATATAGATGACGGGCGATTCCCCCTTCGCCTCGTGAACCAGATGCGCGTCCCAGATCTTGTCGTAAAGTGTCTTGCTCATTGTCCTGCTCAGTGTTTTCCGGAGATATAGAGAACCGCCATGATGATGAGAATGGCGATGAATTGCGCCAGCACGCGAATCCGCATCAGGCGGTTCGACCAGGTGCGCGCCACGTCGCCGCCCACCCACAGCGTGTAAAGCCCCGCGCAAAGGATCAGCGCCACCGCGAAAATCGCGATCGCAACAACGACACCGCCGCTCATTCGGGCCCCGCGATCCGCGTGGGCCGGGTCAGGCCGAATTCCCGCATGAGAACCTTCGCTTTCGAAGGTCATATGTTCTTTCGAGGCGGGTCAGCGCAAGGGTCGAAAATGTCTAGGCCGCTTCGCACCAGCCGCCGCGCCGCCCGCCGTAGTAGGGGCGGGCCAATCCTGCGGCAATGAGAGCGGCACCCACATCGCCGCCGCCATCGCGCACGGTTGCATCCACCCGGCCGCCATATTTGTCGTAGCGCACGGCGGAAAGCCGCACGTTCTTGCCCTCAATCCGCCGGGCGAGCCAATCCCTGGCGGCGAGAGCCATGGTCAGCTCGGCATTGCACCGGGCGTGCAATTCCGGGGCATCGACACCTGCGATTCTCACCCGCACGTCGATGGATTGGCCGAGCCAGATCGCGGCCTTGGCCTCAAACGTGTCGCCGTCCACCACATGGATGACTTCGGCGCCAACCGGCCCATCGAATGCAGCCGCAGCCAGCCGCTGGCCTTTGGGCGCGAAATCTGCGGTCGGGTCGGTGGCGCTGATGGCAGCCAGAACGCCGGCACCCAGAAGAGCACTCCCCAAAAGAAGCTGGGGCCAAAACATACGGCTCATTCCTGCAACTAAAAGTTGAGTAATGAGAACGTATATAGTACAGGCCGATTAATCCGTCCAGTCGTCTAGGCCAAAACGTCGATCACCTCGTTGGAAAGGCCGCCCGGTACGACGGTGACCGGAATGGGATGGGAGCCCGCCTGCGCTGCGAAGGCGGAGACCAGCGGTCCCGGCCCCTCCTTAGAGGTTCCCGCGGCGAGCACGAGGATCGAAATATCCTTGTCGCTCTTCACCAGTTCGGCAAGACAATCCGCCGTGCGGCCATGCTCGATGACAAGTTCCGGCACGATGCCCGATAACTCGTTCACGTCCTTGGCGGCGGAGAAGATCAGGCTTTCGGCTTCGGCATGCGCCTCGTCGCGCATGATTTCTTCGACGCCGCGCCATTGCTGGAAATCCGCAAGCTTGGCGACGCAGAGAAGTGTTACCCGGCCCTTGGTGTGTTGCGCGCGTCTCGTGGCGAAGCGAAGCGCGACACGGCATTCCGGCGTCTTGTCCACCACCACCAGGAATTTGCGCGGCCGTTCCGGCGCGCCGCGCAGCGAGGCGTTGGGATCGTCGGGCGGGTCGGCGTCGCTCATGGCTTTTGATGCTGCATCTTCGCCTTAAGATCGTAAAGCACTTCCAGCGCCTGCTTGGGCGTCAGCGCGTCGGGCTCGACGGTCTTCAATGCGTCTTCGACCGCACTGGTCTTCGCAATCGGCTGAGGCGCCGGTTGCGAAGCGAACAATGGAAGATCGTCGATGCGTGCAAGCGGCTTGTGGCCTTCGCGCCCCTCTTCCAGCGCGCGCAGCACTTCTTCCGCACGTCCCACCACAGCGGCGGGCAACCCTGCAAGTTTCGCCACGTGGATTCCGTAGGAGCGATCTGCAGTTCCGGGTGCGACCTCATGCAGGAAGACGATAGTGTCGTTCCATTCGCTCACCCGCATGGTCACGCAGGCAAGCGACGACAGACGTTCGGAGAGTGCCGTCATCTCGTGATAGTGCGTGGCGAAGAGCGCGCGCGATCTGTTCGCCTCGTGCAGATGTTCGGCCGCGGCCCAGGCAATCGCCAATCCGTCGAACGTCGCGGTGCCGCGCCCGATCTCGTCGAGGATGACCAGGCTTTTCGGCGTCGCCTGATTGAGGATCGCCGCCGTCTCCACCATTTCCACCATGAAGGTGGAGCGCCCCGATGCCAGATCGTCCGCCGCGCCGACGCGGCTGAACAAACGATCCACGATTCCGATATGGGCGCTTTCTGCGGGCACGAATGCGCCCATCTGGGCCATGATCGCGATCAGCGCGTTCTGGCGCAGGAAGGTCGATTTACCGGCCATGTTGGGCCCGGTGACAAGCCATAAGCGCCCCACGCCATCGGGCGACAGATCGCTCGCATTCGCTACGAAGGGATTGGCATGTGCGGCCGCCAACGCCGCTTCCACGACGGGATGCCGTCCGCGCGCGATGCGGAAGGTAAGGCTCTCATCCACAGTCGGGCGCACATGGCGCTGCTTCACCGCGAATTCGCCAAGCGCGGTTGCCACGTCGAGCCGGGCCAGCGCATCGGCCACCTGCGAAAGCGGGGCAGCAGCTTCAATCGCCGTGGCCGACATCTGATCGAACAGATCGCGTTCCAGCGCAAGCGCCTGTTCGGCAGCTTGCGAGATGCGGCTGGCAAGCGTGGCGAGTTCATCTGTGGTGAAACGCACCGCACTGCCGATGGTCTGGCGATGGCGAAAAAGATCGCGCATCACCATCAGCTTGTCGGCATGTTGCGGCGTCACTTCGATGAAGTAGCCCAAGACGCCATTGTGCTTGATGCGAAGTTGCGGAACGCCGCTTTCCTGCCGGTAGCGTGCTTCCAGTCCCGCGATCACGCGCCGGCTTTCGTCGCGCAGCGCACGCACCTCGTCGAGCGGTGCATGCGCGCCCGCCACAATGAATCCGCCATCGCGCGCCAGGAACGGCGGTTCGCCGACAAGCAGATGCGCAAGCATGTCGCTCAATCGCGAGGCGGCGGCAATGCCCCGCACCAGATTGTCATGCGCTTTCTGCGCCTCGCCGGGTGATGGCTTCAGCGGATCGTCAACCAGCTTCAACAGGTCGCGTATCGCGCGTGCAGCATGCAATCCGTCGCGCAGGCAGGCCAGATCGCGTGGGCCCCCGCGCCCCACCGAAAGTCGCGCCAATGCACGCGCAATATCGGGCGCGCGCCGCAGCGACTCCCGCAATTCCTCGCGCAAGTCGCGGTCGGCCACGAAGAAGGCGATCGCATCCTGACGATGCGCAATCGCCGATGGATCGGTGAGCGGAGAAGCGAGCCGCAATGCAAGTTCGCGCGCACCGGCAGCGGTGACCGTGTAGTCAATGGTGTCGAGCAGGCTTCCTTTGCGCGTGCCGGAAAGCGTTTCGGCAAGTTCGAGGTTGCGCCGCGTCGCCGCGTCGATGGCCATGAAGCCTTTGGCTGAAATGCGCGACAGTGGTTTGAGTGCGGGCAGCTTTCCCTTCTGCGTAAGATCGAGGTAACCGACAAGCGCACCCGCCGCCGAAAGCTCGGCGCGGGTGAACGCGCCGAACGCATCGAGTGCTGCCACGCGATAAAGGGATTTGAGCGTGCGCTCGCCTGCACCGGAATCGAATTTGATACTCGGCAGCGGCGTCAGTGCAGGCCCAAGGGCTTTCAGATGCGGTTCGATTTCTTCGTCTGCGAAAAGCGCATCGGGTGCCAGAAGCTCGCGCGGCGACAGGCGCGCCAGTTCGGCGGGAAGGTTGGGCTCATCGATCTCCGACACCCAGAATTCGCCGGCGGACATATCGGCGGCGGCGAGCGCAAGCGCGCCGCCCGCGCGGCCCAGCGCGGCCAGGATGTTGGCGGAGCGTGCCTCCAGCAGGGATTCCTCAGTCAGCGTGCCCGGCGTCACAAGGCGCACCACCTCGCGGCGGACCACCGCCTTGGAGCCGCGCTTCTTGGCCTCAGCCGGGTCCTCGGTCTGCTCGCAAACCGCCACCCGGAAGCCCTTGCGGATCAGCTTCTCCAGATAGGCTTCTGCGGCATGGACCGGCACGCCGCACATGGGGATGTCCTCCCCCAGATGCTTGCCGCGCTTGGTGAGCGCGATGTCCAGCGCCTCCGACGCCTTCGCGGCGTCGTCGAAGAACAACTCGTAGAAGTCCCCCATGCGGTAGAACAGCAGGTAATCGGCATGGGCCGCCTTGATTTCGAGGTATTGGGCCATCATAGGCGTGGCCTCGGCCGTGACCTCGGTATCCGGGGGCGGGGGAAGGTGCTCGTTCATGGGCGGCGACCTTAGCAGAGGGTTTCCGCCTGCGGCGCTCCCGCCATTGAATCCCTTGGCCCCGAAAGCCGATAGTCTGTGGATTGGTTCGACAGAAAGCCCATGACACCCAAACGCCCGTCCTTCACCCAGGAAGAAGTCCTCGCCTTTCACGCCCAGGGCAAGCCCGGCAAGATCGAGATCAACGCCACCAAACCCATGGCCACCCAGCGCGATCTGTCGCTGGCCTATAGCCCGGGCGTGGCCGTTCCCGTCCGCGTGATCGCCGAACGGCCCGATGCGGCTTATGACTACACCGCCAAGGGCAACCTCGTGGCCGTGATTTCGAACGGCACGGCGATCCTGGGGCTGGGCGATCTGGGTGCACTTGCGTCCAAGCCGGTGATGGAAGGCAAGGCCGTCCTCTTCAAGCGCTTCGCCGATGTGGATTCCATCGACATCGAAGTCGATACCAAGGATGTCGACCAGTTCATCAACTGCGTGCGCTATCTCGGTCCCACCTTCGGCGGCATAAACCTCGAAGACATCAAGGCACCCGATTGTTTCGTGATCGAAGAACGCCTTCGCGAATTGATGGACATTCCCGTCTTCCACGACGACCAGCACGGCACCGCGATCATCTCGGCAGCGGGCGTGATCAATGCACTCGAACTGACGGGCCGCAAACTTTCCGACATCAAGGTGGTGGTGAACGGCGCGGGTGCCGCCGGCATCGCCTGTCTCGAACTTCTGAAGTCGATGGGCCTTCCCAACGGCAATGCGCTTCTCTGCGATACCAAGGGCGTGATCTATCGCGGCCGCACCGATGGCATGAACCAGTGGAAATCGGCCCATGCGGTGGAAACCAAGGACCGCACGCTGGCCGACGCGCTGAAGGATTGTGACGTGTTCCTGGGCCTTTCGGCGAAGGGTGCAGTGACGCAAGAGATGGTCAAGACGATGGCGAAGGCGCCGATCATCTTCGCCATGGCCAACCCCGATCCCGAGATCACGCCGGAAGAAGCCAAGGCCGTGCGCCCCGACGCCATCGTCGCCACGGGACGCAGCGACTATCCCAACCAGGTTAACAACGTGTTGGGCTTTCCTTACATCTTCCGCGGCGCGCTCGATGTGCGCGCCAAGACGATCAACGAGGAAATGAAGATCGCCGCTGTCTACGCGCTGGCCGAACTGGCGCGCGAAGATGTGCCCGATGAGGTCGCACTCGCCTATCGCGGCGCGCGCCCGGTTTATGGCCCCGATTACATCATTCCCGTGCCTTTCGATCCGCGTTTGATCAGCCGCGTTTCTTCCGCAGTCGCCGAAGCCGCCGTCCGCACCGGCGTTGCGCGCCGCGAGATGAAGGACGCCGATGCCTATCGCTATCAACTGTCTGCGCGCCTCGATCCTTCGGCGCTTCTCTTTCAGTCGATCACCGCCAGCGTGCGTGCGAACCCCAAGCGCGTGGTGTTTGCGGAAGGCGAAGAAGAATCCGTCATTCGCGCTGCCGCCTCGTTCCAGAATTCCGGTCTGGGCAAGGCGATCCTCGTGGGCCGCGAAGAAGTCATCAAGGAACGCATCAAGGGCGCAGGGATAGAAGACGGCACGCTCGATATCCGCGTGCCCGCATCGGCGCGGCAAGCCTCGCCTTATACCAATCTGCTTTATAGCCGCCTGCAACGGCGCGGCGCGCTTTATCGCGACTGCGTGCGCATGGTCGCGAACGACCGCAACATCTATGGCTCCTGCATGATCGCAGCCGGCGATGCCGACGCGATGGTAACGGGCGTGACGCGCTCCTATTCCGTGGCGCTGAACGACGTGCGGACTGTTCTCGATGCTCCCAAAGGCCAGCGCCCCATCGGCGTGATCCTCACCTTCACCAAGGGCAAGGTCGTTTTCGTGGCCGACACCTCCGTCCACGAAATGCCGACGGCGGATGAACTCGCCGACATCGCCATCCAGGCCGCGGGTGTCGCGCGCCGCTTCGGCCATACGCCGCGCGTGGCGTTGCTCGCGTCCACGACCTTCGGGTTCCCACGCAGCGAACGCAGCGAGCGCATCATCGAAGCGGTGAAGATCCTCGACACGCGCGGCGTCGATTTCGAATATGACGGCGAAATCTCGGTCGACGTGGCGCTCGATAAGGAACGCATGAGCCTTTATCCGTTCTGCCGCCTGACCGACACTGCGAACGTCCTGATCATGCCCGCGATCCACTCGGCATCGATTTCTACCAAGCTGTTACAGCAGGTGGGCGGGGTTTCGGTGATAGGGCCGCTGCTCGTGGGCCTGGAACGTTCCGTCCAGATCGCGCCGCTCAACGCCAAGATGAGCGAGATCTTTAACACGGCGGTGATTGCGGCGTATGATATCAATCGATGAACGAAAGTTCCGTCACGCGCTTCATGGACCGCATCTGGGAAGATGACATTCTTCCCACGCTGACCGATTACATCCGCATCCCCAACAAATCCCCTGCCTTCGATGCCAAATGGGCCGAGCACGGTTACATGGATAAGGCCGTTGCGCTGTTCGAAGCGTGGGCGAAAAAGAAGCTCGAAAAACTTCCCGGCGCGAAACTTGAAGTGGTTCGGTTGAAAGATCGTACGCCGCTGATCTTCATCGAAATCCCAGGTCAAACGAACGACACGGTTCTTCTCTACGGTCATCTCGACAAGCAACCCGAAATGGTCGGCTGGGCGGAAGGTACGGGGCCTTGGGTTCCCGTGATGAAGGACGACAAGCTTTATGGCCGCGGCGGCGCCGATGACGGCTATGCGATGTTCGCTTCGCTCGCCGCGATTCTTGCGCTTCACGAACAGAACATTCCGCAGGCACATTGCGTCGTGCTGATCGAAGCGTGCGAGGAGTCCGGCTCCTACGATCTCCCCACCTATATCGATCACCTGTCCGATCGTATCGGCACTCCCTCATTGGCGGTCTGTCTCGATTCCGGCTGCGGCGATTACGAACGGCTCTGGCTCACAACCAGCTTGCGCGGCATCGCGGCGGGCACGCTCGAAGTCCGCGTGCTCACCGAAGGCGTGCATTCGGGTGACGCGTCCGGCATCGTGCCGTCCTCGTTCCGCATCCTGCGCCAATGTCTTTCACGCATCGAGGACGAGACGACGGGCGAGATCAAACTCAACGATCTCTTCGTGCAAGTGCCGCCGGATCGTCTCGAACAGGTCAAGCAATCGGCCAAGGTTCTTGGCGACGCGGTTTTTTCCAAGATGCCGTTCGCGCGCGAAACCAAGCCGATGTCGGACGATCTCTCCCAACTCATCCTCAATCGCACCTGGCGTCCGCAACTGGCGGTAATCGGCATGGATGGCTATCCCGCGCCCGCAAATGCCGGCAATGTTTTGCTGCCATATTCCATCGCCAAGCTTTCCTTCCGCCTGCCACCCACTTGCGATGCGCAAGGCGCGACCCAAACCATCAAGCGCGCGCTCGAAGCCGATGCGCCGTATCACGCGCAAGTCACTTTCCATGCCGAAGACGGGCAGACGGGATGGAACGCGCCCACGCTCGAACCCTGGCTCGCCAAATCGATTTCGCGCGCCTCCGAAACCCATTTCGGAAAGCCCGCGGCGTTCATGGGCGAGGGCGGCAGCATTCCGTTCATGGCGATGCTGGGCGAACGTTTCCCAGACGCGCAATTCGTGGTCACCGGCGTTTTAGGGC
>Ga0335083_10009880_pt1 | contig 11566 bp, 11 predicted proteins | sample Lox_Sample_42_FD_206716 | JGI IMG/M metagenome (GOLD analysis project Ga0335083, IMG submission 206716) | Soil microbial communities from Loxahatchee National Wildlife Refuge, Florida, United States - Lox_Sample_4.2 | ecosystem: Environmental > Terrestrial > Soil > Wetlands | place: USA... | reverse complement strand
CCAACCGCCGCTACGCCGGCTCGGTGATCGTCAACGACGCCAACTTGCGGTTTTTCGAGCCCTCGCCGGGCCGCAACGGGGTGATCGGACTACAGGCTAAACTCGGCTTCTAGCCATGGACGACGAGATCCTGAAGGGCAAGACCGTCCTGGTGGTGGACGATACCGCGGTCAGCCGCATGCTCGGCACCGATATCCTCACCACCAGCGAGTGCATCGTGGTCGAGGCGGAGACCGGCGAGCAGGCGCTCAAGCTCGCGCGCGAGCACCCGGTCGACGCCTTCCTGCTCGACATCCGGCTGCCCGACATGAACGGCATCGAGCTGTGCCGCAGCCTGCGGTCCATGGCCCCCTACCGCGACGCACCCATCATCTTCGTCACCGCCATCGACCAGCGCGAAGTGCTGCAATGGGCCGTCGAGGCCGGCGCCGACGACTTCATCCAGAAGCCGCTGCACGCCATGGTGCTGCGCAAGCGGCTCGGCAACCTGATGGCCAAGACCGACTACCTCAGGCAGGTCGAATCGATGACGCTTTCGCTGCGGCGTCACGTCTCGCCACGCACCGAGGAAATCGCCCAGGTCTTCGCCAACACCGGCAAGCTGCCCGCGCCGCGCCAGCAGGAAGTCTGCGTGCTGTTCTCCGACGTGCGCGGCCTGCTCGAAATGGGCCAGGACCTCGCGCCCGAACTGCTGTTCGAATTCCTCAGCAAGCGCCTCGCTTCGCAGGCCGAGCTCGTCTACAAGCACGGCGGCTACATCGACAAGTACGCGGGCGACGGCATCATGGCCGTGTTCGACAAGGGCGACATGGCGCTCAAGTCCTGCAAATGCGCGCTCGACATCCTCGACCGCGCCGCCGACAGCCCCGGCGCGATCGGGCTCGGCATCCACATGGGGCCGGCGATGATCGGCAACCTCGGCACCAGCCGCCATCTCGACTATGCCGTGGTCGGCACCACCGTGAACCTCGCCGCGCGCCTCTGCGGCCTCGCCAAGCGCTCCGTCGTCGTCTCGAAAGCCGTGCGCGACGCAGCCGGCGACGATGCCGGCTTCGAATTCGCCACGCAGCGCTCCGCCAAGATCCGCGGCTTCAGCGACCCCGTTACCGTCTACGACCTGCAGCGATCGGCAAAATAGATAGGCGGCGCAAGACGCGAACGGCCATGGCAACCGAATCGATTCAGTGCGAATTATGTTCGCGGTCCGAAGTGCTCCTTGAGAACGAGCTGGCCTACGTGCGTTACGACAGCAACTCGCTTAGCCGTGGGCACGTACTCGTGATACCCAAACGGCATGTGGCAAGCTTCTTCGACATGACCGCCAAAGAACAATCTGCCGTTCTTGCATTGCTGGCGGGAATTGAAAAATCCATCCGGAAGCAGCATTCGCCAGACGGCTACAACATTGGGGTCAACGTCGGGAAAGCGGCAGGCCAATCCCGCATGCACGTTCACTTGCACTTGATACCTCGCTACGCGGGTGACGTGCCTGATCCGCGGGGCGGCATCAGGTGCGTACTGTCACATTAGGTGGCGGGACGTCTGTGCCAAAAACCCGTCTTCACAAGGTAACTGTTCGCCAAGCCGCGGCGCGAGACGAGAAACGCTGGCGCGAGTTGTTCGACGGCTACTGCCTCTTCTACAAGCGAACCCCGTCGAAACCGCTTACCCGCTATACCTGGAAGCGGATCCTGGACGATGCCTCGCCGATCCACGCGATCGTTGCGGAGGATCGCAAGAACGGCGTCATCGGTATCGCCAACTACGTCGTGCACGAGCACACGCTGGGGCTCACGCCGGTCTGCTACCTGGGGGATTTGTTCGTTGATCCAGCGCAGCGCGCGTCGCGGGTGGGCGAGCAGTTGATCGACTGGCTGGTGGCTGAAATGAAGCGCGAAGGCTGGTCCAGGCTCTATTGGCACACCAGGCTGAACAACTACCGCGCGCGCGGCCTGTACGATAAGTTCACGCCGCACAGCGACTTCGTCCGCTACACCGTATATCGGGAATAACAACGGATGCGGATGACCAGCCGCATCGCCGCTTGCGCTCTCGTACTGCTGGCCGCGCTCCCGCCCGCGGCGCATGGACTCGACCTGCGGCCGCAGATCGATCCACTGGCCCGCCCGCTGCTGGAAGACGGCCTCGTGGTGGGGCTCGTCGTCGGCATCGTCCAGGACGGACAGACACAGGTGATCGCATACGGCGAAACCGCCAAGGGCTCCGGCATCGCGCCCCGCGGCGACACCGTGTACGAGATCGGCTCGATCAGCAAGGTGTTCACCAGCGTGCTGCTGGCGAGCATGGTGCTGGAGGGCCGCATGAAGCTGGACGATCCGGTGCAGAAGTACCTGCCGGCTTCGGTGCGGGTGCCCGTCGCCAACGGCACTCCGATTACGCTCGAGCACCTGGCCACGCAGAGCTCGGGCCTGCCGCGCATGCCGGACAACTTCGCGCCGGCGGATGCATCCAACCCGTACGCCGACTACTCCGTCGCCGAGATGTACGCGTTCCTCAACGGGCACGCGCTGCGCCGGCCGCCGGGGCGATACGAATATTCCAACTACGCCATGGGGCTGCTCGGCCACGTGCTGGCGCTCCAGGCGGGCGAGACGTACGAGGAACTGCTGATCGAGCGCATCGCCGCGCCGCTGGGCATGCGCGATACGCGCGTCACGCTGGATGTGGGCCAGCGCCGTCGGCTCGCGCCGCCCTATGACGCATCCCTGCGGCCGGAGAGAAACTGGGACTTCCAGGCGCTGGTCGGCGCCGGCGGCATCCGGTCCACGTGCGATGACCTGCTCAGGTTCGTCGAGGCGAACCTGGCGGCGGACGGGCAGCCGCTCGCCCAGGCGCTGCAGCTTGCGCAACGCAAGCGCGATGCGGTGAAAGGCGGGCCGGCGATGGGACTGGGCTGGCACATTGCCGAAGATGGCGTGTCCCTGTGGCACAACGGCATGACTGGCGGATACCACGGCTGGATCGCGGTCGCGCCCGGCCGCGGCGTCGGCGTCGTCGTGCTAGCCAACACCGCCACGATGCGCGTCAGCGAGCTCGGCAACCAGGTCGCGCGCGTCGCGCTCGGACTCGACGCCGCGCCCCTGCGGCGGCACCGGGCAATCGACGTCGACCCGGCTGTACTGGCGCCCTTCGCCGGATCCTACGCGGTCACGCCGAAATTCATCCTCACGGTCACGGTCGAGGACGGCAAGCTGATGGTGCAGGCGACGGGCCAGGAAAAATTCCAGGTGTTCGCCGAATCGAAGACGGAGTACTTCTACAAGGTCGTGGATGCCCAGATCAGCTTCGTGCCGGGCAGCGACGGCAAGACCGATAAACTCATCCTTCACCAGGGCGGGCGCGACCTCGAAGCCGTCCGCCAGGAATGACCTCTGCCAAGGAGACGCGAATGCCTGAGCCAAACATTACGCACCTGGAGCGCCGCAAGATCGAAGGCGGGGTGATGATCCCGCTGGTGCAGGCGTTCCAGCGCGCCATCGGCAAGGAGCGCGCGAACGACATCGCGCGCGAGGTCATCCTGGAGCTCGCCCGCAAGGACGGCGAGAGATGGGCGGAGCAGTATGGCAAGGATCTCGCGGCGCTGGACAAGGTGTCGGGCGTCTGGTCGGGCGGCGGCAGCCTGAAGATCGAATCGCTCGGCAAGTCGCCGGAGAAGCTCGACTTCAACGTCACGCGCTGCCAGTACGCGGAGTTCTACAAGGAGCTCGGGCTGCCGGAACTCGGCTACCTGTTCCACTGCAACCGCGATTTCGCGATGGTGCAGGGCTTCAACCCGGAGCTCGCGCTGAAGCGCTCGCAGACCATCATGCAGGGCGCGACGCACTGCGATTTCCGATTCGCGGCCAAGGGCAAGAGCCCCTAGCCGGCGCTACATCCGCTTCGCCACCTCTTCGAGCATGACTTCGGTGGCGCCGCCGCCGATGGTCTGCACCCGGGCGTCGCGGTACATGCGCTCGATGGCGGACTCCTTGATGTAGCCGAAGCCGCCGTGGAACTGCAGGCAGTCGTAGACCACCTCGTTCAGCAGTTCCGCGCAGTAGGCCTTGGCCATCGAGACTTCCTTCACGCAGTCGCGCTTCGCGGCGTCGAGCGAGGCGGCGTGCAGCACGAGCTGCCGCCCGGCCTCGACCCTGGCCGCGAGCATCGACAGCCGCTGGCGGATCGCCTGCTTGTCCCACAGCGGCGCGCCGAAGGCTTTCCGGGTTTTGACGTATTCCAGCGTCAGCTCGATCGCCTTCGATGCCTCGCCCATCGCCATGGCGGCGATGGCGATGCGCTCGTTCTGGAAGTTCTTCATGATGGCGTAGAAGCCGCGGTTCTCCTCGCCGAGCACGTTCGCCGCCGGCACGCGGCAGCCGTCGAACACCAGCTCCGCGGTGTCGGAGCTGCGCCAGCCCATCTTGTCGAGCCGGCGCCCGACCGTGAAGCCCGGCATGCCCTTCTCGACGATGAAAATGGAGATGCCCTTCGAGCCCGCGGCGGGATCGGTCTTGGCGGCGACGAAGTAGAGGTCCGCGAGCGCGCCGTTGGTGATGAACATCTTGGAGCCCTTCAGCAGCCAGTCCGCGCCGTCGCGCACCGCGCGCGTCTTTATGCCTTTCACGTCCGAGCCGGCGTCGGGCTCGGTGACGGCGACCGCGGTGATCAGCTCGCCCGAGACGATCTTCGGCAGGTACTTCCGGATCTGCGCGGGCGAGCCGGCATTGACCAGGTGCGGCGAGGCCATGTCGGTGTGCACCAGCACCGTGATGGCGAAGCCGCTGTAGGTCGAGCGGCCGAGCTCCTCGGCGAGCAGCGCCGTGGCGCGCGCATCCAGCGCCCCACCGCCGAACTCCTCCGCGTAGCGCAGGCCGAGGAAACCGAGCCGGCCCATGTCGCGCAGGACTTCGCGCGGCACGAAGCCCTGCTCTTCCCACTTGTGGCCGTGCGGCACGACTTCCTTCTCGACGAACTTGCGGACGCTTTCCTGGATCAGCCTCAGGGTGTCGTCGATCATACGGGCTCGTTCTCCAGCGCCTCGCCAAGGTCGATCGGATGGGCCATGGCCTCGTGCAGCTTCGCCGTGTCGAGTTCGCCTTCCCAGCGGCTGACGACGATGGTCGCGACGCCGTTGCCGACCAGGTTGGTGAGCGCCCGGCACTCGCTCATGAACTTGTCGATGCCGACCAGGATCGCGAGCGACTGCACCGGAATGTCCGGGATGATGGTGAGCGTCGCCGCCAGCGTGACGAAGCCCGCGCCGGTGACGCCGGAAGCGCCTTTCGAAGTCAGCATCGCGATCAGCAGGATGGTCATCTCCTGGCCGAACGTGAGGTGGATGTTCGTCGCCTGCGCGAGGAACAGCGTCGCGAGCGTCATGTAGATGTTGGTGCCGTCCAGGTTGAAGCTGTAGCCGAGCGGGATCACCAGCCCGACCACCGAGTCCGAGGCGCCGAGCCGCTTCATCTTCTGGATCATGTGCGGCAGCACGGTCTCCGAGGAGCTGGTGCCGAGCACGATCAGCAGCTCGTCCTTGATGTAGCCGACGAAGCGCAGGATCGAGAACCCGGCGAGGCGCGCGATGGCGCCGAGGACCACCACCACGAACAGGATGCTGGTGGCGTAGAACACGAGGATCAGCTCGCCCAGGTTGACGAGCGAGCGCAGGCCGTAGGCGCCGATCGTGAAGGCCATCGCGCCGAAGGCGCCGACCGGCGCCGCGCGCACGATGATGCCGATGATGCGGAAGAACACCTTGCCGGCGGCGTCGATCACGCCGTTGATCCTCTTGCCGAAGCCGCCCATGCCCGACACCGCGAAGCCGGTGAGGATCGCCACCAGCAGCACCTGCAGCAGGTCGCCCTTGGCGAAGGCGTCGATGAAGGTATTCGGGATGATCGCCAGCAGGTGCGAGACCACGTTGTCTTCCTTCGCCCGCGTGACGAAGCCCGACACCGCCCTGGGATCGAGCGCCGCCGGGTCGATGTTGAAGCCTTCGCCCGGGCGCACCAGCTCGCCGACGGCGAGGCCGATGGCGAGCGCAACGGTCGATACCAGCTCGAAATAGACCAGCGCCTTGATGCCGACGCGGCCGACCTTGGCGAGGTCGGTCATCGAGGCGATGCCGTGCACCACGGTGCAGAAGATGACCGGCGCGATCATCATCTTGATCAGCTGGATGAAGCCGTCGCCGAGCGGCTTCAGCGACGCGCCGGTATGCGGGAAGAAGTGCCCGACCGCGATGCCCAGGGCGATCGCGAGCAGGACCTGCACGTACAGGATCGTGTACCAGGGCCGCCCGGCGCGCATGCCGGCAAGCTACTCCCAGAACCGCCCGCCGACAACAGCCGGCAGCGAACCGCTAGGCGAAGTGGCAGGCGGCGAGCACGCCGGGACTGGTCTCGCGCAGCAGCGGCGCCTCGGTGCGGCAGCGGTCGCGCTGCTGCGGGCAGCGGCCGTAGAAGCGGCAGACGTTCGGGTCCGGGTTGACCGGGCTGCGCGGCTCGCCGGAGAGCACCTCGCGCGCATTTATCCCCTCGCCGGGGCGGCCGCCGATGGAGGGAATCGCCTGCACCAGCGCGCGCGTGTAGGGATGCGCCGGCCGCTGGAAGAGGTCCTGCGCCGGCCCCTGCTCCACCACCTTGCCCAGGTACATGACGATCACGCGGTCGCAGAGCATGCGCACCACGTTCAGGTCGTGGGAGACGAACAGGTAGCTCATGCCGAGGTCGCGCTTCAGGTCCGCGAGCAGGCGCAGGATGGTCGCCTGCACGGAAACGTCGAGCGCCGCGGTCGGCTCGTCCAGCACCAGCAGGTCCGGCGTCATGGCGATGGCGCGCGCGATGCCGACGCGCGCCTTCTGCCCGCCGGACAGCTGGTGCGGGTAGCGCGGCAGCAGTTCCTCGGGCAGGCCGACCTTGCGCGCCGCTTCGGAGACTTCGAAGGGCACGTCCTTGCCCGGGCCGAGGCGCCGCAGCGGTTCCGCGATCGCATCGAAGGCGCTGTGGCGCGGGTTCAGGCTGTCGGTCGGGTCCTGGAACACCATCTGGATCTTCGGGCGGAACTGCGTCGAGGCGAATTTGCGCGCCGGGATGAAGCCGATGTTGCGGCCGCGGTAGATGATGTCGCCGCCGGTCGGGTCGAGCATGCGCGTGATCAGCCGCACCAGCGTCGACTTGCCGCAGCCCGACTCGCCCACCAGGCCGACGCTTTCCCCCTGGCCGATGGAAAAGCCGACGTCGTCCACGGCGTGCAGCAGCGCGCCGCGCCCCACCGGGAAGTGCTTCTTCAACTCGACGCAGTCCAGGACGTTCACAGGGGATGGAGGCAACGAACTGCCGCGTTCGGCAGGGGTTTCGAAATGCAGTCTTCCTGCGCTCTTTCGCATCGCGCATGGAAGCGGCAACTCGGCAGGTCGTCGCGGCGCAGGTCCGGCAGGCTGCCCGGGATCGAGGCGAGCGTGGCGATGCTCTGCTCCGGCGCGGGCGTCGAGGCGATCAGGCGCGCGGTATAGGGATGGCGCGGCCTGCGGAAGATCTCCGCGACGGGCGCCGTCTCGACCACGTGCCCCGCGTGCATGACCACGATCCGGTCGCAGTATTCCGAGGCGAGCGCCAGGTCGTGGGTAATGAGGATGGTCGCCATCTTGCGCTCTTTCGCCAGTTCCGAGATCAGCGACAGGATCGCCGCCTGCGTCGTCACGTCCAGGCCGGTGGTCGGCTCGTCGGCGATCAGCAGCTGCGGATTGCAGGCGAGCGCCAGCGCGATCATCACGCGCTGGCACTGCCCGCCCGAGAGCTCGAACGGATAGGCGTCGTAGCGCCGCTCCGGGTCCGGGATGCGCACCCTGGCGAGCGCCTCGATCGCCTTTTTCTTCATGTCCTCGCGCAAGGTAGAGGTGTGCGTGGCAAGCACATCCTCGATCTGCCGGCCGATGCGGCGGATCGGGTTGAGCGCGGTGCGCGGATTCTGGAAAATCATCGAGATCTCGCGGCCGCGCACCTCCTCGAGGCTGCGCTCGCTCGCGCCCAGCATGTCCATGCCGGCAAACTGGATCGACCCGGAACGGGTGCGCGCCGCCGCGTCCAGGATGCGCAGGATGGCGAAGGACAGCACCGACTTGCCGGAGCCGGACTCGCCGACGATGCCGACGGTCTCGCCTTTGCCGATTTCCATGTTGATGTCCTGCAGCGCGTGGACGGTCCCGGAGCGCGTCTTGAACTCGAGGGAAAGGTCCCTTACTTCGAGGAGATTCAAGTCCGCATCCTCGGGTCCATGATGTCTCGCAGGCCGTCGCCCAGAAGATTGAAGGTGAATACCGCCAGCATCAGCACCGCGCCGGGAAACAACGCGACCCACCATTCACCGGAGATGATGTAGGTCGCGCCCTCGGCGACCATGATCCCCCACTCCGCCTGCGGCGCGCGCACGCCCAGGCCGATGAACGACAGGCCGGCCGCGTTCAGGATCGCCCAGCCCATGTTGAGCGAGATCTGCACCATCATCGGCGGCAGGGTGTTGGGAAACACGTGCAGCGCGAGCACCCGCAGGTCGGAATTGCCCGCCAGCCGCGCCGCCTCGACGTAGCCGGCATTGCGCCGCACGTTCACTTCGGCGCGCGCGACGCGGATGTAGAACGGCAGGTTGATGATCGCGGTGGCGATGACGATGTTGGCCACCGTGTTGCCCAGCGCCGCGACGATGCCCATCGCCAGCACGAACAGCGGGAACGCCATGATGGTGTCGGCGATCCGGCCGATGATGCGGTCGGCCCAGCCGCCGAAGAAGCCGGCGATCGCGCCCAGCGCCGAGCCGGCCGCGAACGAGGCGGCCACCGCGGAGACGGCGATGCCGAAATCCAGGCGCGCTGCGACGACGATGCGCGACAGGATGTCGCGGCCGAGCGAGTCCGTGCCGAACCAGTGCGCCGCCGAGGGCGGCTTCAGGGCCGCCAGCGTGTCGCTCGCGAGCGGGTCATAGGGCGCGATCCAGGGACCAAACAGCGCCAGGAGCACGAACCCCGAGAAGAGGATGAATGCGCCCAGCGTGACGAGGTTTTCCGTCGCCACATACTTCACGTGCCTCAGGGTGGCGTTCATCACTCGATCCCGACTCTCGGATCGATGAATCCGTACATCACGTCGATGGCCAGGTTCAGCGCCACGTAGAGAAGCGCCATGGTCAGCACGAAGCCCTGCACCGGCGCGTAATCGGAAGACACCAGCGCCTCGATGACGTAGGAGCCGATGCCCGGCCAGGCGAACACCTTCTCCACCAGCACGTTGGAGCCGAGCAGGAACGAGAACACCATGCCGAGCGTGGTCACCACCGGCAAGAGCGCGTTGCGGAAAGCGTAGGCGTAGAGCACCTTGCTGCGCGGCAGGCCGCTCGCGCGCGCGGTGCGGATGAACTCGGAGGACAGCACGCCGAGCATCGAGGCGCGCGTCATGCGCATCAGCGGCGCCATCACGAAGAGGCCCAGCGTCGTCGCCGGCAGCACCAGCTGCTTGGCGGCCGCCCGGAACAACTCCCCATCGCGCGCGATCAGGCTGTCGACGAGGAACAGGCCGGTGACCGTGGGCGGAGGCGAGAACGACACGTCGATGCGGCCGAGCGGCGAAGGCGCGATGCCGAGCAGGAAATAGAACACGTAGGCCAGCAGCAGCCCGGTGAAGAAGGTCGGCAGCGACACGCCGGCGGTGGCAAGCAGGCGGCACAGGTGGTCCACCCAGGAGCCCGGCCGCGTCGCAGCCAGCACGCCGAGCGGCACCGCGACCGCCACCGCCAGCAGCAGACCGCACAACGTCAACTCGATCGAGGCCGGCAGCCTCTGGCGGATCTCCGTCGCCACCGGCTGGCCGGTGCTGAGCGAATTGCCGAGGTCGCCCTTGGCGAGGTCGCGCACGTACAGCAGGAACTGGTGCGCGAGCGGCTTGTTCAGGCCGAGGCTGGCGCGCACCTGCTCGATCGCCTCCTTGGTCGCAGCCGGTCCCGCGAAGTAGGCCGCCGGATCACCCGGCAGCGCGCGCGTCAGCAGGAAGGTGACGATGATGACGCCGAGGATGTTCGGGATCGCGCCGAGCAGGCGCTTCAGGACCATGCGGATCATGCGCGGATCAGGCGGCCAGCAAACTCACGTGGGCCGCGACCACCCGCCAGCCTTCGGGGAAACGCATCCAGGTCTGCATCTGCCGGCCGCGCCGGCCGGTTTCCAGCCGGCGGTATTCGCAACTCGCGGTGGCGGCGTCGCGGCCGTAGGTGGTGATCACGACTTTGAGCAGTTCGCGGCGCAGGTCGATCGCCGGCCGCCCCGTGCGGAATCCGTGGATCGCCTCGTAGCCGTAGAGTTGCTCGGCGACGCCGTAGCGGATGGTATGCGGCGAGTTCCAGAACAGCTCGTCCAGGATCGCCACGTCGTTCTCGTTCAGGGCCTTTTCGTAGATCTCGAAGGCCGCCCTCACTTCGGAGGCCACTTCGGGGATGTTCACTTCCACGCCGGCAGTGCTCGCGCTCACGCGAGGGCCCTCGCCACCCTGAAGCAGTGGTCTTCGCGCCAGGGCGCGGCGACGATCTGCATGCCCACCGGCAGGCCGTCCACCTTGCCCACCGGCGCGCAGATCACCGGCAGGCCGATGCAGCTGATCGGCTGGGTCAGCAGCCCGGTGTTCGGGCGCGCGAGCATCTCCCGGCCGCGGATGGTGAAGGTCTCCTGGCCGATCTTCTGCGCCGGGCGCGGCGTCGCGGGCGCGAGGATCACGTCCACCGTCTCGAACAGCTTCATCACCAGCCGGTAGTACCAGCGCCGCACGCGCTGCGCCTGCAGGTACCAGGCCGCCGGGATCATGGCGCCCGCCATCAGGCGCTCGACGATCATCGGCTCGAAATCCCGCGGCCGCTTGCGGAGATTGGGCAAATGAAGCTGTCCCGATTCCGAGGCGGTAATGACGAAAGCTGCCGCCCTGCCCTGCCCCGCCGCCGGGATGTCGACCGTTTGTTTCGCACCCAGCTTCTCGGCAGCCCTCTTTACCAGTTCATAGACTTCCGGCTCCGCGTTCTCTTCGAAATACCCCGTCGCGCGGGCAATCCTCAGTCCTTCTATCCCCTTCAGGCCGCTCACGGCCATGCCTTCCTGCATCACGTCGTAGGAAGCGGCGAGCAAGTCGACGCTGTCGGCGAACGGTCCCAGGTGGTCGAGCGAATTCACGAACGGGAAGGAGCCGTCGCGCGTCAGGCGCCCGAACGTGGGCTTCAGGCCCCAGACGCCGCAGAACGACGACGGCACCCGGATCGAGCCGTTGGTGTCCGAGCCGAGCGCGAGCGGCACCATGCCGGCGGCGACCGCGGCGGCCGACCCGCCGGAGGAGCCGCCCGCGACGTGGTCCAGGTTGTGCGGGTTGCGCGTCGGACCGTAGTGCGTGTTCTCGGTCGAGAAGCCGTAGGCGTACTCGTCCATGTTGAGCGCGCCGACCAGCACCGCGCCCGCCGCCTCGAGCTTCCCGATCAGCGGCGAATCGCGCTTCGCCGGCGGAAGATCCCGGTTGATCTTCGAGCCGGCGAGCGTCGGCAG
>Ga0335083_10009877_pt1 | contig 11568 bp, 10 predicted proteins | sample Lox_Sample_42_FD_206716 | JGI IMG/M metagenome (GOLD analysis project Ga0335083, IMG submission 206716) | Soil microbial communities from Loxahatchee National Wildlife Refuge, Florida, United States - Lox_Sample_4.2 | ecosystem: Environmental > Terrestrial > Soil > Wetlands | place: USA... | reverse complement strand
CACGCAGCTGCAGAAGTCAGCATCGGCGGGCGCTGCGCGGCTGCGCACCCTGCTGTCGGCGGGTGTGCTCGCGGCACTCGTGCTGGCCGGTATCGCGGCCTACTTCCAGTTCAGCCGTTCGCGTCACGAGCGCGCCGCGCGCGAGGCGCAGGAGCAGACGCGCGACATTCTGAAGACCGTACGCGAGGGCTTCTTCCTGCTGGACGCGGACTACCGCATCGGCTCGGTGTGGTCGGAAGCGCTCACCCGCATGTTCGGACGCAACGACTTCGCGGGCCTGTCCTTCGAGGAACTGCTCAAGGATCTGGTTCCGGCCCCGACGCTCGCCACGGCGATGAAGTACATCAAGCTGCTGTGGGGTGATCGCGCGCACGAGAACCTGATGAAGAGCATCAACCCGCTGGGACAGCTCGAGATCACCATGGAGAATGCTCACGGCAGCAAGGAGACGCGCTACCTGCAGTTCGACTTCCACCGCGTGATGGGGCCGAAGGGCGTCAAGCACGTGCTGTGCGCCGTGGGCGACATCACCTCCAGCGTGCTGCTCGCCAAGGAACTGCACGAGTCGCAGGAGAACGCCAACCAGCAGCTCGACATGATGATGGGCATGATGCACGTCGATCCGCTGCAGCTGACCTCGTTCCTGGACAGCACCGAGACCGGCCTGCAGCTCATCAACGCCATCCTGCGCGAGCCTGCGCGCACCGACGGTGAGTTCCGCAAGAAGCTGAGCGGGCTGTTCCGCGAGATGCACTCGATCAAGGGCGAGGCCTCGGCGCTCAACCTGATGAGCATCGCCAGCCGCGTGCACTCGCTGGAGGACATGGTCAGCGAGCTGAAGAAGCGCGCCGAGCTGTCGGGCAACGATTTCCTCCCCATGGTCGTCAAGCTGGACGACCTGCTGGCGCACCTGCGCAGCGTGCGCGAGATGGCCTCGCGACTGACCACGATCAAGGAAAGCGCGGCGGCGGGTGCTCCTGCGCCGGCTCCATCGACCAGTGCGACGCAGCCCGTGGCCCGGCCGCGCGGCCTGGCACCCCCGGAGCGTCCCGCTGGCCGCTCGGGCGAAGATCTCGCACCGACGCTGCACTCGCTGGCCGAACGGCTGGCCCACGATCATCGCAAGCGCTTCAGGCTGAACCTGATGGGACTGGCCGACGTGCCGGCTCCCTATGTCGCCACGGTGAAGGACTGTGTCATCCAGATGCTGCGCAACGCGGCTGTGCACGGCATCGAGAGCGGCGAAGTTCGCCGCGCCGCAACCAAGGAGGATGTCGGCGTGGTCAAGGTGGACTTCCACAAGGCAGGCGAAGGCTACGAGCTGATCTTCGAGGACGACGGCGCCGGCATCTCACCGGACCAGATCAAGGCTGCTGCGGTGCGCAAGCAGATCCTGACCGCGGATGAAGCCGCGGGCATGGACATGCGCGGCGTCATGGCGCTGATCTTCCGGCCCGGGTTCTCCACCCAGGAGACCGTGTCGATGGATGCGGGTCGCGGTGTTGGCATGGACGTCGTGGCGCGCGCCGTGTACGCGCTGGGCGGCAAGATCGGCGTGACCACCAACCCGGGCAAGTTCACCCGCTTCAAGATCCTGTTGCCGGCCAGCGAGGCCGCACGCCCCGCGGCGGCGGCGCAATGAGATGCACATGGTGAACGGCGCCGCCCGGCGGTCCTACAAGCTGATGATCGTCGATGATTCGAATATCATGCGCCGACGCATCGAGCGGTCGCAGCAGTTCGATGAGCTCGAGCTGGTCGGTACGGCCGGCAACGGACTCGAGGCCATCGAGCTGTTCCGCAAGATGGATCCCGATGTGGTGACCATGGACCTGACGATGCCGCAGATGGACGGCATCGAGTGTATTTCGCGGCTGGTCGAACTGAAGCCGGCGGTGCGGATCCTGGTGATCTCGGCACTCGCCGACAAGGCCACCGCGGTGGAGGCGATGGAGAAGGGTGCGAACGGCTTCCTCAACAAGCCGTTCACGGACCGGCAGCTCAACGAGGCCATAGCGGAGCTCATCCGGGACTGACATGCTGCAGGAACTGGAGCTGAAAACCTTCGTCGAAGGCACGACGAACTACTTCGAGATCGCGGCCCAGCAGCCGGCCTCGATCGGTTCGCCGTACCTGACGGAAACCTCCCCTGCCATCCACGACTACACCGGCGTGATCAACATCTCCGGCAAGCGCCAGGGGGTGGTGTACTTCACCGCGCCGCGCGCCATGCTGACCGTGCTGCTGATGAAGATGCAGGAGAGCGATTTCAGCCACGAGACCATGCGCGACCTGGTGGGCGAGGTGGCCAACACCATCAGCGGCAACGCGCGCCGCGATTTCGGCCGCGATTTCATCATCTCGGTGCCGAACGTGGTGAGCGGCGACAAGGCGGAGATTGCGCTCGCGCCGGGCACGCGCTCGTTCGTGATTCCCATCAACTGGCGCAGCCACTCGGCCAAGCTGGTCGTCTCGCTGCGTTAGCCCCCCGGCAGCGGCGGGTAGTCGGCGCGGAGTCGGTAGCCGAGGCCGGCTTCCGTGATCAGGTAGCGCGGCGCATGCGGGTCGGGTTCGACCTTGCCGCGCAGGTTCTTCACACACACCCGCAGGCTGCGCGTGTCGTCCTGCCGCTCCGGTCCCCACACTTCGCGGATGAGTTGAGTCTGCCGGACGATGAGACCGACGTGGCGGGAGAGCGATTCCAGCAGGCGGTACTCGAGCGGCGTCAGGTGCAACTCGCCGGCGGGGCCATGCGCCTCCCGCCGCGTGAGATCGATCTCCACTTCGCCGAGCTTGAGGACGGTGCTCTCGCCGCTGCGCACGTTGCGACGCAGGGCTGCGCGCACTCGGGCCAGCAGCTCCGGCGCGCTGAAGGGCTTCGTGACGTAGTCATCCGCTCCCGCATCCAGCGCGGCGATCTTCTGCTCTTCCATGGTGCGAGCCGACAAGACAATGATGGGCATCGGTGACCAGGTACGAATGCGGCGGATGAGGTTCAGGCCGTCGCCATCCGGCAGACCCAGATCCACCAGCAACAGATCGGGTTTGTGGCTGCGGGCCTCGATCTCGCCGCGCGCGGCGGTTTCGGCTTCGACGAAACGGTAATGCTCCGATTCCAGCAGGGCACGCAGGATGGCGCGGATGGCCGGTTCATCCTCGATGGCCAGGATCTGGTGCATGGCCACGGTCATGAGCTGGGGCGCGTCACGGTCATGTAGTGGGAACTGGTCACGTGGCGGAACCCATCATGCGTCGGGATCCATCGTGGGCAGGGTCATCTCGAAGCGGGCACCGCGGCCCGGGCGGCGCTGGGCTTCGATCTGACCGCCATGCGCGCGGATGATGGCCTGGCAGATGGCCAGTCCGAGGCCGACGCCGACGACGGTGCCCTCCTCCGTGCCGCGCTGGAACTTGTCGAAGAGTCGCGCGGGATCACCGGCCGGCAATCCAGGCCCTTCATCGTCCACGGTGACGCGCACGAAGCGCCCATCGGACACGGCCGACACCGATACGGCAGTACCAGGCGGGGTGTACTTGGCGATGTTGTCGAACAGGTTCGTGAAGACCTGCACGATGAGTTTGGCGTCCACGCGGACCTGGGGCAGATCGGCGGGCAGGCGCACTTCCACCGGATGACGCTCCAGGGACTGTGCCAACGCGCGCAGCGCGGTTCCGACCAGATCGTCCACCGATTCCCAATCCCGGCGCAGCACCACCTGGCCAGACTCGAAGCGCATCAGGTCGAGCACGTTGGAGACGAGATCGGACATCTCGCGTGCCTTGGATTCCACCGAGCGCGCCAGTGCGACCCGGGTGGCCTCATCGAGTGTGGCGCCGTGTTCGGCAAGCGTGCTGCCGGCGCCGGCGATGACGGCAAGAGGCGTACGCAGGTCGTGAGAGATGGAAGCGAGCAGGGTGTTGCGCAGACTCTCCCGCTCCGCATCCAGGCTCGCGGCCTCGGCAGCCTCCGCCAGCCGCGCGCGCTCGACGGCGATACCGATCTGGCCGGCGAAGGTCTCCAGCAGATGGCGCTGTTCGGGCAGCAGCACGCGACGCGGATTTTCCGGCAGGACGGCGAGTACGCCGAGCTTCTGGCTTTCATCGCCGAGCGGCAGATACAGGCCCGGGGCGGCGGGCAGCGTGTCCGAGCCCAGGCCCGCCCGTTGCCCGTGATCGGCAACCCACTGCGCCACGGCCAGATCCGCACCGCGGAACGAGACGTCCGTGGCGGGAGCGCGCGGATAATGCAGCTTGCCGTGGGCATCGGGCAGCAGGATGACGGCCTTGCACTGGAAGACTTCAGCCACGTGGCTGTCGGCGACACGGGCCAGAGCCGACAGGCCGCGGGTTGCCGCCAGTTCGCGGCTCATCGCATACAGCAGCGCCGTGCGCCGTTCGCGCGCTCCGGCTACGCGCGTCTGCTGGCGGACGCTGGCCATCAGATTGGCGATCACGAGCGCTATGATCAGCATGACGCCGAAGGTCACCAGATACTGGACATCGGAGATGGCCAGGTTGAAGCGCGGCGGCACGAAGAAGAAGTCGAAGGCGAACACGTTGAGGAGTGAGGTCATCAGCGAGGGGCCGCGCCCCAGTCGCAGCCCGGTGATCGTCACGCCGAGCAGGTAGACCATCACGATGTTGGACAACTCGAAGCGCGGATACATGACGAAGGCGACCGCCGTGCAGATCGCGGTCGTAAGAGCAGCCCATGCGTAGCGGTCCCAGCGGATCGCGACGGTCCCGCCCGCCACACCTTCCGTGGTTGCAGGTTTACGCCGCCGCGCCGTGCGTTCGGTCGACGCGATCGTGATCACGTCGAAGTTCTGCATCTGCTTGATCAGTTGGGTCGGCGTCGAGGAGCGCAGCCAGGCGCGCCACCCCTTGCGCTTCGGTTCACCCACCAGCACGCGCGTGGCATTGCGGGTGCGTGCATATTCAATCAGGGTCGCGGCCGGTGAAGGTCCGTCGAGCGTCACGGTCTCCGCACCGAGCGACTCCGCCAATCTCAGCAGATCGATGCGACGATTGCGTTCGGCCTCCGACAATCGCAGCAGCGCCGGAGTCTCCACGTAAACGACGGTCCAGTCCGCATCGAGCGCATCCGCCAGGCGCTTGCCGGCACGGACGATCTGTTCGGCCTGCTCGTCCGGTCCAACGGCAGCCAGGATGCGGTCGGATGCAAGTCTGCCGCGGCGGCGGTCCGCCGGTAGTGCGCGTGCAGCGGCCTCAACGCGATCGGCAACGCGACGCAGTGCCAGCTCGCGCAGCGCCATCAGGTTTGGAGTACGGAAGAAGCGCTCTACGGCCGTCGCCACCTCATCCGCGACATACACCTTGCCGGCGCGCAGCCGCTCCAGGAGGTCGTTGGGCGGCAGATCGATGAGCTCGATGTCGTCCGCCTCATCGAACACGCGGTCCGGCACGGTCTCGCGCTGGCGCACTCCGGTGATCTGCGCGACCAGGTCGTTGAGACTCTCCAGGTGCTGGACGTTGACCGTGGTCCAGACGTTGATACCGGCATCGAGCAGTTCCTCGATGTCCTGCCAGCGTTTGGGATGGCGCGGCTCCGGAACGCCCCCGCTCAGGTTGGAGTGGGCCAGCTCATCGACGAGCAGGATGGCGGGCCGGCGGGCCAGGGCGGCATCCAGATCGAATTCCTGGCGGGTGATGCCGCGATAGGCCACCCGCAATGGTGCAAGCCGTTCGAGTCCTTCCATGAGCCGTTCGGTCTCGAGGCGACCATGCGGCTCGATGTAGCCAATGACGACGTCCGTGCCGCCCGTGCGCATGGAACGGGCGGCCTCGAGCATCGCGTAAGTCTTGCCGACGCCGGCGGAGGCGCCGAAGAAGATGCGCAGGCGCCCGCGCTTGGCGCGGGCCTCCTCGGCCTGAACGTGAGCCAGCAGTTGGTCCGGATCGGGCCGATCTTCGACCATCATTCCCTATTTTAGCGCGTCGAGGGCGAGATTCAGCTCCAGGACGTTGAGGCGCGGCTCGCCGATCACGCCGAAGAGCCGGCCGCGGGTGTGCGCGGTGATCAGGGTGCGCACGGCTGCCGGATCGAGTCCCCGGGCGCGGGCGACCCGGCCGGCCTGGTACAGCGCGGCGGCGACACTGATGTCGGGATCCAGTCCACTGGCGGATGCGGTGACCAGATCGACCGGGACCGGTTGCGTGTTGGTGGGGTCGGCGGCGCGCAGGGCCTCGATGCGGCTTTTGACGGCATCGGTCAACGCGGGATTGAGGGGGCCGAGGTTGGAACCGCTGGAGGCGAGGCCGTTGTAAGGCTGGGGAGAGGTCGCAGAGGGACGGCTCCAGAAGTACCCGGGGCCGGAGAAGCTCTGGCCGAGCACGCTGGAGCCCACCGCCCGGCCGCCCGACATGACCACGCTGCCGTTGGCCTGGTGGTTGAACAACAGTTGCGCGATTCCGGTCACGGCGGCCGGATACACCAGCCCGGTCAGCACGGTCATGATGAGGAACAGGACGAGGGCCGGTCGCAGCAGGGAAGTCATGACGGGTGTCCTTGCGGATTGACTGGGGTGGATTTGCTCAGGCCAGGTGGGTGAACACGAGGCCCAGGTCGATCAGCTTGATGCCGACGAAGGGAATGAGGATGCCGCCCAGTCCGTAGACGAGCAGATTACGGCGTAGCAGCACCGCGGCTCCCAGCGGACGATAGCGCACGCCCTTCAGGGCCAGCGGGATCAGGAACACGATGATGAGCGCGTTGAAGATCACCGCCGAGAGGATGGCCGAGAACGGACTCGCCAGACCCATGATGTTCAGCGCGTTGAGCTGGGGATAGGTCGAGGCGAACGCCGCCGGGATGATGGCGAAGTACTTGGCGATGTCGTTGGCGATGCTGAAGGTGGTCAGCGAACCCCGCGTCATCAGCATCTGCTTGCCGGTCTCGACCACTTCGATGAGCTTGGTGGGGTTGGAGTCGAGGTCCACCATGTTGCCGGCTTCCTTGGCAGCCTGGGTGCCGGTGTTCATGGCCACGGCGACATCCGCCTGGGCCAGTGCCGGAGCGTCGTTGGTGCCGTCGCCGGTCATGGCCACGAGCCGGCCCTGCGCCTGATGCGAGCGGATCAGCCCGAGTTTGGCTTCGGGCGTGGCTTCTGCCAGGAAGTCGTCCACGCCGGCTTCGGCGGCGATGGCGGCGGCGGTGAGTGGGTTGTCGCCCGTGATCATCACCGTCTTGATGCCCATGCGGCGCAGCTCGCCAAAGCGCTCCTTGATGCCGCCCTTGACGATGTCCTTGAGTTCGATGACGCCCAGTACGCGCGGACCGTCGCTGACCAACAGCGGCGTGCTGCCTCGCCGGGCCACTTCCTGCACGGTCGTGAGGATGGCGCGCGGAAAGATCTGTCCGAGGCTTTCGACGTGCTTCTGGATTGCATCGGCGGCCCCCTTGCGCACCTGCCGTTCGCCGATGTTGACGCCGCTCATCCGGGTGTGTGCGGAGAACGGCACGAAAGTGGCGGCGAGCGAGCGCAGATCCCGCTCGCGCAGTTTGAAGCGCTGCTTGGCGAGTACGACGATGCTGCGGCCTTCAGGGGTCTCATCGGCCAGCGATGCAAGCTGCGACGCATCGGCCAGCTCCTCTTCACTGACACCGGAAGCCGGGAGGAACGCCGCCGCCTGGCGGTTGCCGAGCGTGATCGTGCCGGTCTTGTCGAGCAGCAGCACATCGACATCACCAGCCGCCTCGACAGCACGACCGGACGTCGCAATGACATTGGCCTGCATCATGCGGCTCATGCCGGCCACGCCGATTGCGGACAACAGTCCGCCAATGGTCGTGGGGATCAGGCAGACCAGCAGCGCGATCAGCGCCGTGATGGTGATGGGCACGCCGAGCTTGGCCACTTCAACGCTGTAAAGCGAATACGGCAGCAGCGTGGCCGTGGCGAACAGGAACACCAGGGTCAGCGCGACCAGCAGAATGGTCAGCGCGATCTCGTTGGGCGTCTTCTGCCGCTTGGCGTTCTCGACCATGGCGATCATGCGATCGATGAAGGTCTCCCCGGGGTTGACGGTCACACGCACGACGATCCAGTCCGAGAGCACACGGGTGCCGCCGGTCACGCCGGCAAAGTCGCCGCCGGACTCGCGGATGACGGGCGCGGATTCACCGGTGATGGCGCTCTCGTCAACGGACGCCGCGCCTTCGATCACCTCGCCGTCGGCCGGAATGTACTCACCCGCTTCGATCACGACGATGTCGCCCTTCCCAAGCTGATCGGCCCGCACGCGGGTGTGCCGGGAGCGGTCGGTGGCGCTGGCCAGCTTCTTCGCCAGCACGGTCTGTTTGAGGCCGCGCAGCGCGGCCGCCTGGGCCTTGCTGCGTCCTTCGGCAAGCGCCTCGGCGAAGTTGGCGAACAGCACGGTGAACCACAGCCAGATGGCGACGTTGAGGATGAACCAGGCCGGTGCCTCGCCCTGGCCGATCAGTGCCTGTACCCACAGCACGGTGGTCAGGATGCTGCCGATGTAGACGACGAACATGACGGGATTGCGCCACTGCACGCGCGGATCCAGCTTGCGCACGGAATCCAGCAGGGCAGGACCCACCAGGGCGCGATCGAACATCGAGAGCTTGCGGCGCGCCGGCGGGAGCGCGCCCTGGTGGCCAGCGGCCTGCTGACCCGTGGCCTGACCGGCTGCCGAGTGCCCCGCGTGGGCGGTCTCGACGACCGTGAAGGGGGGCGCCGCCAGCGGCGAAGGTGCGAGCGGAGAGCCGGTACCGCCGGGCGGGATGCGTGTCAGATCGGTCATGTCAGCCACCCCACAGGGTCAGGTGTTCGACGATCGGGCCCAGTGCGAGCGCCGGAACGAAGGTCAGTGCGCCCACCAGCAGCACGGTGCCGATGAGCAGGATGACGAAGGTGGGGCCGTGCGTGGGCATGGTGCCGGCGGTGACCGGGACCCGCTTTTTCGCGGCCAGGGAGCCGGCGATGGCCAGCACGGCCACGATGGGCCAGTACCGGCCGAACCACATCACCAGACCCAGCGCGATGTTGTAGAACGGGGTGTTGGCGGAGATGCCCGCGAACGCGCTGCCGTTGTTGTTGCTGGCCGAGGAGAAGGCATAGAGGATCTCGGAGAAGCCGTGCGCGCCCGGGTTGGCGACGCCGGCCTTGCCGGCCGCGACGCTGACCGCCACGGCGGTTCCGGTCAGGACGATGAACGGCATCACGAGGATGGCGATCGAGCTCATCTTGATCTCGAAGCTCTCGATCTTCTTGCCGAGGTACTCGGGCGTGCGGCCGATCATCAGGCCGGCGATGAACACGCCGACGATGGCGAAGATGAGCATCGAGTAGATGCCGGTGCCCACGCCGCCGAACACGACCTCGCCGAGCTGCATCTCGAACAGGGGCACGAAGCCACCGAGCGGCGTGAACGAGTCATGCATGGAATTCACCGCACCGCAGGAGGTGGCGGTGGTGATCGTGGCGAACAGCGTGGAGGCGCTGATGCCGAAACGGGCTTCCTTGCCTTCCATGTTGCCGCCCGGCTGCAGCGCGGTCGCGGCCTGATCGACACCGAGCTGGGTCAGCAGCGGGTTACCCTGCTGTTCGGAGTGCACGGCCAGTCCCAGCAGCGGCATCATCAGGATGGCCATGGCCGCGAACACGGCCCAGCCCTGGCGAATGTCCCCGACCATGTGCCCGAACGTCCAGGTGAGCGCCATGGGGATGACCAGGATGGCGAACATCTCCAGGAAGTTCGTCACGGCGGTGGGGTTCTCGTAGGGGTGCGCCGAGTTGGCGTTGACGAACCCGCCGCCGTTGGTGCCCAGCTCCTTGATGCTCTCCTGGGAGGCCATGGGGCCCATCGGCAGGGTCTGCTTCCGGGTGGTCAGGGTCTCGAGCACGGGGTTGCCGGCGGCATCCTTGAGGGCGTTGCCGGCCGCATCGGTCCTGGGCTGCTGGTAGGTCAGGGTTTCAACCGTGGTCACGTCCCGGTCGGCGCCCAGGTTCTGGACGACTCCCTGGCTGACGAGCGCGAGCGCCAGGACCGCGGACAGGGGCAGGAGGATGTAGAGCACGCAGCGGGTCATGTCGGCCCAGAAGTTGCCGATGGAACGCGCGCTGTGTCGTGAGAAACCGCGGATCAGCGCGATGGCCACCACGATGCCGGTGGCGGCCGAGAGGAAGTTCTGCACGGCCAGGCCTGCCATCTGGGTCAGGTGGCTCATCGCGGCCTCGCCCGAATACCCTTGCCAGTTGGTGTTCGTGATGAAGCTCACGGCGGTATTGAAAGAGGAGTCGGGCGTGACATTGGCGAACTGCTGCGGATTGAGCGGCAGCCAGGCCTGCAGGCGCTGCAGGGTATAGACAGCGAGCGCGCCCAGGGCGTTGAAGAGCACCAGCGCGAGGGCGTAGGACTTCCAGCCCATGGGTGTGGCCGGATCCACGCCACACAGACGGTAGATGAAGGCCTCGAAACGTGCCCCCACGCGAAGCGGCCAGATCGGACGCCCCTCCATGACGTTGGCTATGTAAAGGCCGAACGGCTTCACAGTGAGCAGCAGCAGGCCGAAAAAGACGGCGAACAACGCCACCGAGGAGGCGGTCATCAGAATTTCTCCGGCTGGAACAGGGCGTAGAGCAGGTAGGCCAGCAGGCCCAGCGTGAGCAGGCCGCTCAGGATGTACAGCGCGCTCATTCCAGCTCTCCCAGCCGGGACAGGGCCCGGATGAGCCAGTGGGTGACGGCGTACAGCCCGGCGATGATCAGGACAAATAGGATGTCCATGAGCGATTTCTCCTGGCGGCGGCGGCCCTGGGGCGCGGGGTTCGGGGACCGCGCAGCCGGGACAGCAGCAGCGCCGCGGCGATATAGGTGCCCAGAATCGCGCTGAGCACGGCGAAGGCGATATTCGGCTTGTCCATAGGAAGAGGCACCTGGTCGGCACCGCGGAGCACTGTAGGCTTCGAGGCGTTAGCGTGGCGTTAGTAAAGACCCTTATGCCGTGGCGGACGTCGGGTGGCGGGGCGGCGGGCGGCGGGTGGCGGACGGCGGGCGGCGGGCGGCGGGCGGCGGGCAGACGATGGCCGCAGCCGGCTGCAGGCCGGCATGTGGATTGCTGCACCGTGGCGGACACGGTTCAGCTGACTGAAAACAAGGAGTGACGCGGCGGAGATGCGCTTTTTGACCCTGTGCTCCGATTACGACGGCACACTCGCCACGGACGGGCGGGTCATGCCCAGTACCGTCGCCGCGCTACGGCGCCTGAAGAGCAGCGGCCGGCATCTCGTGCTGGTGACGGGACGTGAACTGCCGGAGCTGCAATCGGTGTGCTCCTGTCTGGAGCTGTTCGAATACGTCGTGGCGGAGAACGGTGCCCTGCTCTACCAGCCGGCGATGCAACTGGAGGTGCCGCTGGCCGATCGCCCGCCGCAGACCTTCATCGCCGCCTTGCGCGCGCGCGGCGTGAACCGCATCTCAGTGGGCCGGGTGATCATCGCGACCTGGCAGCCCTTCGAGACCACCGTCCTGGAGACGATCAAGGATGCGGGTCTGGAGCTGCAGGTGGTCTTCAACAAGGGAG
>Ga0335083_10009876_pt1 | contig 11568 bp, 11 predicted proteins | sample Lox_Sample_42_FD_206716 | JGI IMG/M metagenome (GOLD analysis project Ga0335083, IMG submission 206716) | Soil microbial communities from Loxahatchee National Wildlife Refuge, Florida, United States - Lox_Sample_4.2 | ecosystem: Environmental > Terrestrial > Soil > Wetlands | place: USA... | reverse complement strand
TCGGTGAACGACGAGCAGCCCGTGCACGCTTCTTCCCCCGGGCCGAGCATGAAGTGGTAGACGATCAGCTGCCGCCGCCCCTCGAACAGGTCGGAAAACCGGACCGTGCCGTCGGGACCGACGAGTTCGTAGTCCTTTTCCACGCGTACCATCGGCAGCCGCCGGCGCTCGGCGGCGAGCGCGTCAAGCGCGCGTGTGGCCTCCTTCTCCTTAGCCAGCAACTGGTCGCGGGCCGCCTGCCACTCGTCCTCTGAGACGACTGTCGGAAGAGTCATGCACCACACCTCCGGGTTAGCGATCGAGTAGTTGGAAAAACCAACCATAAAGTCTTTTATTCCGAGTGTCAACTGATATTCTTGGCCTCGTGGCCCGCAAGCGCACATACGGTGACCCGTGCGGTGTGGCGCGCGCGCTCGACGTGATCGGTGAGCGGTGGGCGCTGCTCGTCGTGCGCGAGCTTCTGCTGGGACCGAAGCGGTTCACGGACCTGCGCGCCGGGATGCCCAACCTGAGCCCGGACGTCCTCTCGCAGCGACTGCGCGAGCTCGAGCAGGCCGGCGTGGTCCGCCGCGACAGGCTGCCCCCACCGATCGCCTCGCAGGTCTACGAGCTCACCGAGTGGGGGCGCGAACTAGAGCCGGTCGTGCTCGGCCTGGGCCGCTGGGGGAGCCGGGCGCCGTTTCCGCCGGGCGACGCCGCGCTTGGCGTCGACTCGCTGGTGCTCGCGCTGAAGACGCTGTACAACCCGGGCCGCGCCGACGGCCTCCTCAGCTCGAGCTTCGAACTGCGGCTGGGCGACCAGCGCTTCGTGGCGCGGCCGCAGGACGGGCGGCTGGATGTGACGCGGGGAGCCGCCACCGACCCGGACGCGACCATCGTCGCTGATCCCGGGACGCTCGAGCACATCCTCTGGCACGGCCACCCGCTCTCGACCGATGAGTTGTCGATCACCGGTGACCGTCAGGCGGCGGCGCGATTCCTGACGATGTTCCCGCTGCCCGGTTGACGCGCCGCCGACGCCACGCCAGCGAACCACGGGTGGATGCGGGGCGGCCTCCCTCGCGGCCGCCCCCTCACACCACGGAGACTTACTACTGCTTCATGTTCACGGCCGTCTGCATCATCTGATCGGCCGTGGTGATCGTGCTCGCGTTGGCCTGGTAGCCACGCTCGGCCTCGATCATGTTCGTGAACTCCGTCCCCATGTCGACGTTCGACTGCTCGAGCTCGCCGCTGATCGTCTCGCCAAATCCGGCGGTCCCGGGCTGGCCGACGGTCTCCGCGCCGGACGCCGCGGTGGAGCTCCACAGCGACCCACCGTTGCGCTGCATTCCGGCCTGGTTCGGGAACGTGGAGAGCGAGATGTAACCCGCGGTCACCGACGTGCCGGTGGGCGTCTGATAGTTGACGCTGCCGTCGGCGCCGATCGTCACGTTGGTCGACCCGGGCGGGACGACGATCGGGTTGTTGGCGGGATTGGTACCCGTCGTGACCGGCGAATACTGCCCGGTGGTGGCATTCTGCTGCGCGCCGTAGCCGAGCACGAACTGCCCCGTCTGGGTGCACAGGTAGCCGCTCGCGTTGAACGTCAGATCGCCGGCGCGGGTGTACTGCGTTGCGTCGAACGTCGGTGGGGTGGTGCTGACGTTCCCATTGGCGACGCGTAGCCATCCGTTGCCCTGGATCGCGACATTCGTCGCGTTGCCGGTCGACTCAACGCCGCCGGCGGTCATCACGTTGTCGATCGATCCGATCTGCGTGCCGAGCCCGACCTGCAGCGGGTTCGTCCCTGCGCTGAAGCCGTTTGCCGTCGTGCCGGCCTGGATCAGCTGCGACAGCTCGTCTGAGAACTGGGCGCTCTGAGCCTTGTAGCCGACCGTGTCCACATTGGCCAGGTTGTTGGCCGTCACGTCCAGCATCGTCTGATGCGCATCCAGGCCGCTGATAGCGGCATACATGCCTGACATCATCGAGGTATCACATCCTTTGCGGGCCCCCGGGGCCGCTATCGAGGTTGGTCCCTTCAGCCTCAGTAGTCGGCAGCCGGGCTCCTCTGTGCAGTGGTGCGCACACCACAACTACCGCAAACTGCCCAGGACGGGCTACCCGCGTTCCAAGCCGCGGATGTCAGACCCGCTCCGCCTCGCGTACAAGCACGTCCCACGCCCGCCGCACATCGTCCGCGGTCGTGCTCTGCTGACCGATCGCGAGTCGCAGGACGTAGCGACCGTCTAGCACCGCGTGGGAGATGAACATCTCGCCGCTTGCGTTGACGCGCTCGAGCAGCTTGCGGCTGCGGTCGTCGTCACCCTCGAGGCGGAAGCAGACGAGCGAGAAGCGGCGCGGCGCGCACACCTCCCAGCCGTCCGCCTCGAAAACCCAGCGCTCGAACTCCGACGCGAGCTCGATCCCGTTGCGGATGTGGCGCTGGAGTCCGCTGCGGCCGAAGCACCGCAGCACCGCCCACAGCTTCAGCGCCCGGAAGCGCCGGCCGAGCGCGGGCCCGTACTCGCTGAGGCTGAGCGAGTCCTCGGCGTCGGGCGTCCGCAGGTATTCCGGCACCACGCTGAACGCGCGCCGGAAGTCATCGCGCCGGCTGGTCCAGAGCAGCGAGCAGTCCATCGGCGTCAGCAACCACTTATGCGGGTTGACGACCAGCGAATCGGCTCGGTCGACCCCGGCGAACGCCCACCGGTATTCCGGGCACACCATCGCCGAGCCCGCGTAGGCGGCATCGATGTGGAGCCAGCTTCCGCTCGCAGCGCACGCATCGGCGATCGCCGGCACCGGATCGACCGCCGCGGTCGCGGTCGTACCGACCGTGGCCACGATCACGGCCGCATCTGACAGATCGCCCAGCGCGTCCGCGCGCATCCGAAACTCGTCGTCGACCGGGACCTTCCGAAGTCGCATCCCGAGCATCCGCGCGGCCTTCTCGATTGACGAGTGACCGTGCTCGGCGCACACGATCAGATCGCGGCCGGTCGCCTCTCGGGCGGCCACGCACGCCGCGAACGTCGAGGTTGAGGCGCTGTCCTCGATGTGCCCGTGCCAGCCGGGCGGGAGCCCGAGCAGATCGGCGGCCCAGTCGAGCACGACGCCCTCGAGCTCGGTTGCCGCGGGCGCCGTCCGCCACAGGATCGCGATCGAGTTGAGCGTCGCCGCGAGCAGCTCGGCCAGGATCCCCGGCTCGGCCGCGCTCGTCGCGAAATATGCAAAGTAGCGAGGGTGCTGCCAGTGGGTGACGCCCGGCAGCAGGACCTCGTCGAGGTCGCGCAAGACGGCGGAGAAGGGCTCGGGATCGTCAGGAGCGTGCGCGGGCAGACGCGCGCGGATCTCACCCGGGGCGACCTGCGCTAGCACCGGAAGATCGCCGACGCGCTCGAGGTAGTCGGCGGCCCACTCGATCGCGGCGTGCCCGTCGCTCCGGAAGTCGCCGATGCCGGAGCCGGCCGGGCGGGCCTCGCGGTCGGTCGAGCTCATGCCGCCGCCCGATGCGTTTCGAACTCGTAGTGCACGCCCGTCAGTTTCTCTGACACATCCCACAAGCGTCGCCACGCCTGCTCGTCATGTGCCTTGCCGGCGGCGGTGACGATCTTCGGATGGCCCCGCTGCTCGCCCCGTCCGTCCGGGCCGACGAACGTGCCGCCTGGAAGCGCGGGGGCCGTGGCGGCGTACAGGGTCGGCAGCGCTCCCATCTCCGCGCTCTGGGCGAACAGCCGGTTGCCGATCGCCATGAACCACCGCTCATAGAAGCGGTCGGTTCCGGCAGCCTGCAGGTTCGTCGCGGCGTACCCCGGATGCGCGGCCAGGCTCAGCAAGGACGTCCCCGCCTCGACCGCGCGCCGCTGGAGCTCGAAACAGAACATCAGATTGGCGAGCTTCGACTGCTGATAGGCGCCCCATCGGCTATAGCTCCGCTCGCCCTGGAGATCATCGAAGTCGAGCTTTCCGCCGCGATGCATCAGGCTCGACACCGTCACCACGCGCGGCTCAGGCGCCGCCAGGAGGCGGCCGAGCAGCAGCCCGGTGAGCGCGAAGTGGCCGAGGTGATTGGTCGCGAACTGACTCTCGAACCCGTCGGTCGTAACGCGTCGCGGCGCCGCCATCACGCCGGCGTTGTTGATCAGCAGGTCGATCCGCGCCGGCGCGCTCGCCGCGAACGACCGCACCGAGCCGAGATCCGCGAGATCGAGAACCGCCGCCGAGACGTCCGCGCCCGGGACGGCGGCGACGATCGTCGCGGCCGCGGCGTCCCCCCTCCCGGCGCTCCGCGCAGCGAGCACGACTCGCGCACCGGCGCGCGCCAGCTCGCGCGCCGTGACAAGACCTAGCCCGCTGTTCGCGCCCGTGACGACCGCGACACGCCCGTGCTGATCGGGCATGTCGGTGGCGACCCAACCGTCAGTCATCGAGCACCTTGAACTCGATCCCGGCCGCCTCGAGCCGCCGGCGAAGCGCCGGCCCCATCGCGACCGCCGGCGTCAGCTGTCCCGAGAGCTGCGGCAGATCGTCGTGCGCGAGGCACAACGCCGACTCGGCGAGCATCTTCGAGGTCTCGCCGTAGCCGGGGTCACCGCCTCGCACCTCGGTTCTCACGTCGGTGCCGGTCCCGGTGCCGAAGTGGCCGGCGTGGCCGGCGAACCGGACGCTGAACCACGACTTCGCCCGTCGCTCCTCGGACGGCCCTTCCCCCGAGCTCATCAGCTTCGACAACGCCTCGCGGGCCGGCGGTATCTGCGCGAGCGTCACCCCCACGCCGGCGGCGACACCAAGCCCGACGAGCATCGGCAGCGGCCCGACGACGACATAGTGGCTGTAGCGGAAATCCGGCCCGTACCGGTCGAGCGCTCGCGCGGAGCGGAGGACGGTCACGGGATCGATCGTCGGGAACGGAGCCACCCAGCCGCCCGCGAACTCGTCGGGGTGAGGGCCGCCCGTCACGCCCTTCACGCGCCGGCCGGTCGGGTTCCCCTCACGGGACCGCCGTTCGCGCGCAAGCCTCGCGCTCGACCGGAGCCCGCCGAGGATCTCGAGCGTCGACTGGTACGTCCCGCCCGAGATCGACGCCTTCGTGCGCATGAACCCTTCGATCGAGATCGGCACACCCTCGGGCAGCTGCTCGGCGGTGAACTGAACGCCGAGGTCGTACGGGATCGAGTCGAAGCCGCACGAGTGGACGATCCGAGCACCGCTGCGCTCGGCTCGCTCGTGGTAACCCAGCCACATCCGGTCGACGAACTCGGGCTCGCCGGTCAGATCGACATAGTCGGTCCCGGCCGCGGCGCACGCCGCCACCACGCCCTCGCCGTAGCGGATGTACGGGCCGACGGTGGTGATCACGACCTTCGTCGCCTCCGCCATCGCCCGGAGCGACGCCGGATCGGAAACGTCCGCGGGAAGCAGTTCGGTCTCGGCCGCTCCCTCTCCCAGCCGCCCTCGCACGCCCGACAGCTTGTCCATGTTCCGCCCCGCGAGCGCCCACCGCGTCCCGGCCGGGGCATGGCGAGCCAGGTATTCCGCGGTCAGCGCACCCGTGAAACCGGTGGCGCCGAACACCACGATGTCGAAGCGGCGATCAGCCATCGCCCGGGCGGTCAGTCATCCGCCCCGATGTCGCGCGCGATCCGGATCGCCTCGTCAAGTTCGACCCCGGCCCGCGCCGCGACCCACGTAGAGGCCGGCGCGGCCACGCGCTCAGAGGCATGGGCCGCCACTCCTGAGAGGTCGAGGATCCGCTTGAACTCCTCGGTGCTCGGCGGTGTCGTGCCGAGCCGCTCGGCAAATGCGGCCAGCCATTCGTTCGCGTTCATGGTCGCCCGGACTCTAGATGGTTGCGTTTCGCCGCGATCCGCCACATCGCGGAAGGCCGACACCAGCCAATTGGTACATTTGTACCACTGTGGTCGTGGGCACTCCCAACGCTGGTCGACCGCGGGGAGAGGCCCGGCGTGAGGCGCTGCTCGATGCGGTTCTCCGAGTCGTCGCCGAGGTCGGGGTGGACGCCGTCACGCACCGGCGCGTCGCCGACGTGGCGGGGCTCCCCCTCGCCTCGACCACCTACTGGTTCGAATCCAAGGAGCAGATGCTGACGGCGGCGCTGGAACGCGCCGCTGACCGTGACATCGAGCGGCTGCGCGCGTTCGTCGAGGAGAGCGCGACGCACGCCCGCGACCCGCTCGCCCTGGCGGTCAGCGCGATCCTTGGCCCGACCGAGGAGTTGGCTGAGGCGCCGGCGTCAGGCGCCGCCGACAATCCGACTTTCACCAGTCGCGGGTGGCTGCTCGCGACCTACACGCTGATGCTCGAGGCCGCGCGCCGGCCGGAGCTGCGCGAGGTGACCACGCGCTGGACCGACGCCTACCTCGAGGTACTCCCGCCGCTGCTCGCCGCCGCGGGCTCGCGGCACCCGCGATCGGACGCCGAGATCCTGCTCGCCGCCACCGACGGCCTGCTCGTGGATCAACTCGCCACCGGCGATGCCTCGGACCTCGCTCCACGACTGCGGCGGCTCGCGAAAGCGCTGGTGACGGGATGACCGCGCTCGGGGCGCGGAAGGCGAGCTCGCCAACTCCCGCGGTCGATCCAGACCGCCGCACGATCGTTCTCATCCGAGTGCTGCTCGGGTTCGAGTCGATCCTGTATTCGGTTCTCACACCGGTGTTTCCGCACTACGCGCGTGCATTTGGCGCCTCCAAGCCGGCGATTGGCGTGCTCGCCGCCGCCTACCCGGCGGGGATGCTCCCGGGCTCGCTGCTTGGCGGTTGGATCGCGACCCGCACGGGCGTCCGGCGCACGACCGTCGTCGGCTTGTTGCTGTTCACCTGCGCGATCGTCCCGTTCGGGTTCGGCTCCGACATCCGGACGCTCGACGCCCTGCGGTTTGTCCAGGGGATGGCCTGCGGCTGCATCTGGGGAGGCGGGCTCGCGTGGGTAATCGCGATCTCGCCCCGCGACCGGCGCGGCGAGGCACTCGGTTCGGTGTTCGCGGCCGTTATCTTCGGCACGATCATCGGCCCCGTGCTCGGCACCGCGGCGGCAGCGACGGGGACCGCGGTCGTGTTCACCTGCGTCGGCGGCGTGTCGCTGGCGCTGACCGCGTGGACGCTCCGGCACCCGGAGCCTCCTCGTGCCGCGCTCGGCGCCGGAACACCTCTCCGGGCCATGGCCCGAGACCCCAGGATCGTGCTCGGCTGCTGGCTGATTCTGCTCGAGGCCTGCATGGTCGGCGCGACCGGCACCCTGATTCCGCTGCGCCTGTCGCGCTTCGGCGCCTCGGCCGTGGCAATCGGGGCGGCGTTCGTGCTCGCCTCGCTGCTGGCCATGGTCGTGAACCCCGCGATCGGACGCTTCGCCGATCGGCGCGGGGTGCGGCTGCCGCTGATCGCCGGCCTCGGCGGGTCCGCCGTCCTGCTTCTGTTGCTGCCGGTCCCGCAATCGGCGATCGCGCTCGCGGCACTGACCGTGCTCACGCTCGGCGGGCCGCTGAGCGCGTTCGGGCTCCCGGCGATCTCGATCATGACCGAAGCGATTGAGCGGATCGGCGCCGCGCTCGCGTTCGGCTCGATGCTGTTCAACCTGGCGTGGGCCACCGGGGAAACGATCGGCGCACCCGCGGCCGCGAGCGTGTCCCGCGCAACCAGCGATGGCGTCCCGTTCGCCGCGCTGGCGGCGCTGATGCTCGTGACGCTCGCGATCAGCCTGAGGCTGACGCGGAGCTGGTCACGTCCAGCAACTGATCGCCGAGCGTCTCGTCATGAATCTCGCTGATGCTGACACCCGGGTCGGGTAGGACGCGCAGCGCGTCCGCCGGAAGCGCGACCTTGACCGGGCTTCCCTGGCTGAACGGCACCGCGTCCCCTTCGTTGCGCACAAGCGCTTGAAGCGCCGAGCCGGTGGCGAGGCGTACGTAGATGTGCGTGGTAGAGCCGAGGAACACGAGTCGCTCGACCATCCCCGGCAGACAGTTGACACCGCTTGCCTCGTACGGCTGCAGGTGAATTCGCTCCGGCCGGATCGCGATCTTGACGTCACCCGTTGCGTCGATCTGCCCGGCCTGAGCCTCGAGCGTGAAATCACCGAGACGCAGGCGGCACGGTCCCTGCCCGTTGCCGGCGCGCTCGACTCGCGCATCCATCAGGTTCGACACGCCCAGGAAGTCGGCGACGAAGGCGTCGGCCGGTTCGTTGTAGACCTCTTCCGGGGTGCCGAGCTGGGCGATACGGCCGTGGTTCATCACGGCCAGGCGATCGGACATCGTCAGCGCCTCTTCCTGATCGTGGGTGACATACAGGAAGGTGATCCCGACCTGCTTCTGCAGTGCGCCCAACTCAACCTGGAGCGTACGGCGGAGCTTCGCGTCCAGCGCCCCGAGAGGCTCGTCCAGGAGCAGGACCGACGGGCGCAGCACGAGTGCGCGGGCGAGCGCGACGCGCTGTTGCTGGCCCCCTGAGAGCTGGTTGGGGCGTCGCTTCTCATAACCGGACAGCTGGACCATCTCGAGCGCCTCTGCCACCCGGCTGTCTCTCTCAGCCCTGGGGACCGACTTGTACTTCAAGCCAAATGCGACGTTCTCGGCGACGGTCAGGAACGGAAACAGCGCATAGCTCTGGAAGACCGTGTTGACATTGCGGCGGTTGGGCGCCCAGCTTCCGACGTCCGTTCCGTCGAGCAGGATCTTGCCGTCGGTCGGCGGCTCAAAGCCCGCGACCATGCGCAGCGTTGTCGTCTTGCCACACCCGCTGGCGCCGAGCAACGAGAAGAACTCGCCGGCCTGGATCTCTACCGAGATGTCGTCGACCGCGGTGACATCGTCGAATCGCTTCGTGAGTGACTCGAGCCTGACATGTCCTCCACTCATATTCAGTCCTCTCAGATTCCCGCGATGCCGGTTAGTGCGTCGGCGCCGCCCTTGGTGCGTTCGCCCCGGCTCATCCACCTGTAGCCGATGTATCCGATCAGCGCGGCGACGAGCGACAGGAACAGCATGATCGTGGCCAGGGCATTGAGCGCCGGCCCGCTCAGCCCGGCATGGACGTTGGAGTAGATCAGAACCGACATCGGCTGGGTGTTCGAGGTCGACGACAGCTGCTCCACGATCACGAAGTCGTCGACGGTGCTGGCAAACACGAGCACCGAGCTGGCGAAGATCGCCGGCGCCAGCAGCGGAAGCAGCACTCGCCGAATCGCACCGAAGCGCGACGCGCCAAGATCGCAGGCCGCCTCCTCGTAGCTCCGCCCGATCGACACCAACCGTGCGCGCACGATGATCGCGGGCCAGCTGATGTTCCACACGACCAGCCCGGCCACCTCGGCCGGCGTTCCGAGCTTGATGAACGTCAGCGCTTGCGTTACCAGCAGGAACAGCGCCACCGCGAGCAGCAGTTCCGGGATCACGAACGAGAAGATCATCACGATGTTCAGTCCGTTCGCGGTCCGGGTTCGCCAGCGATCGATGCCGATCGCGAAGCCAACCCCGATCGGGACGCAGATCAATGTGGTCAGGACCGCGAGCACGAGCGTCTGGATCACTGCCTGATGAAGGCTCGGGTTGTGGAGCACGGAGGTGACCCCGCTGCCCACGTACCACTTCGTCGAGAATCCCTGCCAGGTGGCCTGCGATGACCCCTTGTTGAATGAGAACAGCACCGCGATCGCGATTGGCACGATCGTCCAGACGATGTAGAGCCAGGTGAAGCCCTCCATCGCCCACGGCCGCCGCCACGGGTTACCCCGGGGGCCGCTGGGCGCCGTGAGTTCCGCCTGGCTTGCGGGGGAAGTGGTTACGGATTCGCCGACCGTGCTGGCCATCACGCATTCTCCGCCGACGCACGGGCCGTGCTGACCACGTACCAGATCATCGGGATCAGCAGCACGACGAGCAGCATCAGAGACAGCACCGCACCCTGTCCGATCTCGCCCGGCGAGTCGAGCTGGCCCTCGATGACATTCCCCACCATCGTCGTCCCCGGCGCCCCCGACAGCAACTGGTTGGTGTAGTAATCGCCGATCATCGGCAGCACGGTGATGAACGTCGCGGCGATCAGCGCCGGCTTGCTCAACGGGATCGTCACGTGCCAGAACGTCCGCCACTTGCTGAGTCCGAGATCCCGGGCAGCCTCGAGCATGCTCTGGTCGATGCGGTCGAGGAAGGCGTACAGGACCAGGATCACGTATGGGATGTATCCGTACACGAGCCCGAGGATCACGGTCACCGATTTGCCGCCGAGCCAGTCGGTGTTGCCGGGCAGGCCGAAGAACGACATCGCGCTGTTGACGAAACCGCCCTGCTGCAGAAGGTCGATCCAGGCCAGCATCCGCATCATGTAGCTGACCCAGAACGGCGCGATCAGCAGCACCAGGAACAACGTCTTGCGCCTGCCGGCGTACCGGGAGACGAAGTAGGCCACCGGGTAGGCGATCGCCAGCGAGATCACGGTCGCGATCGCGGTGTAGATGATCGTTCGCAGCGCGGGTGGGCCGATGAACGATCCGGTTCCGAAGATCTCATGCCAGACCGCGCTGAAGTTCCAGCTCGACCAGTTCAGCGGATTCCAGATCGGGACGACCGTCTGGAAGAACTCGTTGATGCCACCGCCGGCGACGGCCAGCATCACGTAGAACGGGACCACGAACAGAACGACCAGCCAGATCACTCCCGGCAGCGCCAGTCCTATCCACAGTCCACGGCTCCGCCGGTCGTAGGTGTCGTGGTGGGCAGCCATCGTTTAGAGCCCCTTCGAGAATGAGTTCCAGGTTGACTCCCAGACCGCGTCTGCGGCTCCCGGAAGTTCCAGCTGGAACAGGCCGTTGCGGAAGTAATCCGGCAGCACCACCGTCGACGCCAACTGGGGAGGCAGCAGCTTCTCGGCTGTCAGCTTGGCCGGGGTGACCTTTGTAAGGGGCTGCATGTAACCGACGTAACTGTAGTTCTCCAGGGCGTTGTTCACATCGAGCATGTAGTCGATGAACAGATGAGAAAGAACGGGGTTTGAGCCGCTGGTCAGATTCACCATCAGGTCATTCGCGACCGGGCCCTTTCTATTGGCGGGGAACCAGTAGCCGATCGTGTCGACGGACGTGCCCTTGGGCAGGTATTCGTACGAGCTGGCCATGTCACCCGACCAAGCATGGTGAATCCACGTCTTGCCGGTGGGAACGTCCGTGTAGTCGTTGTTGTCGATTCGCACGTTGGTGAGCTCGGCGAGCTGCGAGAGCGCTTTCCCGGCAGCGTGGATCTGTGCCGGGTCCGTCGTGTTCAGGTCCAGGTGACCGGCCCGGAGGAGGGCCAGGCTGATCGTCTCGCGGTAATCGTCCAGGACGGCCACCTTGCCCGCGTACGGCGCCCCCTGCCAGGGCATGTTCCATGACGGAGCGAGGTTCACCTTGTCCTTGCGCCAGGCCATCCCTGAGGTGTAGATCGAGTACGGCGTCGTGTACTGCCACCCCAGGTCGTAGAACGGATTGCGATAGTCGGCCCAGGCGTTGGCCATGTTGGGGATATAGCTCTGGTTGAGCGGACGGATCATCTTGGCCGCGACCAGCTGACCGAGCACCGCGACCGTCGGG
>Ga0335083_10009874_pt1 | contig 11569 bp, 12 predicted proteins | sample Lox_Sample_42_FD_206716 | JGI IMG/M metagenome (GOLD analysis project Ga0335083, IMG submission 206716) | Soil microbial communities from Loxahatchee National Wildlife Refuge, Florida, United States - Lox_Sample_4.2 | ecosystem: Environmental > Terrestrial > Soil > Wetlands | place: USA... | reverse complement strand
CGCCCCGCCGTTCACTCCACCGTCTCGGCGTCCTTGATGTTGCCGCAGCTGGAGCTGATCCACTTGCCGGTCAGCGAGCTGTTGAGGTTCATCGTCTTGCCGGCGCGCGTCACCACGACATTGATCTGGCCGGTCATCTGGGTGCCGCCGGCGACCTGGAAGTGAATGTCGCTGACCGTTTTCTCGCCCGACCGGTCGCACTCGTCATGCAATGTGAGTTCGCTGGAGGTACTGCTGATCACCCGACGCTTGCAAGAGGCCTCGTCGCCCTTCTTGTCGAGGTCGAAGCCATGCGAGAGCTTCTCGGGGGTCATGCACTCGTGATAGGTGTGGGGGCGCACCGCCCTGGCCATGCTGGCGCGAAAGCCCGCTTCGATCTGGGCGCGACGCTCCGGCGGCAGCTTGGCCAGCTCTTCCTCCGGTATGGGCATCTGGCCGCTGACCTGCGGATTGTTGACCACTTCCCACAGGCCGAGTTTGATATCCGGCTTAACCAGCTCGGCGGCCTGCGCCACCAGCGTGACGGCTGCACACGCATACGCAAGACGCACTGCTTTCCGGGTCATGGAACGCATCTGGGCTCCTTCGAAGCGCACTCACGCGCGATCTGATGCAGGGGTGTGGACGGCTGGCCCGGTCCGTTGCCGGGCGACTGTTGTAGCGCGCCGCGAATCTACCACGCGTGCCGGAATGTGCCAAACTAGGTGGCACTGCCTGCAAGCCTTCTGCCGGCGGTCGCGCCCGATGCCTGCGACGACCCGACGACAGCCGCAGGCCAACCAGCCAGGCCATCCAGGTGCACCCGATGGACGAATCGCTGTCCGACGATCTGATCGCTGAGCTGCTCGAGCTGGCCATCGAGGCGGCGCGCAGCCCCTCCGACCTGATCATGTCGGGCTTCCGCAGTCCCGAGCTGGCCGTCGAGAAGAAATCGGACGCCTCGCCCGTCACGAAGTTCGACCGTGGGGCCGAGCGCACCATGCGCGATTTCCTGCGGGCACGGGCACCGCGCCAGTGGCCGGTGCTGGGCGAGGAATTCGGTGCGGACGCCGGCGAGTCGCGCTATCGCTGGGTCATCGATCCGATCGACGGGACCGTCGGGTTCACACGGGGACTGCCCAACTTCGGCACGCTGCTCGCGTTCGAGGATCGGCTTGCCGGACGCTCGCTGATCGGCGTGATCCATCTGCCGGCAGCGAACGAGACCTACTGGGCGCGACGTGGCGGTGGTGCCTGGTGCGGCAAGGAGCGCGTTCGCGTCGCGCCCGACCGGGCCTTCAGCGACTGTCTGATCTCGGCGCCGCCGGAAAACCAGTTCCGTCTCGCGGGCACGGCCTCGAGTCTCGATGCGCTGCGCGCCCAGTCACCCATCCTGAGGTGCTTTGGCGATTGCGCGGCGCACGCGATGGTGGCGCGCGGCAGCATCGACGTGCTCGCCGAATTCAATCTCGCCCGCTGGGACATCGCGGCGACCGAAGTTGTCGTGGAGGAGGCCGGTGGCAAGGTGATAGTGCGCGATGCACGCGATGTGCGCGGCAAATACGACCTCATCATCGGCAACCCGACCAACGCTGCCACCGTCGCCCGTCTGCTCGAGTTCTGAGCCGCGGTTGTGGTCGCGATGGTGGTCTTCGCAGTCACATCATTCGGCGCCCCGGCCAGCTACCACGCCTGCATGGGCACCAGGGCCGGCACCGATCATGTGCGCGCAGAACGCGTTTCCGTGACTGTCAGACGAGCGCGATCTCCACTCGCTTGTTGCGTTTGCCTTCGCTGCGGATGCGCAGGATGCGGATTGCACCAATTTCGCCGATGTTCCGCACGTGCGTACCTCCGCACGGCTGCAAGTCGATTCCCGGGATCTTCAGCAGTCGTACGCGACCGGCCCCGCGTGGTGGCTGCACGCTCATGGTCTTGACCAGGTCAGGACGAGCGTCCAGTTCTTCATCGGTGATCCACACGGTCTCGGTGTCGACGCCGCGCGCGATGAGTTCGTTGGTGCCGGATTCGATCTTCGCCGCATCCAGCAGGCTCATGTCGATGTCGAAATCGAGGCGCGCCTTGTCCGGCGCGATGTTGCCGCCCGTAACGGGCGCGACGACCACGCATGACATCACGTGCAATGCCGTGTGCAGCCGCATGAGCGCGTAGCGCCGCTCCCAGTCGATCTCCAGCCGCACCTCTTCACCGATCTCGGGTGCCGCGACACCCGCCGTGCCGCTCGCCACACCCGCCGCGCCGCTCGCCACACCCGCCGTGCCGCTCGCCACACCCGCCGTGCCGCTCGCCACACCCGCCGTGCCGCTCGCCACACCCGCCGTGCCGCTCGCCACACCCGCCGTGCCGCTCATCGTGCCCGCTGCGGGAATGTGTACGACCTCGTCCGGGGCTTGCCCCTTGCGCGTGTCGGCGATGACGATCCGCTCCCCGCCGGCCCGCACCAGCACGCCGGTATCCCCGGGCTGACCCCCTCCGAGCGGATAGAAAATAGTGCGGTCGAGCTGCAGTCCGCGCTCATCGCGCGCCACCACGCGCGCGGTGATGCTCTTGAGATACGCATCGTCGCGGAACAGGAGCTCAGTCATGGTGGACCTTGAATCCGGTTGCGGTCGGCAGCGGTCGGTAGCGGTCGGTAGCGGTCGGCAGCGGTGGGCAGCTGTCGGCTGCAGTGCCCCGCCTGAGTGTGCCACGCACGGGCTACTGCTGCGCTGGCACGACCGGAAACTCGATCAGGCTCGCATTGCCACGGGTGTGCCAGATCCGTTGGGTGGCCGGAGTGTAGTCCTCGGGGCGCGCAAACATGATGTTGGGGACGTAGCGCTGGGGGTTGCGGTCATAGAGCGGAAACCAGCTCGACTGCACCTGCACCATGATGCGATGGCCGGGCAGGAAAGTGTGGCTGACGTTCGGCAGCCTGATGCGGTAGGTGAGCACCTTGCCCGCCGCAAGCGCATGGGGATTCGCCGGATCTTCCCGATAGCGGCCACGCAGGATGTCCGCCGACACCATCAGCTGGTAACCACCCAGCTTCGGATGATCGGGCACTTCATCCGGCCAGACGTCGATGATCTTCACGACCCAGTCGCTGTCGGTGCCGGAAGTGGATGCCGCGAGCAGGGCTGCGGGCTGGCCCGCGACCCTCAGCGGCTGTGTGAGCGGCTCGGTCTGGTAGACGAGAACATCGGTGCGCGTGGCGGCGAACCGCTGGTCATCCGCCAGCCACTCGCCCCAGGTGGAATCGGGTGAGTCGCCATCGAGGGTGGGCACCTGGCGATAGGGCACCGGCTTGGCGGGATCCGAGATGTACTCGTCATAGGGCTCACCCGCCGTGGGTGCATCGAAACCCAATCGTCCGCCGGGCAGCAGGTACAGCGGCTGCGATTTCTGCGGACAGCCCTGCGGACACGAGCGCGGCCAGCTGTCGTAGCGGTGCCAGCGGTCGGCCCCGGTTTCATAGACAAGCACGCGTGGCGTATCCGGTGCTGGCGCGTCCTTCAGATAGTGATCGAGGAACGGCTGCATCACCGTCCGCCGGAACCAGGTGGCCGTGTCGCCTTCGAACTGGATCATGCCGATGCCACGGCCCTCACGGCGGCCCTGACCGTGGTTCCAGGGTCCGAGCACAAGGTGCACACGCTCGCCGGTCGGGTCGCTCCTGGACAGGGCCGCGAACAGCGCAGGCCCACCGTAGATGTCTTCCTGGTCGAACAGACCGGAGACGATGAGCATCGGCACCTTGGGCGGATCCCGGGCGAGGATCCGGTCAACGGCCTGCTCCTGCCAGAACATGTCATAGGCGGGGTGTTGCGAGACCGCCCGCCAGAAGCCCAGCTGCTCCAGCCCGCGCGATGCCGCCATCGCTCCCGCAGAGCCGGTGCGCAGAAACAGTTCATAGGTGTCGCGAGTGCCCGCCCACCACAGCTTGTCGTTGGAGCGGGTACCTTCCTGGTTGTAGATGTACTGAAGCGTGCCGTCCTGACGGAACGCGCCGTTGTGGAACCAGTCATCTCCCATCCAGCCGTCGATCATCGGTGCGAACGGCACGGCCGCTTTCAGGGCGGGATGTGGGTGCACGGTCGACATCACCGCGGTGTAACCCTCGTACGACCCACCCATGGTGCCGACCCGCCCGTTGCTCTCGTGCACGTTCTTCACCAGCCAGTCGATGGTGTCGTACGTGTCCGTCGCCTGATCGTTGTCAGTCGGATTGAGCGGTCCGCGCAGGGGGCGCGTCATCACGTAATCGCCCTCCGAGCCATATTTGCCGCGCACGTCCTGGAACACAATGATGTAGCCCGCCGCCACGGCCGTATCGTCCATCTGTGGCGCCGCAGCGGCCAGGTGCGGACTGTTGAATCGCAGCACGCGCTCGGCGGCGTGATACGGAGTGCGCGTCATCAGGATGGGTGCGGGATGCGCCGCGGTCGCGCTGCGGGGCACCAGAATGAAGGTCTTGAGCTTCACTCCGTCCCGCATCGGGATCATCTCTTCGCGCTTGTCGTAGTCGAAGCTCGCGGTGCGCGCTTCGAACAGCTGCGGCGTGTCGCTCGGCAGCGAGGTAATCGGTGCTTCCGCGCCGGTCGCGCCCTGTAAAGCTCCTGCAAGAATCAGCGCCAGCCACGGGCCTCGGTACGACCTTGAAATCAGCCTCATGCGTCGATTGCCTTCCGGGTGATGGGGCATGTCACACAATCGTCACGCGAGCGCCCTAGGCTCGCGCCACGCCTACAATTTTAAGAAGACGGAGAATCCCCGTGCTGGACACTCTAGGCATCGATCTGCCGACGGCCCTGTTATTGGTTCTGGCCCTGGGTCTGGCACTGAGTTTCGAGTTCGTCAACGGCTTCCATGATACGGCCAATGCCGTAGCCACGGTAATTTACACCCACTCGCTCAAGCCGACCCAGGCGGTGGTCTGGTCGGGCACGTGGAACCTCATCGGCGTGCTCACTTCCTCCGGGGCGGTCGCCTTCGGCATCGTGGCGCTGCTACCGGTCGAGCTCGTCATCAACGTAGGCTCCGGCGCCGGCTTCGCCATGGTGTTCGCGCTGCTGCTGTCGGCGATCATCTGGAACGTCGGTACGTGGTATCTGGGACTGCCCGCATCGAGCTCCCACACACTCATCGGCTCGATCGTCGGCGTGGGTCTGATGAACTCGCTGCTCAGCCCCGACAGCGCGTTCGGCGATGGCGTGAACTGGACCAAGGTCGCGGACACGGTCAAGGCTCTCGTGATGTCGCCATTGATCGGATTCGCGGCGGCCGCGCTCCTGCTGCTCGCCGCCAAGTCGCTGCTGCGCAATCCCGCTCTGTTCCAGGCCCCGGAGGGCAACAAGCCGCCACCGATCTGGATCCGTTCGCTGCTGGTGCTCACCTGCACGGGCGTGAGCTTTGCCCACGGATCCAATGACGGGCAGAAGGGAATGGGACTGATCGTTCTCATTCTCGTGGGCATCGTGCCGACTGCCTTCGCACTCGACCTCAGCACCAGCGCACAGACCCTGGACAGGATCCGGTCGTCCGGTGCGGTCATCGAGCAGCAACTGCAAGGCGTCACCGCAAACATCCCGGCCGTCCCGGATATCGATGCGGCCCACCGCAACCTGACCGAGTACCTCCGGCATGGCGTCGTGAAGCCGGAGACCCTCGCTTCCCTCGCGGCCGTGAATACCACGATGCTGCATGACCTGAGTGGCGTCACCGACCTGAACAGGATTGCTGGTGCTCAGCGCCGCGGACTGCGTTTGAATTTCTACCTGGTGTCGGAGACGCTGGCGCGGATGGCGAAAGCCAGGAAGCTGCCGTCCGGGCTCGATTCCGGTGGCGCCGGTGATTACCAGAAGCTGCTCAAGAGCGTCACCAACTTCATTCCCAACTGGGTGAAGTTCGCCGTGGCGCTCGCGCTGGGTCTGGGCACGATGATCGGCTGGAAGCGCATCGTCGTGACCGTCGGCGAGAAGATCGGCAAGGCCCACCTGACCTACGGTCAGGGTGCGGCAGCGGAAATCGTCGCGTTCGGTACCATCGAAGCCGCCGATGTCCTCGGGTTGCCCGTCAGCACGACGCACATCCTCTCGTCGGGTATCGCGGGGACGATGGTGGCCAACGGTTCGGGCGTACAGCGCGACACCGTGCGCAACATCATCCTGGCGTGGGTGCTGACGCTACCTGTATGCGTTCTGCTGGGTGCGGCCCTGTTCGGCGCTGGCCTGTTCTTCGTACTGCGGGTGCTGGGCGTGCACTAACAGCCCTTGGCCTGCGCGTAGACGCGCTCGAGCGCCTTGAGGTCGGCGACGGGCCGTGCCGCGAGTTTGGATATCTCCTGCACGGCGCCCAGCACGAGATTCACGTCCTGCAGCGCCGCTGTCTGCGATGATTGCGCGACGGGTCCGAGCTGCGCTCGCAGGCTTGCGCTGCGCAATTGCTTCCACGCTGACATGACCTGATCGCCGTGCGCGATGCGCGGACTCACCGCGGCCAGCAGTTGCCGCAACGCCGGTTCGAACTGCGGCAGGTACCTGGCCGCGATGGCGATCCTGCGCGAGGCGTAGCTGCGCTCCACGTCGCGGATGGCAAGCTGCGAGGGCGCTCCCGATTCGTTATGGCAGGCGGGCATGGCGGTCCGCTCCAGCAGCCGCTGCTGTTCGAGTGCGTTCAGCTCACCGCGCCACTTCTGTTCCAGCGCGACCCGCGCGCCACGCGCCTGCTGGATGGCCTGCAGCGGGTCGGCGCTCGCGGGCAGGGGTACGATGAGCTGCGCCAGTTCCTGGTCGTGCCTGGAGATCGGACCGCCTGGAGGATCCGCGGCGGGCACGGGTCGGGCGAGTGTCTGGATCGCCGCCGCGATGCCCTCGCTGACCTGTTGAAACCCCACACCCGGCTTCAGCGTACTGCTGGTGTCGGACCACTGCGCATAAGCGTCAGCCGAGGTCGCAGGCAGCGGCGGAATGGCCGCGAGCCAGTCCTGCGCGGTGATCGGCTTGGGAGCGGCGCCGGCGGCGCACAGCGCGACGAGACCCAACAACACGGGCGCAGCCTTCATGCATTCTCTCCTCACGCCACGGGCGTGATCGAAGCCCACGTCAGAGGTAGGCGTAGATCGAGACTATCAGACCGATGACGCAGGCGAGAAATACACTGTGCTTGAGGGTGAAGCCGAACAGCTTCGATTCATCCGAGGGCGGCATGCCGGTGGCCGCGGCGGCCACCGAGATGCTCTGCAGGCTGATCATCTTGCCCATGACGCCGCCGCTGGAGTTGGCCGCCGCCATCAGCGCGGGCGACAACCCCAACTTGTTGGCGGAGCCAGCCGAGCAGCGAGCCGAAGAACGGAAACAGGGGCCCGGACGCCGCGAGCGCCAGGCCCAGGCTCGCCGTCGCGCCGGAATAGTTCATCACGTAGGCCAGAGCCAGCACGGATGCGATCGTCAGGATGGAGAGGGACAGATCGCGGGCCGTGCGTCCGACGCTGGCAGCGAATTGCCGGAAGGACACTCGCAGCACCAGCGCGGCCAGCACGGTGGCCAGCAGTGCAGAGGTGCCGGACGCCGAGAGTACGTTGAACGTGAATCTGGCGGCGTAAGGGGCGGCCTTGGCCACCACGGGCGGCAGGCGCTCGATGGCGCCGTCAAGGCCCGGCCACGGAATGATCATCGTGGCCTTGTCCAGGATCGCCTTGAACGGCGCGTATCCCCACAGCAGCACGCAGATCACGAGCAGGATGTAGGGCGACCAGGCGCGCAGCAGCTGGGGCCGCTCGGCACGCGGCGGCAGGTGTACCACTTCGGCCTGATCACTGGGACGCCAGACTGACAGCAGTACCAGCAAGCCGGTGATGGCCGCCAGCGAGGCCAGGATGTCCGTGAGGTACGGCCCGATGTACGTCGATACCAGGTACTGCGTGACGGCGAAGCACAGTCCGCAGACGAGGGCTGCCGGCAGCACCGCCTTGAGCGCTCCGCGTCCTCCCATGACCAGCATGAGATAGGCGGGGATGAACAGTGATACCGGCGCGCAGATCTTGCCCACCTGGGCACTGAGCAGTCCCAGCGGCAGGTTCGTGACCCCGGCCAGGGTAACGAGCGGCGTGCCGATGGCACCGAACGCCACGGGGGAGGTATTGGCGATCAGGCAGATGGCTGCCGCCTGGAAGGGCGAGAAGCCCAGTCCGCTCAACATCGCGGCGGCGACCGCGACCGGCGTTCCGAATCCGGAGGCACCCTCCACGAAGGCGCCGAAGGCGAAAGCGATCAGCAGCGCCTGCAGCCGCCGGTCCTGCGTCAGATGTCCGACGGAGTTCTTGATGATCTCGAACTGCCCGGTATCCACGGTCAGGCGGTAGAGCGCGAGCGCCCAGAAGACGATCCAGGCGATCGGGAAGAGGCCGAAGACCGCGCCATACAGTGTCGCTCCGACGACGAGTCGCGCGGGCATCCCGTAAACGAACAGGGCGACGGCGATCGAGGCGACCAGGCCCAGCAGGCCGGATTTCCAGGCCGCCATGCGCAGGATGCCCAGCGACACCAGCAGCACCAGAATCGGCAGTGCCGCGCCCGCGGCCGACAGTGTCAGATTGCCGCCCAGCGGCGCATAGGCCTGATCCCACATGACGGCCCCCTGTTGCTGGCGCTCATTCACTCGAGACTGGCGTGCACACTAGCGCGTTTTGCGCTCAGAACCAGCTGTAATTGAAACTAATGCTGATGCGTTCGGCGGCGACGGGATTCGGGGGGACCTCATGCCGCAGCCAGCTCTCGAACAGCACCAGCGAACCGGTCTCAGCGGGGATCTCCACCCAGGCGCGGCCGGAGGGCTGGCTGGCGCGGCGCGGCGGGGAGGCCATGAAGCGGTCGAGTCGCGGGTCCTCGAGCTTCAGGGCGGGAGAGCCGCCTGGTGTCCGCACGTAGTACGTGCCGCTGACGGTGGACAGGGGATGCAGGTGCAATCCGTGCACGACACGCCGGGGCATGATGTTGACCCAGCAGTCGGTCATGGAGAGCGTGCGTCCCGACAGATCGAAGTCGAGCGCGCGCACGAAGGCCTTGAGATGGCGCGCCAGCCGCCGTTCCAGTGCGCCGAAGGTCGGCGAGATCTGGTGCATGCGGCAGGCCGAGTTGTAGGAGGTGTAGCCACCGGGGTAATTCCGGTCGGACCAGCGTCTTCCGGCAACATCATCCAGGCGCAATTGGCGGCATTCGTGCAGCAGCCGGCTGTTGAATGCCCGCCAGTTGCCCTGCCGCAGGCTGCCGCGGTAGACGAGCGTCGGAAATAGCTTGCGGACGCCCATCCCCGGCCGCTACGCGCCGGTTGGGGTCGCGCCAGTCGCGGTCGCGCCAGTCGCGGTCGCGCCGGTTGGGGTCGCGCCAGTCGCCGTTGCACCGGTCGAGGTCGCACCGGTTGCGGTCGCGGTCGCGCCGGGCTGCGCGTGACGCAACCACTCGAGGAAGCGCGTGGCCGACTCATGGCCTTCGGCTGGCGCCCAGGGGGCGAACTCTGCCGCGGTGGCCGGATCGTACGGACCCTGTTTGATCTCCAGGAAGGCCGAGCCGTCCGCGGCCGCCAGCAGCGTGTGCCAGGTGCCCTGGGGCGTTTCGTAGGCCACGGTGGGCGTGCCTTCGCCCACTTCGTGCCGGCCTGTGACCCGGCCAGCGTCATCGAAGGTCAGGAGCTCGAAACGGCCGCGCAGGATCACGGCCAGCTCGGAGCGGCTCAGGTGCCGGTGCGGCCGGAAATAGGAGTTGCGCTGGGCGGCGACGAAGAAGCGCTGCACCGGGTCCTCGGGCGAGCCGTGGATGTTGTGATGGGCGCGCTGGCGCGGACTGCCCGTGGCACGGGTGGTGAGTTCATCGAGCAGGGCGCGGGAGAACAGTTTCATGGGCGCGGGTCGGGACTGTACTGTTGGCCCGATATTGTGAACGATGGGCGGGTCGGCCGCACCGTGAGAGCCCTCGAGGAGCGCTACCCCATGACCGCCAGTGCCAGCACCACCGCCACCGCCACCGCCACTCAGGCCGAGAAGGCTGCCCGCTTCCGCGCGCTGCACGCGGCCCCCGGGATCTTCGTCATCGGCAATGCCTGGGATGGTGGCTCCGCCAAGGTGCTCACGGGCCTGGGATACGTCGCCCTGGCGACCTCCAGCGCCGCATCCGCCTGGACTCTGGGGCGCCAGGATGGTGGCGTGACGCGCGAAGAGGCGCTGTCACAGGCGCGGACCATCACGGGCGCCACGCCACTGCCCGTCTCGGCGGATCTGGAGAAGGGCTTCGGCGATTCGCCGCAGATCGTGGCCGAGACGGTGCGACTGGCGGCCGCGGCGGGCCTGGTCGGTTGCTCGATCGAGGATGCGACCGGGGAGTCGGCGCAGCCGGTGTTCGGACTGACGCAGGCGGCCGAGCGGATCGCCGCAGCGGCCGAGGCGGCCCGGTCCCTGCCATTCCCGTTCACCCTGACGGCCCGGGCGGAAAATTTCCTGCAAGGCCGGCAGGACCTGGATGACACCATCCGCCGCTTGCAGGCTTACGAGCGAGCCGGCGCCGATGTGCTCTTCGCCCCTTGCCTGCCCGACCTGGCCACCGTCCGGAGCGTCTGCGCGGCGGTATCCCGTCCCGTGAATTTCATGGCCGGGATCCCTGGCCGGTCGTTCTCCGTGGCGGAACTGGCCGCCGCCGGGGTGAAGCGCATCAGCCTGGCCACCTCGCTGTATCGCGCCGCGATGAGCGGCCTGATCGACGCGGCGCGCGAGGCGCGGGAACACGGAACCTTTGGCTACATCGAGCGGGGCGTCAACAGTCGGGAAGTGAGCGCGTTTTTGCGCTGAGGACCCTCGGAACCCGCTTTCCGGGCGGGCGTCTAAAAGGGTGCCGTGGCCCGTTTCACGGCGTTGAGGTGATGAGGTGAGCGCCATGTGGAATTCCCCTTTCCGAACGGCTCTGGGCGGCATGGTTGCGGCTGCCTGTCTGCTGTCGGCTCCGACCTGGGCAGCCAGCGCCGACTCCGCTCAGCCGAGCGCGGGCAGCGACGGTGGCCAGGCGGCCGTGTGGACACAGAAGGAACTGTCGTTCGTCTATCAGGGCTTCACCACGAAGTACTCCTGCGATGGCTTGCACGACAAGATCCGCGAGGCGCTGCTGCAGCTGGGAGCCCGCAAGAAGGACCTGAAGGTCTACGACTACGGCTGCGCGGGCCCCTACGGCCGGCCGGATCCTTTCCCGGGTGTGCGCATCAAGATGAGCGTACTCACTCCGGCGGCGGACCAGGCGGCAGATGCCAGCCAGACTCCGGTCGACGCCCACTGGAAGCAGGTTGACCTGCGGTTGCGGGATGCGAGCTTCCGCAACGAATCGGGTGAGTGCGAACTCGTCGAGCAGATCCGCCAGAAGATCCTGCCGCTGTTCTCGACACGCAATCTCGACTCGCGCACCGACTGCGTGCCGCACCAGGCCTCGCCGGTCGGCCCGAGCCTGAAGGTTGAAGTGCTGGCAGTGAACCAGAAGGACGAGAAGGCGAACGCGTCCGCCGATCCGAAGTAATCCCTTCGGCGGCCTCGGGTCGATTTGCCCGCTGGCCCCGG
>Ga0335083_10009873_pt1 | contig 11570 bp, 7 predicted proteins | sample Lox_Sample_42_FD_206716 | JGI IMG/M metagenome (GOLD analysis project Ga0335083, IMG submission 206716) | Soil microbial communities from Loxahatchee National Wildlife Refuge, Florida, United States - Lox_Sample_4.2 | ecosystem: Environmental > Terrestrial > Soil > Wetlands | place: USA: Florida... | reverse complement strand
CCCGCAAGATCGCCATCGGCGCCGACGCGGCGGAGGCGCTGGCGGCGGCCACCGGCGCCGACCTGGGACGGATCGCGCAGGCGCTGGATCAGCTGGCGCTCTACGCCGGCGGCGAGCCGATCTCGGCGGCGCACGTCGAGGCGCTGGTCGCCGAGACGCGCCAGCGCGGCATCTTCGAGCTGACCAAGGCGATCGGCGCCGGCAACGTGGCAGGCGCGCTGGCGCTGCTGGCCAACATGCTCCGCAACCGTGAGCCGGCCCTGCGGATCCAGTACATGCTGGCCCGCCACCTGCGCCAGGTCTGGCGGGCCAAAGAGCTGGCGGCGTCGGGCGCGCCGCGCGGCGACATCGCGTCGGCCGTGGGGATCAACCCCTACTTCCTGGATGACATCCTGGTGCCGGCCAAGCGCATGACGCGCGCCGCGCTGGCCGACGCGTTCGAGCGCCTGTTCCAGGCAGACGTCGACCTCAAGAGCTCGAAGCTGGACCCGGAGATCGGGCTGGCGCGCCTGGTCCAGACGCTGGCCGAGAGCTCGGCCGGGACCGCTTCTTCTGCGTCGACTTCTACTTGGCGGTCAGGCGGCCAACGGCCAGCGTGAGGCGCGAGACGTGGCGCGAAGCGGTCCCCTTCTTGATGACCCCCTTCGACTCCGCCTTGTCGATCGCCTGCACCGCGCTCTTCAGCAGCGGCTGAAGCACCTTGACGTTCTTCGCGCCGATGGCCGCGCGCAGCTTCTTGATCGCCGTGCGCATGGTCGTGGTCTGCGCCACGTTGCGCGCAGTCCGCTTGATCCGCTGGCGGTTCGCCTTCTCAGATGACTTGATATTCGCCAATTCGATTCCTCGGTTCGGGCGCGCATCATGCTGACCGATCGGGGCGAAGTCAAGCCGCTTAGCCCAATGCCGTTCAGTTGAGGCGGCCCAATCTTCGGGTCGACCGGGTCAAGCGCCCGCCCGTTCACGCAGGGGCTCCTTCCCCCTCTCCATGCGAAAGCATGGAGAGGGGGAAGGAGAGGTCCTGCGGCTCGGCGGCCTCCCCCGCATTCGCGCGTTCGCGCGAGAGGCGCAGAGAGCGCCCGATCTGCGCGTCCTGGCGCCTTAAATTAACTGATCGGCATTGCGCTTAGCCCAGGCCCATCTCCTCCAGCTCGCGCTCGGACAGGCCGAAGAAGTGACCGGCCTCGTGCAGCAACGTCAGCCGCACCTCCTCGCGCAGCTCGTCCGCGTCCGCCGCCGCACGCTCGAGGTTGCGGCGGAACAGCACGATCTGCGTCAGGCCGGGCTGGCCGCCCAGGCTGGTCGCCGCGTCCGGGTGCGCGGTCCCGCTGAACAGCCCCAGGGCCCGCGGATCCAGCCCCGCCTCGACGTCCGCCTCGGCCGGCAGCTCGGCGACGACGATGGGGATGCCGCCCAGCAGCTCGCGCGCGCGCTCGGGCAGCTCGCGCAGCGCCGACTCGGCTACCGCGGCCAGCTCCTCCTCGCTCAGCCGCTCGTCGGCGGGACGCTGTCCGGGCGCCGAGTCCAGCTCCCAGGTCCGCTTCCAGGCCGCCAGCATCTCCTCTTCGTCGTCCAGCTCGGCCGCGGCCACGCCCAGGGCGTGCCAGGCGTCGGGCGAATCCGGGAACTCCTCGCAGACCGCCCGCAGGCGATCCCGGGCGGTCTCGACCTCCCCGACCGCCAGGTGAAGGTCGGCGATCTCCAGGCCCACCTGCAGGTCACCCAGGCGCACCTCGGGGGGCGGCAGGTCTTCCAGCGTCTGGCGCGCCTCTTCGGTCTGGCCCAGCTCGACCTCCAGCCCGGCCTTCAGCGCCAGCGCCGACAGGTACTCCTCCTCGTCGTCGGCCAGGTCGACCGCTCGGGCGGCCAGCTTCAGCGCCTCCTCGACCCGCGCGGGATCGCCCGCCAGCAGCTCCGCCTGCCACAGCGCCGGCGTCGCCCAGTCGGGTGCCGCCTCGCCGGCGCGCGCCGTCAGGGCCAGGGCCTGCTGGGCGTCCCCCTCTTCCCGCGCGCAGGCGGCCAGGAGCAGCAGCGTCTCCGGCGACCCCTGATCCAGCCCCGCCGCCTCGCGCCGCGCCGCCGCGACGTCTCCCGCCTCCAGGGCCGCCCAGGCGGACTCGGCGCGCGGGTCTTCCGAGCCGGCCTCACCGTCGCCGCCGCGATCGCCGGACTCGTCACCGATGTTGGCCATGGCTACGCCACCAGCTCCGGCGCGGCGGCCAGGGCCGCCAGCGACTCGCGCATGTACGAGGCCGCCACGTCGGAGGTGGCCCGGGCGTCGTCCGGGCTGCCGATGGGCGGCGCCACCTCGACGACGTCGGCCCCCAGCAGCGGGAAGGCCGCGCCGACCCGCCGGATCAGCGCCCGGACGAAGCCCGGCGTCAGTCCCTCGGGCTCGGGCGCGCCGGTCGAGGGCGCCGCGGCGCCGTCCGTCGCGTCGATGTCGTTCGACACGTAAACCGAGCGCGCGCCCGTTCGTTGCAGATGCGCAATGACGTCATCAATCACCGATTCCCCCTTGTTGCGGACCTCTTCGGCCCAGAATTGCTTGACCCCCAACGTCGATTCCCAATGCTCTTTGTTGCGCGACGAGGCGCGCACGCCGACCTGGACCAGCCGCCCGCCCCGCCCCAGCAGCTCGTTGGCGTGAAACGCCCAGGTCGCGAAGCAGATCCGGATCCCCAGCCGTTCCGGCAAGAGGTCGGTGTGCGCGTCGGCGTGCAGGATGGCCCAGGGCTCGCTGGTGTGCCGGGCCAGCGCCGCCACCACCGGCCAGGCGACCGAGTGGTCGCCGCCCAGCATGAAGATCTTCAACCCGGGCCGCTGCTGCAGCAGCAGGTCGACCACGCGTTCGGCGGCCGTCAGCGGCGCCACCGGCAGCGCAGAGCTGGCGGCCGCGGCGCCGTAGAGCGCGATCCGCGTTCGGCGCCGCTGCTCCTCGCTCAGCATGTCGTCGGTCAGCAGCTGAGGCACCGAGAAGACGTCGCCCACGTCGACCACCCCGGCCCGCGCGGCGCGCGCCGGAAAGTCCGGTACGGCCCGAAGCACGGCTGCCCGGACCGCCTCGGGTCCGAAGGCCGCGCCACGGACCAGACCGGCGCCGCAGTCGGAGGGGATCCCCAGAACCGCGACACGCGCGTCAGGGATCCCCGCGATCGCCCGCCGCCACTTGTCCTGGACCTCTGCCTCGTCCCGCGCCGAGTAGAGCGCTTTTTGCAAAGACTCCCGGGCAGCCCGACCGGTGCTGACCGTGTGGATGCCCCCGCCCGCAGGCCTCAAGAGCTGAAAAAGGTCGTCCATTCGTCTACATCCGCGGGAAACTTCCCTGCCGAATTTCGTACAACATAAGTTCTGGTTTCATCACCGCTGATCGAAACCGAGACGCGGCGCTTCAGGCCTCGTTCTTGTCGCGGAATTCGTCGACGTTGAGGTTGAAGCGCTTGGCCCAGCGATAGACCAGCGCCGGCTTTCGATCCAGCTCGCGCGCCACGCGCATCATGTTGCCGCGAAACTTGCGGATCAGGGCCTCCAGCTCGGCGGCGTCCGGGGGTGGACGCGACTTGCGACGCCCCTGCTGGCTGCGGATCTTGGGCGCCGCGACCACGTTGGCCGGCAGGTGCTCGACCGAGATCCGGTCGGTGTCGCGCGCCAGCGCCTCGGCCGAGGCCACCACCTTTCCCAGCTCGCGCACGTTGCCCGGCCACTGGTAGAGGCAGAGGGCCTGAAAGGCCGAGAGCTCGAAGTCCTTGTTGCGCTCACCCAGCAGGTGAGCCGCCAGCACGCCGAGGTCCTCGATGCGCTCGCGCAGCGGCGGGATGCGGATCGGCTCGGCCCCCAGCCGGGCGGCCAGATCAGCGCGCAGCCCGAGGCTGCCGGACTGGGTGGGCGCCTGGGTCCGGCTGGTGGCGGCCACGATGCGCGTCTCGATCCGGCGCGCGCGCAGCCCGCCCACCGGCGCCAGCATGCGGTCCTGGGTGAAGCGCAGCAGCTTGGTCTGCAGCTCGGGGCTCATCTCGCCGATCTCGTCCAGGAACAGCGTCCCGTTCTCGGCCTCCTCGATGATGCCGGGCTTGGCCATGGCCGCCTGCGAGTGGGCGCCGCGCGCGTAGCCGAACAGCTCCGTCTCGACCAGCTCGCGCGGGATTGCGGCACAGTTGATTGCCACGAACCGCCCGGGTCGCCCGCTGGCGCGATGTATTGCGGCCGCGTACACCTCCTTACCGACGCCGGTCTCACCGGTCAGCAACACCTCTTCCCCGGCGGCCGAGAGCTTGCGCAGCTTCCGGCAGATCATGGCAAACGCTGGATTCACCGTGGCAACCGGGCCCAGAGGCTTGGCCAGCTCGGCCTCGACGGCGGCCACCTCGGTCATGGTGGCCACCCGAAAGACCAGCACGTAGCTGCCAACGAAGATGATCGCGCCGTCCCGCAGCCGGACGGTGGTCTCGACCGGCTCGCCGTCGACCACCGTGCCGTTGGTGCTGCTCAGGTCGGTCAGCTCATAGACCCCATCCTCGGGCGAAGGGCTAATCGCCATGTGCTGTCCGGAAACCATCTTGTCCGACAGCACCAGAGAGGATTGACCTGGGTCGGCCTGGGTGGCCTGCCGTCTTCCAACGACAAGTGACCCAGTGAAGGTCGCGATCCGGGCGCGCCCGAGCGGCACGGTCCCCTTGTTGTCCCCGACGACGAGCAGGAGCGGCACCTTGACCGGGTCGTCCGTCGCTTCGGTGCGCGGGACGAAGGTGGTGCTCTCATGTGGCGTAATCACGCGAACACCGCAACCATAAAGCGTAACTTCGCTTGCGTAAACGGATATAAAACCGCAACCGCGAACCGCCCACCGAAGCCCCGGAAACCCCGGAAATCCGGTCTGCTCCCCATTGGTCCCGCGGTTGCTCTTGTTGGTGCCGAGGCTGGCGCCGCTGCAGTTGCAGCGCGCACGCAACCACATCGCACGACACCACAAGGAGACACCATGCTCAAGAAGATTGCTCTGACGGCTCTTTTTGCAATTACCTTTGCGGTCGGTATGGGCGCGGCCAGCGCGCGGACGAAGGCCGAGATCAAGCCCACCGCCTCTACCCCGCAGGGGTTCTGCTTCTGGGGCATGCCCTGCTGACGGCGGCAACGCTCAACCCAGGTCCGTCAGGGAACGTCGAGGAGGGACGAGCTCTCTAGGGTGCTCGTCCAGGCTCGTCGCAAGCTGGCCGGTCCGGAAACACCCCTCGGCCAGCATTCCGCCGGCGAGGGGTTGGCGGGCGAGGCGGCCGATCTTCCGGTTCTCTCGCCCGAGATCGAGCGCTCGGTCCAGCGCAGTCCCGCCGAAGCGACCTCGAGGCTCCAGATGGTTCCCTCGTCGGACCAGACGGGCGGACATTGCCGGACTGAATCCCACGAGCCGCGAATCTTCCCGTCGGGCACGGATACCACCGCGACCCTCGGCGTGCGGAGTTGCGTGACCACCGACAATGAGCTTCCGTCGGGCGAGAACCTCGGACCTGTTGGCACCGCGTCCGACCGGTAAATCACTCGACAAGGGGTCCCTTTGAGATCCTCGCAAAGCAGGATCGCGCCATGCGCGTAATCAGCGTACGCCCAACGGCTGCCGATCGGGCTGAAGGCTGGAGCCACGTCGACCGGACCGTTGGTCAATCGACGTGAATCGCCGGCAGGCGACAGCGCCCATACGTTCATCTGTCCCTTGTCATCGCGGCGACTCACCAGCAACTCGCCGCTCGCGCGCGCGCTCACCGTGTACGTCTGGCCGTCGGACGTCAACCGTCGTGGAGCGGGGTCGTCCTGGACCCAGGCGTCGCTGCGAACCCGTCGAGCCACCGCCCACAGGTGCGATCCGACCCGGCTCACGAAGGACATGTCGAAGGGCCGGTACCGGCCCAGCCCGCGAGCCGTCCGGTCTTGCCACCGAAGCGCGATGACGCCGGACACCTCGCTGGCCGACTGGTACGACACCAGCAACTGGTCGGCACGCTGGTCGAACTGGACCTTCGAGGCCCCCGGGACGTCGAGGACCGCTTCGTCCGTCAACCGGTGCGCGTCGAACACCGCAATCGCGCGGTCCGCTCCCCGCACATACAAGACCGCGATCGTGTTCCCGTCCGGCCCGACGCTCTTGTCGCCGATCGCAAAGCCACCGGAGACGCTGTCGGCCGCCATCAGGGCAATCTCGCGGCTGGCCAGCGAGAACATGGCCACGTGAGCCAGATCGATGTCCAGCACGAACTCCTCGTCGTTGATCCACAGCGGGTTCGCTCCCGCCGTGATGACCGTCGACTCCCGGCCATCCGGACGATCCGACAGCCGGATCTCCGACGTTCCCGAGGCCGAGTGACTGGTGAACAGAAGCCTCCGACGATCGGGCGCCAGCACCGGACATCCCACGGCAAAGGTCGATTCATCCAGCGACGACGGACTCCGGCGCCCGTCCGCCCACCGAATGTCTTCCGCCACCCTGGGCCAGCCCCAGATCACCCGCGCCGTCTGGGCGTCCAGCACCTCGAAGCAGTGCACCGGGCCAGGCAGGTCGGCCAGGCGTCGGGCGGAGGCGCCCCAGTCCGGCCCCGGGTCGGCCGCGACAATCTTCGACCTCTCCCCGGAAGGCCTGGCGCTGCCCGCCTTCCATCGAAGGACCTTCGACACGGACACGACGAGCGCCCCGGCCAGCAGCGCCGCAGCCGCGACGCCGACCGCTGACCTCGGCCAGCGGCCGCGCCGCGCGGACCACCCCCGCGACAGCGCGGCGTCGAACTCCGCTGAAACAACCGTGGCGTTCGCCGGCCGGATACCGGAGGACTCCTCGAGACACCGTTCGAGGAGCGCCAGGACGGCCCTCTCGACCCTTCCCGGCGGCGCGGTGTTGGCCTTCGCGGTCCCCTCGAAGCTGACCGCCTTTCGCTCCGGCCTCCTGCCGAACATGATCTCGTGAAGGACCACACCCAGGGCCCAGACGTCCGACCGGGTCGTCGCCGGCTCGCCCGCCAGCACCTCGGGAGCCATGTAGTGCGGCGTCCCGATCATGACCGTCACGCCGGCCGCCGTGGCGGCATCGGTGGCCAGCCCGAAGTCCGAGATCACCAGGCGCCCGTCTTCCATCCGCAGCAGGTTGTCCGGCTTGAAGTCGCGGTGGACGACTCCAGCCTCATGAATGGCCGCCAGACCCGCGATCGCGGCCTTGGCGTCCGCTATCCTGTCGGAGAGCGGGCGCTCCAGCGCCGGCCGCCGCTTCAGCTCGTCGCGCAGTGAGCCGCCCGTTGCCAGCTCCATCGTCAGGAACCGATGGCCGTCCGCCTCGCCGATGTCGAAGATTCGGCAGACGTTCGGGTGCTGGATGGGGCGGCCCAGGCGCAGCTCGCGCGAAAAGCGCTTGTCCCACTTGGCGTCGCGCGCCAGCTCGGACTTCAGCACCTTGAGGGCCACCACGCTCTGGACGGTCCGGTCGAACACCCGAAGGACCACGCCGCTCCCGCCTTTGCCGATGATCTCCTCGACCTGGTAACGCCCGGCCAGGACGGCTCCCCGCTGGATCTCCAGCGGCCGCTCGCGAACAAACGACTCCTCGGCGACCTCGGTGACGCTGTCCTTGCCCGAGATCGAGTCAGCCACGTGGCATCAGCCTCAGCTGAGATCGGATCGAGAAATCCACCCAAACCTCCGGTCGGACGGGAGCGGCGGGATCATCCATGCCCGTCGAGCAATCATGCACGCCGCGGACGGACCGCCCGGTCAGCTTCCCGGAGAACGTGTCCAGCTCGGTCCACAGGTATCCGCCTCCCTTTCGAACCGACACCCACAACCGTTCCGGCCCGTCCCAGACGGGCGAACAGGCGGTCGTGTTGTTGTTCGCCTCATGGACCGCCGCGGGTCGGTCGGCGTCGACCCAGGTGACGATGGCGCCGGCATTGCGCAGCTTCGTCATCGCGACACGGTCCCCGCGCGGCGAGATCCCGTACGTGTAGACGCCCTCGGAGAGGGTGTCGCACTTGCCCTGGACACAGCGCCGGAGGGCCCGGTTTGCGGCGAGGTCGATGTAGTAGAGGATTGAACCGTCGGCGGAGCACCGGGGCTCATGGGCAGTGCCTTCGACGGGGAGACTGCCGATCAGGCGGCCATCCCGCGCGAACCGCACCAGGTCGCGGTGCTCTGTGCCGTAGCGAGACGCCAGGATCTCCGGGCCGCAAGCGGCCACGGTACCAATCCCGTTTTCGACTCGAAACTGCCCCCCATCCTTCAACGACACGACCGAAGAATGGCTGACGCTCCAGAACGCGATCGAGTCGCTCAGGAAGACCAAGCGCCGGAGGAGTTGCTCCGGAATGAACCCGCCTTTCCGGGCCGTGCCCGTCTGGGTGTCCACGACGATGATGGGTGACGCTCGTCCGTCGGGACCGTTGGTCAGATAGAGCGTCCGTCCGTCTGGAGAGCGGGCGTCCAGGACCCCGACGTCGATCGAGAACTCCAGGTCCTGCTCCAGCGAAGGTGACGCGAAGATGTGAACTTCGGAGGTCAGATCGTTGCGGATCTTGGAGATCGCCAGGCGTTGGCCCGCGACGCTGTGAAAGAACGTGAAGCACCGGTCGTCCTGGGTCGACAGAACGGCGTTCTGCTTGGTGGCGAGAGAGTAGGCGGCCGCATGCTTCGTGTCGGCGTCGTAAACGAAGGTGTCGCCGTCGATCAGCCATTCAGGCTCGGAAGACATCGTCGGCTCCGCCATGGGCACGACCGGAACCGCGTCTCGACCGTCGGGGTGTTCCGACACGAACACGAACGGGCGGGCATCCTTGGTGTGCCCAGCGAACAGCAGACGGCGGCCATCGGCCGTGACGTCGGGGCACCCCTCTGCAAACGCCTCCGGCACCAGCGGCGAAGGGACACGTTGTCCGGTCCTGACATTCACGTCTTCGGCTCTCGAAGGGTGCCCGTAGACGAACCTCACCGACTTGCCGCCCGGCAGAGCACGCATGCACTCGACGCGGTCGGGGACCTCCAGCAAGACCCGGGAGCGGTCGCTCCAGTCCTCTGGCTGGCCGGTCGGAACCAGGGTGAACGAGTCCCCGGCGGCGCTGGCCCGCCGCACCGACTGACTGGCGGCGCGCGGATGGTGGAGCCGAGGAACGAAGAGGACCCCGGCGCCGATGACGGCCGCCACCAAGGAAAGGTCCCTCGCCCGCCGGCCGCCGAAGCGGAACTGGAAGACGCGATCCAGTCGCGCCGCGACGGTCGCGGCGGTCGCCTTTCGCCGCAGCGGATCTGGCGCGGTGCAGTCACGACAGACCTCGAACACGGCTCGCGCGGCGCCCGCCAGCCGCTGGCCCTTCGGTTCGAGGATCTCCCGGGCGTTTCCAGACCAGCGAGGCCGCACCCCGAACACCGCCTCGTGAATGACGATGCCCAGCGACCAGATGTCGGAGGCGAAGGTCGCCCGCGCGCCGCGGACCAGCTCGGGCGCCATGTAGGCCACGGTCCCGCCGTGGAGGCTGCTCGAGGTGTCGAAGTTGTCGACCGCCAGGCCGAAGTCGGAGAGCATCAGCCGGCCGTCGTCCATCCTGAGCGCGTTCTGGGGCGCGATGTCGCGGTGGACGATGCCGGCGGCGTGGATGGCCGCCAGTCCGGACGCGAGCGTCCGGGCGTCGGACACCCGCTCCGCCAGCGGGCGGCTTTCGATCTCTCCTCTGACGATCTCGTCGCGCAGCGTTCCGCGCCCGGCCAGCTCCATGATCAGGAAGGGGCGGGCGTCGGCCTGGCCAAAGTCGAACACCCGGCAGACGCTGGGGTGGTTGATCTGGCGGGCCAGCTTGACCTCGCGGGCCAGGCGCTCGGCCCACGCCCGGTCGCCCGCATACTCGGCGCGGACGATCTTGATGGCGACCAGATCCGCCAGGATCCGATCGTAGGCCTCGAAGACCACGCCCATCCCGCCCCGGCCCAGGATCCGGCGCAGCTCGTAGCGCTCGGCCAGCACGGTTCCCGGGGTGAAGAGCGGCGCGCTGGCCAGGGAGCCGGCCCCCCCTGGCCGTTCCCGGACGGTGAAGCTCTCTGCCGACGGGTCGTCCCCTCTGTTACGCGTCCCGTCCATCGGGGTGGTGAATCTCACTCGCATCTTACTCTCACTCGCTGGACGGCCGGCAGGGCAAACCTGGCGGCCGAGGCCGACCACCAGCACCCCACAAACGACCTGATTTCCGGTTCTTCCGCGAACGGCCCGGGCCCGGTTGGTTTTCGAGCGGGCTGGCCCGCCGGTTGCTCCTGAGCTGAGCCATGACGAGCTCAAGCGCGGCCAGCCAGTGGTCGATCTGGCCGGAGGGGACATGGGTGAAGACCGGGTGATGCGTGGTTCAGGTCATTGGGCTCTCCTGCTGGTCGTCGCGAGCGGCAGCGCCGGGGCCGGCTGCACGGTCACGATGTACCCGGGGCCCAAACGCCCGGCCGCCGAGACCGCGCTGATCCAGCAGGCCGGCGCATCGATCGAGAGCATCGACTGGACGGCCGCCCCGGTCGGGTCGGCGTTCGTCGTGTTGCCGGGCGTGCATTCGATGGAGGTGAAGCCCGGGCCCGGCGCCGAAGCGGCGACCGTCTGCTTCCTTGCACGAGCGGGCCACAGCTACCGGGTCGCGGGGGACGGAGCCCAGGTGACGGTGACGGACCCCGCAGACGTGACGATGCGCACATACCGTTGGCGCGACGGGCAGGTTTGCGCCCGTGTGGTCGCCGAGGCCGAGGCAGACCGGCGGGCGCCGAGGCCCCGTACCGCCTCGCCCGCAGCCGACGTCCCGGAGGCGGCGGAGCCGACCAGCAGCCCGCCGCCGAGCTCGGGCGCCGAGACGCCCGACCAGAGCCAGGAGCCGCCCTCCCCGCCACCGCCTCGTGCGGTCGCGCGCAGCGCCAACGACGACGACGACCCCAGGACGGCCCGATCGACGCCCGACTCTGAAGAACCCCCGATGCGGCGGCCCCGACCGTACCGGCCGCCACCCCACCGGATCGTGTACCACGACGAGCCGGACGAGCCGCCCCCACGCAAGCCCGAGCTCGGGTTGATCTTCGAGTGGGGGATGGGCGGCGGGGGCGCAGACGTGGCCCAGGTCGAATATGACGACGGCAGCTCGGCGACGCTGAGCCTGGGCGACGGGATCTCCGTCTCGCTGGGGCTCATGTGGACGCCGATCTGGGTCGGCGACAACCTGGGCGTGGGCCTCAGCGGAACGTTGGGCTACAAAGGTTGGGGGGTCGGCGCGTCGAACGGCGACATCTCGATCAACCGGTTTCCGCTGACCCTGGCCCTGCACATCCTGCCGCGCGTCTCATTGCGCTGGTTCCTGTTCGCTCGCGGCGGCATCGACAAGGAGCTCGGCGTCTCGCTGTCGGCCAGCGGCATCGCGGGCAGCGGGAGCGCCGATCTGGACGCGAACCTGGGCTGGTTCGGCGAGGGCGGCTTCTACAAGATCATCGACACGGAGGAACAGCGCGGGGCCTGGTCGCTGACCTTCCGCTACACGGACCTGACCTACGTGGCCGGCGGGGGATCCGCGAGCGCGCGAAGCTTCATGATCTTCAAC
>Ga0335083_10009872_pt1 | contig 11570 bp, 14 predicted proteins | sample Lox_Sample_42_FD_206716 | JGI IMG/M metagenome (GOLD analysis project Ga0335083, IMG submission 206716) | Soil microbial communities from Loxahatchee National Wildlife Refuge, Florida, United States - Lox_Sample_4.2 | ecosystem: Environmental > Terrestrial > Soil > Wetlands | place: USA... | reverse complement strand
GCTCGAGCGAATCGTCCGCGGCGCGCTGCTCCTCGCTGCCGGCGTCTACCTGCTGTTCCACCTGACCAGCGACTTCGGCCGACAGGCGGAGAGGATCATGCGCGCGATCGAGCTCGACCCGAGGCGACCCTTCCTGCACCGGATCGTCGAGTACCTCCACCATCTCCAGGCCTCCCAGGTGCGGATCGCGGCGCTCGGGGCGCTCGGCTACGGGGTGCTCGAGCTGGTGGAGGGATCCGGGCTGTGGCTCGAGCAGCTGTGGGCCGAGTACCTGACGGTGATCGCGACCTCCCTCCTCATCCCGCTCGAGCTCTACGAGCTCGTCCACCGCCCGAGCGCGTGGAAGGCGGGCGGGCTTGCCGTGAACGTCGCGATCGTCGCGTACCTCGTGCGCGTCCTCAGGCGCCGCAGCACTGCCGCGTCCGAATAGGGGAGCGTCCTCATGCCGGGGGCTCCCCGTGCCGAGGCATACGGAGGTTCTCGACAACAACCGAGCCTCCCGAGACGTCCAAGTCACCGTGAAGCCCAACCGCCGACTCCTCCTCGCAGCCGCCGCCCTGACGCTCGCGCTGCTGGCCGTCGCCTTCGTGCCCCAGCTGCTGGGCTCGGAGGTTCGGCGTGCGCTCGGCGGGCTCTCGAGTGCCCGGCCTGGCTGGCTCTGGCTCGCAGCCGTCTGCTTCCTCGGCTCCCTGGTCGGGACGGCGAGCGCCTGGCGCTCCGCGATCGGGCTCGTCGGCGGCCGGATCGACCGGCTCGAGGCAGGCGCGCGCTACGGGATCGGGTCGCTGATCAACTCGTTCGCGCCCGCGCGCCTCGGCGACGCCGCGCGCCTGGCGCTCTTCTCGCGGGCGCTCGACAGCGACGAGCGGCTCTGGCGGGCCGGCGGCTCGCTCGTCGTGGTCGGCGCGGCTCGCGCGCTCGTGCTCGCGATCCTGATCGTCGCAGGCTCCATCGCCGGCGCGCTGCCGCTGTGGCCGGTGCTCGTACTCGGCGCGGTCACCGGCGTCGTCGCGCTCGGCGCGATGGTGACGCGCAAACGGACGGCCCGGACGCACGTCGCGCACCTCCTGGACGCCTTCCGCGTGCTCGGACGCGAGCCGAGGCGGGGCGCCCGCATCGTCGGCTGGATCGCCCTCGCGACCATGGCGCGGCTCGGCGCGGCCGCGTCGATTGCCGCCGCGCTCGGTGTCCATTCTCCGCTCGTGGCCGCGGTGCTCGTCGTTCCGGCGCTCGATCTGAGCGGGACGATGCCTCTCACACCCGGCAACGTTGGCCTCACGAGCGGCGCGGTGGCGATGGCGCTGGAGGCCCACGGCGTCGACCTGACCACGGCGCTCACCACCGGGATCGCCTTCCACGCGGTCGAGACGCTGGTAGGGATCGTCTTCGGGCTCGCAAGCGCGCTCTTCCTAGCGCCGTTCCCCTCCCCCCGCGTGCGCAGACGCACGACGCTGGCCGTCGGCGTCGCCACCTGTGCCGCGCTGGTGGGCGCCTTCGGGGCGACCGTCCTCGTCGGCCTCGTCTGACCGTAGGATGCCCGCATGACCGAATACCTCCACACCATGGTCCGAATCACCGACCCGGCGAAGAGCCGGGAGTTCTACGAGGCGCTCGGCTTCCGGTTCTCCCGGGAGATGGACATCGTCCGCGACGGGGAGGTCGAGGCGACCAACTACTTCTTCTCGCTCGGCGGCCAGGAGAACGTGCTCGAGCTGACCTACAACCACGACGGCCGCAGCTACGAGCTCGGCACGGCGTACGGGCATATCGCGGTCGGCGTCGACGACCTCGACGCGACCCTCGGCGAGCTCGCCGGGCAGGGCATCGAGCCGGAGCGGCCGCCCTACCAGGTGCAGGCGGGCGGCTCGCGGATCTGCTTCGTGCAGGATCCGGACCACTACCGCGTGGAGCTGATCGAGGGGTCCTGACCCGATGCGCGGAGTCACGGGCGCAGCCGCCGCGCTTCTGATTCTCGGGGTCCTGCTGGGCCCCTCGGCGACCCGACCCGCGGGGGCTCAGCCCGCGCGATTTCGGATCCTGTCGGTCTCGGCTACCTCGGCGTCGCTCTCGCTGGGGGCCGGCCGCGTCGAGTACGGGACCTCCTCGGCGCTCGCGCTCTGGAGCCGGCCGGCCAGGGGCGGGAAGGTCGTTCTCACCGGCCTCCTGCCGCACACGCGCTATCTCGCGCGCTCGCACGGAAGCTCGCTTGCCTTCAAGACGAGGCCCGCGGCGTCGACGGCGACCCGCGTGAGCCCAGGCGGGACGATCCTGCTGAACGGCTCGCCGTTCTTCCCGGTGATGCAGTGGCTCCAGTGCCCGAGCCTGTTCTCGGCGAACGTCTCGCTGGGGATCAACGTCTTCCTCGGCCGCGGGTGCGACAACAACTCCGATGCCTCGGAGGTCGATGCGCTCGAGCGCCTTGGCGCGTACAGCGTGCTCTCCTTCGATGCCGCGGTGAAGGGCAAGAAGGGCCTGTTCGGCTGGCGCTTCGACGACGAACCCGACGACAACGGCGAGTCGCCCACCCAGATCAAAACCGAGTACCAGCACAACCGGGCGGCCGATCCCCGGCACGTGAACTTCCTCACGCTGACGTCCGGGTTCTACTCGGCCATGGACCCGCCCTCGTGGATGCACGGCGACCGGAGCTACTACCGCGCCTACGCCCAGGCCACCGACGCGTCCGGCTTCGACATCTACCCGGTGACCGGCTGGTGCCGCCCCGACTGGCTGCCGCGGGTGGGCGATGCCCAGCGCGAGCTGCAGGGGTACGCCGGCCCGAAGAAGCCGACCTACCAGTGGATCGAGGCGACCTCGACGTCGAGCCAGTGGTGCACCGGCCGCGGCGTCACGGCCGCCGAGCTCCGGGCAGAGGTCTGGCTGGCGATCGCCGACGGTGCCCGGGCGATCGGGTACTTCACGCACTCCTGGAAGCCGACCTACTCCCAGTTCCGCGTCGCTCCGGACGTGCAGGCGCAGATCAGGAAGGTCGACTCCGAGATCAGCACCCTGGCCCCGGCGCTGCTTGCCGCAACGGCCGGCCACAGCTGCCCGCGCGCGCTCGTTTGCAAGGCGACGACGCTGCGCGGCGCGCGCTACCTGCTGGCGGTCAATCCGTCCCGGTCGGCGGTGCACGGGACGTTCCGACTGGTCGGAGCGCGGCGGTCGCTGCGGATCTTCGGGGCGCGGGGGCGCGTGGCGGCGAGCCACGGCGTGTTCTCGGACACGCTGCCCGCCCTCGGGGCCCGGATCTACGTCTCTGCGCCCGCGGCCTGACCGCGGCCGGCCGTCAGCCGATCTCGATCGTCACCCGTGCGGGCGAGCCGGAGCTCGAGACCGTGAACGGCCGCTGCTCCGAGAGCCCGATCGCCCAGGTGAGGACGGCCTCGAAGTCGCCGGTCTTCGCGAGCTGCCGTACGTAGCGCGTGCGCGCGGGGACGAACTTCCACGGCCCCGTGTACGTGAACACCGGCTTCGCGCCGGTGAGATCGGCGGTCGCCGCGGGCTCGAAGCGGATCACCAGGAACGCCTTCCCCGCAATCGGGATGAACTTGCCCGACGCGTCCTGGGTCTGCGCCTCCTCCGCAGTGCGGTACCCGACCGTGTAGCCGGCCGGTCGGCCCGTGGCCGGCCGGAACGTGAACGAGATCCGGTCCGTGCAGCCGTTCGAGCTCGCCTGGACAGCGGTGAGCAGCATCGTGTTCGCCGGCGTGGTCGGGCTCGTCTGCGTCGAGGTCCCGCCGCCGAACGAGGGGCAGCCTGTCGTGGAGGTGGACGTCGTCGTCGTGGGGGTCGTCGTCGTGCCCGCGTGGCCGGTCGTCCTCGTGGGGGTCGCGGACTGCTGCGTGCCCGTGGTGCCGCCGCAACCCGCGACGACGAGGAGACCCGCGAGGAGCACGGCCCGTTTCATGGCCGGAATGTAGCCGTGGGCCCGGCGCTCAGGCGGGGCTGCGCGAGCGCATCAGCCGCTCGGCCGGGGTCGGCAAGCTCACGACCTCCGCCGAGGAGAGGCGGCTCCCGATCAGCTTCTGCGCGAACAGGCGCTCATCGGCGGCGCGGAACAGGAGCAGCGGGCTCCCGCCGTCGCGCGGGCAGACCGCCCAGCCGAAGCTGATGCTCAGGCCCTCCTCGGCGAGGGCCGCGGTCAGGCGCCCGCAGAGAGCCCTGACTGCGTCGGTGCCGGGTGCCGAGGTGACGACCGCGAACTCGTCCCCGCCCACTCGGGCGAGCTGGTCGCCCGGCTCGAGTTTCCGCTGGAGAAGCTCGGCGGCGCGGCGGAGGAGATCGTTGCCGACTGCGTGACCCTCCTGGTCGTTGATCGCGCGGAAGTTGTCCATGTCGCCGAGGATCAGCCCGAACGGCAGGCCGAGCTCGACGCGCGCGGCGAGGACGGCGTCGAACGAGCGCGTGTTGAGGAGCCCGGTCAGGAAGTCGTGCTCCTCGGCCACCCGCAGCTCCTGGGCGAGCTTGCGGTTGCTGTGCGCGAACCACCCGACGAGCCCGCCCATCGTCGCGAACGTGATCAGGCGGATCGAGGCGGTCACGGTCAGCACCTGGGCCGAGGCGATGTGCGGGTTGAGGACGATCCCGAGCGCGTAGATGGCCGTGGCGACGAGCCCCGCAGCGGCGCCCCAGAGCGGGCCGCCCGCAAGCGCGAGCATCGCGACCGGGAAGTAGTAGAAGTTGGCGATGCCGACGCCGGGCCGCTCGAGAGTCAGGAACGCCGCGAAGATCAGCGCGTAGAGCACTGCCGAGGACGTGATCAGGAAGGCACGGTGACGGGACACAGCCGCAGGCATCTGCCCCTTGAGAATCGCGCTCCCGGTCGCTCTTCGCGTCCCTCGATCGTGTGATTCGTGCGCCGTCACACATCCGGCGCGAAGGCGTTGCAGACACGTGACACGGGCGTGGGTACGGTGGCCGGATGGCTACGGCGGCTACACCCTGGGGCCCGGCAGAGCTCGTCGAGGAGCTGACGCTCGCCCAGCGCGCAGGCGGGAAGCGGTTCTCCTCGCTCGTCCAGCTGCTCGAGGCTCCCGGCGGCGAGCGGCTCGTCCGTTTCGCCTATGCAACGTCGGGCACTGCGCGGCGCGGGCCGGTCACGCTGCGGGCGCGGGACGTCGAACGGCTGCGGGCGGGCCTGGCCGAGCGGCCTGGGCTCGCGGAGGCGTTGGGGATGCGGCCCCCGTAGAGGCGGCGTCTACGCGGCGGCGAGCGCGCGCTCGCGGGCGGCGTCCACGAGTGAGCCCAGGACGAGGGCACCGTCCGCCGAGCCGAGCAGTGGATCGACCGCGTGCTCGGGGTGCGGCATCAGGCCGAAGACGTTGCCGGCCTCGCTGACGACCGCGGCGACGTCGCCGATCGACCCGTTCGGGTTGTCCGCGTAGCGGAGCGCGATCTGGCCGTTCGCCTCCAGCTCGGCGAGCAGCTCGCCGTCGGCGAAGTAGCAGCCCTCGCCGTGCTTGATCGGCATCGTCAGCTGCTGTTCCCGTTCGCAGCGCGAGGTGAACGGGGTGTCGGCTCGCTCGACGAGCAGCTGGACATCCGCGCAGATAAACGAGAGGGACGCGTTCGGTCGCAGCGCGCCCGGAAGGAGGCCTGCCTCGCACAGAACCTGAAAACCGTTGCAGATCCCGAGCACGAGGCCGCCCTCGGCGGCGAAGCGCGCGACGGCGTCCATGATCGGAGCGAAGCGCGCGATCGCCCCGCAGCGGAGGTAGTCGCCGTAGGAGAACCCTCCGGGGAGGACCACGGCTGCGACGTCTGGGAGCGCCGGGTCGGCGTGCCACACGAGACGGGCGTCTGCGTCCAGCTCCTCCAGGGCCAGGGCTGCGTCACGCTCGTCGTTCGAGCCCGGGAACACGACCACCGCGATCGGCGGCCGGTGCTCCCTCACGCGTCTCCGACCGAGATCTCGTACGACTCGATCAGCGGGTTAGCGAGCAGCTGCTCGCACATCCGCTCCAGCTCGGCCCGCGCCTGATCCGGGTCGCCTTCCTCGAGCTCGAGATCCACGACCCGCCCGACGCGCGCGTCCTCAACGGCAAAGCCGAGCTGCCGAAGCGAGCTCTCGACCGCCTCGCCCTGCGGGTCGAGGATCCCCGGCTTGGGACGCACGAGCACGGTCGCCCTCATTCGAGCACCACGCTCGGGTCCGCCAGGTAGTCGTCGAACGCGATCTCCGTGATCCGCTCGAATGCCTCCACGTAGCGGGCCCGGGTGCCCTCGACGATCTCTGCCGGCAGCTCGGGGCCCGGGTAGGTCTTGTCCCACCCGAGGGTCTCGCAGTAGTCGCGGACGAACTGCTTGTCGAACGACGGCTGGGGCCGCCCGGGCTCGTACTCGTCCTCGGGCCAGAAGCGCGACGAGTCGGGCGTGAACGCCTCGTCCGCGAGCACGAGATTGCCGCCGTCGTCGACGCCGAGCTCGAACTTCGTGTCGGCGATCAGGATCCCGCGCTCGGCCGCGCGCCCCGAGGCGAAGCGGTAGAGCTCGAGCGAGATGTGCTCCACCTCGTCGAACCGCTCCGGCCCGACGAGCTCCGCGGCGCGCGCCCGGTCGATGTTCTCGTCGTGCCCCTCGGTCGCTTTCGTCGACGGCGTGAAGATCGGCTCCGGCAGTCGCGCGGACTCGCGCAGCCCGTCCGGGAGCTCGTGACCGCAGACTGCTCCGGTCTCCTGGTAGTCCTTCCAGCCCGAGCCCGCTAGGTAGCCCCTCACCACGCACTCGAGCGGCAGCATCTCCAGCCGCCGGCACTCGGTGGAGCGGCCGTCCGGCCTCAGCGCCAGCAGGTGGTTCGGGACGAGCTCGCGCGTGCGCGCGAACCAGAACCCCGAGAGCCCGGTGAGGACGCGGCCCTTGTCCGGGATCTCGGTGGGAAGAACGACGTCGAACGTCGAGATGCGATCGCTCGCGACGAGCAGCAGGCGGTTCTCGTCGAGCTCGAACAGCTCGCGGACCTTCCCGCTTCCCACGTGGACTGCGGCCTCAGGCATGGACTGGCTCCTCTCTTGGGGTGAGAGCGGCAAGCCGCTCGAAGACGATGTCGATGTTCCTTGTGTACCAGCCGAGGTCGAAGACCGCGTCGAGATCGACGCGGTCGGCGATCTCCCCATCGGCCCGGACGAGCTCGCGGAAGTCCTCTGCGCGCTCCTGCGCTCGCAGCGCGTGCGCCTGAACGAGGCGGTACGCGGCGTCGCGTTCGAGCCCCGACTCGACGAGCGCGAGCAGGAGCCGCTGGCTGAAGAAGAGCCCGTGTCCCGCCTCCAGGTTCCGCAGCATCCGCTCCGTCCTGACCTCGAGGCCCTCCAGGAGCCAGGCGAACCGGTCGAGCATGTAGTCGAGCGCGAGGAACGAGTCCGGGATCACCACTCGCTCCGCGGACGAGTGCGAGATGTCGCGCTCGTGCCAGAGCGCCACGTTCTCGAGCCCCACGACCGCGTTCGCGCGCACGACGCGGGCGAGCCCGCAGATGCGCTCGGCCACGACCGGGTTGCGCTTGTGCGGCATCGCCGAGGAGCCCTTCTGGCCCTTCCCGAACGGCTCCGCCACCTCGGCGACCTCGGTCCGGGCCAGGTGGCGGATCTCGACCGCGAAGCGCTCGAGCGACGCGGCGACGAGCGCGAGCGTTCCCAGCAACTCGGCGTGCCGGTCTCGCTGGAGCACCTGCGTCGAGACCGGCTCGGGCTCGAGGCCGAGGCGCTCGCACGCGAGTCGCTCCAGCTCGGGATCGGTTGCCGCGTAGGTGCCGACCGCGCCGGAGAGCTTGCCCACCCGCATCCGCTCGAGCGCACCCGCAAGTCGCTCGCGGTCCCGCTCGAGCTCGAACGCCCAGCCTGCGAGCTTGAGCCCAAACGTCGTGGGCTCGGCGTGAACCCCGTGCGTGCGCCCGATGCAAACCGTGTGCTTGTGCTCCAGTGCACGAGCGATCACCGCTTCCTGGGCACGCTCGAGCCCGCCGGCTATCAGGACTCCCGCTTCCCGAACCTGCAGCGCGAGCCCGGTGTCGACCACGTCCGACGACGTGAGCCCGTAGTGGAACCAGCGTCCCTCCGCGCCCAGGGTCTCGGAGACGGCGTCGACGAACGCGGCCGTGTCGTGGTGGAGCGTCGCCTCCAGCTCGGCGATCCGCTCCGGGCTTGGAGCGCGAGCTGCGTCCCTGATCACGCGGGCGGTGTCCTCTGGGACGACCCCCAGCTCGGCCCAGGCGTCGAGCGCCGCGAGCTCGACGTCCAGCCACCGGGCGAGCTTCTCCTCGTCCGACCAGATCGCCTGCATGGCCGGGCGGGAGTAGCGCGGAATCACTGTTGCGATTCTAGACGTCGTCCCGGCGCGGGCTTGCCTAGCCGACCGAGAGGATCCGGGTCGCGAGGATGGCCGCGTTCCTCGCGCTGTCGACGCCGACCGTCGCGACGGGCACGCCCGGCGGGAGCTGGGTGATCGAGAGCAGCGCGTCGAGCCCGTCCAGCACGCTCTTCTCGGAGCGAAGCGGAACGCCGATCACCGGCAGGTCAGTGTGCGCGGCGACGACTCCCGGCAGGGCGGCGGCGAGGCCTGCTCCGGCGATCAGCACCTTGATGCCGCGCTGGCGGGCCGTGCGCGCGTAGTCGGCGACGGCGTCGGGTGTCCGGTGGGCGGAGCGAACCTCGAGCTCGTGCGGGATCCCGTGCGAGGCGAGCTCGTCCAGCGCGGGCTGCATCCGGTCGCGGTCCGACTCGGAGCCGACGAGGATGCCGACGACCGGGCTGTCAGATGCGGACATGGCCCTCGGCTGCCGCAAGCCCGATATCCCGGCGATAGCGGATCCCGGCGAACGAGATCCGGGCGCCCGCCTCGTAGGCGGCTGTGCGAGCGGCGGCGAGATCGTCGGCTACAGCGGTGACGTTCAGGATCCGTCCGCCGTTCGTGACGAGTCGTCCTTCGCGCCGCGCGGTGCCGGCGTGAAAGACGAGCGCCCCGGTTGCCTCGGCGTCCTCGACGCCGTCGATCGGAGTCCCGGTGTCGTTGCTCTCCGGGTAGTCGCCGCCCGCCAGCACGACCGTCACCGCAGCCTGGCTGCCCACGGAAAGGTCACCGTTCAGGCCGCCTCCCGCGACGCCGGCCAGCGCCTCGAGCAGATCGCCTTCGAGGCGCGGCAGGATCGACTGCGTCTCCGGGTCGCCGAAGCGGCAGTTGAACTCGAGCACGCGAGGCCCGTCCTCGGTGAGCATGAGGCCCGCGTACAGCAGACCCGAGAAAGGCGTTCCGCGCTTTGCGAGCTCCGAGAGAACGGGCCGGTGAATCTTCTCGACGAGCTCCTCGACGTCCTCCTCGCCGAGCCACGGCACGGGCGAGTACGAGCCCATCCCGCCGGTGTTGGGCCCCGTCTCGCCCTCGCCCGCGCGCTTGAAATCCTGGGCGGGCGCAAGCGGCGCGGCGTCACGCCCGTCGGTCAGGACGAAGAGCGAGACCTCGTCGCCCTCGAGGAGCTCCTCGATCACGGGCTCACCCTCGAGTGCAGCCGCCGCTCGCAGCCCGGCGTCGAGCTCCCCCTGCGTCCGGCAAACGAAGACGCCTTTGCCGGCCGCGAGCCCATCGGCCTTGACGACACACGGAGGGCGCACGTCGGTGAGCCGAGTCGCAGTGGGGACGCCGGCCGCTTCCATCACCTCCTTGGCGAAGCTCTTCGAACCCTCGATCCGCGCAGCCCCACGGCCCGGTCCGAAGACGGAGATCCCCGCGTGTCGGAGGGTGTCGGCAAGCCCTGCGACGAGCGGTGCCTCCGGCCCGATGACGACCAGGTCGATGCCGATCGTGTGGCACAGGTCGAGTAGCCCCTCGGCGTCCTCGGCTCGCACCGGGTGGCATTCGCCGATGCGTGCGATTCCCGGGTTTCCCGGGGCGGCGTGGAGCGACTCGAGGCGTCGGCTCTGCGAGAGCTTCCAGGCGAGCGCGTGCTCTCGCCCGCCCGAGCCGACGACCAGGACCCTCACGAGCCGAGTCTACTGAGCGAACCGGCGCCGTCGGCGCCAACGCCATCCGACAGCCCTTGGTCCCGTAATTCGGTTCGCCCGGCCTCCTCCCCGATGCGATCGTAATCGTGAAAAGCGCACGTGTCTGTGACCAGACGGTGACGAAAGCGTGCCGAAAAGGCCCGGGTACGCTACGAGCGCGATGGGAGCCGACAACGAAGCCCTCGAGGCTCCGCCTTACTCGGCCGCGGCGGTCGAGGTCGTGCGCATGCCCGGGGGGCGCCCGGACCGCGACCGGGTGGCGGTCGAGGAGCCGCTCGAGATCCGGATCGGCGGCCGGCCCGTCGCGGTGACGATGCGGACTCCCGGCCACGACGAGGAGCTCGCGCTCGGCTTCTGCCTCTCCGAAGGGCTGCGTCCCGCGAGCGCGGCACCGCCCGCCGACCTGGCCGCGAACACCGTCGAGGTCGACGCACCCGGCTTCGACCCGGCCCGCCTCCAGCGCAGCTTCTACACCAGCTCGTCCTGCGGTGTCTGTGGCAAGGGTGCGCTCGAGGCCGTCGGCGTCGAGGCGCCGCGCGTGGAGAGTGGCCTCGAGGTCGCCGCCGACCTGCTCGTCGGTCTCCCGAACCGCCTTCGCTCCGTCCAGGCCGCGTTCGCCGAGACCGGCGGGCTCCACGCGACCGGGCTCTTCGACCCCACGGGGGAGCTTCTCTGCGTCCGCGAGGACGTCGGCCGGCATAACGCGATGGACAAGGTCGTCGGCCGCGCCTTCCTCGACGGCCGCCTGCCGCTCGAGCGGTTGATCCTCTGCGTGAGCGGCCGCCTCTCGTTCGAGCTCGTGCAGAAGGCGGCGATCGCGGGCTGCCCGATCATGGTCGCGGTCGGCGCGCCGTCGAGCCTCGCGGTCGAGCTCGGCGGCGACCGCGGGCTCACGCTCTGCGGCTTCGTGCGCAGCGGCCGCCTCAACGTCTACACGGAGCCGTGGCGCGTCCTGACCTGACGGGCGTGCTGCTCGTCGGCGGGGCCAGCACCCGCTTCGGTTCTCCGAAGGCCCTCGCGCGGCTCGGCGGCGAGACCCTTGCCGAGCGCGCCTGGCGCATCCTCGGCGAGGCGTGCGGCGAGCGGCTCGCGGTGGGCAAGGGCTCCGATCACCTCGCTCTGCCCTTTCCCGTCCTCGACGACGGAACCGACACGCGCGCCGCGCTCGCCGGGCTCGTCGCCGGGCTTCGCGCGGCGCCGACCGAGCTCTGCGCGGTGCTTCCCGTCGACACGCCGCTCGTCACCCCGGCGCTCCTCGTCGCGCTGGCCGACGCCTGTGCCGATGCGGCCGTCCCGCAGACTGGGCCGCTCCCCGGCGCGTACGCAACGCGTGCCCTCCCGCTGCTCGAGCGGCGGCTGGCCGACGGCCGCCTCGCTCTCCACGAGGCCCTCGAGGACCTCGAGACGAGCCGGCTCGAGCTTGACCCTGCTCTGCTCGCGAACGTAAATACCCCGGATGAGCTTCTTCGCCTCGGGTGACGCATACGACTCGTTCATGGGCCGCTACTCCGTCGAGTTGGCGCCCGTGTTCGCCGACTGGGCCGGCATCGAGCACGGCCAGTCCGTGCTCGACGTCGG
>Ga0335083_10009871_pt1 | contig 11570 bp, 10 predicted proteins | sample Lox_Sample_42_FD_206716 | JGI IMG/M metagenome (GOLD analysis project Ga0335083, IMG submission 206716) | Soil microbial communities from Loxahatchee National Wildlife Refuge, Florida, United States - Lox_Sample_4.2 | ecosystem: Environmental > Terrestrial > Soil > Wetlands | place: USA... | reverse complement strand
GTGGATCGTCGCTATGGTCGGATTGGCGACCTCTGTTGCCATACTCAATCGCTCCAATACCCTTTGGGAAGCTGGGCCCGGCCAGTAGACGCGCGCCATGCCGCTCCCGCTACAAAGCGGCCGCATGCCACGCGCAAGCCCAACCGACCCAATGTACGGTTAGTGCGCGGCCTTCTCGGCTACAGGCACTTCAACGCCGTGCTTCTTCTTCCAGTCGCCGATGGCGGCCTTGATGGCGTCTTCGGCAAGCACAGAGCAGTGAATCTTCACCGGCGGGAGCGACAACTCGCGCACGATGTCCGTGTTCTTGATCGAGAGCGCCTCCTCAACAGTCTTCCCCTTCACCCACTCCGTAGCGAGCGAGGAGCTGGCAATCGCCGAGCCGCAGCCGAAGGTCTTGAACTTGGCTTCTTCGATGACCTGCGTATCGGGATTGATCTTCATCTGCAGCTTCATCACGTCGCCACACTCGGGAGCGCCGACGAGCCCCGTTCCAACATTGGGATCTTCCTTCGGCATGCTTCCGACGTTGCGGGGATTGTTATAGTGGTCAACGACCTTATCGCTGTATGCCATTAGCTGTTGCTCCTTGCCAGATTGACGAGATTGCCAAAACCGGCGCTCTTCACGGCCTTCTCCGAGAGCGAAACGTTCGGCACGGAAGCCGAGCGGCCCGCCGTAAGCTGGCGAAGCGCGTCCTTGATAAATTCGGCGCCGACGCCAATCATTTTCAAGAAGGCGCGAACCTGCTGGAGTTCATGGAAAGAGCGCTCGCCCGCAGCGGGGGCCTCTTCGCCTTCTTCATAAGGCACAAATGTCACACGAAAAGCGGCTCCTGTGCCGCCAATCGAGCGGTGGATTCGGATTGTTCCTTCGCTGGCCATTGTATTCCTCTTTTTCTAAAGAACTTAGTTCTATCTCCTGCCTAACCCATTAGATGCGGGTTTCAGGCGGTTTGCCACTTCATCTTCGAAATATCGATGCCTTCCTTAGCCATCTCGTAAAGTGGCGACAGCTCACGCAGCTTGGTGACGACCTGGACCATCTTGTCGATGACGTAGTCGACTTCCTCCTGCGTGTTAAAGCGGCCGAGTCCGAAGCGGATCGAGGTGTGCGCCAGGTCTTCTCCAACTCCCAGCGCCTTAAGCACATAGCTCGGTTCCAGAGTCGCGGAAGTGCACGCGGAACCGCTCGACACCGCAATATCGTTGATGCCCATCAGGAGCGATTCGCCCTCGACGTAGGCGAAGCTCATGTTCAGGTTGTTCGGCAGACGATGCTCCAGCGAGCCGTTGATATAAACCTCATCAAGCTTGGCTTCCAGACCGTTCCTAAGGCGGTCACGGAGCGCCGCCAGCCGGGCGCCCTCCTGCTGCATTTCCTGTTGGCAGATTTCGCAAGCTTTGCCGAGGCCTACGATGCCCGGGACGTTCAAGGTTCCGGAACGCATGCCGCGCTCGTGGCCACCGCCATCGATGATGGCGGAAAGCTGTACGCGCGGATTTCGGCGACGAACGTAAAGCGCGCCAACGCCCTTCGGACCGTAAATCTTGTGACCGCTGATGGCCAGCAGGTCGATGTTGTCCTTCTGGACGTCCACGGGAATCTTGCCAACCGCCTGCACGCCGTCCACCGCAAAGAAAATGCCGTGTTCTTTGGCGATTTTGCCGATTTCGGCGATCGGATTGATGACGCCGATTTCATTGTTGGCATACATGATGGTGATCAGAATGGTCGTCGGCCGGATGGCAGCTTTCAGTTCATCCAAGTTGACCCGCCCATCCTTCTGCACCGGCAGATAGGTAACTTCAAAACCCTCTTTTTCCAAGCGCTTGCAGGTATCGAGCACGGCCTTGTGCTCGATCGACTGCGTGATGATGTGATTGCCCTTCTCGCGGAACATTTCGGCAATTCCCTTGATCATCAGGTTGTCGGATTCGGTCGCGCCGCTGGTGAAAATGATCTCCTTCGGCGTGGCGCCGATCAGCGAGGCAATCTGCTGGCGGGCGGTTTCCACAGCTTCTTCGCCGGCCCAGCCAAAACTGTGATTGCGGCTCGCGGCGTTTCCGAACTTCTCCGTAAAATAGGGCAGCATCGCTTCCACAACGCGCGGGTCCACCGGCGTGGTCGCGTGATTGTCCATGTAAATCGGCAGCTTGACAGCCATTTCCTGGTCTCCTAACTCGAACTCAAGTGCGAACCCGCGCGCATTGGACCTGATAAGCCAATCAGAGCGGGCTCATTCAGCTCCTCGCTCATTTGCGCGATCGTAACGGTACTCAAAACTCCCAAAATGCTCTCATTCACCTTGCGCAGCGGCTCGCGAACCGAGCATCGTTCCGTAGTTTCGCAATTTCCGTGGCTCGTTACGCACGACGTGATGAGCACCGGGCCATCGATGGCCGAAATCACATCCAGCGCTGAAACTTGCGTCGGGTCCTTTGCCAACTGATATCCGCCAGCGGACCCATGTTTTGCGGCAACCACACCTTCGCGCGCCAAGCGTTGCAGAACCTTGGCCATCAGCGTGACCGAAATGCCGTACTCTTCGGCAATTTCATTTGCGCTGCATGCATGCTCGCGGCGGTGCATGGCCAGGTGCTTGACGGCAATCAGCCCGTAATCGGCTTTCTTGGATAACTTAAACATTTCTCACTCTGGTTCCTGCCCCCCCCCAGGATATGCGACTAAATCAGTCGCAGTGAAAAGGATACTCTGTTTTGGCTTTCAAGTCAATCCTTGTCCAGCACTCTTTCCCGTGCAAAGCCTTTATTTCGTGCAGCTTGTAGGAAGACTGATTTAGTCTGATTTGCTAGCGATTTATGGTGAACGGTCGCTTTTTCGCAGCGGACGGTCATTAGCGGCATTAAACGGCAAATTTGGCGCTCACTTTTCGGGACGTGGTAGGCTAGATATTGGAAAAATGATGAAAACAATCAGAAGTAGCCAACTTTTTTGGCGAAAACAAATTGCATGGAAAGCGCTCGTCGTCCTGCTATTCGCAGCGCTCGGGACTTCCGGCTGCGATCAATCCGCACAAACATCGATTACCCGGCATCGACTGGACCCATCTCCGTCGCAAGCTTTGCCGGAAGGAAAAACATTTGTGTTGGTCGGCGCAGGGGACATCGCGAGTTGCAAAGATCCAGAAGGCGCCATCGCCACGGCTAAGTTACTCGAGCATATACCCGGCACCGTCTTTGCGGCAGGCGACCTCGCGTACGAGAAGGGCAGCCCCACCGAATTTAAAAATTGCTATGACCCGACGTGGGGAGAGTTTAAGGCACGCACGAAGCCCACACTGGGAAACCACGAATACGTTGATCCGACAGCGCACGGCTACTTCGCCTACTGGGGCCCTCAGGCCGGGCCAGTTGGTAAAGGCTATTACAGCTCTGACCTCGGTTCATGGCATATCGTTGCTCTGAATACCAATTGTTACTCGAAGATTTTGGGCGGGTGTGCCGCGGGTTCCCCTGAAGAGGTCTGGCTGAAAGCCGATCTCGCGCGGCATCCAGACGCATGCATACTTGCCTATGGCCACCACGCGCTTTTCAGCAGCGGCGTCTTCCGCAGCCACGCGGTGCATCCGGAGTTGAAACCGCTGTGGGAAGATCTCTATGCCGCGCATGCCGCACTCGTCTTGGCCGGCCACGAGCACTCGTACGAGCGCTTTGCGCCCCAGGATCCCGATGGCCACGCCGATCCTGCCAACGGTATTCGCGAAATTGTGGTTGGGACGGGCGGGCGAAGCCACGATCCACTCGGCTTTGCGCTGCCCAATAGCGAACTCCGGAACACGGACACGTTTGGCGTCATTAAGTTAACGCTCACGCCGGGACACTACACCTGGGAGTTTATCCCCGAAGCAGGAAAGACGTTTACGGACTCTGGCTCCGGTGATTGCCCTCACCACTCCGCTCCCGCCAGCTAGTATCGTTCCGGCTAGATTTCGGCGCAGGCTCAGTGTGATGCGGAGCAGGCTCCACGGGCAGACGCAGCCTCCACAAGCTTCTGAATGGCCGAAGTGGGCATCAAGAGGTATTGTCCCTTGGGCTTTTGTATCGCCTGAAGGATCCCAATCCGCTGCGCCTTCCAATCCTCTGGCGCAACCTGACCTTTCGTGATGAAGTCCATGGCGGCGAGACCTACGGAGCCCAATGTCGAAAGGTCCTGCGAACTCGTCGACACTTCTTTCACCAGGAAGGAACGCTGCTCGAGCGGTTGAAGCACGGCATCGTTGTCACGCCATTCGGCGAGCACCGAACGCAAACGCCCCTCCGCGGCTGGATCGTGGCAGGAAGCCGCGATAAATTTGTCGACCAAATCTGCAAAATGACGGGCAGCCGCGCTTTCCAGCGGCACAGCGTCAACGACGCGATTTAGCGGCGTGGCGCTTGTGGGTTCGGCGGTCGCGGTTTGTTCCCTCGTGTAATCTTTCACCGGCTCCACGACATCTGCGAGCGTCCTGAGCGCGGCAAATTCCGCTGGGCTGCTGGGTCCCGCAATGCGCTGAAGCATCTGGCGGTAGTAGGTCCTGTGCGTCAGGCCGAGCGATTCGAGGCGCTCGCTGACGACTTCCATGCGCTTGTACATCGAAGCGGGATCCGTAACTTCCTGCGGTGACCACAGGCGTTCCGCAATCGCGGCGTTTCGCGGCCAGACGCGCGAATCGATGTTTTCCGCATCGACGTACTCAGACCACATGCAGGATTCTCCGCCGAGGATACGCGCTTTTTCTTCCGGAGAGAGATTCGCCGCCGCACCGCTCAGCGGATCAACCGCGTAATGGCGCGCGGCTGGCCAGCCGAGATCGAGGTAATAGCCATTCGAAAGAATCCCGCGAAAGCCCAGCTTCGCGGCGGCAGCGAGCGCGTCTGGCCCGCGCCAGGACTGAATCACGATGTCCTTTGGCAGCGATGGATCCAAAACCTCGTCCCAGCCGACCATGCTTTTCCCGTGTTTGGCAACAATCGGTTCCAGCCGCTTATTGAAATACGATTGCAGCCCTTCGTTGTTTTTCAAATCGTGAGTCCTGATGAATTCCTGAATTTTAGGATTCGCGTCCCACTGCTTTCCATTCACTTCGTCGCCGCCCACGTGAAAGAAATGGTCGGGGAATAATCTCGACATCTCATCAAAAAGTTGATCGAGAAATTTGTAGACTTTTTCGTTCGTGGGATCGAATGCTGGATCGAAAATGCCCCATCTTCGTTCAATCTCGTAAGGGCCGGGCGCGCTTGCCAGTTCCGGATAGCCGACAAACCACGCCGTGCTGTGGCCGGGCACGTCGAACTCGGGAACAATGCGAATGCCGCGGTCACGCGCATAGGCAATCAAATCCCTGATTTCATTCTGCGTGTAGTACATCCCGTCGGAGCCCATTTCCTGAAGCTTAGGAAACTTCTTGCTCTCGACACGGAATCCCTGATTGTCGGAGAGGTGCCAATGGAAGACGTTCATTTTCACGGCTTCCATGCCGTCGATACTTCTCTTAATCACCTCGATCGGAGTAAAATGCCGCGCCGAGTCAATCATCAGGCCTCGCCAGGGGAACCTCGGCTTGTCGTTGATCGTGACGGCCGGGGCGGCGAAGCCATCCGGTGAGACGTCCACGAGTTGGAGAAATGTTTGCAGACCGTGCATGGTGCCAAGGGGGCTCGGCGCGGTGAGCTTTGCACCTGTTGGAGTTACTTCAAGAATGTAGGATTCATCTTCACCGACTTCCTGGATTTCCTTGCTCGCATGATCTGTGTGAATTACGAGCACCGCTTTTGAGGCAGCGACCGGTTTCGCAGCGATAAGCATTCCTGTCTGGCGAGAAACTTGGCGCAGAAAGCGCTGCGCGGCTCGGTCGAGGCGCGGCTCGGTATAGCCGGTGAAGCCAATGGAAAAAGACGAGTCAATTGGCAGCTGCCCCGCGCCAATTTGGACGCTCGATGGAATGGGCATCAGATAGAGAGGCCGCTGCGCTTGTGCTTTAGCCGAAGGTTTGGCCATCAAAGCAACTAAGATTAGCAAACCCAGACCTCGCAAGAAGGGGCCGATCATCATGTTTTCCATACTCCTCTTGATGCGCCGCGCTAAAACGTCGTCGCAGCAACTTTACCCTCGTGAGGCAACCAGCATACTGTCATAGCTCCGTTCCGGTGCGAAGAGAAAATCCACAGCCCTGAAAACGGTCGCGCGGGGCGCGAAAAAGTTTGCGGCGCACGAAATTCCCCGCATGGGTTAGAATGAGAAATCAAGCGCCGCGTCCATGAAAACGTCCATAGCAATCTATCCCGGTTCGTTTGACCCGGTGACCAACGGCCACCTCGACTTGATCGAGCGCGGCGAAAAAATGTTTGACCTGCTGATCGTCGCCGTCCTGCGCAATGCGGAGAAGCAGCCCCTGTTTTCAGTGCAGGAGCGTGTCGAGATGCTTCGCGAAGTTACTAAACAATGGCCGGCAGTCGAAGTGGATGTATTCGACGGATTGCTGGTCGATTACGCGCGGAAACGAGGCGCGGCCGTGATTTTGCGTGGCATTCGCGCCGTCTCGGACTACGAGTACGAGCTGCAAATGGCCCTGATGAACAGAAAGCTTGAGCCGCGGCTGGAGACTGTCTTCATGCTCCCCGGACTTACTTACAGTTATCTTAGTTCGAAGCTGGTCCGGGAGATTGCACAATTGGGAGCGTCCTTGAACGGACTTGTGCCGCCCATAGTCGAAGAGCGGCTGCGGGCCAAAGTCTCGTAAGAATTCGTGAAATCCGAATTGGCTCTTGATCAATTCGCAATGGAGAGACAGGCTGTGGCCTGTCCCACTAGGAGAAAGCGTGCAACTCACCGAACGCATCAACCGCATACAAATCTCACCGACAGCGGCGGTCATCGCCGAAGCCGACCGGCTGAAATCCCAGGGCGTGGACATCGCCGATTTTGGCCCAGGGGAGCCGGATTTCCCAACGCCTGATCACATCAAGAAGGCCGCAATCAAGGCCATCGAGGAAAACAAGACGAAGTACACACCGACACCTGGAATCATGCCGTTGCGCGATGCGATTTGCGCGTGGCACAAGCGCGAACTCGGCTCGAACTACGCGCCGAAAGAGTGCATCGTCACGGTCGGCGGCAAGCACGGAATCTTCAATGTGATGAGCGTGTTAGTGCAAGCGGGAGACGAAGTCATTATCCCCGCGCCATATTGGGTCAGTTTTCCGGACATCGTCAAGTACGCGGGCGGTAAGCCGGTTTTTGTCGAGACGCGCCCCGAAGATGGTTTCAGCGTCAAAGCCATCGCGATCGAAAAGGCCATCACGCCGAAAACAAAACTTCTAATCCTCAATTCGCCCAGCAATCCTACCGGTGGCGTCGTTCCGCCGGACGAGTGCGCACGCATTCTGGCGATCTGCAAGAAGCACAACGTCTGGCTGATGGGCGATGAATGCTACTCGCACTTCACTTATGATCAATTCAAACCGTTCTCGATTGCCAGCGCGGCGGACTCGAAGAACAATGTAATTATCATCGGCTCCGTGTCCAAAACATTCGCCATGACCGGCTGGCGCATCGGTTACACTCTGGCGCCCGCCGATTTGATTTCGGCGCTCACTAAATTACAGAGCCAATCGACATCGAACCCGACCTCTATTGCGCAGTACGCCGCGCTCGCGGCGATGACCGGATCGATGGACTCTGTCCCCGTGATGCTCGCGGAGTATGACCGGCGGCGGAAGCGCATCGTCGAAGGCTTGAACTCGATTCCTGGCGTGAAGTGTGAAATGCCCGGCGGCGCATTCTACGCATTTCCTGATGTCGCTGCGCATCTCTCGAACGGCGCAACGGGCCACGCCATCGCGAAGAACACCAGCGAGCTCGCGAAATTGTTGCTCGATCAAGCGCGCGTCGCGCTCGTCGCCGGCGAAGGCTTCGGCGCGCCGGGCTATCTGCGCCTTTCCTACGCCACGTCCATCGAGCGCATCGACGAAGGTCTTCACCGCCTCGAACGCTTTTTCACGCGCGTCGAAGCCGCCGCCTGAAACGTGAGTGCCGCTTCGCCAAGACCCGAACCTTTCCGCATCGAGCCGATTTTCAGTCCGCGCATCTGGGGCTCGCGGTCGCTCGCGCCGCTGTTCCCGGAAAAAGCAAATCTTGCGGAGCCGCTGGGCGAAGCGTGGCTCTCCGGCGTGGACTGCAAAATCGCAACCGGCCCATTTGCCGGAAACACTCTAGGCGCAGCCTGGCGCAAAATGCTGCCCGAATGGCGCGGCTCGGATCTCAAGTCCGCAAAAGAGTTTCCCCTCCTCGTGAAATTTATTTTCCCTAGAGACAAACTATCCATTCAGGTCCATCCTGACGACTCTTACGCCGCGATTCATGAGAAAGCCGCCGGCGGCCGCGGTAAAACCGAGATGTGGCACATCGTCTCGGCTGAGCCCGGAGCCCAATTGCTCGCCGGCCTCAAACCGGGAGTCACCAAGGAAAAGTTTTTGGAAGGTTTGGCCGCGCACACTCTCGAAGCTCTCCTTCAAGCGCATCCGGCCCACGCGGGAGACACATTTTTCATTCCCGCAGGTACGCCGCACACCATCGGCGCAAACATGGTCGTCTTCGAGGTTCAGGAGTATTCGGATCTCACTTATCGCATCTACGATTACGGCCGCGTAGATGTGCACGGCAAAGAGCGCGAGCTGCACATCGAAAAAGCGCTTCAGGTCATCAAGTTCGGCTTTTCCCTAGGCGGCAAAGCTTCTCCGCTCGCTATCGGCGATTCACATCACCCCGCGAAACTTCTATGTGCGTGCCCTTACTTCGCCGTCGAACGGTTCGATTTTTCAGAACGTCACGAATTCCCCGCCGACTCCACCCATTTTCAACTGCTCGTCATCCTGACGGGGCGCGGAAATCTAGGCTGGCCGGATGGCGCTGCGCGATATCAGCCGGGCGAATGTTGGCTCGTTCCTGCGTCTCTGGACCTCGCGGCACTGCACCCTTTGCAGCCCTCCAGCGTGCTCCGAGCCTATGTGCCGGACATCGCCACGCTCTCTGATCGCCTCCACGGGAGCGGCATGCCCGCTCACGCCATTGCGCAATCCGTCTTCGCATGAATCGGAATCACGCAATTCGAATACGTGCACGCATTTGCGACATTCACTCTGTTCTCTGTGCTTTGCGTCGTGTGTGTTAAATTCGTTTCGCGCACATGTCTGACGAAAAATTAAATATTCACGCCGTAATTCTCGCGGGAGGACGAGGCACGCGCTTCTGGCCCCGCAGCCGAACTCGTGCACCGAAGCAGTTGCTGAATATCGTCGGCAAAGACACAATGCTCGAGCAGACCGTCGAGCGGCTTCTCCATCTCATCCCGCCACAACACATCTGGACAGTGACCAACGCGGAGCAGGCTGCGGCAGTCAAGAAACAACTTCCCGCCGCAGCACGCAAGCACGTTTTGACCGAGCCCCTCGGCCGCAACACCGCCGCAGCCATCGGCCTCGCCGCGATTCATATTCGCCATGCGGCGAAGAGTGACGCGCTGATGGCGGTTCTTCCTTCTGACCAATTCATCGCCGACACAGAAAAATATCACCGCATTGTTCGCGCTGCCCTCGAAGTCGCGCGCGAACCCGGTTGCATGGTTGTCCTCGGGATTCCGCCGACGCGTCCTGAAACCGGCTTCGGATACGTCGAGCGCATGGGCGAAGCACTGCACTCGCTGGGATTCCCTGTCTATGCAGTCCGCCGCTTCACCGAAAAACCCAAGCTCGAAACCGCTCAGGAATATATAGCTTCCGGCGATTACCAGTGGAACGCCGGAATGTTTTTCTGGCGCGTCTCGACGTTTCTCGAAAATCTCAAGCGATTCCTTCCAAAGACGCACGAATCACTCGGATCTCTCGCGGAGACAATCGGTAAGAAAACCTACGAGCGCCGTCTCCGCGCCATATACTCAAAGCTCGAAAACATTTCCGTCGATTTCGCCATTCTCGAGCCTTCCACTCGCCCAAATGAGACCGATGCAGGGGCCGATGCTGCGGGCGGACGTGACGGCCCATCCTCGAAAGTCTTCGTCATTCCCGCCGAAATCGGCTGGAGCGACATCGGCTCCTGGGCGGCTGTCTACGAACTCCTTACCAAGCAAACCGGCGACAATTACCTGGCCGGATCTGGCTTGACGCTCGACGCCTCTGGCAATTTTCTCTACAGCCCCTCTAAATTCGTTGCCGCCATCGGCATCCGCGACCTCGTGGTCGTTGATACGTCAGACGCCCTGCTGATCGTCCCGCGCGACCGTGCCCAGGACGTCGCACGATTGGTAAAATCCCTCGAAGAGCGAAAACTCACCAAATTGCTTTAACCGGCTTGCCTGACGAGACAGTCCAATCCGGCTGTTTGGCGGGCATATCGCTTCGCGTATACTTTCCATTGCCTCTTATGACTGCAATCAAATTTGGAACCGACGGCTGGCGCGGCGTGATCGCGGAAGACTTCACGTTTGCGAACGCACGCATTGTTGCGCAGGCAATCGCACGCTACGTCGTCCGCGACGAAGATGCGCGCAAAGGCGTGCTGATAGGCTACGACCATCGTTATGCTTCAGATCTTGTCGCAACGGCCGTCGCGGAAGTCATTAGCTCCACCGGTACGCCAGTCTGCCTTGCCGATAAGCCTTGTCCAACGCCGGCTGTCTCTCTGCTCGTTCGACAACGCAGCGCGGCCGGCGGCATCGTCGTCACCGCCAGCCACAATCCCTATCGTTGGAACGGAATGAAATACAAAGCGAGCTACGGCAGCAGCGCTCTTCCTTCAATCGTCGCCCAGATTGAAAAGGAACTCGCGGAAGTTGCGAACAGCGACCTCTCGCCTCTCCCGCCGAGGCTGAATTTGATTGATTCGCTCGAGCCTCGCGCCCCGTATCTCGACAGGCTCGAGAAACTCATCGATTGGGATCGCCTGCGCAAAAGCAACTTTCGCTTTGTCTCGGACGTCATGCACGGCTCGGCCGCCGGCCTTCTTGTTGAACTCTTCCGCCGCAATGGCGTCGCCTGCGACGAAATCCGCGGCACGCGCGATCCGCTTTTTGGCGGTGTAAACCCCGAACCGATCGAACCACACATCGATGCGCTCCGTAAGGCCGTACTCGCCGGAAAATACGACGCCGGCTTTTGCGCGGACGGGGACGGCGACCGCATCGGCGCCATTGATCGCGATGGCTCGTTCGTCAATCCGCACCAGATATTTGCGCTTCTAGTCTGGCATCTTATCGGCACGCGCAATTTACCCGGCGACATCGCTAAAACGTTCAGCGTCACCAAGCTCATCGACAAACTTGCTGCCAAGTTCGGACGCAAGCTCCACGAAGTCCCCATTGGATTCAAATACATCTGCGAGCTGATGCTCGAGCAAAATATTTTGATCGGCGGCGAAGAAAGCGGCGGCATCGGCACGAGCCTCTATCTTCCCGAGCGCGACGCCACTGTTTCCGCTCTCTTTCTTGCCGAGCTGATGGCCTGGCACGGCAAATCCCTCGGCGAATTGCTTTCCGCGCTTCACGCCGAATTTGGCGAATACCATTACGGCCGCGT
>Ga0335083_10009870_pt1 | contig 11572 bp, 10 predicted proteins | sample Lox_Sample_42_FD_206716 | JGI IMG/M metagenome (GOLD analysis project Ga0335083, IMG submission 206716) | Soil microbial communities from Loxahatchee National Wildlife Refuge, Florida, United States - Lox_Sample_4.2 | ecosystem: Environmental > Terrestrial > Soil > Wetlands | place: USA... | reverse complement strand
GTGGCGTGGGCGGAGAACGAGGGGCTCGACGACGACGACGTGCCGTCGTGGCAGTGGATCCGCGCCGCGAAGGGGCCGGACCGGCGGACCGATCTCGCGTGGCTCCTGGACGCGCTCGCGGCGCAGCGGCTCGGGCCGAAGCTCGAGGCGCACCTGTTCGAGGCGCTGAACCTCCCGCTCCGCTGGGACCTCGCCGGGTGCCGCGACGCCGTGACGCACGCGCGGCTGCCCGCGCGCCCCTTCTACCACCGGGTGCTGCTCTCCGGACGCCCGGCCGACTTCCGCCGCGAGGTGCTGCGGCCGCCGGGCGCGCTCGAGCTGCTGCCGCCCGAGCGGGCCGACCGCGTGATCGACGCGGCGCGGGCGGCCCTGTCGCAGCGCGAGCGGGAGTTCCACGTGATCGTGCACGGGCACCGGCGCGAGGTGTACCGCGTGGAGGCGGGCCGCGGCCTCGAGATCTTCGTGATCGGGCTCGTGCCGGAGCTGCGCTTGACGCTCGAGAGCGACTACGGCGCGCTCCTGGTCAAGAACGGCGTGCCCATCGGGTACGGCTACGCGGTGCTGCTCTTCGGCCGCGCCGACATCGGGATCAACGTCTTCCCCACCTACCGCGGCGGCGAGTCGCCGTACGTCTTCCACCGTTTCTGCGCCGTGTTCCACCACCACTTCGGCGCGCGGCGGTTCGTGATGCGGCGCTACCAGGTCGGGCACCAGAATCCCGAGGGCATCGAGGCCGGCTCGTTCTGGTTCTACCACAAGCTCGGCTTCCGGCCCCTGGCGCGGCCCGTGCGCGCGCTGGCGGAGCAGGAGGCGGCGCGGCTCGCGCGGCGCGCCGGCGCCCGCAGCGCGCCCGAGATCCTGCGGCGGCTGGCGCGGAGCGACATGCTCCTCGCGACCGACGGGACGCGGCCCGAGGACTTCGCCGACGTGGACGTGCGCGGCGTCGGCCTCGCGGTCACGCGGGCGATCCGCCTCGCGGGCGGCGACCGCTCGCGCGCGGTCGCCGCGGCGTGCCGCCGCGTGGCCCGCGCGCTCGGCGCCCCCGAGGTGCCCGAGCGCCTCGCGCCCGTGGCCGACCTCGTCCCCAAGCTGGCGTCGTGGGAGCCGCGCGAGCGGCGCGCGCTTCTCGCCCTGCTCCGGGCGAAGGAGCTGCCCCGCGAGCGTCCCTTCGTGCTGGCGATGCAGCGGCACGCGCGATGGCAGCGCTGGCTCCTGGGCGCCTTCCCGGTCCGTGGCAACTGACGCCGCCGGCCCCGCGCGCGCCCGCCCGGGCGTGGCCGGGCGGGCGAGGTAGCGTACGCGCGTCGTCTCGCTGATCGCGTCGAGCACCGAGATCGTGTGCGCCCTCGGCCAGGAGGCCGCCCTCGTCGGGCGCTCCCACGAGTGCGACTGGCCCCCGTCGGTGCGGCGGCTCCCCGCCGTCAGCCGGCCCGCCTTCGCCACCGGCGGCGGCAGCCGCGCCGTGGACCTGGCCCTGAAGGAGCGGCTCGCGCGCGCGCTCAGCATCTACGAGGTGGACGCCGAGCTGCTGCAGCGCCTCGCGCCGGACCTCGTCATCACCCAGACGCAGTGCGAGGTGTGCGCGGTGAGCCCCGCGGACGTCGAGCGCGCCGTGTGCCGGCTGACGGAGCGCCCGGCGCGCATCCTCGCCCTCGAGCCCAACGGCCTCGACGACGTGTGGACCGACATCGGGCGGGTGGCCGCCGCGCTGGACGTGGCGCCGGCCGGCGACGCCCTCGCCGCGCGGCTCCGCGCGCGCGTCGCGGCCATCGCCGAGCGCGCCGCCGGGCTCGGTGAACGCCCCAGGGTGGCCGTGGTCGAGTGGATCGAGCCCCTGATGGCGGCCGGCAACTGGATGCCCGAGCTGGTCGCGCTCGCCGGCGGCGTGAACCTCTTCGGGGAAGCGCGCCGCCACTCGCCCTGGATGACCTGGGAAGCGCTCGTGGCCGCCGACCCGGACGTGGTGCTCGTCTCGCCGTGCGGCTTCGACCTCGAGCGGACGGCGGTCGAGATGCCGACGCTCACGGCGGCGGCCGGATGGCGGGAGCTGCGCGCCGTCCGTTCGGGCCGGGTCTATCTGGCCGACGGCAACGCCTACTTCCACCGCCCGGGCCCACGACTCGTGGAGTCGCTGGAGATCCTGGCGGAGACGCTGCATCCGGGCGCCTTCCACTTCGGGCACGAGGGCCGGGGCTGGGTGCCCTACGGGGGCGGATCGTGAGCCGGCTGGCGACGGCGTGGGCGCTGCTCGCGGCGTCGGCCGCACTCGCCGCGTGCGAGCACGCCCGGCCGTTCACCGCCGCCTCCGGCGAGCCCGACGTCCCGTTCGATTCGACGCTTCCGCGGCGCCTCACCTTCAACACCGCCGGCGACGTCGAGCCCGCGTGGCTCGCCGACGGCTCGGGAATCGTCTACGCGTTCTCCTCCGGCCTCCCGAACGGCGACCAGTGCCTGGGCGTGCTGCCGCCGGGCGGCGGCCACATCGGCCAGACCGTCTGCCCCGACCTGACCGACGCCGACTCCACGGTGCTGCTGCGCGAGCCCGCCGCCGGCCGGGGCGGCCGGCTGGCGTACCTGCGCGAGAGCTCGAGGGCGGGCGGGGCGGCGGCGAGCGCCGTCGAGCTCGTCGTCGCCACGCTGGCGGCGCCGGCGCCCGGACGCGTCGTGCGTCGCTTCCCCTTCACGGACGCCGCCGGCGTGTTGCAGGGGAGCCCCTCGCAAGTGCGGTGGCTCCCCGACGGCGAGCTGGTGTACATCGCCGAGCAGGTGACGTACACCTTCCCGCCGCTTCCGATCGACACGCTCTACACGCCGCTCGGGATCGAGCGGATGGACATCTCCGGCGACTCGGCCGTCGTCACCGCCGTTCCGGGCACGGCCAACGCCACGTCGGTGGCGACGGACTCCGCCGGGGCCGTCTACTACACGCTGCGGGGCGACAGCGTCGTCTACCGCATCGCGCCGGGGGCGCAGGCGGGGACGTCCTGGTACGACTTCGGGAGCGCGGGGCCGGTGGACGGCGCCCAGGTCCACGGCAACCGCCTGATCGCGCTCGCCGGCTCGGCGCTGTACCTCGTGGACGTCGCGGCCGGCACGCGCACCGCGCTCCCGGTGCCGGTGGGGATGCTGCTGAGCCGGCCCGCGCTCTCGCCCGACGGCACGCGGCTCGTGGCGGAGGGCACCCTCCCGCCGGCGTTGCCCGACCTGTGGCTCTTCGAGGTCCCGTGAGGGCGGCCCGGCTCGCCCGCTGGGCGGTGGGGCTCGGCGGCCTCGCGCTCGCGGCGCCCGCGCTCCGCGCGCAGTCCACGGGCACGATCGCGGGCCACGTCCGCGAGCAACCCTCGCAGGCACCCGTGCACGGGGCGCAGGTGCTGGTGGACGGCCGCCTCGCCGTGCTCACCGACTCGGCGGGCGCGTACGTCGTGCGCGGCGTGCAGAGCGGCCTGCATCGCGTCACGGTCCGGCTGATCGGTTTCGCCACCGCGACGCGGGACAGCGTGCCCGTGCGCTCGGCCGAGGAGACGCGCCTCGACTTCCCGCTCGCGCCGCAGGCGGTCCAGCTCGGGGCCGTCTCGGTCGAGGTCCCGCCCGACGCCGTCCTGGATCCGCTCGCCACGGCCACCGTGCAGCACATCAGCGCCGAGGACCTGCGGCGCCTGCCGGTGAGCACGCTCGAGGAGGCGGTCGCGCTCTCGGCCGGCGCCGTCGGCGAGAGCTACCGCGGCGGCCGGCTCGGCGAGCAGTCGTTCATCATCGATGGCCTGGGTATCAAGAACCAGCTCGACGCCTCGACGGGCACGCTCGGCATCAACGTGCCGCCCGACATCCTGACCGAGGCCTCGCTCGTGACCAACGGCTTCTCGGCCCGCTACGGCCAGGCGTTGTCGGGCCTCGTCAACGTGGTGACGAAGGACGGCGGCGACCGGTGGTCGGGCCGCGCGGCCTACGAGACGGACCGCGGCCTCGGGTCGTCGCTCGACCACGGCCTGGACCGCGGCGTGTTCGAGGCCGACGGCCCTTTGCCCTTCGGCGCGCGGCTGGTGGGCGTGGTGGACGCCACCGGCCGGCTCGACGCCGACCCGGTGAACGCGCCGGCGCCCTCCGACCCGGTCCTGGTCGCCCACGATCCGCGCGCTCGGCAGCCGCACATGCTGCCCCACGGCGCGGGCCAGGAGGTGGACGCGGCGGCCAAGCTCACGGTGCCCTTCGCGGGCCGGCAGGCGCTCCGCCTGTTCGCCCTGCGCTCCGCCGGCCAGCAGCTGCTCTACGACCAGGCGTACAAGTACGACCAGCCGCTGGCGCCCGCGCAGCGCCTGACCGGGGAACTGTTGACCGGCCAGCTGCAGCTCGTCTCGCCGCCCTCGATGCCCACGCCGATCCTGGCGGATCTCCGGGCCGGGTACTTCACGCGGGAGTTCGAGCGCGGCACGCTCGACGTGCCCGTGTCGTACCCGTTCGGCGCGTTCGCCGACCGCGGCTTCCACTTCGTGGGCGAGTCCCTCGCCCGTGCGCGCGACACGGCGGCGGCGAGCGCGGCGGTGCCGGGCTTCGCCACGCCCGACTACAGCGCCGCCACGCCCTGGGGTGTCCCCGCGTTCTTCCTGGGCGGCGGCTCCGACGGCGAGATCGCCTGGAACCGGTTCACCGAGCTCCGCTCCCAGCTCGACGTGGACGTGGGCCTCTCGCCCCGCGCCGACGTGTACCTGGGCGGCGAGCTGGTCCGCCAGCGGGTCGAGACCTTCGAGCGCACGCTCGCGTTCCTGCCGGTGGGCGACACCGTGCCGCCGGCGACGGCCTCCGACTTCTCGCCCACCAGCGCGGCCGCGTACGCCGAGACGCAGCTCCGCGCCCAGGACCTCGCGCTCACGTTCGGGCTCCGGTACGACACGTTCGATCCGCACGCCGCGGCGGGGAAGATCGGCGCCCATGCGAGCCTCAACCCGCGGTTCGCGCTCTCGGCGGTGCTGCACGGGGCGACGGTCGTCGCGAGCTTCGGCCGCTTCAGCCAGGCGCCCGACTACCAGTACCTCGTGGACGCGGCGTTCGAGGACACGACACGCACGGGCCGCTTCCGCGTCGGCAACCCGAACCTCGGCTTCGAGCAGTCCACCCAGTACGAGTTCAGCGTGCGCGCGCGGCCCACCGCGCAGACCTCGCTCCGCGCCAACGTGTACGTGAAGCGGCTGCAGGGCCTCGTGGCGAGCGTCCCCTTCGGCCTCGACCTCGACTCGACGATCTTCGCCAACGCCGACTACGGGTCGGTGAAGGGGATCGAGATCCTGTTCGAGCGCGAGCTGAAGGACTGGTGGGGCGTGCGCGTCGCCTACACGCTGCAGTGGGCCACGGCGACGGCGAGCAATGCCTTCCAGCGGCCCGTGGTGGACACGGTCGCCGGCGACACGATCTTCCCCGGCCAGTCGGAGTTTCCGCTGGACTACGACCAGCGCCACGGCCTCACGGTGGTCGCGCAGGGGCGCTCGCCGGACGCGTTCGGCCCGCGGCTCCTGGGCGCCAGGGTGCTCGGCGGCTGGGAAGGCGCGGTCATCTTCCGCTTCGCCTCGGGCCTGCCGTATACGAAGACGAGCGCCACGGGCGACACGCTCCTGGGGCCGATCAACGCGGAGCGGCTGCCCTCGCAGTCCACGCTCGACGCGCTGCTGCGCCGGCCGCTGAGCCTCCTCGGGGTGCGCGGGAGCCTCTACCTCGACGTGCGCAACGTGCTGGACGCGCGCAACCTGGTGGCGGTGCGGCGCGACACGGGAACGCCGGGCCTGGGCGAGGCGGGCATCCAGGCGGCGGCCCTCGCCGCGTACCAGGCGCACCCGGAGGCCATCCCGTACGAATCGCCGCGCTACCGCGGCTGGGCCGACCTCGACCACGACGGGTACCTGGCCGGCAGGGCGGAGCTGCTGCCGCTCTACGTGGCGGCGGCGCGCGACTACTACCAGCCGCTGTTCGACTACGGCCCGCCGCGGCTGGTGAGGCTGGGGGTGGAGCTTATCTTTTGAGCTCTATCCCTCCCGCCAGGGGGCCCGCCTGAACGTCCGCCGCACCAAGATCGTCGCCACGCTCGGACCGGCGAGCGCCACGCCCGCGCAGGTCGGCGCGCTGGTGCACGCCGGGCTCGACGTGGCGCGCGTCAACGCGAGCCACGGCACGCCGGAGCAGCACGCCTCGCTCATCGCCGCCGCGCGCGAAGCGGGGGCCGCGGCCGGCAAGCCCGGCGCGGTGCTGCTGGACCTCCAGGGGCCGCGCATCCGGGTGGGAGAGCTGGCCGCGCCGCTCGACCTCGTCCAGGGGCAGGCGGTGACGCTCGCGCCCGAGGCGGTGGCGGGCGCGGGCGAGATTCCGGTCACGTACGACCTCGCGGCGGACGTGGCGCCCGGCGCGCGCGTCCTGGTGGCCGACGGGCTCGTCGAGCTGGACGTCGTGGCCGTCCGGCCGCCGCGCGTGGAGGCGCGGGTGCGCTTCGGCGGGCGGATCACGAGCCGCAAGGGGATCAACCTGCCGGGCGTCGCGGTCTCGGCGCCGGCGCTGACGGACAAGGACCGCGCCGACGCCGCGTTCGCGGCCGAGCACGCGGTGGAGTACGTCGGGCTCTCGTTCGTGCGGCGGGCCGAGGACGTGGCGGCGCTGCGCGCGCTGCTGCCCGCGGGCGTGCGGATCGTCGCCAAGATCGAGAAGGACACGGCCCTGGGCGACCTGGAGCGCATCGCGGAGGCGAGCGACGCCGTGATGGTGGCGCGCGGCGACCTCGGCGTCGAGCTGCCGTTCGAGGAAGTGCCGCTCGCGCAGAAGCGCGTGATCCGGGTGGCCGTCACGCACCGGCGGCCCGTGATCACGGCCACGCAGATGCTCGAGTCCATGGTGCGCGAGCCGCGGCCGACGCGGGCCGAGGCGTCGGACGTGGCGAACGCGATCCTCGACGGGACCGACGCCGTGATGCTCTCGGAGGAGACCGCCATCGGCGCCTACCCGCGCGAGGCGGTCGAGGCGATGGACCGCATCGTCCGGGCGGTGGAAGGGGACCGCGGCTGGCGGGCGTGCCCGGAGTGGCTCGACCTCGCGCCGACCGCTCCGGCCCGGAGCGAGCACGCGGTGGCCGCGGCGGCGGTGGCGGCCGCGCGGATGCTGGGCGCCGCGCTCATCGTCACGTTCACGAAGAGCGGCTTCAGCGCGCGGATGGTCGCGGCCAACCGGCCGCCCGTCCCGGTGCTCGGCGTGACCGACACCGTCGGCACGTGCCGGCAGCTGGCGCTGGTGTGGGGCGTGATCCCGATGCGGTGCGAGGGGGCGCCGCGCTACGACGCGATGCTCGACGCCGCGCGCGGCCAGATCCTGGAGCGCGGGCTCGCGAAGCGCGGCGACCGGGTCGTGGTCACCGCGGGCGTCCCCTTCGACGTGCCCGGCACGACGAACCTCGTGAAGGTGGAGGAGGTGTAGCCGTGCGGCTCACCTTCCTCGGCACCGGCACCTCGTTCGGCGTGCCGCAGATCGGGTGCGGCTGCGCGGTGTGCACGTCCGCCGATCCGCGCGACCGCCGCAACCGCAGCGGCGCGGTGATCCAGGCCCGCGGGCGCACGCTGCTCGTGGACACGCCGCCCGAGCTGCGCGTGTCCCTGCTCGCGGCCGGGATCCGCTCGGTGGACGCGGTGCTCTACACCCACGACCACGCGGACCACATCCACGGCATCGACGACCTGCGCGCGCTCTCGGGGCACGGCCGCGGCCAGCTGCCGGTCTACGGCCCCGCCGACGCCCTCGAGCGCATGCGCGCGCGGTTCGACTACATCTTCGACCCGCACGCGCGTCCCATCCCGGGCTCCTCGCGGCCGGACGTCGTGGCGACCGCGCTCGAGCCGGGCGTGGAGGCGGAGATCGCCGGCGTCCGCGTGCTCCCGCTCCGCTTCGCGCACGGCCCGAGCACCGTGCTCGGGTACCGGTTCGGCCCGCTGGGGTATCTCACCGACGTGAAGGAGGTGCCGCGCGAGGAGCGCGCGGCGCTCGCCGGGCTCGAGGTGCTGGTCCTGAACGCCCTGTTCCACCGTCCGCATCCCACCCACCTCTCGATCCCCGAGGCGGTGGAGACGGCCCGCGCCCTCGGCGCGCGGCGCACCTACCTGACCCACCTGACGCACGAGACCTCTCACGCGGCGCTCCTCGCGGAGCTGCCGCCGGGCATCGAGCCCGCGTTCGACGGTCTGGTGGTGGAGGTGCAGGGTTCCGCGGGGTAGGTCCCGGGTCGGACGTGGCGACTCGGGGGAGGCCGCGGCGTCAGACGGGCGTCGCCACCTCGCCGCCGGCCGGGGCCGCCTCGTACACGGGGAGCACCTGCAGCGCATCCATCGGCGAGGCGCCGGCCGCTTCGTAGCGGACGCAGCGATAGTGGACGCCCGCGAACACGACGGACAGCGCGCACCAGGCGACGAGCACCACGAGGACGGTCGGCATCGCCGCAGAAGCTAGGCGCCGCGCGCTCCGTGGGACATCGGTCATCGCCGCGCCGCGCGCGAGATTCCGCCGGCCCGTCGTGAGGCAAGCCCTACGCGGCGCCCGTCGGCCGTGGGGGCAGCACCTCGGGCAGCCCGGGGCGCACCTTGAACACCGTCTCCTTGCGGATCTGCACGGTGCCGGGCTTCGCGCCGGGCGGCTTGGTCACGTACCTCGCCCGCGTGCAGGAGACCGCGACCACGCCGCCGCTGCGCGCCTTGCTGTGGTAGGCCGCGATCGCGGCGACGCGCTCCAGCGTCGCGCGGTCCGGCTCGACGTTCGGGGCGGCCCGCAGGATCACGTGGCTGCCGGGCATCCCGCGCACGTGGAACCACCAGTCGTCCTGGTGGGCGAGCCGGATGCTGAGCCGGTCGTTGTCGGCGTCCGACAGGCCGACCAGCACCGTCCATTCGCCCCACTCGCCGGGCAGCCGGTACTCCTGCACGCGCGGCGGGCCCGCCTTGGGCGGCGCCAGCGTCAGCTCCCGGTCGGAACGATGGTCGCGCGCTCGACCATCAGCATCACCGTCGGCTCGGGGGCGCGGGTCCGGTGCTCGACGCCGCGCGGCACGACGATGCCGCGGCCCGGCGGCAGCTCCACGGTGCGCCCTTCGAGGTCCACCAGCAGCTTCCCGCTCACGACGTAGAAGAACTCGTCCTCCTCGTCGTGGTGGTGCCAGTGGTACTCGCCCCGCACCACGCCGAGGCGCACGACGGCGTCGTTCACGCGGCACAGCGTCTGGTTGTACCACGGGTGCCGGTTCGCGGCCACGAGCGCCGGGACGTCGACGATCTCGAGCGGCCCGTGCAGGATGTCGAGGTGCGTGTCGTACGGGGACGCGGCTTCGGCCATGGTCGGCTCGGCGGACGGGGTGGGCGTGAGCGCGGGCGCAGCGCAATCTCGCGGGGGCTCGGCGCGCTCCGCAACCGGCGCCCGCGCTTCACTCGACGCCTCCAACCGCCGCCCGCGTTTCTTTTGACGCCTCCGGCACGCGGGCCTACATTTCACCGCGCGACGTGTCGTGAACCTCGAGGACGGGAGTCGTCATGCAGGATATCGCCCGGAAGCTGCTGGAGCCCTACGCGGGCGCCGTGACCGTGGACGGGGCGGGGAAGGTGGCGGTGCCGCGCCCCGACGCGGTGGCCGGCCCGGCGACGGACAAGCTGGTCTGGAGCGCGGTGTTCGGCCCGGCGGCCGCGAAGGAGACGGCGCGCTGGCTGCTGTGGGAGATCGGGCAGGTGGTGGGCGTGCGGCCGGCCTCCATCCACGACCTCTACGTCGCGCGCGGCCGCGGCGCGGTGCACGGCTTCACCGTGCCCGCGATCAACATCCGCGGGCTGGCGTACGATTCGGCGCGGGCGCTGTTCCGGGCGGCCCGCGCGCTGCAGGCGGGCGCGTTCATCTGCGAGATCGCGCGCTCGGAGATGGCGTACACCGACCAGCGGCCGGCCGAGTACGTCGCGGTGCTGCTGGCGGCGGCGCTGCGCGAGGGCTTCCGCGGGCCGCTGTTCGTGCAGGGCGACCACTTCCAGGCCAACGCCAAGAAGTACGCCGCGGACCCGGAGGCCGAGATCGGCGCGATCAAGGCGCTGATCCGGGAGGCCGTGGCCGCGGGCTTCTACAACATCGACATCGACACCTCCACCCTCGTGGACCTCAAGCAGCCCACGCTCGACACCCAGCAGCGGGTGAACTACGAGCGCGCGGCGGAGCTGACGCAGGCCATCCGCCGGGAGCAGCCGGCGGGCGTCACCGTCTCGGTGGGCGTCGAGATCGGCGAGGTGGGCGGCAAGAACAGCACCATCGACGAGCAGCACGCCTTCATGGACGGGTACCAGAAGGCGCTGAAGGCGCGCGGCGCGGAGCTGGTGGGCACGTCCAAGATCAGCGTGCAGACCGGCACGAGCCACGGCGGCGTGGTGCTGCCCGACGGCTCCATCGCGGACGTGAGCATCGACTTCGAGACGCTGCGGCTGCTCTCGCGCGACGCGCGGGAGCGCTACGCGATGGGCGGCGCGGTGCAGCACGGCGCCTCGACGCTCCCCAACTCGGCGTTCGGGAAGTTCCCCGAGATCGAGACGGCGGAGATCCACCTCGCGACGGCGTTCCAGACGCTGCTGTTCGAGCACGCGGCGACGCCGGCGGCGTTCAAGGCGAAGCTGTACGACTGGCTGCGGACCAACGCGGCCAACGAGCGCAAGGCGGGCGAGACGGACGAGCAGTTCTTCTACAAGACCCGCAAGAAGGCGCTGGGCCCGTTCAAGCAGGAGTGGTGGGGACTGCCGGAGGTCGTGCGCTCGGGGCTCGGCGCGGCGCTCGAGGAGCAGTTCGCGTTCCTGCTCACGGCCCTGAAGGTCAAGGACACGGCGGAGATGGTGGCGCGGCACGTGAAGGCGCCGGCCGTGCGGCGCGGCGAGCCGGCCGCGGCCGTGGCGGCGGCGCCCAACGACGCCGAAGCGGGCGAATAGGGAGCGATCATGGCGCGGCACGACGATGACGACGAGCCGGTGGCCGAGCGGCGCGGGTCGGTGGTGGTGCCCTTCCTGTGGGGCCTCGCGGTCGGGGCCGCCCTCGGGCTGCTGTTCGCGCCGATGAGCGGGGAGGAGCTGCGGGCGGACCTCCGCGCGCGCACCGGCAAGCTGAAAGACCTCGCCTCCCGCAAGGTGGACGAGCTCGAGGACATGGTCGCGGGCGGCTACGAGGAGGCGCGGGCGCGCGTCGAGGAGCGGCTCGACAGCGCCCGGCGCACCGTGAAGGAGGGGCGCCAGGCGGCCCGGGACGTGGTGGAGGCGGGGCGCGACGCCGCCCAGACCGCGCGCGAGGAGCTCGAGCGGCGGCTGGCCGACGCGCGCGAGGCCCGCCGGGCGGCGCGCCACGCGCCGCCTCCGGACGAGGAGCCGGGCGCGTAGCCGCGAGCGTCGCGGTGGACCGGCGCCGCCGCTGGATCTTCGTCTGGCATGACGTGCGCAACTTCCTCCGTCGCGTCTTCGAGGGCGCGATGGAAGCGAACGTGCCGTTCCTCGCCAGCGGCCTGACGTTCGACGCCCTGCTCGCCGCCATCCCCCTCGGCTTCGTGGCCCTC
>Ga0335083_10009868_pt1 | contig 11573 bp, 5 predicted proteins | sample Lox_Sample_42_FD_206716 | JGI IMG/M metagenome (GOLD analysis project Ga0335083, IMG submission 206716) | Soil microbial communities from Loxahatchee National Wildlife Refuge, Florida, United States - Lox_Sample_4.2 | ecosystem: Environmental > Terrestrial > Soil > Wetlands | place: USA: Florida... | reverse complement strand
CCGCCAGTTGTCAGCGCTGTGAAATTGACCGTGGCTCCCGGGTCAACCATTTCACCGGAGATGTCAGTGTTAATCAGCGGATTGGTATTAACACTCAATTGGGCGGGTGCGCTGGTCACGGGGCCGCTCGTGTTGGCGACGACCACCGTATAAATCCCCGCGTTGGTCGGAGAGGTGGATTGAATGATGTAAGTCGAATTGGTGGCGCCTATGATGATGTTCCCGTTGAACTTCCACTGGTAGGTTTGAGCGCCGGAAGCAATGACGCTGAACGTGGTCGTGGTGTTGGCGTCCACGGTCTGCGCCTGGGGTGAGGTCGAGACGACCGGATACGAGATGCTGTAGAGTCCGAAGTCGTCAATACCCCAGTACCAGCTCGAAGTGCCGGCGTAACCGAAACGGAAGCGGACATGCGGGGCATTGTCTGCCATGGGAATGCGATAGACTTCAATCCGCTTGCTGTTGAGCGGATCGTCGTTGACCCGTCCTTGAATGGCCGGGATCAAGTTGGTGGAAACCGCGGCGCCAATGAAGTTGCTGTAGGCCAATTGATACGCCTGGTCGCTACGGGCGGTGTCGAAGGTGGCGAAAACATCAATTCCGGAGAGGTTGGTGACCACGTCCGACGGATCACCGGAGGTCACTCCGTTATCGAGTATGTACAGCACCGGAAGCCATGTCTGGCCCTGATCTACGGAGTATTCGCAGGAGGCGATGTTGTCCTGGTTCTGTTCATAAAGGCTGTTCCACTTCACATACACGTTGGTGGAGCCCGTCAGATTATAATCGCAGGTGTACAGGTAATCCACCTGGCCGCCGTCATTCTGGCGTTGGTCGGATTCAGCTTCGATACAATTTCCGTGCGCGAGTGCGTCCAGCAGGACACCGTTCAGCACAATCGGAGGAAAAGCGAGGCGACGTGGGCCGCTCGCGGTTCCTAATGTCGGCGCATAGGTGTAACCCTCTAACGGGCTGGTGAAAGTGCCGTCTTCGCCCGAGGCGATTTGCTCGAGGCGGTTGGTATTCACGACCACCCAGTTTAAGTAAGCATCGGAAGTACCGTCAGTCAGGTCATAGCCGGGGTCTTGTGCCACCGTGTTGTTGGTCACCGACCATCCGGCGGGCAAATTCCAAACCACAACTCCCTGGTTGGTGGTGACGCCTTCAGGAACCTCATCGAAGGTTTCAAGATAAATCGGCGGAGGCAGCGAGAGAGTTTGATATTGGGCAACGGTAAAAGTCCAACTGTAGCTTTTGCTGCCTTGCAAGCTGTCGGTGTAGTTCACCTGGATGGTGTGCGTGGATAGAGGATCCAGAATCGTGCTGGATTCCGCAAAGGTGATGCTGTACTGCCCCGAATTCGTTGGGGCGATCGTTGCCGGTACCACCGTTCCGTCCAAAGACATGCTGATGGTGGAGGGAGTGATAGTGGTGCTGCCCTGGTCAATGACCACCTGGATAGTCGGTTCCGGTCCGATGCCTACGGCACCAAAACCCGGGCTGCGTGACACAATAAACGAGTGCCCCGGCGGCAGGACGACGGGAATGCCAGCGGCAGAAGGTCCGCCAATCGCTTCCATTTGTCCGGCGTTCAGGACCTGGTCACGGACTTGCACGCTATTTACATAGCCCATGGCGTTGGTAATGTTGCTGCTGAAGATGGGAAGCACGGAACTCGCCAGCATGGCAAAAGGAGAATCAATATTATTTTGTGTCCCCAAATCCACTACGCCTGCCAGTTGGCCGTTAGTGTAGACTGAGGCCGAGCTGTTATCTCCATCCAATACCAACCCGAGACGATACCAGGTATTCGGAGCGACATTGCCGAAAACTCCCGAAGGAAGCTGCACCGTGCCTTCGGTATTGGTCACTTCGATTTGATTGCGGGCATTGATGTCAAAAAGGGCGAGAATATTGTCTAAACCGCCGTCATCCATCTGCATTAAGGGGCGATATGATCCACCGTTAGGATAATAAACGTCCATGATCACCGTGTATTCATTGACGAGGGAGCCACCGCCGTTGGCGGGTGGCGTGGGCATGTAATAACCCATCGGGAGCGAACCTGCGGGAAAGCCCATCACCTGTGCCGGCGTGCCGTTGATATCGGAGATGCCGAGCGCGGTAGTCGTCCCAAAAACTGTTTTTTGAGAAGTCTGCCCGCCTGGCCCATCGATGTAGGTCAAAGGGCCTAAATTCGCCCCGGCAGTTTGTGAGAGGTCCTGGTTGTTAAAGTCCCACTGGCCAATGTTTTGCGCCACGAGTGTACCCGCGGAAAAAATTGCCAATGCCAGGGAACTGAGTAGTTTAAGTCTTCTGGTTTTCATTGTGTTTTTGTGATTGCTGGTTAAGTTTTAGCGGCTGGAAAGGTACTGGTGTAAAGCGGTTTGGGCTGAAGGATTGCCGTTCTGGGCGGCGGTTTGCAGTTGTTGCATCGTGGTCATCCAGGCGCGGACGACGACGCCTTGCTGCTGCGGAGTTAAGTCGCGTTCCGCGCGCAATTTTTGCAGTTGGGCAAACGCCGCTGCCGGGTCTTGATTTTGGAAATCGGCCACGAAAGTGGCCTCCACCTCCTTCGTCTGGTCAGAGCTTTTATTAAACGCGCTGTTCACCGTCGCCGGAAGTTCCGCGGCCGTAAGCGCCGAGGGCGAGCTGCCGCTTTTGGAACACCCGGTCGCGGCCAGGGCAGCGACTAATAATGGGGAAGCGAATATCCCGAGCCTTTTCATGAGAATCATAATTGTGGAGGTTGAGGGTTGAACCGCGTGGAAATTGAAGCATCCCGATGGGCGTCCCGCCGGCAATCCAATAACAGGCTCTGCAACAGTTGCGGAGGACGCCATTCCATCTCCTTGGCTCCCGCCGGCTTGGGTTGTGCGGAAGCACGACGCGCCTGATCCGCTTCGGGGTTCCGAAGCGTCTTCTTAAAAGAGCAGAGCTTTTGTAAGAAATTCATGGCGTTAATTAATCGGGAATGGGTATGACCGGACGGATGCCCGTGTAACATCGGTAGTCAATGCCAACGCCAAAACCGGTGAACCGGATTCTTGAGACGTGTCCATCTACCCAGGCCGTCTGATCGCCATTGCCGTGGCGATACCATTCATTGTTAAAGTGATAACCGTTATAAAGTTGATAGAGGCCGGACCCCTGATAAGGAGGCTGGCCAATCCATTGGGAAAGAATTTGCGTTGAGCCGGGAAAAAGGCCGATCGTGTCGTCCGACCCTTCACATTTTTGCTCAGCCGAGTCCTGGCAAAAAATGGTTTCGCTCGGAACCTGGTAGTTGGCAATTTTCTTCAGGGACACTTCCATGCTTTTGTCATAGGGAAACATGAGGTAATCGCACATCCCGTAATCCGAGTTTTGCCAGTAGCTGGAGGGATAATTCAGGCCGGAATCATGCCATTCATCACAATGAATGCTGGACGGACAGTTAAACAGCTTGGGGTTCTTGAAATAGCCGAGGTAGCCCAGCGCCCAATAAGCCAAATCGTTGTCCGGGGCCAATTGAACCGTGGACCTTGGATTTAATGTCCATTGCCCGCCGTTAGGAAGGAAGTAATTGTTTAGTGTACCGCAATAAAAAAAGGTATTGTGGTTATCATCCGCGTACATCAGCGCGGCCAGGTCAACCTGTTTAAGGTTGCTCAGGCATTGCGCCGCATCAGCCCGCTGCTTGGCACTCACCAGCACCGGCAAAAGGATGGCCGCCAGGATGCCAATAACGGCGATGACGACCAGCAGCTCGATCAAAGTAAAAGCCGCGCTTTGGGCGATCCTGCCGCCCCGCGAATGATGGCGAACCGCCTCTTTTTCACATTGTTGTACGTTCATTTGGTATAAACGATTTAACCTATCCGGATGTTTTTGTGTAACTTGGGTGTTTGTCCTGTCGCCGAACCCCTACTGTCGCCATCTTATGATGGGTTTGCGGAGACTCAAGTTAAGGGGGTGCAACGTTTGTTACGATTAGCGCATTAGGCCAGCCTTCTGTCACACTCCTGTTACGATTATGTGACTACTCGATATTCTCCACGGCGGTAAGCAGGCCGTGTTTTTTGCATTTCCGAACGTCAAATCCACCGTAAAGCATTCTTCCAGAATGTGTTGTGATGATGGTATCTGAAGGAAATCCCGAGGGGCTTATTGAATTAATGGCGATGGCTGGACTTGAACCTACACACCCCTTGAATCCTTTTCTGAAAGTGAAAAAAGTCGGCTGTGTTACAAACAGTGGCCGCCGTTAGTTTTTAAAACTGCTAAACTCAAAATTCCTCGCCGCTGAGCGGTAGAGTATCTCTTGAAACACTCAAATTGTGCCGACTAAGGATAAACCAAACGCAGGAAGACACTGCCGTTCGCGGGGTCAATGGTGAAGCTGGCCGAGGTGGCATTCGTGGTATTGGGCACATTGACCCAATTGGTTCCAAGGCCCACGCCCGGGCTGTTGGTTTGGATTTGCAATTGCCAGCCCAGGTGGTCTTGCGGCCAGGAAAGCTGGAGCTGGTTGCCGGAAACCTGCGCGACAATGTTGGTAGGATCCAGCGACGGGCCGGAGGTTGAGGCAGGCCCGGCATTGTTAATAATGATTTGGTTAATGTCGATGGCGCTGGCGGTGCCATTGGAGGCGGGTTGAGCCCGCCAACCAATCGCGAACGCATCAAAGCTGGTGGTCAAGAGGGTCGAGCTGGCGGCGATGCCGCCAAACTGGGACAGCAGGGTGCCGTTGGTAGAAGTGCCGGCATAAAGGGAATTCGTGATCGCCAGGCTGGTGGAACCGGCCGCGGTGATGCTGAGCATTTCTGTGTACGTGCTGCCCGCAGCCAGGGTCAGGGAGGGCGCAGCAGAGGCAGAGCCAATGGTAACCGGGCCGCTATAGCTCGAACCGCTGCCGGTGGTGACTCCTTCCTGGTTATTGTTGGCCGTTCCAGTTTGCGCAGGACGGGTGATGATTTGGGAATTCATTCCGGTAAAGGAAAGCTGTCCGACATACCCCACCCAGGTTTGAGTATTACCGGTAGCATTGCCGGTGCCGGACAGTGTGCCATCCAGGCCGCCGGGAACAGGAAAATTACCGCCGCCGCTGTTATAAAGTCCGAAGCCAAGGGAGCCCGACTGCGTCAGGAGACCGGCGGTATCGGTAAATGTGATGATAAGAGAAATGCTGTTGCCCGGCATGCCCAAGTCAATGGGACTATTGGTAAACAGAGCTTGCGCCTCGATCAAACCACTAGTGGTCGCCCCGATGCCAAATTTGAGATGTCCGGTGGAAATGACCGGCGACGGGCTCCACGATTTGGAAGAAAGGATTTCATAGGCCGTCCCGGTCGGAGTGGGCGCAGCAGGAGAAGCGGAGTCCAGCGTACTTCCTGAAAACGTATCGGTAAAAACACTGCCACTGTTCACCATCAAAGGCGGCTGTGGTGTGGCGGAAACGGTTGCGGAAGCAGGTCCCTGGCCGTTGGTATTGATGGCGACGACGTTGTAATAATACGTGTCATTGTTGATGACCTGCGTATCAGTGTAGTTCGTATCGGCAGTGTTGCCGATCGCCGTATAAGGACCACCGCTGGTAACCGAGCGCTGGATAATGTAATTCGTAGCCGACGTCACCGCGAACCAAGTCAAGTTAACCAGACTCGTGCCTGCCGTAGCGGTGAGGCCGCCAGGTGAGGAGGGCAGTGGATTGGAAGAATTGGTCACAGTCAATTTCACGAGGCCGCTGCTGCTGGTGTCAAATGTGGCGCCATAGCCGAAGGGAATTGCGCCCAGTGCCGGCAGGCCGCCGCTCAATGTGCCGGTATAATTAACCAGCGTGTAGGTACCGTTGGTGAGTCCGCCGCCGTCGCTGACATTGACGATGCCGCCGAGATTGAGATTTCCTTTCACGACGAGGGTTGCGGTATTTGTACCGAGCGCGAAGTTCAAGTTGTTCGAGGGAGACAAAGCAAGGTTGTTGCTGATGGTGAAAGTCGCCGCGCTCAAAAAGACCGACGAACCCCGGTCAAGCGCGTTGGTATGCTGCAGCGCCGCCAGGTAATTATAGAACCCAAAACTATTCGCGAAACCATTGGTGGTCGCGCCGTCCAGGGGCACGACATTAGAAGCGGGCAGGGAGTTGGAAAAGGTTACCTGCGCATTGAAGAAAGAAAACGGAACGACACCTCCGGATGGAGTGTGAGAACTATCAATTATTTTTACATTATTGGCGTCGTAAATGCCAAACGTCCGGTTATCGGCGGAAATATTGACTTTAATCAGGGTAAGGTTGCTGACGGAGCATTCGGGCAATCCCCAAATAAGACCGGCGGCGCGGCCGGATGTGCCGGTGGCGGTGATGTTGCTGAAAATAATGTCGCGATAGGTCGGCGTCTTGCCGGCCACGTAGGTCGCCGCAGGATAGGAGGCGGCAATCGTCGGGGAAATACTATCCAGGGCTTTATAGAGGGCATTCGTATTGGTGTACGAGCCATAAATCAAAATGGGATGCATGACATTCGTCATGGCGAGATTATAGTATTGGATGTTGTGGACAAAACCGCCGCGGTCGCGATCGGATTTGATGCGAATGCCCTGGTCCGTGCCGGTGAAGGAACAATTAATCACGAGCATGTTCGATACATAAGGTGAAGTATAACTGCCAATGGAAACGCCATGGCCGGAACCATAAGTGTTGTTCGTGATAAGAATGTCCGACGTGCCGCCGCCACAAGTGAAATTGTCGTCACCGACGCTGATGTTATTATTTTGAATGAGGATGTTGGTGCCGCTCACATCGTCGGCATCTGTGTTGTGGCCGGGAGTCAACGGATCTTCCGAGGATGGAGCACGGATAGTGCAGCCCTGGACCGTGCTGTTCGCCGCGGAACCGCCAATGGCAATGTGGAACATAGGCGAATTGGAGAGAGTAATGTTTTGGATCAATTCGTATTTGCAACTGCTCAACGAGATCATGACGGGACGGCTGGCACCGTTGGTGTTGGCATAAGGCCACCAGGGCGCGCCCTGGCCGTCAATGGCTCCGGGCCCGCTGATTTCGATATTGGTGAGGCTTGAGCCGGAGATAAAATTAGCCGGGTTGACGGTGCCGCCGGGATAATTGGTCAGGGGCAGCATGCGCAGGATGGCGCCGGAATCCACCTGGAGATTGACGTTTTTGGCCAGCGTAAGTGGCCCGCACATATAAATGCCCGGCGCAGGGATTTCCACCGTGCCGCCAACGAGGCCGTTGGTCGTGCCGCCTTTGGTGGCGCTGTTGATGGCGGCCTGAATGGCAGCGGTATTGGTAGTGACACCATCGCCCACGGCCCCGTACGCGGAGTTTGTGACATAGACGATATAATTGGTATTGATCAGGATGGACCAGGGAGTGACGGCCAATCCCATTTGGAGGCCAAACATGAGCATCAAAGCCGCAAGGATAGAACGGTAGCGGAAACTCAATCGGGGCATATAGGTCCGGCTAAGATACCATATTTGGAGGAATTAACTACGGCTGCGATATGTTAAAAAACTGCAAAAAAGTATGAAAAAAGTACCACGCAGTCCTGATTGCCAGAACGATAACCATTGCCAGAAACCGCAGGGAAATTAAAATGAGAACCATGACAAAGAACAAAATGAATCCCAAGGTGGACGCCTTTTTAAAAGAAGAAGAAAAATGGCGGGAAGAATTTAAGGAATTGAGAAAGATCATTCTCGATTGTCCGCTGACCGAAGAACTGAAATGGGGCAAGCCTTGTTACACCGTCGGGGAAAGCAACGTCGTTTTAATCCACGGATTCAAGGAGTACTGCGCGATCCTGTTTATCAAGGGCGCCTTGTTGAAGGATGCGAAAGGCATTTTAATCCAGCAAACCGAGAATGTGCAGGCGGGGCGGCAGGTCCGGTTCACGAATGTCCAGGAAATCGTGAAGATGAAATCAGTCCTGAAAGCCTATATCCTGGAGGCCATTAAAGTGGAAAAGGCCGGTTTGGAAGTGACGTATAAAAAGACTTCGGAATTTAATATGCCGGATGAATTCCGGAAAAAATTGCACGAAATGCCCGCCTTGAAAACCGCTTTTGAAGCGTTGACGCCCGGACGGCAGCGGGGATATCTCCTTTATTTTTCCGCCGCCAAACAATCCCAAACCCGGGAGTCGCGGATTGAAAAATGCATGGACCAAATCCTCGATGGCAAGGGATTAAACGACTGATCCAATTTGGAAAAATGACTCAGCGCACGACGCGATAAAACCGGTACTGGTTGGTGCCGATGGCGTTGGTGAAACTCAGGGTCGTGCCGGTCGCCGTATTGGTGCTTAAATTGAACCAGTTGGTCGTAAGCAAATTGGTGGAATATTGGACCTTGTAAGTCAGTTTGGGCAGAGTGTTCCACGTGAGCGAAAAAGTGGTCTTCGAGGGCCGGGAAACACTCTGGACGTTCGGCAAAGGTATGGGCGTGACATTGACGTCATCGAGGCCAAAAAACCAGGGAGTGTCTTCGTCGCTGAATTGGAGGGTCGTGTTGGTTTTTATTGCCGTCACCACGAACACCAGGTTGCTCCAGAAATTAAACTGAGGCAGGTTTGAATGGTTAAACAAATTGGTTCCGTTCCAAAAGACTTCAAACTGGTTCGGCGTGTTGGCAGTGATTTTCCCGCTCGTCACCTGGGAGACGTTCGGGCTGTAGATCCAAAGCGAAAGGAGATAAGGCTGGTTGGTCATCGTCATCAACGTTTCGGAAAGGCTGCCTAGCGAGGGGCTGTCTCCGAACGCCGCAAAGTACGTTCCCGAGTGCGGGGAAAATCCCACGGTTGAGCCGTCGTCCACGAAACTGTCTCCCGACTCGCTGCTGGGTTCGCTCTGTGTCCAACCGAAGAAATCACCCGTTTCAAAACCACTGTTCTGCACGAGGTTTTGCCCGACCGATAATGTGAACAAACCATTCTGGGTGATGCCGCTGGCGGCATCGGTAAAGGCGACTTGCCCGTTATAGACTCCGGAGGCAAGGGCATTGGCATTAGCGTTCACGCTGGCCGCGACTGCGAACGGCTTGCCATTGGTGACCGTTCCGCTGGCCGGCGAAAGATCCAGCCACGCCGGGCTCGACGCCTGCCAGTTTAGCGGCGCGGTCCCGAGGTTGGTCAGGATGAAATTTTGTGAAGCCGGACCAAAAGGTCCGCCAAGTGCCCCAGCGGCAGACAAACCCGTGACCGGCGCAATGACCAATAGATCACTGACCTGCACGGCAAATTGGAAATTTTGCGCGACATGGGTAAGACCATTACTGAAAAGCAAAGAAGCGTTATAGGTTCCCACGGTGAAAGAATTGGCCGTGCTGTTCAAACTGATGGTTACGCTGGCCGTGCCGCCTGCGGCCAAAGTCCCGCCCGTGGACGAAACGTTAAGCCAGGTTGAGGTATTGATCAGTGACCAGGTGATGGATGAGCCGCTGAAATTGGTCAGCACATAATTTTGCGTGTTCGGGGTAAACGAACCGCCAAAAAAACCGGTGGCGAAAAACCCGGCCACCGGCGTAACGGCCAATGGGTCGGGCGGTGCCAGCGCATTAATCAGGCTTTGTCCGTTGGGCGTTCCCCAGCCGGTGCACAAATCGTATCCCGGCACGGCAAACCACCGGTTGCCGACGGTGGGGTTGATATTATTGCCGGTCGTAATGTCATGGAAATCGTTTGTGTAACTGGGGCTTTTGCCGATGGCATAAAGCGCCGGATTAAGGAAACCGACGGGCGGCCGGCCGGCGGCGACCGCCTGCTGGTTCACCAGGGCGGTGAAACCCGCCCACAATGGCGCGGCGCAACTGGTGCCGGCGATGCTAAAATCCATGTTCGTGGCCCGCACGTAAATATTGTCCCCGGTTAACGCCACGTCCGGGACGTTGCGGAACGTGGTGGAGCCCTGGTTGGCGGCCATGCTGATGCCCTGTTGCCAGCTCGGGATGCGAAGGCCGTTAAAATTAGTTCCGCCACCGCTGCCGCCATCGCCTAGTCCCCGGCCGTACCAATTCCATACGGTTTCCGACGACCAGGCGCCGCCCGCGCCAGCAGTGGATAGAGTCGTTCCGCCAACCAGCGTGATGTTTGTATCGTCCGCGTATTGTTGCGTATTTTCGTTATTGCTATAGAACGCGCCATCATCGCCGGAGGCCTGGAAGAAGCTTTGCCCCTGCGCGGCCATTTGCTTGTAGATGGGATCGAAACTGGAACTATCGCCCAGCAACCAGGATGAACTGATCTGTTTGATGAAGTTGTTGGCGGCGATGGCGTTTAAAATATCCACAACGTTGCCGCCGTTGGCTTCTTCAAAAACCGCAATTTCCGTCGCGTTTGTCGCCATCGAAATCGCCATTTCGATATCCAGCGAAACTTCGATAATGCCGTTGGTATCGCTCGCTTGCGGGCCGCTAAAGCTATCTACAAGGACGTTGGTCAGACGGACGTTGGGAAGACCAGCATTCGCTTCATAGGCCATTATGTCGGATTTGTAATAACCTTCCAGTTCCAGCAGGCCCACCGTTTGGCCCGTGCCATCGAGGGTGACACCCGGGGCATAAGCATTGCGAAAATCAGTTCCCATGTAGCCGCCGCCGGGCCCTGAACCAAAAGCCGGACTGACGGCGCTGCTATTGAATGAGGCGCTTTTTATCGTAAATGCCGGGCGGGGAATCGTGTAGTTATCGAGTCCGCTGATGTGGGAGATGGGAATGCCCGGATCAATCTGCGGCTCGCTCGCGGGAGCGAAGAACATGCGGGCCTGTAACGGATGATTGTAGACACGTATCTGCGTGCGCAACATTTTCTGCACGGCGTCCACGCTGCCGCTGACGTCGACGAGCAGGCGGTTTGAGTAGGTGGTCTTAACCATCAGCCCATTCAACTGCGCATAGCGGATCACCGTATTGTAATCCTGTTCCGTGGGCCCGAACAGTTCGGTGAATTGTTGCGGCGTGAGGTATTTGTGGTAATACGAACTGCCGGGTTTATAAAGCAGCGCTAGAAATTCGTTGAGGAGCGCTTCATTGCGCAGCGGCAGGCTGATCGCCAGGTTCATGCGGTTCGTCTTGGGAAAATCGTGAACGGGAAGCAAATGGAATCGCGTGATGGCCGAGGGAACATGGCCGGCGAGGGTTTGGGGACGAACGACAAACTGTTCTGCCCGCGCTCCCAATGGAAAAAATACCGCCGCCAAACCCAGGGCAGCGGCTAAGCGCCCGGCATTTTTAATGAATGCCTTCCCACGTGTAAAAACTGCGGCCTGCACAATAATTCCTGCACTAAAAGCAGCAGGCATTGTGCCACCGCCCAAAGCGAAACAGACCTTATTTTACCATAGTTTCGAGGGAAGTAAAATGGCGGGCGATGTCTTCCACCCAGCCATTGTCCGGCTGGGCGTAGGGGCGAAACGTTTCGAGGGAGCCTTCGCGTTCGTTGTAATACAGCGCGCGGTGCAGGCCCAGGGTGGACGCGTTAGGCGCTTCGATCAGGCTGGCGGAATCGGTGGCGCTCATCTGGAAAACGACGCGCATTTCAAATTCGCTGAGCGTTTTTCTGCCCATGAAGCGATTG
>Ga0335083_10009867_pt1 | contig 11573 bp, 4 predicted proteins | sample Lox_Sample_42_FD_206716 | JGI IMG/M metagenome (GOLD analysis project Ga0335083, IMG submission 206716) | Soil microbial communities from Loxahatchee National Wildlife Refuge, Florida, United States - Lox_Sample_4.2 | ecosystem: Environmental > Terrestrial > Soil > Wetlands | place: USA: Florida... | reverse complement strand
TCCTTGGCTCTTTCTGCTGACCTTGCTGTCGCCAGGTTCATAAAATTGATACAGGCAATCAGCAATACGGCCAAAGCAATGGCAAAAAATATATTGGTATAGACCTTATCGAATTTTTGATAGTTCAGGTAATCCAGGCCAATATCTCCCGCATTGGCATGTATGTCTTTGAATGGCAAAAGAAATAATTCATAATTTTTCCAATGATCGTTTCTGGCCATATGTTCTTTGAGATATGCCGGGAATTTTTTCTCTAACGAAGCCATCTTTGTGCCGGGCGCTAATTCAAGATAAGTATCCAGCCAGTTGCCGCCCCAATTATTGATTAAATTTGGAAAGCGACTGTATATGGTATTGAATGAAAACAGCGCATCGAACTGAAGCTGCGAATTCTGGGGTGTGTTTTGAATGATACCTGTTACCATATAACTTGAAGTATCATCACTATAATGAGTAACGGTTTTTCCAATCGGATTCGTTTTGCCGAAGAGTTTTTCCGCGGCATCTTCTGTCAAAACAACTGTATTAGGTTTATCCAAAGCAGTTCCACCATTTCCATTGATCATTTTAAAATCGAACATTCGTAAAAAAGTAGAGTCAACGAAAAAGATTTTTGGAAGATAAATGCGTTTCTCACCGTAAGTCATTTGAAATTTTTCGCCCCAGTTGATCCTGGTAAAATTTATTATTTCGGGGAAGTCATGCTTTAATGTCGGACCCATCGGAAACATAGACAGGCCCACTTTTTGTGAAGCTACCATGCCTTCAAATTTCTGCACTTCGTTCAGGCGATAAATATTTTTTGTTTGAAAATTGTCGAAACTTCTTTCATAAAAAACAAATAGCATAATCATGATGCATGCAGCCATGCCAATTGCGAGACCAATAATATTGATGAAGGAATAAGTTTTATTCTTCATCAGGTTTCGCCAAGCGGTTTTGAAATAGTTTTTTAGCATAAAGCCTCCTAAATCTTCCCTGAAGGGATGACTTATAATGCCACCCGTTCAGAAACTTTTTTTAATTCAATTTTTAAATTCTTTTCTTTCCCCTTTAGGGGGGTTTACTCTGTTCGTAACGACTTCACCGGATTCGCTACCGCTGCCCTGACAGCTTTATATCCTACCGTAATCCATGCAATCACAATCGAACCGATGATTGCAAGAATAAAAAATTCAATTCCAAGTTTTATCCTGAATGCAAAATTGTCCAGCCAATGTTGCATAAAATAATAAGCCAGTGGAGCTGCAATCAAAAAAGCAATACTGATAAGGATGGTGAATTCCTTCGAGAATAAATACACGATATTGCTTACAGATGCACCCAATACTTTACGGATTCCTACTTCCTTGGTACGCTGAATGGCCATAAAGGATACGAGCCCATACAATCCGAGACAGGAAATAAAGATGGCAATGGCTGCAAAGATTTTATACAGTTGCGATAACTGATTTTCCTGGTCGTAGAAATGTTTGATTTTTTCATCGAGGAATTTATATTCATACACATAGTTCGGGAAATTCCGGTTCCATGTTTTTTCTATAAATGCCAACACCTGTTGGGCCTTGTTTTCCTGGATTTTTATCCCGACTGTCTGATATTTTCTCTTCAGACAGCCTAATACGACTGGGACAATGGGATCCCGCAATGAGTTTGAATGAAAATCGCGAATCACACCTACTACCGGCGCATGAATTCTCCTGTTCCAGAAACTGATCTCTTTCCCTAAAATATCTTCCGGGTTTTTAATGCCCAGTTTTTTTACAAGTGTTTCGTTGACGACAAATTCATTCACAGTATCACTTTGAACGTAAAACCTGCCTGCCACCAATTGGAGGTTATATGTTTTAAGAAAATCAGCATCAGCCCATTTCAGGCTGGGTTCAAAACTTGTTTGTTCGGGTGATTTGTTGAAAGTGAAATCACTGGTCCAGTCGCCATCATTAGCAGGAGGAGTAAAGCTGAAGCTTACATTCCTGATACCCGGATAATTCAATAATTCCTCGCGGAGCAAATTAATCTTCGCATGAGCCGCACTGTCAGCGTCTCCAGGAATCGGGACATTCACAATCGCATTTTTATCAAATCCCATGGAAGCATTCCTGAAATAATCCATCTGGCTGATGACAACCAATGTGCCGATGATTAATGTCTGGGCGATCACAAATTGAAAAATAACCAGTGCCCTTCTCAATGAAATCCCACCTATGGATTTAGAACTGATTTTGTTTTTTATTGCATTGACCGGATTAAATCCAGATAAAATGACGGCAGGATAAAAACCTGACAAGAAGGTAACAGATACGGCGATGATAGATAAGAACAATATGATTTTGGATAACTGAATAGAGGCATAGGTCAACTGTATATCCAATAGACTACTGAGATACGGTAAAACAAACCAGGATACGAGGCATGCAATTGCTATTGAAAAAATAGTAATCAAAAATGTTTCGCCTAAAAATTGTGATACCAATTGCCTGCGACTGCTTCCCAACACTTTTCTCACACCCACTTCTTTTGCACGGTTGACTGCCTGCGCGGTAGCGAGGTTAATAAAATTGACACATGCAATGATCAAAAGAAATAACCCGATCAATGATAAACTGGTAATGAGTTCTCGGCTGAAAGTTCTTTCATTATAATTCCCGAACCTGCTGTCAAAATGTATTTCATTTAGAGGTTGTATAAGATAGGATGTTTTAATATTACCGTTATCGTCATTAGCATGTTTGGACCTGAATGCAGGCAATAAACGACTGATCTGTTCAGGCGACACATTCGGCTTGAGAAGAATCATACAACTAAAATCGCTGGAAGTGCTACCCCAATCCTTACTGTTGGCTTCGTTGCTGGTTTTATAGGATATCACCACGCAAAAAGGGAAATCGCTATTCAAAGGCATGTCGTCAATGATGCCCGTTACTTTTAATGTTTCCATGTTCTCGTGCATGATAAGTTTCCCTATCGCCTGCTTCCAATCGCCGAAATATTTTTCTGCAGTAGTTTTTGAAAGAACAACAGAATTTGGGGAAGAGAGTGCTGATCTTGCATTTCCCGCCAGCCAGCGTGTATCGAGAATATCGAAGACCTGGGGTTCGGCATAAAAGATATTCGGTTCCTTGTATTTTTTTTGGGGCGACTGATTGTCGAGCACAGTTATCTGGTTGCCATTGCTACCCGAAATGGCGCCCGCTGTTTCCAATTGCGGAAACTCTTCTCTCATCGCAATGGGTACAGGCCGTGAAACACCGCTGGTATAATCCAGAACTCCTGCCCTGTTGAATTTAGTCACTACACGGAAGATGCGATCCTTTTTTTGATGAAAGCTGTCGAAGCTCAATTCAAACTGAATCACGAGAAAAATAAGCAGGCAGGAAGCAATGCCGATTGTTAGTCCTAATACATTAATAATCGTAAAACTTTTATTACGTAACAGGTTTCTGAATGCAGTTTTGAAATAATTTTTCAACATATTTTGTTTGTTAGATTATTTGATTGTTTGATGGTTGGATTGATGGGGTTATATTAACCATCAAACAATTTAACCATCCGGCCATCACTCTGTTCTCAAACTTTTTACGGGGTTAGCAACTGCTGTCTTAATTGCCTGGAAGCTCACAGTAATCAATGCAATTAGTATAGCCAGTGTTCCGGCAATCAAAAATATCCAGACATTTATTTCTATCCTGTATTGATATTTTTTTAGCCACTGATTCATAATCCACCATGCAGCAGGGAATGCAAGCAGGCAGGATATCAATATTAGCCGCAAAAAATCTTTGGATAAAAGGCCTGCAACGCTTGAAATACTTGCACCAAGCACTTTGCGTATTCCGATTTCCTTTGTCCTTCGCTCTGCCATATATGCAGCAAGACCAAACAAACCCAGGCACGAAATCAAAATAGCAAGTGCTGCAAATAATCTTGATAATTTACTGATCAGCATTTCGCTCCCGAACATCTGGTTGAACTGATCATCCACAAACTGATATTCGAATGGATAAGCAGGATTGTCTTTTTTCAAGATTGCTTCCATTTTTGACAGCATTTGTTCGGGATTTATCTGTGGTTTTGTACGTACATACATAACTTCAGAAAATCGCGGGTCTATGCAGAAAAAGATAACCGGGTCGGGCTTGCCATACATATCTCCATACACATAATCATTGACAACACCTACGACCGTTGCATTCAGTGTGCTGTCGAACTCATCAGATATCCTCTTTCCGAGAGGGCTTCCCTTACCTAAAAGTTTCGCGAACGATTCACTAATAATAATATTGCCAACATATGATTGCTTATCAAAATTGACCGTGTCTGTCAGGTTAAAATCTCTTCCTTCTAAAATTTTTATTCCTGAAGCAGAGAAGAAATCGGTACCTACGTTTCTCCATGAAACCAGGATCTTGCTACCCGGCGGTTTGGTTTCCCAGGAAAGGCCATCTGTATTATTTCCACCATAAATGGTAGCATGATCCGACAAGCTGACCTTCTCTGCTATGCCCCCACTGATAAAATCCTGTTTGATTACCGAATAATTTTTCCTCATATTGCCTTGCATTCTCAATTCCACCAGCCTTTCTTTATCAAACCCGAGTTTCCTGCTTTTTATATGATATATCTGTTGATAAATAACAATTGTACCTATGATCAAACTAATGGAGATAGTGAATTGGGTTATTACTAAGCCCTTTCGTATCCAAGCGGCACTCCCAGTTTTTAATTTTATTCCTTTTAAAACATAGAGTGGATTAAAAGAAGATAAATAGAGGGAAGGATAACTACCTGCTACCAGTCCGCACACAACAACAATTCCCAATAAAGCACCGTCATGCAATGGCTGATCCAATCCCAGTGTAAGATTTTTTTCTACGAGTATGTTGAAGGGTTTTAAGGTAAGTGACATGATGACAATAGCGACAAGTGCAGCAATAAAAGTCAGGAACATGGATTCTCCAATAAATTGCATCACGAGTTTTTTCTTTCCGGATCCCAGCACTTTTCTAACACTTACTTCCTTTGCTCGTTTTTCACTTCTTGCCGTTGCCAGATTCATGAAGTTAATGCAGGCAATGAAAAGGATGATCCAAGCAATAATGGAAAAGAGATGTACGTATTCAATCTGTCCACCTCCTGTTGGTTTTCCATTATCGAATTCACCATAAAGGTGCCAATTGTTCATACCAAACAAGAAAACATGACCGTTTGAATTCGGCTCTTTTTGCTGAACATAATTATATAGTTTTTTATTAACGTCATTTACATTAGCACCTGGCTTTAATTCGACATATGTGCTGAGACAATTATTTCCCCATACCCAGGCCCACGGGCTTTGCTTGTAATAAATTTCAAATGGAGCAAGCCATTCAAATTGTAAAGAAGAATTTTCCGGCAAATCTTTGAGCACACCGGAAATAACATAATCTTGTAAATTATCCACCCGGACTTTTTTGCCAATCACGTTTTTTTCATTTCCGAAAAATTTCTTTGCCGTTTTCTCTGTAATAACAAGGGAATATAGTTGTGAAAAAGCAGCTTTGGGGTTGCCCTCTAAGAAGGGCAATGTAAACATGCTGAACAAAGATGTTTCTGTGTATTTTCCTCCGGCATAAATCGATTTATCACCTATGCTGAAAAGCGACGATCTGAGATTTTCAGTAGTGCGGCATGTATTTGCAATCCCGGGAATTTCCCGTTGCATAGAAGGTGCCATAATGCCCGGCGTCGACCCATGAGTGAATACGCCATTGTTTAATATTGCATTAACACGAGCAAAATATAGCCTGTCCTTTTTAATATTAAAACTGTCATAGTGTAACTCGTCTTCTACCCATAAAAAAATTAATCCTGTGCAAGCAATGCCGATTGATAAGCCCAGGATGTTGAGTGCACTGAATGCTTTATTCTTCCGGAGACTTCTGATTGTTGTTTTCACACTGGATCCTGCAGAGAAAAGATTTTTGATCATAGCTTCTTCATTTGTAAATAATTTTACTTTTGCATTAGCAGAAAATCAATTTTTTAGTTTTTCAGTCTGCCCTCACTGCGATTCGAAGTTCATTCACTCCTCAAACTCTTCACAGGGTTCGAAAATCCTGCTCGGACAGCCTGAAAACTCACCGTAATCAATGCAATCATAATGGCCGACAGAGTGGTTATCACGAATACAGTCCAACTTATATTTGTCCGGTATGCAAAATCCTGCAGCCATTTATTCATTGCAAACCATGCAATAGGTGATGCAATGATAATTGCGACGATTACCAGTTTTAGAAATTCTTTTGATAATAAGCCCACAATACTTAAAACACTTGCACCCAGCACTTTTCTTACGCCAATTTCTTTTGTTCTTTGTTCTGCGCTGAAAGTGGCAAGACCAAATAATCCCATGCATGAAATCAAAATTGCGATGATGGTAAAATAGGCTATAATGGAAGAGAGATTATTTTCAGCCTCGTAATTTTTTTGAAAATCATTATCAAGAAAATGGAATTCTGCCGGTTCACCCGGGTTTAGTTTATGCCAGTTTGCCTCAATGGATTGTAACAATGAGGATAGATTGGTTGTTTTTGCGTGTACGATAAGGTAATTATATAAAGGAACATTATTCAGAAGGAAAGCGTATGGCGAAATAGGCACATGTAAATCCTGGAAATGAAAATCTTTTACCACTCCGACTACCGTATATTCCAATGAGTTTCCGCGCCAGTCGAAATATAATTTATTTCCTACCGCTTTTTCTGGCGATGCAAAACCAATTTGCTTTGCCGCTTCCTCATTAAGAACTATCCGGTTATTGGTATCCGCAGGAAATTGAGATGAAAATATTCTCCCTGCAACCGGCTTAATGCCTAAAGTTTGTATCAGGTTTTCATCTACAAAATTGGTGATTACTAATTTTGATTCCAGCGCAGTCTGGTTATGTTGCCGCAATCCCATATCACTTGCATTGGTGATTCCGGGATAAGATGCCGTAGCGCCCACCTCTAACACATCCTTATTGTTCCTGATTTCATTTCTCAAAGGCAGATAAATTTTTTTCGCATTATTACTTCTTAATGGGATAATGATTTGCTGATCCTTTGCAAAACCAAGATCTGTCGATCTGAGGTACTCCATCTGATTGCTGATAACAACCGAAGCAATGATGAGAACAACGGAAATAATAAATTGAAATATCACCAATCCTTTTCTCAAATTAATAGCCGATAATGAGTTCTTAAATCTTCCTTTCAATACCCTGACCGGCTGGAAGGATGAAAGATAAAATGCCGGATAACTTCCTGCAACCAAACCGGTGATCAGTGATAATAGAAGAAATCCTGCGATAATAAACCAGTGTTGCGAGAATACCAACGATAGTTTTTTTGCTGATATTTCAGAAAACAGGGGTAACAAAAGCCCTGTAATTGTCAATGCAATTGTAAAAGCAATCATGCTCATCATGATCGATTCGCCAAGAAATTGCCAGACCAAAGATTTTTTTTCTGCACCCAATACTTTTCGAACACCTACTTCCGACGATCTTTTTGAAGATTGTGCGGTGGACAAATTCATAAAATTGATACATGCAATTATCAAAGTGAAAACAGCAATAGAGGCAAGAATATATAAATAAGCGGGGCTGCTTACTGATGAAATATCGTTTGTCATCTCCGAATGCAGGTGAATATCTTTGACCGGTATGAGGAATTGTTTTTTATAGAAACCGGCCTCTTTCAATTGCTTGCCGATATATTTATCGACGAAGGCGGGAAATTTAGCTTCCAGCCTTTTTGGATCAGCGCCCGGTTTCAATAATAAAAATGTATTGAACATATTATTACCGACCATGTCTGTTTGCTGGTTTATAAACTGTTCAATATTGCCGCCTTTTACTGATACAAAGAAACGTGCATCAATTTGTGAAGGTTTGTCGATCGGACGATAAACACCAGTTACCTTGAAATCACCATCTCCATTGGTATTGCTGCTGATATGAATTATTTTATTGAGAGCCGGTTCATTATCAAAAACTTTTTTGGCAATCTCTTCGCTAAGCACAATGCTATTGGGATTTTCGAGTGCTGTGGATGGATTGCCTTCAAGGAAATGGTATGTAAATAATTTGAAGAATGTGGGGTCCGCCATGTACCCTTTATTTTCATAAAAAGATTTTGGGGCGGCGGCATCTTTATATTGTAATATTGTTTTGTCTTCAGCGAACAAAGACATCAATCGTGTAGTTTCTTCTATTTCCGGGTATTCTTTTTTCATGGCTTCAGCCATGGGTGCAGGAGTATTAGGAGTTCTATCGCCTTTTTCTCTGATATCTTTAAGGAAAGTTGTTCCGATCTGATATAGCCTGTCAATATTGGCATGATACTTATCATAGCTCATCTCGTTGTAGATATAAATGGTAATGAGCATGCAACAGGTTAGCCCGATGGACAATCCAAAAACATTAATGAAGGAGAAGATTTTATTCTTCATCAGGTTTCGCCAGGCTATTTTGAAATAATTCTTAAGCATGGTTAATCTGTTTAAGCTGTTAGATCCCAATAAGAGTAAGGAGGGTTTTAAAGCTCAATTGTTGCATTGATTTTAAACTGCTTTGGTTTTCGGGGGACCGGAAAATCATTTAATCAGATTTAAGGAAGATTTACCCCAACCATATGCCAGATGGGATATAAGTGATTTACAGTGTAGTAGTTATATCAAATATACGAACCAGTTCGTTTTTGATACATGGAGTGTTCGCTTTTGATACAGTAGGAAGTTGACAGATGACAGTTACGTTGGCCGATGATCGTTGGCCGGGCTTAATGCGGACCTGCATTAAAAGTCGGCCATCGTTCAACGAACATCGAACATCTAACATTCTTAATGCTGTCAACTGTCATCTACTCACTACTCAGTTCTCAAGCTTTTCACCGGATTTGCCATCGCAGCCCGGATTGCCTGGAAGCTGATACTGATCAATGCAATGAAGGCAGTGACAAAACCTGCTGCAAAAAATACGAGCCAATTTATTTCAATCCGATAAGCGAACTGTTGTAACCATCGATGCATGAACAGCCATGCCAGTGGAAATGCAACCAGTGAAGCAATCAATACCAGCTTTACGAATTCAACCGTAATTAATCTCACAACTTCGATTGTACTTGCGCCAAGAACTTTTCTTATTCCTATTTCTTTTGCACGTTGAATTGTAATATATGCCGCGAGGGCAAATAATCCGAGACATGCCAGTACGATGGCCAGTGCAGAGAAGCTGCTGAATATTTTTCCGGTTTGCCGCTCTGTGTGATAAAGCCTGTTATAATTTTCATCCAGGAAATGATATTGAAAGGGTCTGTGTGGAACCCGGTCTTTCCATACATTACCGATTTCTTTTAAAGTGGAAGGCATATCTCTTCCGGAAATTCTAACGAACATCTGATAAATATGATAGTATTGGGAATCCAGGAAAATAACCAGGGGACGAATAGGTTCATGCAATGGCGCAAAATGAAAATCTTTTAGTACAGCTTTTATGGTGCCTCTCTGCCCTGAACGGTAAATTGTTTTTCCAATCGCAGATTCGGGTGTCCATCCCATCGCCTTAACTGCGGATTCATTCAGCATATAAGTCGTACGCCACTTATCACCCGGAAGAGATAATTGTTCCCAGTCAGATAGAGTGAAATCAGTTCCTGACCTGATATGCAATCCCATGGTTTTGACAAAATCAATATCGGTAGGAGAGGCGCTGGCAAAAAGAAACGGCGCTGAGGCATCAGCGGTAGTATTAATCTCATCATCCCAGTTGATATTGGTAGTTTCTTCGGCTCCACAACTTACAGACTGGACATTGGGTACGCTATTGATTGCCTCTTTGATGGAGCGATAATTCGAGCGAACCAGTCCGTCGACTGGAAGGACTAATACATGATCCTGATCAAATCCAAGATCCTTATGCTGGATATAAGATAATTGTTGGAGAATGATAATAGTTGCAATTATCAGGAATACTGAGACGATGAATTGAAAAGTGATCAGTAATTTCCTCAATATTCCGGAATTCCTTGAAAATGAAAATCCCGTCTTCAGTACTTTAATCAGTTTTAATCTGGATAATATAAAAGCAGGATATGCACCGGAAGCAAAACTGATCAGCAGGTATAACAATAGCATCAGCATAACCCCAAAAGGATCGAGCAGAGAATCCGCATGCAGGGGACTTTCAATAAGTAGATTGAAAGAGGGAATTGTGATAACAGCAAGTATAATTGCGAACAGAAAAGCAAAGAAATTGATCAGCAAAGATTCACCGATGAACTGCCAGAAAAGCTGCCATTTCATGGAACCTAATACTTTTCGAATGCCGATTTCCGGAATTCTGTGAGCCGCCTGCGCAGTTGCCAGGTTGGTGTAATTGACGCAGGCAATGCAAAGAATCAATAAAGCAACAGCTGCGAGGATATAGATATACGTTATATTCCCATTGGGTTCAAGACCCGGAAAGGTAGAGTAGAGATGAACCCGCGTCATGGGTTCGAGATGAAAAACAAGATAATCGTTTCCTGTTTGTCCGACATCTTTTTGATTTTTCATGTAATCCGCAATACTCTTTTCAAGAGCCGGAGCATCTTTATTGTTGCGCAGGAGAAAAAAAGTTGTATAAATATGAATCCACCAGTTAGGCCTGTTTGCATTGGGGAGACTGCTATAAGAAGCAATCAAACTGAACTTGATTTGAGAATTTGAAGGCGGGTCCTGAGTAACACCTGTTACAATATAGTTGCTCGTTCCACCTACGCGAAGTGTTTTTCCCAGGGCGGGCTCATTGCCGAAATATTTTTTTTCTATGGATCGGGTGATGATTATTTTTCCGGGTGCATCCAATGCAGTTTGCGGGTCACCTTCTATCAGGGGGAAACTGAAAATTTTGAAAAAGCTTGAATCAACAAAGAAAAACCTGTCTTCCACAAAAACCTTTTCCTGGTACTGTACGGAATATGGATCAAAATTCCGGAGTCTCACATAAGATTCAATTTGTGGAAAAGCTGAAGCAAGACGTGGTCCTGTCATTGATCCGGTAGTACCGTCGAAGCTTTTTTGCCCATTGACAGTATATTCAGTCGTGACGCGGAAAATTCTTTCAGCATTTTTATGAAAACGGTCATAGCTTAATTCATGTGAAAGATAAAGTCCGATCAGCAGGCAACAGGCGATTCCAATCGTGAGTCCCGCAATATTTATAACACTATAGAATTTGTGTTTAGCGAGGTTCCTCCAAGCGATTTTGAAATAGTTTTTTAACATAAAACCCCTCCTAACCTCCCCTGAAGGGGAGGGATTAATTCCAACCCCTAAGGGGGGATAAGGAATTGTTATGAAAAATTGTTTGACTCATAATTTTTTATATTTTTTTCTTCTCCCCTTTATGGGCGGGGGTTTTATTCCGTTCTCAAGCTTTTCACCGGATTTGCAATTGCTGCTTTGATTGCCTGGAAACTGATGGTTAGGATTGCAATCATTATAGCGACAATGGCTGCAGCAAAAAATACCCACCAGTTTATTTCAATCCGGTATTGATAATTCTGCAA
>Ga0335083_10009865_pt1 | contig 11576 bp, 8 predicted proteins | sample Lox_Sample_42_FD_206716 | JGI IMG/M metagenome (GOLD analysis project Ga0335083, IMG submission 206716) | Soil microbial communities from Loxahatchee National Wildlife Refuge, Florida, United States - Lox_Sample_4.2 | ecosystem: Environmental > Terrestrial > Soil > Wetlands | place: USA: Florida... | reverse complement strand
AGACACTGGCCGCGACGCCGGACGTGGTACCCGCCGTCCAGCCGACGGTGAAGTCGGAGCTGGCTGGAACCGTGGTGGCCGTCGTCGTGCTGAGGATGGGGGTGATGTTCTGCATCAGTCCCGGCGCCACCACCGTGCCGGAGAATGCGTTCACGCTACCGCCGGCGGCCGCGAACGTCAGCGTGTCGCCACCTGCCCACTTGAGCATCGAATCCTGCTGGCTGTTCGCGGCGTATACGTTCATCACGCCGCCCTGCGTGCCGGGAGACATCGTGGCGATGGTGCTGCTTCCGTCGTTGATGACGATGTTGCCCGCGCTGACGAAGGTCACCGTGCTTCCGGTGCTGCTGCCGCTCGGCGGTGTGTAGCAGCACGCACCCGACTGCATGCCCTTGCACGTCGCTGCGCCCCCCGCGTCGACCGCCGCGGAGAACCCGGCCGCCGCGTTCCAGACGGTGCTTCCCCCCGCGCTGCCCATGATGACGCCGATCTCGCCGATGTACGCCGACGCGCCGCCACCGCTGCTCGACCCGCTGCTCCCGCCGGAGCTGCCGCCCGAGGAACTGCTCGAGGAGCCGCCGGAGGAGCTTCCCCCGCTGCTTCCACCCGAGGAGCTGCCACCCCCGCTGCTACTGCCGGAGCTGCTGCCTCCCGAGCTTCCGCCGGAGCTGCTGCTCCCGGTCGAGGAGCCGCCTACGGGGCCCCCGTTCGAGTTCGAGGACGACGCGCTGCACCCGCCCAGCGAGGCGTAGGCGCCGATGGAAAGACAGCCGAGAACGAAACCGAGCGAAGTCTTCATGAAGGACCCCTTCTCGGTTCATATGGGACGGATGGTCCCCCGCGTACATCCGGTGCGCGGCGAGGCGAATGCGTAGCGGCCTGGAGCTGACCCCGACGACGAGCCCGCGAAGTCAGCTCAGTCCCAGCCTGAAACGGCGCGTGCGCTCGTAGAGTCGCAGGATGGACACGGAGACGCCCACCAGTAGCGGCCCGAGGAGGAAGCCGACGAATCCGAAGAGCTTCAGTCCGCCGAAGAGGGAGACGAACGTGAGCCAGGTCGACATCGTCTCGCCGCGGCCCACCAGCTTCGGCCGCACGATGTAGTCGCAGACGCCGACGACGGCGACCGAGCCCCAGACGAGCAGGAAGATGCCGGCGCCCACGTGGTCCGTGAAGACGAGGACGAGCCCCGCGGGAACCCACACGAGCATCGTGCCGAACACGGGGACGAGCGACGCGACGGCCGTCATGCCGCCGAAGAACACCGGCTGCGGCATGTGCGCGATGACGTAGCCGATGCCGGCCACGATGCCCTGGATGACCGCGGTGCCGAAGTTGCCGATGACGACGATGCGGCCGAGGCGGCGCATCTCGCGCATCAACCGGCGCGTGTGGTGCGGGTTGATGGGCACCATGCGCTGGGCCCGCCGGGCGAGCTCGGTCCAGTGCCGGAGCACGTAGTACATCGTGATCGACATGAAGAAGATCGCGAGCACGCCGTCGACGGCGAAGCCGAGCGCCTGCGCCGCCCAGCCGGCGAGGGTCGTGGCGATGCTGCCGAGCGCGTCGCGGATGCGGTCGAGCACCTCCGCGGGCTGCAGTCCGAAGAACGTCACCGGTGCCAGCGCCTTCTGGACGAACGCCGCGCCGCCGCCGCCGGGCGCGAGCGCCTTCGGCACCGTGCCGAGCACGGCGATGCCCTGGAGGATGAGCACGTAGATGAACGCCCCGAGCGTTCCGGCCACGACGATGGTCGCGGTCGCGGTGGTCACGACCGCCACGAGCACGGGACGCTTCGTGCGTCGGACGAGCGGCTTGTACGGGTGGTGGAGGGTGAAGGCCAGCAGGGCGCCGACGAGCACACCGATGCCCACCGGGAGCACGACCCAGAGGATCAGCGCGACGGCGATGAGGGCCAGCACCCCGAGCGCGCGCGGTTCAGCCGGGGCGTAATGGGTGACCGCCTCGTTCGCGCGAGCGTGCGCCGCATCGATGGGGCGCTCGCTGCCGGAAGTGGTGGTGACGCCCGCGGTCACCCGCTGGGGTCGAGCAAGAGTCCGGCCGCAAAAGCACAAAATGGCACGAGGGCGACTCGGTCACCCGAGTCGCCCTCGAAGAAGTTCAGCTTGTTCACGTTGGGCGCGTCGTCGCGCGCCGTCGATTGGTTTAGGACCGAACGCGTGAACCGTTGTCGCAGCGTGTATCGCGTCGCAATGTGTGCGCACTCGACGCGTGCTGCGCATCTCCGATACGGCGTGAGCGTCCTCTTTGGACTCCCGGCCCTCTCCGTTCGCGCGGTTAGGGCTGTCGGGCAGGATGACCCAGCTATTCGCTCGGGTCAGCTTCGATTGACCTGTTCGGGACCCACTCGATCGCGGTGTCGCTTTCGCATCGACCGCGAAGCCCTCGTCCTAGCTTCTTCGAGGACCGGCGCCTCTCGGCGCCTCGAAGTGACGGACCACCCGCGCCTCGTCGGCTGGAGCAGCCTTCACCCCGCACATCGCCAATCTCTGACGCCCCTCTGTCGCCGCTCGGGCACCGACTCGCCGGTTCCAGGACCGACGGCCAGCTGGCTCGACGCCCGTCTTGCGACGAACGCCTCGCGTTGACCCGCGCGACCGAGACCGTCACCCTGCCGCACCTTGCGGAGCTGCAGGAGCGCCGATCGGGACGCCTTCCACCGTGTCGCAATCGACCGAGGTTTCCCCCGGCCGCCGAGCCGCACGTGCCACCTGGTTTGGAAGCGTCGTGCAACCCGCGCACCGTTCTCGCCTCGAGGCCGCCGCCGTGTGCGTCAGCACGCCGTTCGGAGAGCCCCTGGGCCAGCGCCGCGTCGTCGATTCGCCTTGCGGTTCCTCGAGCGTCGCGACGCGCGATGCGTCGGACCAGTTTCTGCCATCTCACGTCTTCGTACGAGCACCCGTACCTCGCCGGATTCCGAGTGGTCGAACGCTTGCGCGCCCGCCATCGGAGATCTCGTCTGCTTCACGGCAGTACGAGTCGCTTCGGTGGGTCTCACGTGGCCCCTCTTCGGGATTTCACCGCGTCGGGCGTTGTCTTCCCGTCGCGATGCGTGAGAACCGGACCTCTGACACCCCTGTCGCCTCCTGCCCGGAGCCCGTGGAGCTCGCGCTCCTTACGCTCTCGAACAGGCCGCCGAGACCGCCCCGGTCCGCCCGCGTGAACGATGCGAACCGAAAAACGATCCAGGGTGCCTTCCATCGATCGAGGACCTTCGCCCCGCAACGCCCTCTCGGACGCCCGGCTCCGGACTTCACGAGACCCACGGCTTGGCCGCCGCGTTTCCCGCTCCCGACGCCTTTGCGCCCTCGCGGGTCCTTTTGGGATCCCCCGAGAGCTGGGCCGCCGTCCACGTCATCCCGTTGCCAGCAGGGATTACGCTTCTCTCGACCTCGGTCGTCGCTCGCCGACTTCTGCAACCGTTACGACGTACGGGCACACCCTTCGAGCTGCCGATCTTCGCACGCGAGTGGAGCTTTCGCCCCGCTGCTCGCCGGCACCAACCGATGCCGGTTGCGTTGGCCTCTCCGGTGCGTTGCCACACCGTGGGCCTGCGAGCCGCAATCCGTTTACGCCGACTTTCACTCCGACGTGCTCCGCTTGCGCGGACGAGACGAATCACGGGCCGAGGCGCTCGAGCAAAGGCAAACCGCGCGCTCTTGTGACGATGTCGCGCGTGCCCTTCTCGTGACGCCCCGGGCACCCGGGTCACCGGCTCGATTTGCCTCGTGGTCTGGATGAACCGCGAGGCTCGTCGCTCCGGCCTAGGTCCCCCTCGAGTGCCGCCCCGCGAAGGGCGACACCGTCGAAAGAACCAGGGTGCCTTCTGCCGCGACGGAACCCTTACGCGAGCGGGGGATTGCTCCCTCGTGCGCGCCCGGACCGCGGCCCCGTCACGCCGCCTCCGTGGAGGCATTGCTCGGGGGACTCGCGCGCCTTTTTCACCGCTTCTGCGACGCCCACCCTCTGACGGAGTGAGCATCCGTAGCGGCTCGACCGGCTGAACCAGTGGAGGTCGAAACCCCTCTGGTGCAGCAGGTCGCAGCGCCCGTAACGACTTCTACGACCAATCAGCTCGCGGGTTGATGTGCCGCGAACTTCATGGGCCGTTTATCTTTCGAATCGGTTTCGCGCGCAAGACAAAAAACGCACGAACAATGCTTTTTTTCTTCCACTTTTTGCCCCCACGGTTGTCCACAGGTTACCCACGGATCCGCTGCTTTTCCCGAGGGAAACGCGCGATCGGGCCTGGCGCTCCGGGGCGTGATCAACGCATTGTGCGCCGATCAATTGCGATTGATTGTCGCAACTGATTTTGTGACAACGATGTTTGTGTGCGTTTTCTCTCCGTGAGCGGTCGAGCTGCTCTGCGCGAGCGAGCGTCCTGCGAGCGCACCGAGCAGAGCGGCGAGCCACGTCGCCGCGACGAGCTTCGCGGATGAGGGAATGCGCATGGTGCCTCGCTTCGTCGCAAGCGACGAACCAGCGACGGACCGTTGCGCTCGGCGTGATCAGAGGTGCGACACGCGACGGAAGACGACCGTGCGACGCTTGTCGACAGTCGTGTTCGGCGGCGGCGACTCCGTGAGCGTCACGGAGCTGCCTGGCTGTAGCTCGACCACGCGCGGCGGCTCCCCGAGCTCCCACGCATCACCATCGGTGTAAGGGATCACCCAGGGAGGACGCGGCGCGAGGCCAACCGCGACGACGGCGTCTTCTCCAGCGCGCCCCGCGACCCGCACGCCGGTCGGCAGCTCGGTCACGCCCTCGAGCACCGTGGGCTCGAAGCCGCGACGAGCGAGCGTGCGAGCGAGCGCGAGCAGCTCCGGAATTCGCGCCATCGCGTCGGGCTCGTGATGCCCGTCGAGGGTCGAGAGCCAGAACGGTAGCGCTGCGTGAGCCGCGTAAGCGGGGGCGTCCCCGTCGCGCCACCACGCCACAGGGCTGATCGCGTTGCACACGGATTCGGCGAAGGCGCTCGAGGCCGCGAGCGGCGGATCGCACACGACGGCCGTGCTGTCGGGTGCCCACTTGAGGCGGGTCGCCGCGCTGTAGACGAGCGCGGTGACGCGCGGGTCGGCGGTGCCGGGTTCGGCAGCGACCGCGCTACCCGCGGAGGCGTCGAGCTTGCTCGTGTGAAGGATCGCAGAGGCCTCCCATGCGCCGTCGCCTGGTCGTAGCCACGTGGTCTCGGGCCCCAGCGTGAGGCCCGCTTCGCGCGCGCTCTCGCTCGTGCCGAGCAGCCCGCCGACGCGATCGGCGTGGGCGGCCGCCACGATGATGGGAGCACCAGGCCATCGCCTGCGGCGCGGAGTGAATGACGCGCTCGCCGCCCGTCGTGCGCAGCGAGAGTCCGCCGCCGGGGGAGATGGCGATCGCGCAGTCGCCCGCGCGCGAGTCGACGAACGCGAACGGGTGCTCGTCGGCGAGCTGCGCGACGAGATCGAAACCATTCGCATGCAGAGTCTTGCCCCCGGCGATTGCGTCGAGCGAGCCGTCGCGGGGCGGCGGCTTCGGGACCTTCCCGTCTCCGATCCAGACGTCGAGCATCGCCTCGGCGCAGCTCGCGCTCGTGTCGGCCCACTTCTCTGCCGCTACCGTGAACCAGGAGCGCGCGAACGCTCCGCCGACCGCCCGCGAGTCGATGCGGAGGAGCGCGAGCCCCGGCGCCGACCCCGACGCGGCCGTCGTCTCGAGCGTCACGTGCGAAGGGTTGCACTCGCACCACCCGACCGAGTGCGCTGCCTGGGCGTCGACGTCGCCCGCGTGGACGTGAAGAGGGCCGCGCGTCGCGATCGCCACGAAGCAGCTCGACTCCGGTGCATCCTTCTCGAGCGTCGTGCGCGCGGTGATCTCGTTGGACGCGATCTCGACGTACCCGTGGGTGACGAAGAGCGCCTCGTCGTGGGCGAGCGCGTCGCGAATGGCCGAGGTGCGGGAGAACAGGCGCGAGGCGACGTAACCGGCCAGGCCGACGGCGACCATGTTGGCCACGAGGACTGCCAGACGCCGGAGGCGCTTGCGTCGGTTGACCGCGAGCTCCTTCTCTATCTCGTGCCGCCGCGCGTCGGCGGCCGCGGCAGTCTCGCGGCGTATGCGCTCGTGCTCGGGGTGGCGCCCCCCGAGCACGGAGATGGCCCTCTCGACCTCGTCGAGCCCCGACTGCTGGGGTGCGGGCTTCTTGGGCACGTTGGGCACTTCCTCTAGTGAACGACGGTCGTGGGCAGGTGGGCAAGCCCGCAGCGATACAATCCAGCCCGTGCCGGCGGCCGGAGCCCTCCTTTGGAACGTGACGGGGGCGGCACTGTGTGCTGCGGCGGCCTTGGCGGGGTGTGCCGCCCGTCATCCGGCGCCGGGCGCGCCGAGCGCGCCGGCTGCGGCAGGGGGGGGCGCGACCGGTGGGAGCAACCTGGGGTGCGCCGACTATGCCGGCTCGAGGGCCTGTGCTGACTGTCACGCCGACGTCACTGCCAAGTGGGAGAGGTCGCCGATGCACCGGATGACGCGCGACGCGCGCGGCGCCGAGGTGCGAGCGCCCTTCGACGGCACGCGGTGGCGCTTCCACGACGACGCGGTGGTGCTCGAGAAGCGGGCGGCAGACCGCTTCGTGCGCGTCGAGCCGGCCGGCGGTCCCGCCAAGGAGTACCGGGTCACGCGCGTCATCGGCGGACGCACCCGAGAGGACTACGCCGGCGTCGACGTGGTTGCGGGCGGCGAGGAGGTCGTGCTCCCGGTGTCGTTCGTCTTCGCGACGGGGGCGCTCCGGTACAAGGGCTACTCGGTGATGATCCACGAGCGCGCCACGCTGCGCGCCGGTCCGGTCTGGAGCCAGACGTGCATCTTCTGCCACAACACGGTGCCGGAGATGGACCGGCTCCTCGCGTCCATCGCCGGTCCGGGCGCGCCGCACTACCAGGGAGAGGAGGTGGACGCGCTCCTGCCACCCGAGCGGCGGGCGCGTGTGCGCGTGACGGACGAACCAGCGTTCGCCGCGGCTGCGCGCGGGGAGATCGCGCGACTCGGCGGGGTCGCTCCGCCCGACCACGACGGCGCCAGGGCCGTCGCGAGGCGCACCATCGACGTCGTGCGCGGCGGGTTCGACGCCGGCGCCCTGGTCGAAGTGGGCATCGGCTGCGAGGCTTGCCACGGCGGCGCACGCGCGCACGCGGAACGACCCGAGTCGGTGCGCCCCTCACTCGATCCGACTGCGCCTTGGCTCGCCGTCGATCTTCCGAAGCCCTCGCACGCCGCCTCCGTCAACCGCGTCTGCGCGCGCTGCCACCAGGTGCTCTTCTCGCGCTACCCGTACACCTGGGAGGGCGGAAAGCGCGGCGACGCGACCGCCGGAGGGAGCCACATCAACAGCGGCGAGGCCCGAGACTTCCTGCTCGGCGGCTGCGCCGACGCCATGGCTTGCACCGCGTGCCACGATCCGCACGGTGCCGATGCCCCGGGCGCGCTCGCGCGCCTCGCGACACCCGCCGGCAACGCGAGGTGCACCGGCTGCCACCGCGAGCTAGCCAGCACCGAGGCGCTGCGGTCGCATGCGCACCACGACCCGTCCGGGGCAGGGGGCTCGTGCGTCGCCTGTCACATGCCGCGCAAGAACATGGGCCTCGACGGACGCCTCACGCGCTACCACCGCATCGGGTCTCCGACGGACCCGGCGCGCGTGCTCGGCGACCGCCCGCTGGAGTGCGCTCTCTGCCACGCCGACGCGACGGTGGGCGCGCTCGTGGACGCCATGGAGAGGTGGTGGCCCGTCCGGTTCCCGCGGCAGCGGCTCGAAGAGCTCTACGGCTCCCTGGGAGCCAATGTGGTGCGCGCGACCCTCGAGAGGGGCAAGCCTCACGAGAAGGCCGTCGCCATGGGCGTGCTCGCCGAGGGCGGTGCCAAGGACGCCGCGCCGCTGCTCCCGCTGCTCGCCCGCGAGCTCCAGGACGACTACCCGCTCGTCCGCGAGTGGGCGAGGCGCGCGCTCGTCACGCTGGGGGCGCCAGTGCCTGAGGCGCCGGCGTCCTACCCGGCCACGGACAGCGGCGAGCAGCCTGAAGACTGACGTGTGCTAGATCCCGTAGCCCGCATGCTCAGCGCCAACGACCGCCTCCGCGCGCAATACGCGCAGAAGCCCGTCGTCCTCGCCCCGATGGAGGACGTGACGGACGTCGTGTTCCGCCGCCTCTGCCGCGGCCTCGGCGCCACCATCACGATGACCGAGTTCGTCAACGTCGAGGGCCTCCTGCGCGGCTGCCGCAACGCGCGCCGCAAGATCCGCCTCGCCGAGGACGACGCGCTCACGGCCATCCAGATCTACGGCGCGAACCCAGAGCGCCTCGCCGAGGCCGCGCGCTTCGCCGAGAGCGCGCAGCCGTTCTTCATCGACGTCAATTGCGGGTGCTGGGTGCCGAAGATCGCGGGTCGGGGCGCCGGTGCCGGGTGGCTCAGGGACCCCGAGGCGATGGTCGCGATGGCGCGAATGGTCGTCTCGTCGGTGTCGCTGCCGGTCACGGTGAAGACGCGCATCGGTCTGGGGCCCGAATCGCACATGCCGATCGTCGACCTCGCCCGGCGTCTCGAGGATGCGGGCGTGGCGGCGATCACGATTCACTGCCGCACGGCGCAGATGGGGCACAGCGGTGCCGCCGACTGGTCCTGGGCCGCGCGGGCGCGCGAGGTCGTCAGCATCCCGGTGCTCGTCAACGGCGACGTCCGGAGCGCGCAGGACGCCAAGCGCGCCATCGAGGAGACGGGTTGCGCCGGCGTCATGGTGGGCCGCCGCGCCATCGAGCACCCGTGGATCTTCCGCGAGGCGCGCACGCTGCTCGATCGCGGCGTGGCGGTGCCGATGCCGAGCGACGAGGATCGAATCGCTCTATGCCGCGAGCATCTCGTCGCCAACGTCGCGCAGCGCGGCGAGCCTTACGGCGTGCATTGCACGCGGCGGCACCTCGCGGGGTATCTGAAGGGCATCCCCGGTGCTGCGGTGCTGCGGCAGCGCCTGAACACGTGCGATTCGCTCGATGGTTGCCTCGCGATCCTCGACGAGGCGATGGACCGCGTGAAGAGCGCCGCGGCGGCCGTCGCCACGACCGCGGCTTGAACGACGATGCGTGGAACCGGCGCCGCCCTCCTCCTTCTGATGATGGCGTGCTCGCGATCGCCGGCGGAGCCGTCGGGGCCGGCGCCGGCGGCGGGGTCGGCGTCCGGGTCTGCGTCGGCGTCAGCGCCGGGATCGGCGTCCGCGTCGGATTCGAACCTCGCGCTCGTGTGGGATGACCCGCCGCGGTGGCAGCGTCACAAGCCGTCCACTTCGATGCGTGCGGCCGAGTGGCTCATTCCTCGCGCGCCAGGCGATTCGGACGACGCCGAGTGCTTCGCGATCACGTTCGGTGCTGGCAAGGGCGGCAGCGTCGACGACAACGTGGACCGCTGGGTCAAGCAGTTCGACCCGCAGACGTCGCCGCCGGCGCGCACCACGCGCACGGTGCATGGCATGAACGTGACGCGCGTCGAGGTCGCCGGCACCTACAAGGCGATGCAGATGCCTGGCGCTCCGCCGACGTCCCCGCACTCTTCCTGGCGCCTGCTCGGCGCAATCATCGAGGCCCCGAGCGGCACCTGGTTCTTCAAGCTCACCGGCCCCGATGCCACGGTGAAGGCGGCGACCAAGGAGATGGACGCGTTCGTCGACTCGATGCGCCCCCGCGGTTGACTCACCGACTGGTCTGCGGGGCGAGCCCGTCGACGCAGCGGCCCGCACGGCACTCTGCCCGGAAGGGGCGCGGGGAGCAGGCGCCCTTGTCGCCAGGGCACGTGCGGCGCGCCGTGGCCTGCAGGCTCTCGAGCGCCGCCTGCTGGTCGGCAGGGAGGCCGGGCTTCGCGAGGATGATCGCGGGTTCGCAGGCGCTGGGCCGCAGGTAGTAGCCGTCGCAGTCGCTCGCGCCCCCGCACGTCCTCGGCAGCTTCATGAGCAGGGTCTCGAGGGACACCCTGGCGGAAACGCACTCGGACATCGGTGAGGCGGGCGTGGAGTGCGTGTCCGCGGGAGCGCCGCCCTCCGCCGCGGGTGGCGGCGATGCCGACGCCGATGGCGAAGGTGCTGCGGACTCACGCGAGCAGCCCAGGAGAGCAACGAATGCGATGAGGAGCGCGCGCATGGCGCGCATCATAGTCCGAGAGTGCTCGCTCAAAGCAGCGGCGAAACGAGGCGCGACGCGCCCTCGCGCAGCTTGAAGGACCACGCACGCGCCCGCCACGCGTCCTTCTCGACGTGCACCACGTCCTTCTCGTAGCTGGCGAAGGTGTCGCACAGAGCGGCCGCGGTCGGTGCATCGTGCACGAGCGTGTGCACCTCGAAGTTCAGCCGGAAGCTCCGCAGATCCATGTTCGCGCTGCCGACGAGAGACACCGTCCTGTCGGCTACCAGCGTCTTGGCGTGCACGATGCCGGGGGTGTACTCGAGGATGTCCACGCCGGCCTCGAGCAGCTGCGCGTAGAAGCTCCGTCCCGCGTGGTACGTCACGCGGTGGTTCGACCGCCCCGGCAGGAGGAGCTCGAGCCGCACGCCGCGCATCGCCGCGAGCTCCATCGCGACGAGCAGCGACTCGGTCGGCACGAAGTACGGCGTCGTCACCAGCACCTCGCGCTCGGCGCCCACGATGGCCCCGAAGAAGAGCCGATGGATCGCCTCGGTGCGCGTGTCGGGCCCGCTCGGGATGACGGCGATCGTCGCCGTGCCGCGCGGGGAGATGTCGCGCGGAAAGTACTCGCGCGGGTCGATCGCGTCGCCGGTCGCAAAAGCCCAGTCCATGAAGAAGACGCGCTGCAGCTCGGCGGCGGCGGGGCCCTCGATGCGCAGGTGAACGTCCCGCCACGCTCCCACGCTGCGCATCTCGCCGCCGCGGTACTCGTCGCCGATGTTGAACCCGCCGGTGAAGGCGCACTCTCCGTCGACGACGACGATCTTGCGGTGGTTCCGCAGGTTCACCGGCTGCAGCAGGACGCTGCGCATCGGCAGGAAGACGCCGACGTGCACACCGGCCTTGCGCAGGGGGCGCAGCCACGAGCTCCCGAGCGGGAAGCAGCCGAAGCCGTCGAGCAGGAGGCGCACGGTGACGCCGCGGGAAGCGGCGGCGACGAGGCGCTCGCGGAACCAGGCGCCCGTCGCGTCGTCGCGTATCAGGTAGTACTGCGCGTGCACGTGGTGCTTGGCGGCGTCGATCGCGGCGCCGAGTGCCTCGTACTTCGCGTTGCCGTCGGCGAGCACGCGCACGGCGTTGCCGCTCGTCGCGCGCTGATGCGTGAGGCGCGCTCCGATGCGGAAGAGCGCCCGCTCCAGGGGGCTCGCGAGCGGGATCTGCGAAGTGCGGTCGGCCTCGGGGCGTTCCTCGCGCGCATCGGCGACCTGGGCGCGCACGATGGCGTCGAGCTCGCGCTTTCGTCTCGCCGGCCAGCGCACGCGGTCGCGACCGAAGAGCAGGAAGAGCGTGGCGCCGACCGCCGGCAAGAACACGAGGGCGAGGATCCAGGCGATTGTCGACGACGGCTCTTTGCGC
>Ga0335083_10009864_pt1 | contig 11576 bp, 9 predicted proteins | sample Lox_Sample_42_FD_206716 | JGI IMG/M metagenome (GOLD analysis project Ga0335083, IMG submission 206716) | Soil microbial communities from Loxahatchee National Wildlife Refuge, Florida, United States - Lox_Sample_4.2 | ecosystem: Environmental > Terrestrial > Soil > Wetlands | place: USA: Florida... | reverse complement strand
CGCCATGATCGTCGCGTTCTTTGCGGTCATCATTGGTGTCAACGGGTTCATGGCTCATGAAGCGCTGTCGACCTTTCGGGGCGTCGACGCCGATAGTGCCTATCGTGCGGGTCAGTTGTTTGAGCATGAAGTCGCCATGGCCAAGGCTCAGGATGCGGAGCATTGGCAGGTCGATGCCAAGGTAACGCCTGGGACTGACGGAACGGCTGTTCTTGATGTCGTGGCGCGCGACGCGTCCGGCACGCCGCTTCACGGCATGACCACTACCGCCGTGTTCGCGCGGCCGACCGACCGGCATCTCGATCGCACGATCATCATCAGCGAAGATGCGCCCGGCCACTACCACGGCGCCGCAGCAATCGAGCCCGGCCAATGGGATCTCATTCTCGAACTGTCGCGCCAAGGCGACCGGCTGTTCCGATCCAAAAATCGCGTCGTTATCAAGTGAGCATCGGCGATGGCCGAGACGGTTGATCTGTCGATGTTCGTTGAACCTGGCGCTGCCGGCGCGTCACACATGACGCTTGCCGTCGACGGCGTCGCGTGCGCCGGGTGCATCCGCAAAATCGAAAGCGGTCTCACCAAGCTGCCGGGCGTGATCGATGCGCGCCTCAACTTCACCCAGCGCCGCCTCGCGGTCGATTGGCGCAATGACGAGATCGACGCGCCACGGATCATCGAGGCGATCGAAGCGATCGGTTATCATGCCCACCCGTTCGCTCCCGAGCGTGTCGAAGCCGACGACACCGCGCAGGCGAGCTGGCTGCTCAAGTGTCTGGCGGTCGCCGGGTTCGCTGCGATGAACGTCATGTTGTTGTCGGTCTCGATCTGGGCCGGCAACGTCTCCGACATGACACCGGAGACACGCGATCTGTTCCATTGGCTCTCCGCTCTGATTGCGCTCCCCGCCGCGGCTTATGCCGGCCAGCCGTTCTTTCGAAGCGCACTGCGAGCGCTGCGGGCGCGGCAACTCAATATGGATGTGCCGATTTCGCTGGGCGTGACGCTGGCGCTCGGCCTGTCGTTGTTCGAGACCGCCACGCACGCGACGCACGCCTATTTCGATTCGGCGATCATGTTGTTGTTCTTTCTGCTGTGCGGCCGCTATCTCGATTTGACGATGCGGCGCAAGACTCGGCTGTTTGCCGGCAATCTCGCCAGCCTAAAGGCTGAATTCGCCCACCGCCTCGAGCCAAGCGGCGAACTCGTCCAGATACCGGCAGCCGCCCTGCATCCCGGTGACCGTGTGCTGGTCCGGCCCGGCGAACGCATTCCCGCCGATGGCACCATCATCAACGGCACTTCGGATATCGACGAGAGTCTGGTCACCGGCGAGACATTGCATCGCGCCGTGCGCAGCGGCATGACGATCTACGCCGGTAGCATCAACATGTCCGGTGCCCTGACCATGCGGGTCACTGCCTCCGGCGCCGGTACGCTGGTGGATGAGGTCGAGCGGCTTCTGGACAAAGCCGTCGAAGCGAAATCGCAGACCGTGCGGCTCGCCGATCGCGTCGCGCGGCTTTATGCGCCGGTCGTGCACGCGACAGCGGCGCTCACGGCGATCGGCTGGCTCGTGGCCGGAGCCTCGCTGCACGATTCGATCGTCATCGCCATCGCGGTACTCATCATCACCTGTCCGTGCGCAATTGCGCTTGCGATTCCCGCCGTGCAGGTGGTCGCTGCCGGCTCTTTGTTTCGCAGCGGCGTCATTCTCAACGGGGGCGACGCGATCGAGCGGCTCGCCGAAGCCGACACGATCGTGTTCGACAAGACCGGCACGTTGACGCTGCCTGAACCGCGCGTGGATGGGAACGCCGGCATCGACCCCAATGTACTCGAACGCGCGGCACGGCTCGCGCTGTCGAGCCGCCATCCGCTAGCGGCAGCGCTGGCACGGGTAGCGCAGGATCGCAGCCCCTATCCGGGCGCGGTCGAGGAGCCCGGCCAAGGCGTTCGCGCGATCATTAACGGTACGGAAGCGCGGCTCGGCAACGCGGAGTTCTGCAACGTCGTCGGGAATCATCCGATTGCCGCGCGTGACGGCACTGCATCGTTCATTACCTTCACGCATAACGGAAGCGTTGCAACCATTCCGATCCGCCAGACGTTGCGGCCCGACGCGGTCGCAGTGACCAAAGCGCTTCGCAAGCGCGGTCTGGACCTAATTATGCTTTCGGGCGACCGCACGGCCGCTGTGGCGCCGGTTGCGGAACAACTCGGCATTCAAAATTGGCGTGGCGGCCTGACGCCCGCGGAGAAGATCGCCGCCATCGAGCAGATGCAGTCGCAAGGCCGCCGCGTCCTCATGGTAGGCGATGGATTAAACGACGCGCCGGCGCTCGCTGCCGCCTACGTCTCGTTGTCGCCGATCACCGCCGCCCATCTCACCCAGGCGCACGCCGACGCTTTGTTCCTTGGCGAACTGCTCAAGCCGGTTTTGCAGGCCGTGATCATCTCGCGCAAGACGCGGGCGTTGATGAAGCAAAATCTTGCGCTTGCAGCGATCTACAACGCGCTTGCGGTACCGCTGGCAATTGCCGGCGTGGTCACACCGCTGATCGCGGCGGTCGCCATGTCGGGGTCTTCCCTGCTCGTGACGCTCAACGCGCTGCGAGCGCGATCACGCGCGGAGACCCGCTCATGAATGTCCTGATGTACCTGGTTCCGATGGCTTTGCTGCTCGGGCTTACCGGGCTCATCGCGTTCCTGTGGTCGCTTAAAAGCGGCCAATACGACGACCTCGACGGCGCTGCCGTACGTATTCTGCCCGATGACGACATTGAAGGTTAGAGTGACAGCGTGACAGTGACGCAAGAGGGTTCCTGCGAATCGGTCGCAGTCTGAAAGCCCAGCTGCCGGCACATATCCAGCATCGTCGTGTTTTCTTGCAATACCTCACCGTGAATGGATCGGATGCCTTCGGCGCGGGCGTATTCGATGATCAGTTGCATCAACAGCCAGCCCAGCCCTCGTCCCTTCAGATCGGACCGGACCAGGATCGCGTACTCGCCACTGGCATAATCTGCATCAGCATGCAAGCGCACGACCCCCAGCATCGCTCCGGTCGCCTCTTCAATGGCGATAAACGCCATGGCGCGCGCGTAATCGATCTGGGTGAAGCGGGCAATGAAGGTATGGCTGAATTCCTTCACCGGCGCGAAGAAGCGGAGCCGCAAGTCGGCCGCAGTCACGGCGGCAAAGAACGGCACATACAAAGGCTCGTCTTCCGGCCGGATCGGACGAACGAGGATCCCGGTTCCGTCGCGCAGCTTCATGTGCCGCTGCCATTCAGTTGGATAAGGCTTGATCGCAAATCGCGGGTTGCCTCGCTCTCCAGGTCGCGGCTTTGCGAACGGAGCGACTGATACGCGCGCGTCGACGGCAATGACGCCGGTCTCATCGGCAAGAACCGGATTGAGATCGATTTCGCGAATCTCCGGAAAATCGGCGACGAGTTGGGCAAGCTTGACCAAGAGCAGTTCGACGGCGCGTTCGTCCGCGGCCGGCACGTTGCGATAGGCCTTGAGAATGCGGGAGACACGGGTGCGAGCGATCAGGGTGCGGGCAAGCGCAAGATCAAGCGGCGGCAACGCCAGTGCCTTGTCGCTGATGACTTCCACGGCAGTACCGCCTTGGCCGAACGCGATCACCGGGCCGAAGGTCGGATCATCGGCCACGCCGACGATGAGTTCGCGCGCCTTGGGACGAAGGATCATGGGAAAGACGGTGATGCCCAGGATGCGCGCGTCGGGCTTTGCCGCGTGCGCCCGATCCAGGATTTCCGTGGCGGCATCGCGCACCGCACGTTCGCTGGTGAGATTAAGCCGCACGCCACCGACTTCCGACTTGTGGACGATGTCGGGCGATTGAATCTTGAGCACGACCGGGACGTCTTTCGACAAATGTTGCTTAGCGATCGCAACGGCTTCAGCGGCATCGCGCGCGAGCGCAGCCGGCGTGATCGGGATGTCGTATGCGGACAACACCCGGGTCATCTCGACCGGATCGAGCCAGGTTCGCCGCTCGCGTAGCGCGGCTTCAATGACCGGACGCACCGCGGCCACGTCCGGAACAAAATCCTCCGGCAAACTCGGTGGCGTCGCCATCAGGAGGTCGCGCGATTGTCGGTAGCGCACAAGGTGCATGAAGCCGAAGACCGCGCCTGTCTCCGTCGCGTAACTCGGGATACCGGCCGCCTCGAATGCTTCCGACGCGCCGCCGCTTTCGCCCATCCACATTGCAAAGACCGGCTTGGCTGGCGTGCGTTTCTTGCGATGCCGCTCCGTCACCGCAATGACCGATTTCGCCGCCTCGACCGGCGATGCCAGCGCCGTCGGCACATTCATGACGAGCACCGCGTCATTGGCGTCATCGTCGAGCAAGTGTTCGAGAGCGATCGCGTATCTTGCCTCGTCGGCATCGCCGGCGATGTCGACCGGATTGGCCCGCGACCAGATCGGCGGTAGCGCCGCGTCGAGTTTCTTCATGGTCTCTGGCGAAATGCCGGCGAGTTCGCCGCCGAGATCGACCAGACGGTCAACGGCGAGGACCCCGACACCGCCACCATTGGTGAGGATAGCGAGCCGCGTACCGGTAAGCCTGGTCAAACGTCCAAGTGTTTCCGCAGCGGCGAACAACTCGTCGAGATCGAGCACCCGCAACAGCCCGGCGCGGCGGAACGCGGCATCATAAACCGCATCCGATCCGGCAAGTGCGCCGGTATGCGTCAGCGCGGCCTTTGCGCCCTGGGCGTGCCGCCCCGATTTGATCACCAGTACCGGCTTGATTCGCGCCGCGGCCCGCGCCGCCGACATGAACTTGCGCGCATCCCGGATCGACTCGATGTACAACAAGATGGCGCGAGTGCCGCGGTCCACGGCGAAGTAATCGAGCAGATCGGCGAAATCGACGTCGATGCTGTCGCCGATCGAGACCACGGCGGAAAACCCAACACCGCGGACCGCGGCCCATTCGACCAATCCCGTCGCGATGGCGCCGGATTGCGAGATCAGCGCAAGGTCGCCTGGCGGCGGAGCCGACGCCGCAAAGCTGGCGTTGAGCTTTGCTTCCGGCACCAACACACCAAGACAATTAGGGCCGATCAGGCGCATGCCCGCCGCGCGCGCGTTCTTCTCGGCGATATCGGCAAGCGAACCAGGTCCGTGACCGAGCCCCGCCGTCACGATGATGGCAGCCGCGGTGCCTTTCTGCGCCGCCGCTGCCACTGCTGCCGGAACGCCCGCGGGCGGCACGGCGATGACCGCTAGGTCGGGCGCTTCCACCAGAGCATCGTAGGATTTGACCGCGCCAACTCCCTCGATCGCGTCATAGTGCGGATTGACGATGTGAATCGGCCCCGGAAAACCAGCTCGTAGCAGGTTTTCGACCACGGCACGACCGGAAGAGGTTTTGCGTGGCGACGCACCGACCACTGCGATTGACCCCGGCGAGAACAGCTTGTCGAGATTGTAAGTCGACATCAATGAACCGATCGCAAGCGGCGTAAGTGTTCCTCACTACCAAACCAGCGCAACGGGGATCATTCTCCGTAGCGTACGAAAAAGATTGCTTTAAGGAGGATGCCCTGCCGATTCAGACGCTGATATGACAATAGACTGCGGAGCCTCGGCGCTTGGTGCAACATCGCCCAACGGCAAATTCCCGGCTACCGGAAAAGCGGCATTGATCTGCCTCAACGCAGCTTGGCGGCGAGAGCCGGGCTCGGTGCGTTTCCAGTTGATCTACATCAAAGCCGATTGGTGAGCCGGCATCCATAATTTCTATGAATGGAGGTAGCCATGCCGATCACCGATGCACTTGTTCTTACCGCGATTGTCACCGCCTTTGTCGCCTTTGGAGTGGTGCTGGCGTGGGGTGAGCACCGGACCAGGAATATCCGCCCGATTATCCATCCATCTGTTGCAAAAACGGATAGCAATCGTTCACCAACACGGCCGACGCTCGTCAATGCAACTGCCAACAAAAAGCTGGAAGCCGCTTGAGCTAGTCGCGCTTTCCCACATCACGACGAGGGTGCGGCGGAATTAAGCCGCAACGTTATCTCTTTTATCCCTGGTCGTTATTTGTGCTGATGATGGGGTGCGTGCTGATAGTGCAGGCGCAATAGATCAATCCCGTAGTCGTTCCCATTCGGGGTCCGAACGATGGTGTGAACGTGGAATTTCGCCGGTTCGGGATTGGTCAAGAATACGCCGGCGTGGTGGTCAAATTCGATAAACACCACCGGACTCTGTATCCGGTAATAGAATGGACTGGTTTCTTCGAAGCCGCCGATCCAGCAGAAATGGGTGTCGGCGAGGTGCCGTTCGACTTCGGAAAGCCTTGCCGCCAGCGGACCGGTCGGCAACGGCGCGACGTAGGCGGCGACAAGGTCCATCAGATCGCGCCGTTGCAGCGCCGACAGTTCTGATACACGCAGCCCCTCATAGGGCACAATGCGATTGTCCTGATAGGCGCCGCCGAGATGCAGATTATCGGCGAAATGCCGGCGGCCGGGCGGCAGATCGCCGCCCATCATGGAATGCGCAACGATCGCCCGGGTCTGCTGCTGCGGTGACAGCGAGTGCATCAGTTTTAATCCGGCACGCTCTTCATCTTCGAACAGGCGCGTGCCCGCAAATGGCCCGGTGTCGGCATAATTCGGTTCGGCGCCAAAGAAACACGGCGTCAGCACCATCTGCCGGCCGATGACGAAACAGTTGAGGCACAGATGGTGGCCGAACAACTGCCATCCCCACGGATCGGATTCCGACGGATCGCCGAACACACAAAAGATGTAGGCCCATTCGCCGAGCACCTGCGGCCCGCCGACGAGGTCGCCGAGAAAACGATTGAGCCTCATGACGTCGCGCGTCACCTCGTAGCCCTTGCTGCTCAGGCTGCCGCGCACCACCGCCATCACTGCCGCCTGGATCGCGGTGTCGACCTCATCAAGCCGAAGGCCGTGATGCTCGACGTACAGCTCGGTGTTTTGCCAGTGTCGCCAAAATTGAGAGTCGACGGGAAAAGACGTCGCGCCGCGTTGCGCAGGGTTGAGGCGCAGCAGCAAGTCCCTCACGGCCGCGACCATTGCCGGTGTCGGTGCATCTTCACCTTGCAGCGAAAACAGGCCCGGCTGAACGTGCCCGTCCGTCGTCATGCCGGCAAACGGCGCTGCGCCCAGTTTCGCCCAGGTATCGAACAGATCTTTGGCGCGCGGATTCTGCATCCGCGCTTCCGCATGCGCCCGCGGTGTCGGACCGGCGATGTTGCTTCGCCCCGGCGCGGGTACAAAAGAATGATAGTCGTTGTCGCTCATGTGACCTCGCAGGGGTTAACGCCCTCGAATACTCAAAGATTTCTTTTCAAAAAACGGCCGCGGCCTACCGCATCGTCTTGTAGAGTCCTGTCGCGCAACACGAACAATCCGCGCGACATCGCATGCACGATCGCGCCCCGAAAGTTCCAGCCCTCGTAGATCGAATAGCCGGCGCTCGAAATCACATCGTCGCGCTCGAGCCGCCAGGTTTCATCAAGGTCAACAAAGGTCAGGTCGGCGTCGTAGCCGACCGCGATGGAACCTTTCGATTGACCGAGCCCCATCAACCTCGCCGGCGCCGTCGCCGAAACTTCCGCTATTCGCTGAAGCGGCATGCCTCGCTTGTGATGGCCTTCGGACAATAGCACCGGCAGAAGTGTTTCCAGCCCCGGACACCCCGGCGACGCGTTCCAGATGCCGCCCGTCTTGGACGTAATCTCACGATGGACGTGGTCGGTTGCGACCGTATCGATGTCGCCGGCCAACAAGGCCCGCCACAATGCCTCGCGATCCGACGACTCGCGCAGCGGCGGATTAATTTTGCCGACATCTCCGCCCGACCACGCTATGTCGTGCGTCAGATAGTGCGGGCAGGTTTCGATATGAACCGTGGCGCCGCGGCGGCGATGACGAAGCGCCGCCCCCAATGCTTCTGCCGACGAGGTATGAACGACGTAAAGCGGGGCTCCGGCGATATCCGCCACATATGCTGCGCGCTGTACGGCGTCTGCCTCGACAAACGGCGGCCGCGTCCCATTCCAGGTAGCCAAACCGCCGGTGCCGTCTCGATCCTTTTTCTTGAGACGATCACGCAGAACCCAGGCGATCTCGATCGTCTCCGGGTGCGGGCAAACCATTCCGCCGCACGTCGCCGCCGCTTCGCAGAGGCGAAACAGAAACCCGTCGTCGATATCCGGCAGACCAAGACGCGCGCCCTCTCCGCCCCGATTGTTCATGAAAATCTTGAAGCTCGGCACGCCGTAATCGCTGGCGTAACCCGGCACGCCGGCGAGCTGGGCCTCCGTCGAGATAATAAAGTGGTAGCTGAAATCGATACGAGCGCCGACCTGCGTGACCGAAATGACATCATCGAAGATTTCTTCAAAGGGCTCGGTCGCCATCAAATAAGGAATAAAACAGGTAACGCCGCCTTTCGCGGCGGCCGCAGTCTCACGATCCGCATCCATCGGCACGCGAGGGCGCGCAATATCGCTGCCGTGGCCGAGATGAAGGTGAACGTCGATGGCGCCGGGGAAAATGACGAGGCCGCGTGCGGAAATCTCCGATTGCGACACGAGTTTTTCACCGGGCGCGGCAATCGCCGCAATACGCCCATCGCGGATTGCAATATCGCATGGCGTCCGGCCGCACGCCGGGAGAATAGCTTCGCCGTTCCGTACCACCAGGTCGAAATCCGACATCAAGCTGACGCCCGCCTAAGCCGCCGCCTTCAGGCCGCCAAGCACGGCTAGCGCTTCGTCGGTCGAAGTGACGTCGGCATACTTCGAAGCCATGTCGAACAGATTGACTGCGTGCGATGTGGCGCTACGATCATAGACTGCGTCGTAAGGCACCAGGACGCGAAAGTTATAGGCAAAGCCGTCGACGACGCTGCCTCGCACACACCCGCTGGTGGTACATCCGGTAACCACGATGCTGTCGGCGCCCGCGTTGATCAGATAACTCACAAGCGGCGTACCGAAAAATGCGCTCGGGTGTTTCTTCGGCAGCAGAACATCGCCTTCGCGCGGCGCGACCTCGGCAACAAACTCATAGCCTTTCTGGCTGATGTTCATGATCGCGGGCACCTTGTCGGACAGCCGGCCCTGGTCGAAGCTCTGTTTGGGCGAAACGTAGGGGTACATTATCGGCCAATCATTGTTGCGGAATATCGGCAGGAGCCGCTCGATCTGTTTCACCGCCGACCATCCCACGTCGCCGCACGCGGTCGGAAACTCTTTGATTGCCTCCCAGAACGGCCGCGATACGGTGCCGACGGTGCGGTATTGCACGTCGATGATCAAGAGCGCCGGCCGTTTGCCCAATCCGGTCGGGCGGCCGAATCCGGCGGCGTTATAAGCTTTCTGCTCCTCTTCCGAGATGATCCCGTCCCAAGGTCTTCTTGAGGTTTGTTTGATCATGACTTGCTCATGGCCTGATCTCAACTATCGACTCGATAGCGGCGTTCCAGTTCGTCCCACACCTCTTTTGCAACGGCATGCTGTCGCTCTTCAAACGTCGCAAGATGCTCCGCAACTGAAGCCAGCGAGCCGTTTTTGCCGAGCGCGCCGAGCACCTCGTAGCTCGCCTTCAGCGCGGCCTGAAGCACCGCGTTGGCATAAAGGACGATTGCGTAGCCGTATTCCTTGAGTTTCTCCCGGCCGGGCTCCGGCGTTTTGCCGCCGTACACCATGTTCGCCACCTGCGGCACGCGGATCTCTTTGGGAATACGTGAAAGCTCCGCCAGATCGGTCGGCGCCTCAACGAACGTGACGTCGGCGCCTGCTTCGGCAAAGGCCATCGCGCGCTCGATTGCGCGGTCGAGCCCGTCGATGGCGCGCGCGTCGGTGCGCGCAATGATCTGCAGCGACCCATCGCGGCGGGTATCAACCGCCGCTTTGATTTTCGGCAGCATATCGTGCAACGGAATGACTTCCTTGCCAGCAAAATGGCCGCACTTTTTCGGAAAGACTTGATCCTCAATCTGGATGGCGGCAGCGCCCGCGCGCTCGAAGCTGCGCACCGTCCGCACCATGTTGACGGCGTTGCCGAAGCCGGTATCGGCATCGACAATGAGCGGAATCGAAACGGTGTCCGCGATGCGGGCGACCGTATCCGCAACTTCGCTCATGGTGGTCAGGCCGATGTCCGGCACCCCCAACAGCATGTTGGCGACGCCGGCGCCGGTGACATAAACGGCTTCGAAACCGGTCGCCTCGACGATGCGCGCAAACATGGCGTTCGCCGCACCCGGGACGATGACGGCGTCCCGCCGCAATATGATCTTTTTCAGATTTTCGGTCGGGCGCACTGCTTGGTTTTTTACCTGGGCCACTGCCGACAGTATACAGGTCGGTGGATTCCGGCAAGCAATCGCCGATTCGTCGTGTCAAAATTCAGGACCTCATGACGCACGGCGAAGCGCTGTGCCCGAACCGCAGCGCTACGAGCGCGCGCCACTGTAGAGCTTCGGCATGTAGTGCTCCTGGTAGTGTGCGGCGATTTCATCGCTGGTCGTCAGCCAAACGCCAGAATGCCGGGAAATATAATTCAAAGCCTTGTCCAGATATTTTTGCCGAAACGGCTGGTTGATGATGAACGGGTGAAGGCAAAGCGCCATGACCCGCCCCGACTTCTTGCCGTCGCTGAACAGCTGATCGAACTGATCGACCACGGTCTGGTAGAAATCCTGACCCGACATGCCCTTGCCGACGAACATGGTCACGTCGTTCAGTTCGATGGAATAAGGCACCGACATCATGCCTGGGATCTTGAGCGGAAAAGGCTGGTCGTCGGAGCACCAGTCCAGCACATAGGTCAGCCCAAGTTCCTTCAACAGCCGCGGCGTTTCAAAAGTCTCGGTCAACGCCGGTCCAAGCCAGCCCTTGATCTGCTGGCCGGTCGATTGCGACGTGATGCTGACGACCTCCTTCAGATACTTTCGCTCGGCCTCGACGTCCATGCCGGACTGAAACATCGAGTTGTTTTTGCCGTGCGCCATCCAGGCCCAGTTGCGTTCCCTTCCGGCCTCGATGATTTGCGGATAATGTTTGCAGCATTCGGCGTTCAGCAAAACCGAAGCCCGCATGCGGTACTTATCGAGCACGTCCATCATGCGCCAAATGCCGACTCGCACCGCGTAGTCGCGCCAGCCGTAATTGAGCGGATCCGGCGCCAGCATGCTGGTCCCGGCAAAGATGCTGGTCGATGGCTTGTCCACCTCATAATGCTCGATGTTCAAGCCGACATAGAACGCCACGCGCGCGTTCTTCGGCCACTTCAGCGCCGGCCGCGAAACGATTGGCGAATAGTCGTAGAGCTGGTTATCCATGATCTCCTCTGAACTGCGCGGCTGACGGAACGTCTAACGATCTATGGTATCCGCAAGGGTGCGAAGGCAACACGAATCCGTGGCGCACCTGCGGCCACCAATCGCCGGGCCAAAGCTGGTCCGGCCTGTCCGGTGCCAATGATGATCGCATCGTAACTGGGCATAACGGACCTCCAGCTTATCGCCTGTTCATGCCCGTCGACT
>Ga0335083_10009862_pt1 | contig 11578 bp, 16 predicted proteins | sample Lox_Sample_42_FD_206716 | JGI IMG/M metagenome (GOLD analysis project Ga0335083, IMG submission 206716) | Soil microbial communities from Loxahatchee National Wildlife Refuge, Florida, United States - Lox_Sample_4.2 | ecosystem: Environmental > Terrestrial > Soil > Wetlands | place: USA... | reverse complement strand
GTTATTGTAGTCGGCGCCGATGCCGAGCGTGGGGTACACCGCGAGGCCGACCACGAAACGATCGCTCAGCCGGTACTGTCCCCCCGCAAGGAAGATCGGTGCAGGAGCCGAGGAGCTCGAGACGGAGGTATTCGGCCCGTCGACTGGCCCCTGGGCCACGGCGCTCGCGCCGCCGAGCGCCAGCGTCGCGGCGTAGCTCTCGGTCTGCTGCATGAGCGCGGGGTTGAAGTAGATGGCGGCGCCGCTGTCCACGAAGGACGTACCCGTGTTGCCCATCCCCACGGACCTCGCGTCGATCGCGAGCGCCTCGTGCGACACGGCGAGGAGAGACAGCACGGACGCGGCACACATCGAACTGCGAATTCCCGACATGCGCTACCAGCTACCGGAGGCAAGGCTGCTGTCGTGAGTGGCGCGCGTCACGATCGCGAGTGACCTTCGTCACGATCTGCGCTCGAGCCATTGTGGACGCCGCGCGCGGCGTTAGTCTGCCGCGCGGAGGCCGCGATGGCGCGTACGACGGTCGATGGGTGCGAGCTGCATTACGAGGTCACCGGCCGGGGAGAACCCGTGCTGCTGCTCCACGGATTGGGCTCGTGCTCGCTCGACTGGGAGCGACAGAAGCCCGCGCTCGAGGAGCGCTACACGGTCATCACGCTCGACGTGCGCGGCCACGGGCAGTCGGCCAAGCCGCGCGGCCCGTACAGCATCGGGCTCTTCGCGCAAGACGCCGCCCACCTGCTCCAGAAGCTGGCACTCGGTCCGGCCCACGTCATCGGCATCTCGATGGGTGGGATGATCGCGTTTCAGCTCGCGGTCGACGCGCCGCGGCTCGTGCGGACGCTCACCGTCGTCAACAGCGCGCCAGCCGTCGTCCCCAAGACGTTGTCGCAGTGGCTGACGCTGCGGCTCCGCCTCTGGCTGCCGCGCCTCTTCGGCCTCCGGTGGCTCGCGAGGCGCATCGCAGCCGTCAACTTTCCGCGTCCCGAGCAAGAAGCCGATCGGCGCCTGCTGGCCGAGCGCCTTGCGAGCAACGATCCGGCTGCCTACCGCGCCGCCACCAAGGCCATCATCGGCTGGAGCGTCGCCGAGCGCATCCGCGACATCCGCTGCCCCGCGCTCGTCGTCAGCGGGGATCGCGACTACACGCCCGTGGCGCTCAAAGAGTCATATGCGACTCTGATGCACGATGCGCGCGTCGCTGTCATCGCCGACTCGCGCCACGTCACCACGCACGATCAGCCCGCCGCGCTCAACCGGGTGCTCCTCGACTTCCTCGCCGAGCACCGGATGGCGAACGCGCTGCCCGAGGCACGCGCCGCGGGCAGCGCCTAGCCCGACGCTCACATCTTCGTGCAGGTCAGCGTCTCGGTCGCGGTGCCGGAGATGAGCCCCTGGGCGTCGTACGCTTCGTTGACCGCCATCGAGGTCCCGCTCATCTTCGCCGTGCTGGGTGGGGGCGCCTTGAGCGTCAACGTCTCACCGTTGCCCTGACACGACTGTCCGTCCTCGAACACCGCCGTCGACCCCGACACCGTGGCGAGCAGGATGCACGTGTTTCCCTGGGCCGTGGTCGTGATCTTGATGCCATCGGCTCCGTTGGCTGTGATGGTCGCGGGATTCGCTGGCACCGTGATCATCTGCGCGCCGTTGTTGACGTTGACCATTCCGCTGCACGACCAGGTTCCGATCCAAGCAGCCATGTCCGAGCCGCCGTCGCCGCTCGAGCTGGAGCCGGCGTCGTCGCTACCGCCCGACGACGAGCCGCTGCTCCCGCCGGACGAGGTGCTACCGCCGCTCGAAGAAGACGAGCCGCCGCCACTGCTGCTCGAGGACGTGCCGCCGCTCGAGGACGAGCCGCCCGACGAGGAGGACGTGGTTCCGCCTCCCGACGTGCCGCCGCCACCGTCGCTGCAGCCAACGAACATCACCGACGCAACCACAATGAGGATGTTTCTCATGGAGCCCTTTCCTCGCTCCCACTCGGTCACGGGGAGCTGCGGGGCTTTTCATACGCAACGGGATAGCGCCGGACCATGCGGCTCTCGTCACCTTGTCGCGTGACGAAGGTCATGCCCCGCCGGCGAGGAAGGCCTCGACCTCGGGCCCGATGGTCTCCGCGTGGGTGATGAGGAACAGGTGCCCGCCTTGCCGGACGACGGACAACCGACCATCGCGCAGACGCGCCACGATGAGCTCCGCGTTGACGAGGGGCACGATGGGATCGTCGTCGGCGGCCAGCACCAGCGTCGGGCTCGCGATGCGGTGGAGCCGGAACATGCTGGTCCAGCCGACCAGCGCCGCGAGCTGCCACACGTAACCGCGCACCGAGGGCGGCCGGATGAAGCGAAGGTGTCCCTGGTCCTCGAGCAGTCGCGGGTTGGCCCGGACCGCGCCGCCGTAGAGCGTCGGCGCGATCTCGGCGAAGTAGGTCGGCGAGTAGTAGCGGCGCGGCGTCGCGAGCACGCGGAGCGCAGCGGGGCTGCCTGGCACGCTTACCCAGCCCGCGGTCGTCGCGACCAGCACCAGCCGGCGGACGCGCCACGGGTACCGCAGCGTGAACTCCTGCGCCAGCGCGCCGCCCCACGAAACGCCGAGGACGTCCACTCGGTCGTAGCCGAGCACGTCGAGCAGCGCGTCGGCGAGCCCCGCCAGCCCGCGCAGCGAACGAGGAAACGTGGTGGTCGCAGAGCTACCGGTGCCAGGGAGATCGATCGCGATCGTCTGTGTCTCGAGCAACGCTCGGCGAAACGGCGCCAGCAGCTCGAGCGCCGCGCCGATGCCGTTGAACAGGAGGAGAGGTCGCCCACGGCCCTCGATGGATACGCGCAGGCTCAGGCCGTCGACCTCGACGAGCTCGCTCGTCGGATGTGCGCGTCGGCTGCGACCGAGCTCGGACTCACGCATGCTGGTGAACGTAGCGTCCCGGGGCCGTGCCGAGCGGCGGGTAGGCATCGTTGCCCAGCGTCTCTCGTGACTCTCGCTGCCCGCCGGAGCGTGCCGAGAGCCAGCTCGCCCAGTGGTCCCACCAGCTCCCCTGGTGCTTGCGCGCCGCCTTCAGCCACGCCGCCTCGTCTGCCTCGTAGGTGTCACACGTCAAGAACGCCGCCCGGTCGCTGCCCGGCGGATTGACGAGCGCCTGGATGTGACCACTCGAGCTCTCGACGAACGTGCGTGCGCCGCCGAAGAGGCGCGGCGTCCGGTAGCAGGCTTGCCACGGCGTGATGTGGTCGGTGAGCGCGCCGACCGCGTAGACCTCGGCCCGGACCTTGGTGAGGTCGACCGGCGTGCCGAGCGCGCTCAGCGCCCCAGGATGGCAGAGCGAGTTCTTGAGCAACAGCTCGAGGAACTCGGCGTGGAGCGCAGCTGGTAGGTTCGTCACGTCGTTGTTCCAGAAGAGGATGTCGAACGACGGCGGCGATTGGCCCAGGAGATAGTTGTTGACCCAGTAGTTCCACACGAGGTCGTTCGGACGGAGCCAGGCGAAGGCGCGCGACATCTCGCGCCCCGTGAGGACGCCTTTGCTCCGCGAGCGCGCGAGCGCCGACGCGATCGTCTTCTCGGTCACGTGAACGCTGAAAGGCGATGTCGCCGAGGTATCCAGCACCGTCACGGGGAACGTGGCGGCCCCCACGCGAGCATCGCCGCGGGCAGCGAGGTGCCCGAGCAGCACGGCGGTGGTGATGCCGCCGGCGCACGCGCCGAGGACGTTCAGACGCTCGCTACCCGTGACGGCGCACACTGCGTCGACGACCTCGCAGAGGGCGCCGACATACGTATCCATTCCCCAATCGCGCTGCGCGGGCGTCGGGTTGCGCCAGCTAACGACGAAGACGGTGAAGCCCTTGGAGACGGCGTACTCGACCAGGCTGCGTCCAGGCGCGAGGTCGAGCACGTAGTACTTGTTGATCTGCGGCGGCACCATCAAGAGGGGGCGCTCGTAGACCGCGTCGGTCCGGGGCGAGTACTGCAGGAGCTCCAGGACTTCGGTGCGCAGCACGACCGCGCCCGCGGTGACGGCGAGATTCTCGCCGACGCGGTACGCACCGGGCGCGATCTGCGCCGGCATGCCCCTGTTGTCGACGACGTCGCGTGCCAGGTTGCGCATCCCGCGAGCAAGGCTCATTCCGGCCGTCTCGAACGCGCGCTTGACGGCGGCGGGGTTGCCGACGAGCGTGTTCGTCGGCGCCAGCGCGTCGGCCACCAGCGAGAGCGCTAGGCGCCCGCGTTCCTGGCTCTTCGCGTCCAACTCGAGCTCGCTCGGCAGCGCGAGCAGCGCATCGCCGAAGGCCAGGTACGACTGCATCAGCCGTCGGTAGACCGCGTTTTCGCGAAAGGCGACGTCGACGAAGCGCCGGTCGCTTGGCGCGGGCGCTCGCGTGCTTCGGCCCAGGGTGATCTCGGAGAGCTCGCGTGCCAGGCGCGCGGCACTGCGCAAGAGGGGTCGCGGACGGGCGATCGCACTGGCGGCGACGCGCCCGGCGGCCGCTAGAAGATGCGCCTGGTCCATCGAGGCGAGCGGGCTGAGGTTGATCGCGTACACGGTATCCGCGGGCTACCAGCCCGTCGTCGCCGCGCGCAGATGCAAGAGGTCACGTTCTCGTCGTACGTGAGTCATGGCTCGCGCCCGAAGAGGCGGCGAAGCTCGTCCTTGGCCTGCTCGAGCACCCGCCTGCGCGAGGCCGGCAGGTTCTTCCCCGCGCGGTTCACGTAGAACACGAGCATCGACATCGCCGAGCGATAGGGGTCGCTCTTGCGCCTGCGGCTACGCTCGGCCGAGCGCTTGAGTGACGCTGCGATCTTCGCAGGATCGTCCAGCTTGAACACGTCGGGCTCGAGGTCGAGCGCGTTGCTCGTCTCGGTCACCTGCTTCGACCAGAGCCTCGGGGTCTTTCGCTTCGCGGCCATGTGGGACCTGGCGAGCACGAACCGTGCTCACGGGGGGAAGGCGCCGCCGCCCCGGAGCGTACGACCCCAAGAGGTGCCATGCGCCACGACGTCCGCATCTTCCGCGCCTTCACCCAAGGACCGCCCGAGTTCTACGAGCGGGCGGTGATCGACCATCGCGCGCCGCCGCGCGTCGAGCCGGAGCCGACTGCCCCGGCGCGTCGGCGCCGCAACGACGTACGGTGCCTGCCCGCCTTCGCGATCCACGTGCTGCCCGTGCAGCGCGCGTAGCGGCGCGACGCGCGATGGAACGTGTGTTGCTCGATGCGTGTGCATGAAGAGAGCCACGACCATCGCGATCCTCGGTGCGCTCGCCGTCGCCAGCGTGGCCATCGGGGCCGGCGCAAGAGCGAGACAGCGGATTTCAGCGGATGGAGCCAGCGTCCGGCACACGCCGCGAGGTGAGCTCCATGCGACCGCGGGTTGGCCAGGGGAGAGCCACGTTGCCCCGCCATTGCTGTCCGTGGAAGTCAACGAGTCGCTCGCGCCGCGCGCAGCTCCGCCCGAGAGCATCGACTGGGGAAACCCCTACGATGTCATGCTGCACGGCATCAAGCCGGGAAGGACCCGCGACATGAGGTGAGCCGACTGCTCACTCGTTGCCTGCGTCGCCCGGGCCGTCGCTCGTCGCGTCGCTCGCTGCCTCCGCGGCAGCTTCGGCGGGGCCGCCTTCGCTCGCATCGACCGATGCTTCGCTCGCCATCATGGCGCCATCGGCGGACCCATCGCTGCCCGCGTCGTCGTCCACGACCGCGACGGGCTTGTGGTCGTTGCACGCGCCGAGCACCAGGCATCCCACCGCCACGACCACAGCGCCGAGCCGGCGCCGATTCGAAGAGAGCCACATCGCCGTCATCGTTTCACAACGCGCCGGCGCCGCCACCACCCATTCGTGGACCGGCCCAGGAGAACACCTCATGAACCCGAACCCGTGGCGGTGGCGAGCGCGGCGTGCACCGACATTCCGGCGCGCACCGCGGGCACCCAGTCGAGCTGTGGCAGATCCTGGGGGACGAGCGCGTGCAAACGATGGCGGCCGGTGCCGCGGTAGCCCCCGGCGCGCAGCTCGTCGGCCACGGCGGCGACCACGTTGCGAACGACACCTTCGAACGGGAAGCCACACTTCTCGACGACGCGACGGCTCGCGCCGTTGACCTCGTCGTACGTCACCTGCAGCCGGTCACACCCGAAGCGGTCGAACGCGAGCACGGTGAGCATGCGCACGGCGAGCGTGGTCCATCCCTTGCCGGCGTGCGCGCTGTGGCACCAGTAGCCGACCTCCAGCGCACGCGGATTGAGCGCGACTCGAGGGTGCATCCCGACTCCACCGAGCACCTCGCCCGTCTCCGAGAACATGCCGAGCACGTACTCGCGACCCGCGTGGTAATCGGCCTGGAACTTCGCCACAAGCGCGTACTCGCCCTCGCGCGTCAGCAGAAAGTGCGCCCACGGCATGAACGCCTTGAGCTCCGGAACGCTCTTCGTCACCGCGTCCATCAGCGCGTCCACGTCGCCGAAGGCCCACGGGCGAAGCTCGAGGTACCGCGTCGCGTCGCGGAAGACGATGCGGCTCGGGGGATGAGCGCGGTCGACGGGGAAAGTGCTCACGATGGGCGAAGCACTCTACCGCATGGCGTATCGCTTCATCACTTGCGGCCGAGACCACGCAGGAGGCGCACCAACCCGTAGCCGAGCGGCAGCAGGGCCAAGGTGAAGGCGTAGCCCTCGGACGTTCGGCGGACCGTCGCGAACATGAGCAGCACGCTCAGCACGAGGAAGCAGACGCCGGTCACCACGTCCATGCGCGCCGCTCGCGCCTTCGCTTCCCCCTCGGCCGCCGCCGCGGCGAAGATCGCGGGCTCGCGATAGCCGCGCGGCTCGACCACGGGGCTCTCGGGAGCGATACCCGTACGGGCGACCTCGATGTCGTCGACGAGCGCCGCACCGCAGTCGGCACACGTGGTCACGTGGTCCTGGTACTCCACGGGCCGCCGCTTGCGGCGTCGATAGGGGCAGTCGGTGCTGGGGCAGTACTTCATCGGCAGCTGAGGGGGGCAGCTTCATCTTAACGGATCGGACGGCGCCGGCCCCGACACGATTCGCATGACGCCGAGCGCAACCGACACGACGATGCCCCAGGCGACTACGTCCGCGATGAGCGATCCCGGCAGCGGCCCCATGTGCATCATCTGCGGGAGGGCCGCGGCGACCGAGAAGTCGCGCACCGCGCCCAGCGCGCACACGACGGCAGCAAGAGCGGCGACACCGCGCCGCCCGAAGCGCCGCTGCACCCGCCAGCCGACGAGTGCGATGCATCCCACGAACTCGAGGGCCTGCCCGACGTAGGCGAGCAACGGCGGGTGCGGCGGATCGATGCACGATGGATAGGTCCACAGACCCGTGCGCAGACCGACCGTGTCGATGGGCGCGCTGAGGGCCGTGAACACGGCCACGCTGCACAGCGCGCCGGCGATGCGCCGCGGGGTGGCGCGCGTGAAGAACGCGACGACGCAGAAGAGAAGGAGCATCGACCCCGCGTAGGCGACCTGGAACCTCGAGGTGAACACCGGTGGGCGGTCGTTAGGTTCGGTCCGTCGGTGCGTCGAGCCAGCCCTCCCCTTGCGCTGGCGCGAGGGCAAGCAGTGGTTAGCTTTTCGGCCATGCACGCCCTGCTGCACATCGGTGGTCTTGCGCTCGCGGTATTCGCGCTCTCCAAGTTTTTCCCGGGGATCGTGCGCGTTCAGAGCGTCGGCACGGCCGTTGCCGTGGCGATCGTGTTCAGCGTGCTCGACTTCTTCCTCGGGTGGTTCATCCGCGTCCTGCTCTTCGTTCCGGGACTGCTGACCCTCGGGCTGCTCTTCTTCTTCGTCCCGCTCATCGTGAACGCCGTGCTGCTCTGGATCACGGACAAGCTGATGAGCAGCTTCGAGCTCCGCGGGGCGCGAGGCCTCGGGCTCGCGGCGGTGATCATCACGCTCGTGAACTACGCGTTCGCCATGAGCCACGGCACGTCGCACTGGTTCTGACGGTGTAACCTGACGGCCACGAGCCGCGGTGACGACCGAGAGTACGATCCAGCAGCAGGCGAGACGCGCGGGGCTTCTCTATCTGCTCCTCGCGATCAGTGCGCCCGTCGGGCTTCTCTTCGTGCCCGGGACGATCCTCGTCCCCGGCAACGCCACGGCCACCGCCGAGAACCTTCGAGCGTCCGAGTGGCTCCTGCACCTCGGCATGGCGACCGACCTGCTGCATCAGGTCATCGCCGTGTTCTTGGTGCTCGCGCTCTATCGTCTGTTCAAGCCGGTCGACGAGACACTTGCCAAGCTGGTGGTGATCCTCGGCGCGCTCGTCTCCGTGCCCATCATGTTCGTGAACGCGCTCAACGACGTGGCGGCGCTGATCCTCGTGAGCGGCGCCGACTTCCTCGCCGTGTTCTCCAGGCCGCAGCTCGACGCGCTCGCCTACCTGTTCCTGCGGCTGCACGAGCACGGTGTCACTGTCGCCTCCGTCTTCTGGGGGCTATGGCTGTTCCCGTTCGGGGCGCTCGTCATCCGCTCGGGGTTCATTCCGCGCATGCTCGGGTACCTGCTGATGGTCGCGGGCGGGGCGTACCTCGTGGCCGCGTTCGCGGATCTGGTGTTGCCTCGAATCGCGCCGGTGGTCGGGCCGGTCGCATTGCCCCTCGAGGTCGCCGAGCTCCCGATCGTCGTGTGGCTCATGGTCTGGGGAGCGAGGACGCAACCCGAGCGCCGCTAGCGGCCGTGCGTGTCGTCGTCCATCTTGCGCACGACGAGCAGGATGCCCGCGGCCGCACGGCCGAGGGCAACGATCGCCGCCGCGACCACAACGCCCGCGAGGAGCCACCCGAGACCGACGAGCACCGCGATGAGCGTCGTTCGGGCGTCGACCGCGTCCGCGACCCGATCGCTGCAGGACTCGATGCCCATGCCCGCGCCGACCAGGAGCACGAGCCCGGCCACCGCGGCGCACGAGAGGAAGACGAAGGACGGCAGGCGCGAGGGAATCGCCTCGTCGAAGGCCGACTCGGCACCGGCGCTCGGGCGCGTCGTGCGCGGCGCGGCTGGCGGGATCGTCGACACGACCCTGCTCGGCTGCCCCTCAAAGGACGGCAGCGGCGGACCGGACGGCAACCGCGGGGGCGGAGGCAGCGGCGGCGGAGGGAGCGGGCCCGGAGAAGGCGCCACCACCACGGGAGGTCCAGGCGCCGGCACCGTCACGTCCTCGTTCCGATTGATCGCAGGCGGCGAGTCCATCTGTCCCGTCAGGGTCAGCTCGAGCTCGGGGAAGCCGTCGGACGCGCGCCCGGTCTCGCGCGCATCGTGTGCGTTGGGGGGCGCGAGGGACGCGTACCGAGCGAGCACGAGGCGCACGTTCTCCCAGACCCACTCGCCGTCGATCGCGACCTCCACGTCCGGCGAGAGCACGCCCTGCCGGAACGCGCGCGACATCTGCGACAGCGACGACGGCTCGCGCGTCTGCGCTCCGCTCGCGTTGCGCGCGAACCACACGCGCGACGTCCAGGTCATCACGCGTGCCCCCTGCCCCTCCGCCGCTCCGTTCACTGACACATCCCGCCGTTGCAGTTGCCCGAGCAGCACTCCACTCCGGCGCTACAGGGGCCGAAGCCCGACTGGACGCAGTTGCACGCCGCGCTGGCGCTGCCCGCATCGGTCGCGAGCGGGACGGGCCGCTTCTCCCCGGGCCTGATGGGCGCCCCGATCTTGCTGCCACCCGTCGATACGCAGACGTACGGGTAGCAGCACGCCTGGGGCCCCGAGCACGGCGCGCCCAGGGTGCCGCAGCCCATCATCTCGCACGTGCCGCCGCCACCGTTGTCCACGCAGTTCCCGCCGCAGCTGCAGCCGGCCGTCCCGGTGCAGGGCAAGCCGAAGTTGCAGCCGCCCGAGGAGCTGCCGCTCGACCCGCCGCTCGACGAGCCGCCGCACGGACAGCCGGTGACGCAGGTGCCACCGCAGCAACATCCGTCGCCGCTGCACGTCTGGCCATTCGGCTGCCCGGAGCACGGGTTGCCGCCGCTGCTGCTGCCCGATCCACCCGAGGAGCTGCCGCTGGAGCACATGCACGGGCCCCACGCGCAGCCTGACGTGCACATCTCCGTCCCGCTGCAGCCAGCGTTGCAGCTCATCGTCGCGCCGGGGCTGCAAGGCCCGCTGCCCATGCAGCCTCCCCACTGGCCCGATGAACCGCACGTCTCTGTCCCGCAGTTGCCGCAGCTCATCATGTTGCCGACCGCGCACTGCCCCGTGCAGCTACCGCCGACGCACGTCTGGTCGACGCTGGTGCAGTCGATCGACGACCACTGACCGCTCGAGTCGCACGATTGCGCGTTGTTGCCGGAGCACTGCGTCTGCCCGGGCCCGCAGACACCGGTGCAGACGCCACTCACGCACGTCATGCCGCTGCACGCCGACGGGCTGCCCCACTGGCCGGTGGAATCACACGACTGCACGGAGTTGCCGGAGCACCGCGTCTGGCCAGGCGCGCACATGCCGGTGCACATGCCCGAGATGCAGGTCTGGTTGGAGCAGGCTTGCGGCGTTCCCCACATGCCGCTGACGCAAGACTGCACGCCGTTGCCCGAGCACTGCACCTGGCCTGCCGTGCACGCACCGGTGCAGGCGGTACCGGAACACTTCTCGCTGTTGGGGCACTGCGAGTCGGTCCACTGGCCGTTGGTGTCGCACGTCTGAACGCCGGTCCCCGCGCTGTCGCACTGGATCGAGCCAGGCGTGCACACGCCGCACTTGGACCCGGTGCAAACCGAGGCCTCGCAGGGAACCGGCGCGCCCCAGCTTCCGGCGGAGCCGCACGTCTCGACCCCGCCGCCGCTCGGGGCGCACTGCGTGGCGCCCGGCGCGCAGTTGCCCGTGCAGACCGCCGAGCCCGCGTCGTTCACCTCGCACACCTGGTTGGAGCACGCGGAGCCCGCGTTGTTCCAGCCGCCCGACTTGTCGCAGTACTGCGGATTTCCCCCCGAACAACGCGCGGTGCCTGGGGTGCAACCCGCGGTTCCGTCCTGGGGCGCGTCGCCGCTGGTACCGTCGTTGCCGCCGCTGCCCTCGCCGGTCGTCGTGTCCTGCGACGACGCGTCCTGGGGGAGCGGCGTCCCATCGTCGATGCCCAGGATGGAGCCGCATCCCGAGTACGCCGCGGGCGCGACGAGGACCAGAGCGAGTGCCACGAGCCGCCGGAACGAGCGCCGGGCCATGGAGCGATCGTACCAGACGAAGGTCCCACGGCGATGCACGGGTGCTACCTTGCGCCACCATGAGCGCTCCGATGAACCGACAGTGGCGCCTCGCTTCACGGCCGTCGGGGATGGTCGACGACTCGTGCTTCCGGTGGACCGAAGAGCCCGCCCCGGTACCCGCGCAAGACGGCGACATTCTCGTGCGCAACCTCTTTCTCTCGATGGACCCGACGCAGCGCGGCTGGATCTCACGCGACACGTATCTGCCCGCCGTACGCATCGGCGACGTGATGCGCTCGATGTCGGCGGCACGCGTCGTCGAGTCGCGCGACCCGGCGTTCGCGCCGGGCGACGTGATCTTCGGGATGTTCGGCTGGCAGGACTACGCGCTCGCGAAGA